>WNFJ01553497.1_pt1 | contig 11731 bp, 9 predicted proteins | sample 5400461 | NCBI WGS metagenome assembly WNFJ01 (sample SAMN13153349, study PRJNA577476) | soil metagenome | isolation source: 115 cm saprolite on Douglas fir-dominated hillslope | place: USA:California | collected 2013-09-17
TGCGCTCCGTAGTCCGGCGCTGACCAGGCAGTATGCTCCGTCAGCCTCCGCCGTCCCGTGCGGTTCCCCGTGCCGATTAGCCCCCGATTGACTCCCGCAGAAATGGATAGGCGGTCAGCCATGACGCTACCCCCGTCCGGCCTGGTGTCTGCGGTGCGGCCATTGCGGTTTGGCCCGGAATGGCGTACGGACGCGTGGCCGCAGTCACCGCCAAGCACGGTCGCCCTCCGCCTCGTCCCCGTCAGGGGATTGACCGCAGCGGGCATAGATGCTTTCAGTTAGGTATGAGCGAGAACTGGGCGGCGGACGCGCGGGTGGGCGTGCCCATGATGCAGGTGATCGCCAGGCAGGTAAGCCAGGTCTCCGGCCGGCCGCGGGCCGTCCGGCAGATCATCGACCAGCAGTGGCTGGACGAGGAGTCGAAACAGCAGCTGCGCGAGATCTACCACGTGACGGACGCGGATCTGGCCTCCCGCGAGCGCGAGGCAGCGGACGAGACGCGGCGCAAGACGCGCGAGAGCTTCGGCGGCCTGGTGCCGGCCGGCCCGTGCGACTGCGACGCCGAGCCGGTCGTCCGCTCGTTCGGGCGCATCGAGTGCGACCGCTGCGGCGCCGAGTGGACCGCGCGCGAGGTACGCGGGGTCATCGACGCGCAGTTCCTGGACGAAGCGTCGAAGCAGCAGTTGCGTGACACATTCCACGTGACAGACGAGGACCTGTCAGCACAGGAGCGCGAGGAAGCAAGCTAGGAGTCTCCTGGCCGCCCGGGCCCTGGCCACGCCGTTGGCTGCCCGGTCCGCCTCGGGGGCTCGCGCGCTCACTGCCGCAGCCCAGGTCGAGGCACAGGCCACCGCCGGAGCCGAGCAGATCCCGCACGTCGGCCGCGTTGCGCTCGGCGTTCGGCCTGTTCCAGCCGTCGTACCATTCGGCATGCCCGTCGTAACGCGATCCGGTGAGCGGCATCGTGAGACTCCTGCTGGTACCAGCCTGGTACCGAAAGCTAGCTCCGCCGCGACGCCGGGTGCGTGTTGATTCGTTCTCGGCGGAATCTCATTGGCGGATGCGTATGAGCACCAGGGTGATGTCGTCCTCGCCGTGCTGGCGCAGAGACTGGGTCACGGTCGCGCAGGTGCTTCCCAGGCTGGCGCGGGGCCGGGCCAGCGCGGAGCTCAGCGCGTCGCGCAGCGCGGCCATGCCGTGGTCGAGCGGCCGGACGCGGCTTTCCACCAGCCCGTCGGTGTACAGGGCGAGGGTGGCTCCGGCGGGCAGGGTGACCTGGGTGGCCTCGAAGGACTCGCCGCCCAGGCCCAGCGGAAGCCCGGGCGGCAGGTCCAGCACCCGCGTCGCGCCGCCGGGAAGCACGAGCACGGGCGGGTGGTGACCGGCCAGGGCGATCACGCATGAGCTGCTGGAGGGATCGATGACGGTATAGATGCAGGTGGCGAACGACGCGACGGCCACGCCCCCCGCGATCTTGTCGAGCCTGCGCAGCACCTGCTCGGGGGGCAGCTCCAGGTCGGCCAGGGTGTGCGCCGCGGTACGCAGCTGCACCATGACCGCCGCCGCCTCCGGACCGTGGCCCATCGCGTCACCGACGACCAGCGCCGCCCGGCCGCCCGGCAGCGGGATGATGTCGTGCCAGTCGCCGCCTACGACATTGTCGCCGACGGGCACGTAGCGGTGCGCGACCTCCATGCCCGCCGGGACCTGCGGCCGCCCGGGCAGCAGGCCTCGCTGCAGGGCCACGGCGGTCCGCCGCTCCCGGTCATACAGCCGCGCGTTGTCGATGCATACCGCGGCTCGTGACGCAAGCTCAGCTGCCGCCGCGGTATCGGCGGGCCCGAAGGCCGGGCCGCGAGGCGCCCGCCCGAACGTCGCGCAGCCGACCACGGCCCCGCGGGCGACGAGCGGCATGGCCAGAAAGGAGGTGTAGCCGATGGTGAGCTCCCGGCCGCCGGGACGGCGGGAGATCCGCTCAGCGGACTCCCGGTCGAGGTGGTCGAACAGGACCGGGCCCCGGTCGGCCATCGCGCGGAACCTGGGCGAGTCCTCGTCGAGGGCGAGCACCTCGCCGGGAGGCAGCAGGCTGTCGGTGACGGCCGGAGGCTGGCCGGCCAGGCGGGCCGCGAGCCGCCGCACCACCGTGGCCTGCCCGGCCCGGCGCCAGGCGAGCTCTCCCGCGGCCAGCATCCGCTCCGGCACGAAGATGGCGGCCGCGTCGGCGAAGCCGGGCACGGCGACGTCCGTGACCTCACGCGCGGTCGTAGTGAGATCGAGCGTGCTGCCGATCCGGGCGGCTGCCTCGGTCAGCCAGCCGGGCCCAGGCCGGGCGCGCTGGGCGGTCACGAGCGCCCCGCGGTCCGGGTCGGTCAGCGGCTCGCAGCGGACGGCAACCTGCCCGCTGCCGCCCGTGACGGTCATGGCCAGAGTCGCGGTCCCGGCCCGTCCCGACGCGACCTCAGCCAGTGCCTGATCCACCAGCTCACGCTGGCCCGGGTCGGCCAGCAGCACGTCGCGCACGTCACGCCCGGCCACCGCGCCCGCCGCAAGACCGAAAAGCTCGGCCGCGGCCATCGGCCACGAAGCCACCCGCCCCCGGGAGTCCAGGGTGAACGCAGCCAGCCCGGCCAGGTCCGGGCCGGCCAGGTGTGACCCCACGGGCTCGCCTCCCCCGGCGATCTGTAACTCCACCTACACCAACCTTGACAACCCTGACGACGGGTCCGCCGGGCTCACGGTGGCATACCGAGGCAATGGTCGCATGCCATTCCGCGCGGGGCGGCCAGGGCACGAACCGTCATTGTCCGTACCCCGAGATATCGTGCAAAGACGAAATGTACCGCATAATCACCGGTCCAACAGGTCCGCGCCGGGCACCAAATTGGTTATCCGGGGCACCCGGCCGGCCGCCGCGGCGGCGCAGGCCTGGATCGGGAGAGCACGGGGTAGGCCGTGGCGGCTGGCGAGCCGGGCCGGGTTCCTGGGCAGGGCGGTCAGGTTCCTCCGGCGTGATCGCTACGTCGTGCCGGGTGCGTGGGTGAAGTCCCGGACGATCTGGGCGAGCCTGGCTGGCTGGTCCAGGGGGATGAGGGTGTAGCTGTCTTCCACCTCGGCCAGCCGTCCCTGCGGGAAGAGGCCGGCCAGGCGCCGACCGCGCTCGGGGGGCATCACGCGGGCCCCGGCGGCCCAGACCACCAGGGCGGGACGGCCGAAGGCCGGCAGGCATTCGGCCGCCTCAACCAGGAGGCGGGTGTCCGCCGCTGCCGCGCGCAGGACCCGCACGGCGTCGCGACGGATCTCGGCCCGGGTCAGGACCGGCTTCAGCCACCGGGCGGTGGCCGCTCGTCTCCTGCGACCGGGAGCCGCCGCACCGGCCGGAGCCGCATCTGCTGCATGAACAGCCCGAACAGCGCCGGCGGAAGCTTGCCGGTGAGCACCAGCGTCTTGCCGGTCAGCCCCGGCGGGAAGTTGTCGAACGCGTCGCAGGAGACGAGCACCACCCGCCCCACGCGCGGCGCGCCGTCGCCGATGAGCAGCTGGACCAGCGCCCCGCCGGTGTCGTTGCCGACCAGGGTGACGTCATGCAGGTCGAGGCGGTCAAGGAACTCGGTGACCAGCCGGGCTATCCCCGGCAGCGACAGGTCAGCGTCGGCGCGCATGGCGTGACGATGCGCCCCGAGCGGCAGCGTCGGTGCCACGCACCGATGATCGGCGGACAGGTCAGCGATCGGCGCGTCCCACAGCGAGGCGTCCATCATCAGCCCGTGCAGCAGCACGAGCGGGGGGCCGCCGCCGCCCGTGTCCCGGTATTCGATGGTCCCGGCGGACAGCTCGATCTCCCGCTCCCCGGTGCTGCCCGAGCCGGACGTGCGGCCAAGCCTGAGAACAGCCATTGCTATCCCTCCGGTGAGTCCATGTGCTGGTTTACCCGGAACGCTACGGATGCCTCGCGGGTCCGGGCGTCACCCGAAGGTGCCATGCGGGTGGAATCTTTGCCGGGCGGCGGACCCGGTCGGCGGCCGGGGACCCGCCGGGCGTCAGACCAGGTCATGCGATATCTCGACCTAGTCGTCGACCGCGTGTTCTAATCGTCCGATGGACGTGCAGAGACCGCGCTGGTGGATTTACCCGGCCGAGTGCGCCAACGGCCACCCCTGGAGACCTGGGCGGGTCCTCGTCTCCTGGCAGCCGTGCCAGTGCGGCCCGGCGCGGGCCGTGCGGACGCGCGGCAGCGGTCATCGTGCCATCGCCTGCCGGACTCCTGGCTGCGGGTCGGTCTTCTACGAGCCGCCTCACGACCCCGCGACGGCTTTAGCCCCGCAGCCTTCCCGCGCCTGGGCGGGCTCGGGACGGCCTTACGCTGGCCGACACCTTGGCCGCGGCCGGTCAGGCGGCATCCGCCGCTGGGCAGATGATCCTGAACGTCGCCGATCCGGCGTCCCGCCCGCACTGCTCGGCCATGATCCTCGCCAGGCGGCCGGGGCCGGCGGTCGGGTCAGGCAGGCGCTCACGGGTGACGAGCAGGTACCCGGCGGGCGCGTCCACGTGCCCGGGACCGCGGTATCGCGGCGCCATGGAGTACGTGAGCGCGATGACGAAGGCGATCAGGTCCGCGCGCAGGCCGTCGTCGTCCACGGCCGGGTTGAAGGCCGCGAAGCCGCGACCGCTCACGTAGACGGCCACGCTGTCGTCTGGCCAAGGCTCGCGGAGGTCGTCGAAGACGACGATTCCCGCTGCTTCGGCCGTGGCGCGCAGACGTGCCAGCGCCGCCGGGAGCCCGGACTGGCCGCCGGGAGCTCCCCCGGCCGGCGCGATGGTCGTGCTGTGACTCATGCTGTGCTCCTCCGCTGGCGTCACCTTCGTCCTACTTAAGGAAGCGACAGCAGCGGCCGCGGCGTCACTGCGCGGGTCCGTCGTGGGCGAGTACGGCGCAGTCAGCAGATGGCGGATCATGCCGGGCGGCCAACGGGTTCAGCCGATCAGCCAGGGATCGGCTGGTACTTGCCCGCTGAGTTGATCTTGTACAGGAAGAACTTGCGGTGGACTGAATCGCCGTGGGAGTCGAACCGGATCGGCAGCCCGAGGATCGTGGCCGGCTCGTTCGTCTTCTTGATCGCCGCCAGCACACTGGCGCGGCTCGGGGTCTGGCTGGACTTGCAGACCGCGGCGATCGCCTCGTCGACCACATGCGTGGCGGCGAAGGTGGGCGGGCCGGACACCCCGAAGAATCCGTGCGCCTTCGCGGCCGCGACGATCGCCGCATCGGCGGGAATCGCGGTGATGTCCGTGCCGAACGAGGACACATAGGAGCCGGCGATCGTGAACGTGCCCGGCCCGTACACGCCGTCCGTGCCGAAGATCACGGCCTTCTTGTCCTGCTGGGCCAGGTTGCGGCCGAACTGCTGGGCGTTGGCCGCGATCTGCCAGGGCAGGACCACGACCGACGTGGCGGGCGTGACCTTGGCCACCAGCGAGGAGAAGTCGGTTGTCTTCTGCTGGACCGACTCGTAGTCGACCTTGATCCCGGCCGCCTTGAAGATCGGCACCATCGCGGCGACCAGGCCGGTCGAGTAGGCCTCCTGGTCATCGACGATCATCAGTGCCTTCGGGTTCAGGTTGTTCACGATGTAGTTGGCGTCCTGCGGTCCCTGCACGCTGTCCCTCGACACGGTCCGGAAGAACGTCGGGTACTTGCCGGTGGTCAGCGCCGCGGCGGTCGCCGACCCGGAGATGAAGGCCATCCCTGCCCCCGCCATCAGGTGGCCGACGGCCTCGACCTCCTGGCTGCCGCCCGGGCCGACCACCGCCACGATCCTCGGGTTCGAGATGAACTGCTGGGTGACGGTCGTCGCCTGCGCGGGATTCAGCTGGGTGTCGCCCTGCACGAGCGTGATCTTGGTCTTGTTGGCCTTGTTGTCCTTCGCCAGAGCGAGTTGCGCGAAGTGCAGCTGGTCCTGCCCGACCACGGCCAGCGGGCCGGTGAGAGCCTCCTCCAGGCCGATCGTGGCGACACACGTCTTACTGGCCCCGCCGCTCGCAGTAGTACTGCTGCTGCAGCCGGCCACGAGGAGCGCGCTGAGCGCCGTGGCGGCGGTGATCACGTTTGCTCTCATGGATACGCGCCTCAGTTTGCTGGCTAGGGCCCATAAGGAAGCAGGCTTTCCTGCACACGCCGGGCGCCTGGGGCTCCGATGCGCTGGTAGATCGCGAGTGCCTGCCGCAGGTGCGCGGCGCCCTCACCCGTGGTGCCGTCCTGGAGGTGGCTGTGGCCGATTCCTTCCAGGGCGCGTGCTTCCTCCAGGGGCATGCCAATGTCGCAGGCGATGGCCAGCGCCTGGGCGTGACGCTCGCGGGCCTGCTGGGTGGCCGAGGTCCGGGACGAAAGCTCGCCGAGGCTGTTCAGCGCCTGGGCCTGGCCGAACCGGCTCCCGAGATCGCGGTGGAGTTCGAGGGCCTGCTGGAGGCTGGCGGCAGCGGCCGGATAGTCCCCGGTCAGCTGCTGCACGAGGCCGAGCTTGTTGAGGGCGACGGCCTGTCCGAGCTGGATGCCGAGGTCGCGGAACATCTTCAGAGCCTCCCGCTGGCTGGCGGCAGCGGCCGGATAGTCCCCGGTTTCCTCCTGCACGATGCCGACGTCGTTGAGGGCTGTGGCCTGGCCGAGCCGGTTGCCGATCTCGCGGAATACTGCCAGCGCCTGCTGCTGGGTGGCCGCGGCGGCCAGGTAGTCTCCGGCCCGCTGCTGCACCTGGCCCAGATGGTTGAGGGCTTCAGCCTCGGCGAGCCGGTCGCCCGAACCGCGGGCTAGCGCCAGGGCTTGCCGGTGGCTTGCGGTGGCGGCGGGGTAGTCGCCGGACAGCTTTTGCACCTCGCCCAGCTGGTTGAGGATGTCGGCCTGGCCGGGCAGGTCACCGATGTCGCGGCACAACGCCAGTGCCTGGGCGAGACTGGCCGCAGCGGCTGGGTGATCTCCGGTCAGCCAGGCCAGCACGCCGAGTTCACCGAGCGCGATGGCCTGGCCGGCCTGGTCCCCTGCCTGGCGTGCCGCAGCCAGGGCGGTCCGGTGCAGCGCTCGCGACTGATCCACGTGGCCGTGGGCGAGCAGGAAGCCGCTTATCGCAGCGGGGATTCGCACGGCGTGCGGGTGCCGCCCGGCCGCGGCGGCGTGGTCCGCGGCGGCGTGCAGGTTCGGGCGCTCGGTTTCCAGCCATGCGGCTGCCTGCTCGAGGGTGGACAGCCCGGGGGCATCCGCGGTCGGGCGGGCGGGGGGTGGGAGGCGGTAGCCGGCCATCGAGGGGAAGTGCTGGCTCGCCACCACGGCGGTGTGCAGGTAGTAGTCCAGCAGCCGCCCGGTCGCGGCGCCAGACCCGGCCGGGTCGTCCGCGGTAGCCAGGGTGCGGGCGTGCTCGCGGAGCAGATCGTGCAGCACGTAACGGCCAGGTGCGGGCTCGTCCATCAGATGCTGGTCATACAGTTCATTGAGGTTCCCGCGGGCCTCGTCCAGGCTGGTGCCGTCGAGGGCGCGGGCGGCATAGGCGTCGACGCTTGGGCCAGGGACAAGGCCGAGGCGGCGGAACAGCCGCTGCCGGCCGGGGGTGAGGCCCTGGTAGGACAGGCCGAATGCGGCCGCAACTGATAGGTTCTCCGCCTGCATGACAGCGAGCCGGTCGCGGGCCTCGGCCAGATCGGCGGCCAGCTGGCCGGCGGACCAGGCCGGGTGGTGGCTCAGCTTCCTGGCGAGCATCCCGATCGCCAGCGGCAAGTACCCGCACAGGCGGGTGATCTCGCCCACCGCGGCATCTCCGGCGCGCAGGCCGGGCCGGGCCGCCAGCCGGGCCAGCAGGACCGCCGCCTCACCGGCGGGGAGAACGTCAAGGCTGATGACCGTGGCGTCCAGCGCGGTCAGCCGCCGACGGCTGGTCACCAGCACCAGGCTGCCCGCGGTGCCCGGCAGCAGCGGACGAACCTGCTCATGGGTGGCCACGTCATCCAGCAGCAGCAGGATCTTCCTGCCCGCCACGTGGTCACGCCACCGCGCCGCTCGGGCCTCCAGGCCGGGCGGTATCTGCGCCGTGGGCACCCCGGCCGTCAGCAGCAGGCTGGCCAGCGCATCCACTGGGCCGACCGGCCGCTGGCCGGGCGTGTGAGCGTGCAGCGGCAGGAAGAACTGCCCGTCCGGGAAAGCCTCGGCTAGCCGGTGCGCCGCGTGCACCGCGAAGGCGGTCTTGCCGATCCCGGCCATTCCGTCGATCGCGTGAATGCCCACAACCCCGCCGTCCGCGGTCACCCCGTCAAGCGCGCCCAGCAGCCGCGCGAGCTCGTCCTGGCGGCCGGTGAAGCTGGCGGTATCACGCGGCAGGGTCCGGGTCGCCGCTGCCGCGAACGTCCCGGGCGCCACCCCATGCCTGGCCGCTAACACCTCCGCCGCCGGGGCACGGCCGCGAGCCGCTGCGACGAACAGCGTGCGCACCAGCCCGACCAGGCCCAGCGCTTCGGCGAGCAGCCCGGCGGTGTCCTTGCGGGCGGTACGGTGGATGCCCCGCTCAAGGTCACTGACCGACCGCGGGCTCAGGCCCGCCGCGTCCGCCAGCTCCTCCTGCGTGAGCCGGGCCTCGGCCCGCAGCTGCCGCAGCAACCCCGCGAACCCCAGTCCCGGTTGCTCTGCCACCGCCCCAACGCCCCTCGAAACCCCACCCCCGGGCACCGCCCGGCACGTACAGGACCCACCCAAAGCGTACGCAGACCCGGTCACCCCAGCCACCCGGCAGCACCGGCCAGGCAGACCAGCCCGGGGAAGGTGCCCGCTCGCTGGCACCAGGCCAGCCGAGCCTGCCTGGATCGTCTAGTCCCGCGCCACCCGATTCGCGCTCGGACGGCGGTCGTTACCACGACTGCCGAGCGGGCCAGTCAGTTCATGTGGGCTTTCGTGTGGGCCGTCGCGTGTGGTCAACCCGTTCACCGCTGGCGATGGTGGAACCAGTCGCGATACCCACCCCCGCTGAGCTCAGCAGCCGCCCGATACCAGGCAACCCCACCAGCCCGGCAACGCCACCGAGGAGACCACGATGTACCCGACCCGCCGCTCACGAGCTCGCGAAGGTCCGGGTCGCCGACCTGAACGGCGTATCGCGGCCATGACGAGCCCCGGCCCGGCTGAACTCGTCCAGAGGCGGCGCCTGGAAAAGACGGTCTCCTGGACCGGACGCGAACGGCTCCGGTGTCTTTGGTACCGGCTCCGCCTGACTGTGGCCGAGATGAATTACGCGACCCGGCGGATCGTTGAGTTGCAGGCACCCTGGATATCTGACGATCGTCACCTCTGAACCTGCCGACGCATGCCGACGCGCGAACATGCAGCACTCGCGGCTACGTGGCGCTACGGCAGCGTTATGTGCGGATGTCCCACACCCCCGTCGGTACACCATGGCCGTAAGGGGTTCCCCAGACGAGACGCAGGCATGGACGGTGTCAACGCGGTGCTGGGCTCGGTGCTCAGTCGATGACCGCTCCGCCGGTGAGGTTGATCTCGCTGGCGGTGATCGTTCGGGCCCAGTCGGATGCGGCGAAGGCGGCGACGTTGGCGACCTCGTCGTAGCTGGGCTGGTGATGTAGCAGGAGGCCTGCGGTGCCTGGAGCGGGCGTTGCTTCGTCCCCGCCAGTGCTGGTGTCGTCGTGGTGCTGTTCGTCGGAGCTAGGTGAGCCGGGCGAGAGTAGCCAGGTGACGCGCACGCCGTGCGGTCCGAACTCGGCGGCGAGCTGGCGGCAGAGTCCGGCAAGCGCGGCCCATGCGACGTGGGATCCGCCGAGACGGGGGATCGCTTCTCGGCCTCCAGCCATGACGAGGATGACGCCGTGGCCGGCGCGGGTCATATGCCGGCCGACCGCTGTGGCGATGTTGAAGTGGGCGGTGACGGCTTTGGTCACGGGGCGCAGGAAATCCTCGAACTGCATGTCGAGGAGTGGCGTGCCTTGGACGTCGTCGTTGGAGGTGGCGTTGAAGCACACGTCGATGCCGCCGCTGGCAGCGGCGACAGCGCTCGTGTGCTGCTCGATCGCCGCCCGGTCGAGGACGTCGACGCGTGCGACGTGAGCAGCGCCGCCGTCGCTCTGGATGCGCCGGGCGACCGTGTCGAGGGTCGCCTCGGTGCGGCCGGCGAGATGCACGTCGGCGCCCTCGCGGGCGTACGCGCGGGCGACTGCGGACCCGATCGGTCCGCCGGCCCCGTAGATGATCGCAGTCCTTTTGTCGAGCAGCATGTGTCCTCCATTTTTGCGTCCGTCTGAGGAGACGATCGCTTAGCGATCTGGCCGGTCGGGGTCGCGTGAGGCAAGGGCCTGCGGTCGGTGGGCGAGGTGAAGGTCGGCTTCTTTGAGGGCGCGAATGCTGAGGCCGATCTGGCGGACGTACTCGACGCATCCGTCGCAGCTGGCGAGGTGCTTCTGGAACGTGTCTTTGAGCTCGGGTGGGAGCACGCCGTCGAGGTAGTCGGTGACAAGTTCGACGAGCTCTTTGCAGGCGAAGTCATCCGGCTGGGCGGCGCCCGCGACGACCGGCTTCGGGTGACGGCGCAGGACGGAGGCGATCAGCAAAAGCGCGATGAGCAGGGCGGCCGCGGTCAGGAACCAGCCGGCCCGCTGCACTCCGTGGGCGCGGGCGAACCAGCCGAACACGAGCGAGAACGGCAGGAACAGCATCCAGGACAGCGAGCCGACGCCGGAGGACACGCCGGCCCGCAGATTGGACGGCACGCCGTCGTGCAGCAGCTTGCCGGCCCGGATGCTGATGATCGCCAGTGACAACGCGAGCACCACTTGCGCGGCGATCACGGCGGCGAGGGCACGGGTTTGGGTCAGGGCGAGCGCGGCGGCCGGCGCGGCCAGAGCGAGCACGCTCAGCGCCGCGCGGCGGTCCAGGTTCAGTTTGCTGGTGAGGTAGCCTCCGGCGCCGAGTGTGGAGACGAGGGCTGCCCAGTAGGGGCCGAACAGCGCGGCCGGCGCGGCGAGGGCGACCAGCCACAGCGGGCCGAACTCGAACACCGCCTGGGAGAGCAAACCGACCAGTGCGGCGAGCAGCATGACCTGCCGCACCCCCGGCTCGCGGATCATCGTCCGGTAGGTGAGAGCGACATGGCGTCGCAGCGCGACGGGTTCTGCGGCGCGATGCAGGCGCGGCTCGTCGAAGCGCAGGAACGCGGCGGCCGCGATCGCGACGAACGGGAGCGACGCGAAGTAGGTGAGCCGGGGAGAGGTCCAGCCGGCGAGCACGCCGCCGGCGAGGGCGCTCGCGACGAACGCCCCGCTCTCGACCATCCGGACGCGGCCGATCCACACCTCGTACTGATCACTCGAGCCCGTCTCCTCGAGGACCACGTCGTAGACGATGCTGTCGATGGTGCCGGAGTTGAGCGCGAAGTACACGCCGAGGATCATCGCCGCGGCGATGTATGTCGGCACGTTCGTGCTGAGCCCGCCCAGTAGCGAGCTCGCGAGCAGCGCGACACTCGCGCACACCATGATCTGGTTCCTGCTCCAGCGGTCGGCCAGGATGCCGGACGGCACCTCGAGCAGCGGCACAACGGCGGCATAGGCGGCCGCCATGATGCCGACTGAACGGGGTGTGAAGCCGATCTGCGTCATGAACAGCTTCTCGACCGGGACCCAGAGGATGAGGCCCTGCAGCCCAACCGCGACCTGCAGCGGCACCAGCCGCCGCGCCAGCGTGCGCGGCACGGCG
>WNFJ01414618.1_pt1 | contig 11729 bp, 9 predicted proteins | sample 5400461 | NCBI WGS metagenome assembly WNFJ01 (sample SAMN13153349, study PRJNA577476) | soil metagenome | isolation source: 115 cm saprolite on Douglas fir-dominated hillslope | place: USA:California | collected 2013-09-17
CCGAGATCCTGGTGCTCGCGGAGCACGTGGACGAGGACGTCAAGAAGGTCACGCTCGAGCTGATCACGCTGGCTCGCCGGTTCGGCGAGCCGTCGGTGGCGTGGACCGGGCCGGGCGCCGAAGCCGGCCAGGCGCGCTGCGCCGAGCACGGCGCGGCCCGGATGTACGTGGCCGCCGACGCGGCCGTCGAGGACTACGTCGTCGCGCCTGCGGCGGAGTTGCTGGCCCAGCTGGTGCGGGAGAAGTCCCCCGCGCTGGTGCTGCTGCCGGGCACGGCCCAGGGCAAGGAGGTCGCGGGCCGGCTCGCGGTCAAGATCGACTCCGGCGTGCTCACCGACGTGGTGGACCTGCAGCCGGGCGAGGGCGGTCCGGTCGCCGAGCAGCTGAACTTCGGCGGCGCGATCATCGTCCACTCCCGGGTCACGCGGGGGACGCCGATCGTGGCCATGCGGCCCAATTCGGTGGCCCCCGAACCCGCGCCCGGCGCGGCGGAGATCTCCCAGGTGTCGCTGGCCGGCCAGGCCACAGGGGCCAGGATCACCGACCGGGTGATCGCCGAGCGCGGCGAGCGGCCCGACCTGACCGAGGCCTCGATCGTGGTCTCCGGCGGCCGCGGCACCGGCGGGGCCGAGGGCTTCGGCGTGATCGAGCAGCTGGCGGACGCGCTCGGCGCGGCCGTCGGCGCGTCGCGCGCGGTGACCGACGCCGGCTGGTACCCGCACCAGTTCCAGGTCGGCCAGACCGGCAAGACCGTCTCGCCGCAGCTGTACATGGCGATCGGCATCTCCGGCGCGATCCAGCACCGGGCCGGCATGCAGACCACAAGGACCCGGAGGCCCCGATCTTCGAGCTGGCCGACTTCGGGGTGGTCGGCGACCTGTTCAAGGTCGTCCCGCAGCTCATCGAGGAGATCGGCAAGCGCAGGTAGCTCGCGGTTTGCCCGTTACATCTGTTTCAGACGTATCTTCGCGACGGCTAGGCTGTACCCAGCCATGAGTTCGCACAGCACAAGTCCCGTGTACCTGGATCACGCGGCGACGACGCCGATGCGGCCTGAGGCGATCGCTGCCATGACCGAGGAGCTGGCCCAGCTCGGCAATCCGTCGTCGCTGCACGCCGCCGGCCGCCGCGCCCGCCGCGTGGTGGAGGAGTCCCGGGAGCAGCTCGCCGAGGTGTTCGGGGCCCGGCCGAGTGAGATCGTCTTCACCAGCGGCGGGACCGAGGCGGACAACCTCGCCGTCAAGGGCTTGTTCTGGGCGCGCCGCGACGGCGCGCGCCGGCGGGTGCTGACCAGCTCGGTGGAACACCACGCCGTGCTGGACTCGGTGCGCTGGCTGGAGGAGGCGCAGGGGGCCGAGGCCCTGTGGCTGGTGGTAAGCGACGACGGCGCGGTGCGCCCCGACGTGCTGCGCGCCGCCGTCGCGCAGGTCCCGGAGCGGGTGGCCGTGGTCAGCGTGATGTGGGCGAACAACGAGGTGGGCACGGTGCAGCCGGTCGCTGAGCTGGCGTCGGTGGCGCACGAGTACGGCGTGCCGTTCCACACCGACGCGGTGCAGGCCGCCGCGCAGCTGCGGGTCGACTTCGCGGCCAGCGGAGCGGACGCGCTCAGCGTCTCCGCGCACAAGCTCGGCGGCCCGGTCGGCGTCGGGGCGCTGCTCCTGGCCCGCGGCGCCGGCCCAGTACCCGTCCTGCACGGCGGCGGCCAGGAGCGCGACATCCGCTCCGGCACCCTCGACACCCCGGCGATCAGGGCGTTCGCGGTGGCGGCGGAGGTGTGCGCGAAGCACCGCGCCGACGAGGCCGAGCGCGTGGCCGCGCTCAGGGACGACCTGGTCCGGCAGGTGCTCGCCGCGGTTCCCGACGCCGTGCTCAACGGGGCGCCGCCGGGGCCGGCCCGGCTGCCGGGCAACGCGCACTTCTCCTTCCCCGGCTGCGAGGGCGACGCGCTGCTCATGCTGCTCGACGCGAACGGCATCGCCTGCTCCACCGGCTCGGCCTGCACCGCGGGCGTGGCCGAGCCCAGCCACGTGCTCATGGCCATGGGCGCCGACGACTCCCGCGCCCGCGGCTCGCTCCGCTTCTCCCTCGGCCACACCTCCACCCAGGAGGACGTCGACGCCCTCGGCCTGGTCATCCGCGAGGTAGTCGCCCGCGCCCGCCGCGCCGCCTCCCGCTGACCGCGCGGCCCGCGGAGGGCCTCCGGCCCTCCCGGCCGCGTGGTACTACGGCGAGGTACCGCAGCGGGTTTGCGGGGGGTCCAGGGGGGTCGTCCCCCCTGGGTAACCTTGAATAATGAGCCTGAGGGTGCTGGCGGCGATGTCGGGCGGAGTGGACTCCGCGACGGCCGCGGCTCGTGCGGTGGACGCGGGTCACGAGGTGACCGGCGTCCACTTGGCGCTGTCCTCGAATCCGTCGTCCTACCGGACCGGGGCGCGGGGCTGCTGCACGCTGGAGGACGCGCGGGACGCGCGGCGGGCCGCCGACGTCATCGGCATCCCGTTCTACGTGTGGGACATGGCCGAGCGCTTCCACCGTGCCTGCGCTGCAACGAGAAGATCAAGTTCGCGGCGGTGCTCGACCGTGCGCGGGCCCTCGGCTTCGACGCGGTCTGCACCGGCCACTACGCCCGGATCGTCGACGGGATCCTGCACCGGGCCGCCGACCCCGGCAAGGACCAGTCCTACGTGCTGGCCGTGCTCACCCGGGACCAGCTCAGCCACGCCATGTTCCCGCTCGGCGACACGCCCAAGGGCCAGGTGCGCGCCGAAGCGGCCCGGCGCGGGCTCGCGGTCGCCGACAAGCCGGACAGCCACGACGTCTGCTTCATCGCCGACGGCGACACCAAGGGCTTCCTGGCCCGGCACCTGGGCGCGGCTCCCGGCCGGATCGTCGACGCCGCCGGCGCCGTGGTCGGCGAGCACGACGGCGCCTACGCCTTCACCGTCGGCCAGCGCCGCGGCCTGCGGGTGGGCACGCCCGCGAGCGACGGCAAGCCCCGCTACGTGCTCGACATCGAGCCGGTGACCAGGACGGTCACCGTGGGACCCGCCGAGGGGCTCGACACCGGCGAGATCACCGCGGCGCGCCCGGTCTGGACCGGCTGCCCTCCGCCGGCCGAACCGCGCGACTGCCTGGTCCAGCTGCGCGCCCACGGCGAGGTGCACGCCTGCACGGCCTGGCTGGACGGCGACGCGGTGCGGATCCGGCTGCACCGCCCGGCGCGCGGCGTGGCCAAGGGCCAGGCCGCCGTCCTCTACGGCGGCGACGCCGTCCTCGGCAGCGCCACCATCAGCGGCACGTCCGCGATCGCCCAGTCGGCCCGCGTCCCGGCCGCTAACTGACCGGATTTCCGGCACGTCTCCCACGTTGACGATGAACTGATTCCGGTCGGTAGGCCATGCGGTCACGGTAAGCCTCATGGGCGTGCCCGCTCGGGCATCTGCAGCAGCGCAGCGACTGTACCGCTGGCTTTCCGGACCTCCACCTGGGGCTCCGTATGGTTCAGGGCCCTGAAGGGTCCTTCCGCATCGGACAGATAGCTGTCGACTTCCCGTATATCTGGGTTTCTCTGGCAGGCGCCGCCGGGTACGTCGGCCGGTCCTAGTCCTTCCCGAACAGATACCGGTTCAGGCCCGGCGGGCGGGTCGACTCCGGGTAGGACTTGGTGTAGAAGTTCATCACCGCGACTATCCGCGTGTCCGACCCGGACCGGAGGGGACGCGCGTAGTGCGGAGTGCGCCTGCCGTCGAAGAAGATCAGGTGGCCCGCATGCGGGCGTATGACGGTGCAGTCCCGGTCAACGGAGTCGGTGCCCGTCGCATCCGGGTCATGTGCGAAAACGAGTTCGCCTCCGGTTTCGATCCCCTGATCCGTGCAGAACAGAAGGCCGGTCAGCGGATTGGAATCAATATGGCATTCGAACCGCATCGTGGTTCCGCGCTGGATGTTCAGCACGACGCTGTATCGATCGTCCTGAGCCGCCGCGACGGGCTCGGGGCACATGTCCTGGGCCAGCTCGAGGAAAAATCCCCGGTAAGACTCATACAGCCAGGGCAGACCCTGGCGCACCCGGTCCGCGTAGACCCGGCCGCGCAAGATGTGCTGCACGTCGGCTGACTCACGAGACAGTATCGGTGTGCGCGGGAATTCCCGGAAAATGGCTTCGGTCGTGATCGCAGCGAGATCCTGCTGCCAGCCTTCCGGCAGCTGGCTGGTCACATCGAAGGTTGTCCAGCGAAACCTCGGCGGCATCAAGCGAATCGTCCTGTTGCGGGTTTGACGGACGGGTAACGGCACGCCGAGCTGGCCGCCGTGATAGTGCAGCCGGATGGTCCTAGCGGAACGCCTACCAGCGCGGCATTACACGGCGACGTGATGCCCGGCGCCGCAAACTCACGTCAGCACCACGGATCTCGGCGTTACCAAGTGCGCCGCGGGTGGCAATGGAGGCTTACTGCGATGCGAAGCGTCACCTCCGCTGAAAGCGGGTGACGGCTCTGTCACCCCGTATCCCGTTATGCCGGACGATCAGAAGCCGATGCGGGGGTCGTAGTGCTCGTACCGGTACTGGTTGGAGGGGCGCGCGTGCAGCTTTGCCATGTCACCTCCACTCTGGGTAGCCCGCGGTGCCTGGCCGCGCATGGGAGGTGGTCATTATGAGGCCCGCCGTCCCTGCACTCCTCGATTATGAGATAGGAAACTTCGCCCGTCATGTCCCAATCTGGCCGTTGGTCGTGCGGCGGCGCCGACGGCATATCGTCTTTCGCTCGTGACCTAGCCGTGATCAGGCCCGTTGCCGCGGCCGTCGACCGACGATGTATCGCCGAGGTAAGTAAAAGGTATCCTAAGCCGCGATGCCGGGCCTGAGTCCGGTGGAGCGCTCCGCCTCAGTGGGTAGGGGCAGGCGTGGCCAGGGGCGTCCCCTTTGGCGTCAGCACGCGAGCGCGCTAGCCAGTGCCCGAGCTCCGGCCAGAAGACCAGCACCATGATCGGAATGAGAGCCGGCGCAGCCAGGAGCACCCCGGTCGTCTTGATGCTGATCGCGGCGGGCAGCCACTTGCCCAGCGTGCCGGGCAGGAATCCGTCCATAAGCGACGCCAGGGGCTTGCTTCCCGCCCAGGCGATGGCCCACACCGCCATCACGCGAGCCTCCCTCTCGGCACCTGCCTCCTTGGCGAGCAGGGTGCGCGTCGCCGAGTTGGCTATCAGGCAGGCAACGCCGGCGGCAACCGCCGCGGCGACGCTGCCCCAGAAATACGGCGAAAGCATGAAGGCCATCATGCAGATGCCGAGCGCCGCCAGGATGGTGGCGGCCAGCTTGAGGGACGGCGTGCGCTTGGAACGACGCAGCGACCCGAGCACGCTGCCGGCCCCCAGCGCCGCGATGAAGAGCCACGACCAGCTGGCGGACTTTCCGAAAACGTGGCTGGCCAGGGCGGGCCCGAGGACGAGGATCGGGTCAGCGGCCACGGTCACGGCCACCACCATCAGCAGCACGATCATGATGCGGCCTTCGCGGTAAGCGGTCAGGAAGCCATCCCTGACCTTTGAGCGCCTTTCCAGTTCGATCGTGCCCTTACCCGTCGACACCAGGACCGCGGCAAAGATGAGGAAGGATGCAGCGTTGATGGCGAACGCATACCCGAAGCCGAATGCGGCTATAAGCGCCACGCTCGCCGGCGGCGCGAGCGCACGGCCCAGGTTGTAAGAGACCGAGTCCATGGCGAACGCCGCCCTCGTCTGGTCCGACGTGACCAGACGCCGTACCGTGACGTTCCGGGCGGGCAGGGCGAAGGTGAACGCCAGCCCGATCACGATCGCGCCGGTTACCAGCCAGGCCTCATTCAAGTGCCCGGTGAACTGGAGATACGCCAGCAAGCCTGCGACCACGGCCGAGATGACCTCGGTGTACAGCAGTGTTTTCCTGCCGCCGATCCGGTCGGTCAGGACGCCCGACCACGGGCCAAGCACGAGCGGGCTGGAAAACTGCGCACACGTGACGAATGCCACCGTGAGCACGGAGTGCGTGAGATGGTAGGCGAGCAGAACCTGGGCGGTGTTCTGGACCCAGGTTCCGAAATCGCTGAAAACCCTTCCGATGAAATACCAGCAGAACTTCGGGTTCTCCGGGAGCACGGTCCAGGGCGACCGCCTTTGCTCCTTGCCTGGAGCAAGGGATGCGCGCACTGCCCGCACGCGCTGAGCCGGTGAGCCAGAGGATTCCCGCGGCGTGGTTCCTCTATGCGGGCTCTTTGTCGTGGTGAACATGGGCCTAGTTCTCTGCGGCAGGATTTGGTGCCGCGCCATGGTCAATGCTGACCCGCTCGGACTTTCGTTAGGGCTTCCCTCCCATCGGCCTGGTTCTCAGGCGCTGGGCAGGTCGTATCGCGGTCTGGTAAGACATCGTTGATGAACTAGTTTCTGTTTGCCAGGCAGACCCTTACGGCGCCCGTCTTAGCGCGGCGCCCGCGCTGCCGTCGAACGCTTTGTTGATTCGCGGGCGGACAGGCCTGACTGGGGGATTCGCCAGGTCTAAGGGCCCGTGTCCTGCTCTGGAACCTGTCCGAAGTCGAAAAGGAAGTGATTCCGGTCCGCCGGATAAACGCTGACGGTAACCCGCATGGGCTGTGCGTTTCCGTCAAAGGCAGTCCTGGAAATCTGGACGATCGAGGTCCGGCCGTCGGGGGGTAGCTTGAAGAAGTCCGCCTCGTTGGCGTCCGGCGCACGCACCACCAACCAGTCGCGATAACCCACCTGGTGGATCTTAAGGGTGTCGGCGAGGTACTGGACAGTTCCCTCCGCGATGTCAAACGGCGAGCTGAGCCTGTCCGCTCCGCGGTGGAGGAATTCCATCGGGTAGAAGGAGGTCTGCATCGACCAGGGTTTGCCGTCGATGAAGCGCTTTTCGTGTCGGAGGATGACCACGGTGCCTCCAGGCCTGCCTAGCTTCTCGGCGATGTCGAGCGAGGCTTCCTGGATCTCGACCTGGATCGGACTGGTGGTCGGCTTCTTGTTCCGCTTGCTCACTTCGGACCGGTAACGGGTACCTTCGCCGCCGCCGAAGCCGGTCTTGGGATCTCCCGACAGCGTAGTGACGAACGGATCGGTGTCCTCGACGACGAAGGTTCCCTGGCCCGGTCGCGTCGCGACCAGGCCGAGGTTGGTGAGCCACTTGATGGCGTCTCGAACCGTGTTCCGCGACGCGCCGTGCTTGTCGCGGAGCTCAAGTTCGGTAGGCAGCTGGCTGCCGGGCCCGAGTTCTCCCGACTCGATCTGTCCGCGCAGATCCTCGGCGATCTGACGGTACATCGGGTTAGCCATCGAGCCTCCTCATTACCCAACCGTCTCTGGTTGGGGTGATCCTACCTGTTCCAACCACTCAAGCCATCCAGTCAAGAAGAATATTTGGCATCAACGGGTTTATACCCAACTCTAGGGTGGTAAACCATGAGAAGCACTACCGGATGTTGGGATGGCTTGGACGGCATGACATGCAGGGTCTATCCTAGCAGTCCAACTGCTTGGATGCACCCCGATGAGCCAGATAGTCGGCGAGAGGCAGACCATCGGACTCAATCTGCCATACCAGACAACGGGGTGCAAATCGTGGACAGGCGGGACGTCGGGCCCACGAGCACACGGCCAGCGAGAGCATCTCGCGCGGCCCAGGACCGAAAAGGTAGGACCCCGTGGCGGGAACTCCGCGGGTGGGAAGTCTGGAGGCCATCATGGCCGGTTTCGTAGCCGCAGTAGCAATCGCTCTCTTCCTCGCCGTGATGATGGGACTCGGCGCGGTGGCGTGCGCGGTCCGTCGCGAGGACCGGAGGTTCACGCTGCTGATGGGCGAGGCGCCCGACCGGCTGTCCAGGGGCGCCCGGCGGCTGAACGGCGTGGGCCGCAGGGACCTGGTCCCGCTGGACCCGCGACTGTTCAGGTCAACGGGCGAGCTCGTTCACTAGCCGCCGACAGTCTCATCGCCGTCGGGTAACAAGGACTACTGGTCTGCGACGTTGCTGACCAGCATGTCCAGATCGCCGCCGGGATCGCTAACCTCACGGCGAAGGCGGCCGCGGTGCCCTGATGGCGGCTTGGCGGTTCGTCGCCGCCCCCCAGTCCAGCGGGCAAGCCGGGCTGTGGTCTGACTCGTTGGCCCGCGTCGGCGCAAGCCGCCCGCGACGGCGTGGTGCAGGTGCCGCCTGCGCCTGTGCCAGCCATCCCAACCACCTGTATGAATCAACCTGACGGAATCGTCAGTATGTGAGGCATCTCATATGGTTTCGCGATCATCGGCGGCGGGTAAAAAACCGGCATGTACCAAATGTTGGGATCGCCAGGACAGTCGGTGAGAGCCTAGCCATTCTACTGCTTGGTCATAGAAGTACATGTCATACCACCCGTACCTGACCGATGGTTCGCCTCAGTCTGGTAAGTCGAATGGTATGCCCAGCTAGCGGGCCGATCGATGGCCCTCGAGCGAGGCGTCTCCGGAGTCTCTCCGGGGTCGCGACCAGTAGGGCCCGGCGGTGCCCGCACCGTCGGCAGGTTGTGGGGAGGCGGCAATGAGCGGCAGCAGCGCAGCATCGGTAGCGTACTTGATTCTGGCGGTCTTCTGGGGCGGATTCACCCTCGGCGTGTTGGCGGCGGTGGCCCTGGCCGTGCGAAAGGAGGACAGAAGGTTCTCCCTCTCCGGCGCGGCACCGGGCGCGGCAGCGCGGGGCACGAGACGGCTGACCCGCTATGGCGGCTCCGGCTCCCACTTCCTGCCGCGTGGGCGGGCGTAGCGATGAACGGCTCGGTCGTGGTCATCGTCAGCGCCTTCTTCATCATCGGGATCACGGTAGGGATCATCGCCGTCATCGCCCTCTCGGCCCTGCGGGCCCACCGGCCACGCCGTCTGGGCGATCCTGGCGATCCGCCGGAGTACGGCCGCCGTAAACGCGGCCAGCCGCCGGACCCTGACTGGCAGGATTCCGCTCCCCAGCACCAGCCGCGCTGGCCGGGGGATACGGACAACGATTTCAACGGCAAATAGCCCTCCACCGGGGGGGAAGCTACCCCGCGTCCCGCGAAAGGGGCCGGGGCGCGGGGTAGCACCGGCCGCGTCTTAGGAACGCTGATCGCGGGTTGGTCACCTGCCGGTTCTAAGCTCGACGTGTGCCTGATGACCATCACGGGCCGGGCTTTCCCTGGCCGGCCGGCAGCGCCACCGGGATCGGCTCGATGCCCGGGACCAGCCCAGCCGAGGCGATGCGCGTCATCGCCGGGGAACTCCCCGACTTCCCGCACCTTCCCGAGCTGCCCGATCGCGGGCCTGGCGCCGACCTCACCGGCCGGACCGCCGGGCTGCTGGTCGACATCGCGGTCGAGGTCACCCCGCGCGGCTGGCGGCTGGCCGAACGGCCCGGCCGCGACCTGGCCCGGGCCAGGTCCATGCTCTCCTCCGACCTCGATGTCCTGGAGGAGGTGCTCGACGGCTTCCGCGGGCCGGTCAAGGTCCAGCTCTGCGGGCCGTGGACGCTGGCCGCGACGCTGGAGTTGCCGCGCACGCTGAACGTGGCCATCGCCGATCCGGGCGCGGTGGCCGACCTGACCGCCTCCCTGGCCGAGGGCGCGGCCGCGCACGCGGCCGACCTACGCAAGCGCGTGCCCGGGGCCACGCTGGTCGTCCAGTTCGACGAGCCGGCCCTGCCCGCCGTGGCGGGGGGAGAAGTCCCGACGGCGAGCGGGCTGTCCCGGTTCGCCGCCGTCGAGGCCGACGTGCTGCGGGAGCGGCTGGCGCGGGTAATCGCGTCCGCCCACGGCTACACGGTGGTGCACAGCTGCGCTAACGCCGTCCCGTTCGGCATCATCGAAGCGGCGGGAGCCGATGCCGTCTCCTTCGACCTCAGCCAGCTACGGCGGGGGGAGGGGGACGAAGTGGCCCAGGTCGCGGAGGCCGGCCTGGGGCTGCTGACCGGGGTGGTGCCGGCCCTGCCCGCCGCCAGCGCCCCGGCGGACCGGCCGGGCCCGGCCGGCCCCGGCGACGGCAGCCCCGAGGCCAGGCAGGCCGCCGAACGGGTCATCCGGCTGTGGCGGCGGCTGGGGCTGCCGCTGGCCACGTGCCCGGAGCAGGCGGTGATCACCCCGGCCTGCGGGCTGGCCGGGGCGTCGCCGGACTGGGCGCGCGCCGCGTTGACGCGGTGCCGGGAGGCGGGGAGCATGCTGGCTGAGCTGATCGAGGAGACGGGGGAAGAGGCCAGATGAGCGACACGAACGACGAACGCCAGGAGGCGCCGCCCGGCGCGCGGCGGCGGCACGCCGACCTCAGCCTGGAGATCACCGAGGCGGACCACAGGTACTACGTCCTGGATTCGCCCACGATCTCCGACATCGACTACGACACCAAGATGCGCGAGCTGCGGGCGCTCGAGGACGAGTACCCCGACCTGCGCACCCCCGACTCGCCGACCCAGACCGTCCACGGGAGCATCTCGACGCTGTTCACGCCGGTCGAGCACCTGGAGCGGCTGCTCAGCCTGGACAACGTGTTCACCGACGAGGACCTCGGCGGCTGGGCCGACCGCGCGACCAGGCTCGGCGGCGCCGGGCCCTACCTGTGCGAGCTGAAGATCGACGGGCTGGCCATCGACCTCGTCTACCGCGACGGCGCGCTGGTCAAGGCCGCGACCCGGGGCGACGGGCGCACCGGCGAGGACGTCACGCCGAACATCAGGACCATCTCCTCGATCCCGTCACGCCTCACGGGTACCGGGCACCCGGCCACGCTCGAGGTCAGGGGCGAGGTGTTCATGCCGGTCGAGGCGTTCGGCAAGCTGAACGAGTCGCTGCTCGACGCGGGCAAGCCCGCGTTCGCCAACCCGCGGAACTCCGCGGCCGGCTCGCTGCGGCAGAAGGACCCGCGGATCACCGCGTCCCGGGCGCTCGACGCCATCGTCCACGGCATCGGCCGGGTGGAGGGGTCGGCCGGCAGTGCCGCCATACGGGGCACGGCCGCTGGTCCAGGGGAGGAAGGCCACCTGGAAGGCGCCCCCGACACGCAGTCCGGCTGGTACGAGCGGCTGCGCGAGTGGGGCCTGCCGGTCAGCCATCTGTACCGGGTCGTGCCGGACATGGACGGCGTCCGCGAGCACATCGCCTACTACGCCGAGCACCGGCACGATCCGCCGTACGAGATCGACGGCGTGGTGATCAAGATCGACCAGATCGAGCTGCAGCGCCGGCTCGGCTCGACCAGCCGGGCGCCCCGGTGGGCCATCGCCTTTAAGTACCCGCCCGAGGAGGTCACCACCCGGCTGCTCGACATCCAGGTGAACGTGGGCCGGACCGGCCGGGTCACGCCGTTCGCGGTGATGGAGCCGGTCAAGGTCAGCGGGTCGACGGTGGACCGGGCCACCTTGCACAACGCGGACGAGGTCAAGCGCAAGGGCGTGCTCGTCGGCGACATGGTGATCCTGCGCAAGGCCGGCGACGTCATCCCCGAAGTCCTCGGCCCGGTCGCCGACCTGCGACAAGGCGACGAGCGCGCGTTCGTGTTCCCGACCGTCTGCCCGGCGTGCGGCACCACTTTGGCCAAAGAGGAAGACGAGGTCGACTGGCGCTGCCCGAACGCGCGCTCGTGCCAGGCTCAGCTTCGCGAGCGGCTGTTCCACCTGGCCGGGCGGGGCGCGTTCGACATCGAGGTGCTCGGCTGGGAGGCGGTCGCCGCGCTGCTCGACTGCGGGCTGGTCGCC
>WNFJ01725033.1_pt2 | contig 11728 bp, 12 predicted proteins | sample 5400461 | NCBI WGS metagenome assembly WNFJ01 (sample SAMN13153349, study PRJNA577476) | soil metagenome | isolation source: 115 cm saprolite on Douglas fir-dominated hillslope | place: USA:California | collected 2013-09-17
GTGAGCTCACAGGTCACGGCCGGCCTCCTGTTTGTGCTGCGCGGCGGACTGGGTAAGAACGCGCTGCAGGCGCTGGCGCGCGCGGGCGAGCGCGGACATCACCGTGCCGATGGGAGCGGAAGTGATGGCGGCAATCTCCTTGTAGGAGCAGCCTTCGAGTTCGCGCAGAACGAGCACCTCGCGAAAGCGCGCAGGAAGCTCTTCGAGGGCGCGGGTAAGGCGCTCGCGATTGTCGCCGGCAATGGCCAGCGCTTCGGGCGTCACGCTCGGCTGTGGGTGCAGCTCTTCATCGAATTCAGTCGTCAAGTCCACAGAACGGTTTTTCTCCAGCCAGGTATAGCAAGTGTTGCGCACGATCTGCAAAAGCCAGGCGCGGGCGTCGCCGCCGTGAAAGCCGCGAAAGAAGCGCAAGGCGCGCATCATGGCTTCCTGCGCAACATCCTCGGCGTCGGCGCGGCCATGCATCAGCCAGCGCGAAAGGTTAAAGGCGGCGTCGAGGTGCGGAAGCACGAGCTGCTCGAAGCGCGCCCGGTCCTGCGAATCCAACACGTCCAAACTAGCCCCTTCAACACCTGCACTCATAGAGGGAACCGCCTGGCCATCGATTTTATTCCCAGTTTATGCGGATAACGTAGCGAATTAAAAAAATTCAGGGATTTGGAATAAGCGCGCCACACGGCTGGTCTGCACAGACGAAACACGTCCCAGGGCGGCGCGGGCATTTTTGAGATGCCCCTCGACTCGCGCCGCTCTGTAAATGCAAGCGGATGCGGATCCGACACTTGGACGTGTTCGGGAGAGCGGGATGACGAAGAAAGTGAAAGATGAGATTTTGCACGATCACAACAAGGATGGTGTCGATCGGCGCGGATTTCTGAAGTGCATGGCGTGGGCGGGAACGGGCGCGCTGTGCGTGATGCAGGGCGGCGTATTGAAGTCTTATAGCTTGAGCCGGCTTTCGGATCTGGGAGCGGGTGCAACGGCGGCGGGCGAGCTGAGCTTCGTGCAGATCAGCGATAGCCATATGGGATTCAATAAGCCGGCGAATCCGGACGTTGCGGGAACACTGAAGGCCGCGGTGGACAAGATCAATGGACTGTCGGCCGCGCCGGAGTTTTTGCTGCACACCGGGGACATCAGCCACTTGTCGAAGCCAGAAGAGTTCGACACCGTGGATCAGATTCTGAAAGCGACGGGCAAAGACGTTTTCTTCGTGCCGGGCGAGCACGACGTGTTGAATGATGATGGCGCGCAATTCCGCGAGCGTTACGGGAAGGCCGCGAAGGGCTCGGGCTGGTACAGCTTCGAGAAGAAAGGCGTGCATTTCATCGGGCTGGTAAACGTGATGAACTTGAAGGCCGGCGGATTGGGAACGCTGGGACACGAGCAGCTTGAATGGATGGAGGATGATGTGAAGCACTTGAAGTCGAGCACGCCGATCGTGGTTTTTGCGCATATTCCGCTGTGGTCGGTGTATCCGGAGTGGGGCTGGGGCACGGACGATAGCGCGCAGGCCCTGGCATATCTGAAGAAATTCGGGTCCGTTACGGTGCTGAACGGGCACATCCATCAGACGATGCAGAAGGTTGAGGGGAATGTGACGTTTCACACCGCGGCGTCGACGGCGTTTCCGCAGCCGCAGCCTTCCGCAGCCGCAACCAGGGAAGGCGGATTCGCCGGGGCCAATGAAAGTGCCGGCGGAGCAATTGAGGAGCATTTTGGGAATTACCGACGTGAACTATGTTCGCGGGCAGCATGCCCTGGCGGTGGTGGACTCTTCACTGGCTTAAACGCCGGAAGAGCACCGCACGACGATACATCTGAAAAAAAATTAGAAAGGGAAGATAAATCATGAGGAGACGTGTGTGGATTTTAGTTCTGGCGGCGCCGGTGGTTGCGGCGCTGTTGGTAAGCGGTTCGAGAAGTTTCACGGTAAGTGCGGGGCTGGCGCAGGCGTCGAGTGCAGAAGTGAAGATCGACAACTTCAGCTTTGGGCCCGCGGCAGTGACAGTGGCGGTGGGCACTACGGTGACGTGGACCAATCGCGACGACATTCCGCATACCGTGGAGTGCTGGACACGGATGAGAAGTTCTCGTTCACGTTCACCAAGCCGGGAACGTACGGGTACTTCTGCTCGGTACACCCGAAAATGACCGGCAAAGTGGTGGTGCAGTGACGAGCGTCGCGAAAGTCTTTGACCCCGGAACGGTGCTGCTGGCAAAGCACGCGCAGCACGTGGTGCTGGTGCACTTCCCGATTGCGCTGTTCCTTACGGGAGTGGCCTTTGGCTGGGCAGATCGATGGACGAGGAGAAAGGCATTGGCGGAGGCTGCTTACTACAATCTGCTGATGGCGGCGGTTTCGAGCTTGCCGGTGGTGGCAACGGGACTCCTGGCCTGGCATTTTCAACTCGAGGGGCAAAAGCTCAAAGGGATTCTGCTGCTGCATTTGGTGCTCGGTGGGATGTCAACCGGGTTCATCTGGCTGGTGTGGTGGCTGCACTTCCGGGCGCGGCGGCAGGGAGAGGCGCTGCTTGGATACCTCTGGGTGATCGAAAGCGTTGCGGTGGCAATTGTAGGCATGACAGGGCATGTAGGCGGGTTTTTGAGTGGGGTAAACTCGGTCTGACATGCTGTAAGGGCATTAGTTTCAGCTCTATGTGGATACATGCCCACAGGACCAGCGAAGCACTAGTACCACGACCCACGTACCCCGCTTGGTGGCTCCGGTGGCCCATTGAGCCACACAGACCGGACCCGTAATGTCTGAGGAACGGGTTGGGGGCCGCGCGGGGACAGCGGCCTCGAAAGGGGTCGTGTGCGAGCTACCCAACCCGCCAAGTTCTTCCCTCCAAATGCTCACGCCAGCCGCTAGGGTTGGCGTGACGCCAGCAAGTCTGGAAATAGTGCGAATTCATGAAAAAATAGGAAGGTGAAATGCGCTTGCGATGCGCCGAGGCGCGCGCGGACGAACCTATGTTGCTATTTTTCATGGACTTACGTGGCGGGGTGATCCGGGGGACTGAGCGATTTGCGGGACACTTGGTGCCTATGGCGGACATTACCCTAACCGCAGCCTTTTTGTTTGGTCTCCTGCTACTGTTTGCGCCGGGGCTGGTGGCATCGGGGGCGGCTGAACCGGCCGCGGCGAATTTGAAGCCGAACACAGTCGCGGCATTCAACGGATATGTGCAGTTGACCGACGCGCGTAACAACGACGAACTGCGGCGCGAGACGAATCTGCTGTGGATCGATAGCTTGCCGGAGAATGAGCGAGCGCAGGCGTACTCGGCGCTGAAGCGCGGCGAAGTGAAAATGCGAAAACTGGAGACGCTGGAAAACGGAGAGAAAATCCGGTGTCCGGGCGGGATGATCCATCACTGGACTGGCGTGGTTCTTATTCCGGAGACGAAGCTGCAGGACGTTTTGCGAGTGTTGCAGGATTACGACGATCATGCGCAGTATTACGCGCCAGACGTGGAGCGGTCGAAAATCGAGTCGCACGACGGCGATCACTTTGTGGTATTCCTGCGTTTTCGGCGGCACAAGATAATCACGGTGGTGCTGAACACGCAGCATGAAGTGCGCTATTTTCGCGATTCGGAGACGCGAGAGCACAGCCGCAGCTCAGCCACACGCATTGCGGAAGTCGAAAACGCGGGCAAGCCGAACGAGCGCGAGAAAGCGCCGGGCGAGGACGGTGGATTTTTGTGGCGCATGGAGACGTGGTGGCGGATGGAGGAACGCGACGGCGGAGTTTACGTGCAAAGCGAAGTGGTTTCGCTGACGCGAGATATTCCCACGGGCCTGGGATGGCTGATTGGACCCTTTGTGACGAGCATACCGAAGGAGACGCTGACGTTTACGCTGGACGCGACGCGACGCGCGGTCACTTCGCATTCCCCCGCCGTTTCCGCGCCAAAGCAGCGGTGAGGAAGTCCCAAGTAGCTGCCGCGTTACGCTCCCACGTGTGGTCCGCGGCAGTCCGCGCCGCCTCTTCGGCGATCCTGCTACGTAGAACAGCATCGGAATAGATTCTGCGCAGCAGCGCGGCAAGTTCGCGTGGATCCTCTGGGTCGTGAAGTACCAAACCATCGCACCCATCACGAATGATTTCAGTCGCGCCGGCACGGCTGCTGGCGATTACCGGCAGTCCACAAGCCATGGCCTCCAAAATCGGCAGACCGTAGGCGTCCTCGAGCGAGGGAGCGACATACGCATCAGCCGCCGCGTAGAACTGCAACACGTCCGGCGACGATCCGAGAAATTGAATTTTAGGCCCCAAGTGGAGGTTGCGAATCTGCGGTTCGTAAGTGCGGTGATCGCCGGAACCCGCGACCAAGAGAGTAAAGCCAAGTTCGGAGCAGTGCTCGAGAGCGGTCAAAAGCGTGTCCAGGCCTTTGCTCTTCCAATCGTTGCCGATTAGCAGAATGCAGAAGTCTGTTGCGCGAATTCGGAGGGAAGCGCGCTCGGCGTCGCGACGTTTGACGCGGGCCGCAGGATGGAATGTTTCCGTATCCACTCCGTAACGAACGACGAGCACGTCATCGCGCCCAAAGAACTGCCGCATGGAGTCCGAGGAATGCGCAGAAATCGCCGTCAGAGAGACGGCCGGCCGAGGGTAAATTCGCTTCTCGAGCGCGCAGATCAGGCTGTAGTAGAGCCGCCGATGAAGGTTAACGAGCAAAAGCCTGACTGGAGCGCGGCCGAGGCCCAAGCGGGGACGCATGCGCCGATAGAATTCGGTAAAAACGACGTGAATCGAAATCGCGTCGGCGTCAAAGGCGTTAATTCCCGGCGAATAGAGTAAATCGAAGTTCAGTCCCCGAACGCCGGCGTCCCACCAACGCTGCAGGCGATTGGCCAAAAGCCACCAGATATAGCCAAGAAGATGCGGTCCGCGCAGGCGGGGCACTTTGTGCCAAACAATACAGCCCGGTGACCGAGCGGGATGGCGGACCACGTTAGAAAGATCTTCGACGCGTTGCGCGTAGAGATGAATCTCCGCATCAGGTTGTGTAGCAAAGCGCGCAAGCTGCTCGGCAAGGCAACGCTCCGTGCCGTGGCGGCGATCCAGAAAAGGAGAAATTACGGCGAGGCGCAAATCAGCGGATCCTACTGGCCTGAATCTGACCTGCTCTCGCGGCGGTTTCGGAGTGAGAAAGAAGGGCTATGGTTGGGAGCCGAAATAACAAGCCGAGACCGAGCCAGAGATAAGCATTCAACAGGTAATCTTCATACGACTGGATTCCCGCAAAGGTCGAGGGAAACAGTAAGACGAACGAATACCAAAAAAGGACGAAGCCTACGGGAAACCAAGGGGAGCCTTTCAGCGATCTTACCACTCGCCAAGCGGAGATGCAGATCGCCGAGCTTACCGTAATCCATAAAATGAGCCCGCCGATACCCATTTCGACGACCAGCGTGCCATATCCACTTTCAACGCCCCCCACAGGCGGTCTCACTCGAAAGAAGCGGGCAACATATTGGCCCCCGAGCGCGGTTGTCCCGATTCCATAACCCCAAGGCCAACGGTCATAGCCAAAGGCTCCTAGAAGATTTCGAATCGGGTAAGACCAAGTTCGGTGCGTCAGCTCGTTTGCCGTACTACTTGGAGAAAGGGTTTCCTGATAGATTGCAAGCCGCGACAGCAGGGCGTCGGGGTAGGTGATAAAAAGTAATACGATGCCCAAGGCTACAGCTAGCGCGGCACGGTGGACGGCACGTAAGACGCGCCGAGCCTCCCCTTGCTTCCAGGGGGCGCCCCAGATAAATGCGATGCTGGTGGCTATCAGATTGATGATAGTCCAGAGGAACGTACCCCTAGACGCAGTGAGAAATCCGGCTGTGGCGGCCGTTGCAATGGCAATAAATGCTAGCAGCCTCCCTTTTTTCTGTCGGAGCAATAAGTACCCAGCGAAACCGTAGACAAGGAGTGAAGCGACGTTTATAAAATTTGCGTAGCGGCTAGCGCTGACGAAAACCGATGTCGGTCGGTATGCGATCGCCCCGCTCAGGGGCGACACACGATACAGGGTGCTTAGCTCTCGAAGGTCGTCCGCGGGCTGCGAGGGGTTCAAGAAACCCTGCCCAAGGATCGATTGGGTGATACCAAGCGCCATAATCACGAGGGCTAAACTTATGTTGACTCTGAAGAAGCGGCGGAATTCCTGCTCGGAGTTGAGAAGCGCATAACCCACAAAGAGTAGCGGAACATAGTAGAAGAATATCTTGAAACCCATAAGGCCGAACCAGATGCTAGTAGAGGCCGGGTTGAAAACTTGCATGGCGCCAAACCAAACAAAGATCAGCAAGACCGCAAGAAACGGCGGCCTAAAGTTCGTTTCCTTTATTTTCCTTTGGGCGGCCACAAAGGAAATCAGCACCACAAGCGCTAGAAAATCCTTGGCGAAATAGATCGCCATGTTGTTGCCGAGAAACTTTCGTATAAAATCCTCAAACAACAGCCAACTTAAGAAAAAATAGACTCCATTGCGCCAATTCCTCAGAATTCCGATAACGATTACGCCGCATACGCAAACGATGGCTGCGTAAGCCAAGCCGACAAAATTTCCATTTATCAAGTACTGAGCGGATTGGTAGGCGAGGACTGCGCCGATAACATAGATTACAACTGTCAGAGGCCGGACTCGGAAACGGCTCGATGATGAGGCGAGGGCTAAGCGCATGGTTCGCCTGAAGGCGGATTCTTAATTATTACTGACTTCAGCGGGTTCTGGAAGTCATTATAATGTTCATGCTTTCCTTTTCGAATTTTCTGGTGTTTTCTGCGCTTCGGATGGCTCCGCCTTACGGAACAGCAGGAAGCAGAAACGAGATGCGCCCGTTCTTAACTTTTCTGCTCGCGCGACAATCGAGGGGACCTTCAAATGATCGACCGTGGTACCGATGGGCGAGTGTCGGTCGATGTCGTTATCCCAGTCTACGGTGAGAGGCAAAAGGCTCTGTCGGCAACTCTTTCTGCGTGTCTCAAGCAGACATATCCCGTCTCTACTATCTTTGTTGTCGACGATGGTTCCCCTGAGCCGGTCTCTCTGCCCGAGTGGGCGCTATCATCCCCACAGATTTGCCTCTTCCGTCTTATTCGCGCTCCCCGGAATTCGGGAATCTCGGCGGCCAGAAATGCAGCAATTGCATTTTCCGAAGCGCCGCTTCTGGCATGCATTAACGTGGAAATTCTCCCTGACGCAGACTGGATCGCAACGTGCGAAGACTATCTTTCGAGCCACCCAGGCGTGGGCGCCTGCTTCACGCGCACTGTGCCCCAAAGTTCGACTCGGATTCTGACGCGCTGGCGCTTGCGTTTCCAGGAATCAAAGTACGGAGAATCGTCCGGCCCCTCCCTATTCGCGCCAGGCCACGCTGTCCTCTTTCGGAAGGAGGCAGTCGATGTTGTCGGTGGATATGACGTTCGTTATCGGCGACATCATGAGGATTCGGACATTTGTCATCGAATGAGGAAGTCCGGCTGGGAAACGCACTATGTCGCAAAGAGTCGGTGTGTCTCAATACAAGAGGATTCCCTAAAGTTGCTAGCTGCAAAGCAGCTACGTGATAGTGGGTGGTATTCGCCGGGCGAGAGCTCGCTTGCTCACCTGTACTTCAATCTTAGCAGGTGGACGTTGATTAGAGCGGGGCGCAACCTCCTGAAAGGGCGTCTATCATTCATTGCAATTGAGGCGGCGCTTTGGGTCACGGCGTTATGGATGGCTACGGTGCGTACGTTGCATTCCCGCCGAATTGGAGGAGCCTGGTGGCGGGGGCTTCGTTAACCGACTCGTCACAGGAACTACCAACGGCAGACGTCGGGGACTAACGGATCTGGAGGTCCCGACAAACCACCAGTTCACCGCAATGGTCGAGATCATAAGTGTAAGGGGAGAGGGCCTGAAAAAACAGCTGCTCGCAGTCTGAGCCGTGGAGTTCTATGCACAGATTTTTCACTCGAGGTAACCAACTCTCAGTATTTCGAGCGAACAAACTCCAATTCGCTTTTTTCGATGTCGATTTTGAGCAGATCTATGGCCTGACAGTCGCAGATACCGATCAGAGTTCCCATGTCATAGCCACTAACCTGAACGGACCCGGTAGTGGTGTCCCTAGCTGAAACTACCTGGGTCGCCCACTCGCGCCCGTCGCGATAAACGCCGACGACGAGTTGTAATTGAGTGCACTCTGGCCAAGCCGCTCCGTGGATGACCTTGGCTCGCCGACCAAAGGGCTTTAGATTGCGGCAGCAAACTGCATAATTGTTTGGGTCGGGCTCAAGTGCCAAGACCTTGGCAGTCGGGTACCTAGATAAGAAGTATGCGGCGGAATGTCCAACGTTCGCGCCGAGATCAAAAATTATTTGTGGTTGCGACAGTTCGATCGGCTCGTAATCCCCCTGAATGAAAATTTGGCTGAGCGCTTCCCGATCGCTGCTGCCAACTCTCATTACCAGAGGGTATGAAATATTTTTAAGTCTTAACTCGGTCGATCCGACGATGCCAGCGCGACGCTCAAGGTCGCAGAAAAATAGCCGAATAGCAGCAGGCCATCCTATCTTTTTCGCGGCATGCGATATCGAGCTCAATTGAACGAGAAGATTCTTCACGCTGTATATGCGGCGCATGGGCCTGCCAAACGTGGTGCACTGTTCATAAGTAAGGTGACGCTTAATAAAGCCGAGCGTGTTCTTCTATCATACGGCGCTCGCTGTACAAATCGAGCACACGCTGCCGTCCCAGCCTACCCAGACTAGCTGCAGCAGGGATTGTACGCAGCGAGCAAGGCCAGCAGAAAGAAAACGCCGGTAAGCACCCGTTTGCGCAGCAACTGCTCTGGAATGGCCGGCGAACTGAGGTTCATGAAGTGCGCTCTATGACCAACACATGATTGTCGCCGAGGACGGCGTCTCCGGGCGAGAGGCTGGCAAGGAGACGCAGCGCGTATGCAATCGGCGCGCGCGTCAATTGGTAGCCGTTTGGAGGAAAGACAAAGTGCTCGCGAAGCTTGACGCCTGCACGAGGCAAGAATTGCCGGCCGAAAAGATCCCAGAAAACAGGAGAAATGTGTGTCGGCTCGCTGCTTTCGTCCATCGTGCGCAGTTTCCCGGTCAGGAAGAACTTGAAACGCGCCGGCAGCGAATCGACGTTCGGAGTAGTGAGGACGCCGACACCCTCTGGCGCGAGAAGCCGTCCCACTTTCCGCAAAAAGCTGATGGGGCTCTCAACGTGTTCTATCACCTCGATTGCCGTCACCAGGTGAAAAGACGACTCACCTAGCAAGGTTGAGAAATCGGCTCCGTCGAGATCCAAAGCTACATGCGGAAGATCAGCATGGAATCCGTTGGTGTCACGATCTACTCCGACAACCTCACATCCCATTGATTGTAATCGCATGGCCATAGCGCCGGGTCCGGTGCCCAAATCGACCGCGCGCATCCCTGCTCTGGCGTAGCGAGAAAGGACACGCTCGGCTACATAGGAGTGAAGGCCGGCATTGGTCGTCGTATGAAGCATTACGGATTTGCCCTCTAAACAATATCATAATACATCCGCGCATGCCTCTCTATCATATTCCGCTCGGCATAGAATCCTAGTACGCGTTCGCGACCGAGTTCGCCTAAGGCCGCCGCTTGTGCACGATCGTCCAGAAGCAGCGCCATTTGGCGGGCCAAGTCTGGCGCGTCGCCCGTTCGAAAGGTGCGTCCCGAATCGCCGAGAACCTCGACAAAAGAGCCAAGGTCTGAAGCCAACACCGGAATTCCGCGCAGCATATTTTCCGCCAGAACCAACCCGAAAACTTCACCGCCAAGAGACGGAACCACCAGGAGAGTGGAGCGAGAAAGCGCCGCGTCAAGTTGAAGCACAGGCAAGCGTCCGGCAAAGTTAACGCAGGGTGCGAGTCCTAGATTCTTGGCGAGTTCCTCGAGATGCGAACGCTCCGGACCATCTCCAATGATAAGAAGCTCGAATACTCGGCCCTTTTGATGGAGAATTCGCGCGGCTTCCAGAAGCACGCTCACACCCTTGGTGCTGACCAGTCGACCCTGGAACGCGATGAGAGGCGCTCCTTGCTGTACGGGGCGCGGATCCTTCAGAGGGCATGCTACGCCGTGCGAAATATGAAAGACTTTTGGAAGCTGGAGCATTCCTGCAAACCACTCGGTGGGCGCGACGTTGCTCGCGATGCCGAAGCATAGGAAGCGCCTCACAAATGTAAGGAGCCAAAGCCGAGTGGAAACCCACCATCCCTCTTTCGCGTTACAGCGCAAACATTCCCGATGACGCCTGGACATGAAATGGCCGGGGCAGGGCGTGCTTGATGCCTCGATGAAGAGCTGGCCGTTCGGACAGATTGTTTGGAAGCCATGGTGCTCGACCACAACAAGCTTGCGGGCAAGCCTTGATAGAAACAGAGGCGCAAGAGCGGGGCCGGCGATGTGAACAATATTGCTCGAGCGAATCAAACTCCAGAGTTGCAGCAGATTCGGTTGGCGGACGACTCGGAAAGCAAGCACATTATCGTCGAAATCGTCTGCGCGAGTAGCTGTTACCACCGTGAGCTCAAATTCGGGCGTGCCGTCTGGCTTGCGAAGATCCGCAAGACCGCGAGCGAGGGACAAAACGACGGTCTCCACACCGCCGACGCTGGGCGCAAAAAAGTGCGAGTAAATCAGGATTTTCATTCCGGCGTTTTACGAAGAAAGCCGACGCCACGGATAATTCTCGCATCAGGCTCTCTGAACTTTCGCGCGAAGTCTTGGAACGCATTATTCCACAAGGCGTCGTCGGAAAAGATGAGTCCTCCAGAACGCACAAAAGGATGAGCAGTCTCAAATTCCCATATCATGTGCTCGTAGGTGTGCAGACTATCGTGAATGAAGACGTCGACAGTTCCCAGGCGCGACAGCAGCGACGGAAGAATTTGACGCGCGTCTCCGATATGAAGCCGCCATCCTTCACGCAGCCAGTCGGGAACGAGCCAACCAGGTTTGTCGCCAGGAGGCAGAAAGGCGGGATCATCGAGGCCAATCGAGTGCAGGCGGCCGCTACCGCCGTTTTTGTGCAAGGCAAGAAGCAGATAGGATGACGAAACTCCGTTAGCGACGCCAGTTTCCACGACACATTGCGGGTTGAGGGCGCGCACCGCAGCATATTGAACAAGAATTTTTTTCGCGAAGAGGTCCGCGCTCTCCACTGACGACCTGCGGAATTTAGATTCGGCGTTTCGCAGGAGTGTCGCAAACGCGGGCGTCGAAATCGGCTCACTCAAATAACTGCGAATCTGCCTGGGCAACACTCCAGTAACTTGGCCGAGGAATTTCTCATCCGTCTGGATTAGCTCTCGGAGGATCGCGTGGGTCGTGTACCGCGGATTTTTCAAGGCGAATGCCGCACGCTGGCGCATATTTTGCAGAAGCCACTTCATGATTGCCTCGCGCTTGAGACAGAAGATTTCGAAGCGCCGGTCTGCAATTCATTCACGGTCGGCTTCTTACCGTGGGCACGCGATACGGCCAGCTCGATAGCGTCCACGGTAGCCGCAACGTTTCGTTGAGGAGTCCAAGTCTGCAAATGTGCCAGCCCAAGGTGACGAATACCCTGCAAAAGAGCTCGATCCCTGGCAATTGTTGAAAGCAGTGCGGCCAATGCGGCAATATCACCGCACGGGAAAATGAATTCACGGCAGACAGGCGCAATCAGGTCCTGCGCCGCGCCCA
>WNFJ01220444.1_pt2 | contig 11726 bp, 12 predicted proteins | sample 5400461 | NCBI WGS metagenome assembly WNFJ01 (sample SAMN13153349, study PRJNA577476) | soil metagenome | isolation source: 115 cm saprolite on Douglas fir-dominated hillslope | place: USA:California | collected 2013-09-17
CGCGGGCTCAGCAGATTCAGTCCAAATGCGCCGACCGCAATTACCGCGGCGACTTTTCCATACGCGTCCTTAGCAGCGCGGAATAACACGACCGCGAGCGCGAGTGCAGCGACGAGCGTCGGCAACCGCCATGCGATTTCCCACGATCGCGTCACGGCGAAAAGCGCAGTCGAGATCCAGCCGACCAACGGCGGTTTTGTCGCGACTCGTTCGCGCGGCGTGTGCTGATAGAGCCACTGGCCATCCTTGACCATTTCGAATGAGGTGAATGCCTGTTTCGCTTGATCGTAATCATCGAGTTGCCACGGCAAATTGGCGATTGCGAACAAAACGACGATCAGTGTTGCGACAATCCATAGCGTGCGACGGTCTTCGAGCAGGCTCATGTTGAGTTGTAGTGTGCGCTGTCCTCAGCGCATTTTGATGTGGTGCTGCAGAGCGACCTCCGCTGGGAACAGCGGACTCTACAGCACATATCTGCTACGGATTCAATCACGCCAAAGCACCGCGCGCACCGGTGCGCCATCGGCACCCGCGATTTTCAGAGGCAGCGCCGCAAAATTGTAAATGCCGGGAGCAACGTCGCTCAGATCGAGCGATTCAATGATGGCGATTCCTGCGTGGGCAAGCGCATGGTGATTCTGCAACGACTTCGAATCGAGCTCGTCCATCGACGGCAGATCCACGCCCAGCAGTTTCACGCCGTTCTTTTGCAGCCACGCCGGGACATCGGCCGCGATCACTGGGATTCGGTTTGGAAAAACCGTCGAGTCGCTCCATCGGCCTGTCCTTACTAGAAGCCGTGAAGTCGCGGCGATCTCTTCGGCGTACGGACGGAGGTCCTCACGAGTAATCAGATGTTTCTCCGTCGATTTAAAACAAGTTTCCGAGAGATCGACTACAGTTGCGCGGCCAAGATAAATCTCGAGCGACGCTTTCTCGATCGGCGCCCCTTTCACCTCGAAATGAAATCGAGCATCTGCGTGCGTGCCGTTGTGCACGCTCATCGTGATCGCGCCGAGATTTACGCTCGCGCCTTTTGCGATCTCGTTGGTAACACGATAGCGAAACGGTTCGTCACCTGGCCATTCGGCGAAGTCATTCGATAGCGTTCGTGAGATGTCCCAGATCTTCATCGTGTTGTAGAAGCGGCGCCGGTCTGAAGTTCCTCAAGAATTGCTTGCGCAGCTCTTTCGCTGGCGCCGGTGCCACCGAGTTTGCTGGTAGTCGCAACAAAATCCGAAATCATTCGATCACGCGCGGGTGAGTCGTCCATTAGCAATCGGACAGCCTTTAAGATGGCGTCCGGTTTTGCCTCGTGCTGGATAAACTCCGGAACGACTTCTTTGCCTGCAAGCAAATTAGGCATGCCGAGAAAATCTACATTCACGACGAGACGCGCCGCCACGTACGTCGGCCAGGCAACTTTGTAAATCAGCACGAACGGCATTCCAAAATAAGCAGCTTCAAGCGTGGCGCTTCCCGAGGCCACCATTCCAACGAAGGCTCGTTGCATGATGGTTGCGGTTTGACCCACGGTGATTTCAATCGCCTGCCGACCCGCTAATTGCTCGCTCATCTCGCGTGCGAGTTCTTCGGATGCAGCTGCGACTTGGAAGCGCAAAGTCGGGTTGAGTTGCAACAGTCGGCGCGCGGCTTCGATCATTACCGGAAAGATTTTTCGCACTTCGCGCGAACGACTGCCCGGAAAAAGTCCGATCAGATTCTGATCACGGTGAGTGTCGATCTTCTGCGTCTCAAGCCTTTCGATCATTGGATGACCGACAAACACTGCGCGGAGTCCCGATGCAGCGTAGAGATCGGTCTCAAACGGAAAAATACAGAGCACAAGATCGATGAAATGCGCCATCCTCTTGATGCGGCCACGGTTCCACGCCCAGACCTGCGGGCTAATGTAATAAATTGTTTTGTGACCTTGCGATTGCCTTCGCAGAGCGCGCGCCAGTCGCAAATTGAAACCCGGATAATCGATCAAAACGACTGCGTCGGGTTTGCTTTCCTGAATTTCGCTGAGCGTCTGGCGGAACTGCTCCCGAAAATAGCCGTACTTTCTCAGGACTTCCCATAAACCGAGGACGGCTGCATCACCGATCCAGTTCTTAAATTGCGCGCCGGCGACCTGCTGCATTTGCGGGCCGCCGCGCCCGATAAATTTCAGCTCAGGATCCAACACGCGCAGCGATCGCATCAACGCTGCGCCGTGATTATCGGCACTCACTTCGCCGGCGACGAAATAGATGGTCATTCTTCTGTAGTGGCAGCCGTGCCGGCTGCCCGGGGGAATAGCATGCAGGCGGCACGCCTGCCTCTACAGTGACAGTTTGCCACGCGAGCCGTCTTATCCACTCGACGAGATTTGCTTCGTGATCTTAACCGCCAACTCCAACGCCGCCGTCGCTTGAGAACCAGAAACACGCGGCTGTCGTCCGGTGGTTGCGCATTCAATGAATGACGTGAGCTGAAGTTTGAGTGGTTCGCCGTGTTCGATCTCGGCCCTGTCGCGCCAAATTTGCTTGCCGACCCGGCGATAGATCTCGCCGCTTTGATTTTGATAATCGAGCGAGATATACGCGTCTTCTTGAAAAATTCGGATCTTGCGCATCCGCTCGGGGCTGATGCGGCTGGCAGTCACGTTTGCCACGCAACCGTCTTCAAAGTGAAGTCTCGCGTTTGCAATGTCTTCGCTCTGGCTGAGTACGGGCACGCCGACTGCGTCGATACTCCAGAGAGGCGAGCGGACAAAATTCAGAATGACTTCCAGATCATGAATCATTAAATCGAGCACGACGCCGATATCAGCGCTGCGTTCGGTGTACGGCGAGAGTCGATGCGCTTCGATGAAGCGCGGATGCGTCAGATGCTTTTCGAGCGCGCCCAGAACCGGGTTGAAGCGCTCGACGTGGCCTACTTGCAGGATAAGACCGTTAAGTGCAGCCAATTCCGCAAGCTCGGTAGCATGTGCAGTGTTGTCGGTGATCGGTTTCTCGACGAGCACATGTTTGCCCTTGGCGAGCAGAGCGCGCGCAACGTCGTAGTGAGTATTGGTAGGCGTTGCCACAGAAGCAGCGTCAATCATCGCGATAAAATCATCGAGGGATTTGGCAGATGCTGCGCCGAATTTGCTCGCAATGGTGCGACTCCTGAACGGCTCCACGTCGTATACCGCGGTAAACTCAGCGGACGGAATTTCCGCATAGAGCCGTGCATGATTGCTTCCAATATGCCCAACACCAACAACGCCAACGCGAAGCTTTTTCATTGGTCCCCGAATGCAGTCAACTCCGAAAGCTTTCGCGGGTCAACGCTCGAAAGCCTTCGGGAACAACTTACTTCTGCGGCCAGTTAGCAAGGAACCATTCGTAAGTTTGGGCGATGCCTTTTCGCAGCGGGATCGTAGGCTGCCATCCGAGCGCGCGAATTCTGGTCACGTCTAAAAGCTTGCGCGGTGCGCCGTCCGGTTTCGTCTTGTCCCAAACGAGTTCGCCGTCGAAACCGACCACATCGCAGATCAACTCGGCCAGCTCGCGAATGGTGACATCTTCGCCGCAACCGATGTTGATGATTTCTGGCGAATCGTATTTCTCGAGCAACAAAAGACAGGCGGCGGCAAGATCATCAACGTGCAAAAATTCCCGGCGCGGTTCCCCGGTTCCCCACACGACAAGCTTTTTCTCGTTTCGGTTTTTCGCTTCGTGTGCCTTGCGCAGCAGCGCAGCCAGCGCATGTGATGTCTCCAGATCGAAGTTGTCGTTAGGGCCGTAAAGATTTGTCGGCATAACCGAGATAAAGTTCGCGCCGTATTCGCGTGCATGCGCCTGACAAAGTTTGATTCCGGCGATCTTCGCGATCGCGTACGCTTCATTGGTAGGCTCCAGCGCCCCGGTGAGCAGCGCACTTTCGGGAATCGGTTGCGGCGCCAGCTTCGGATAGATGCAGGAACTACCGAGAAAAAGCAGCTTACGGACGCCGCTCTGGGAGGCCGAGCGAATAACGTTGTTCTGGATGCGCAAATTATCGAGAAGAAACTCCACCGGATAATCATTGTTTGCCTTTATTCCGCCGACCTTTGCCGCCGCGAGAATCACTATCATCGGTCTCTCTTCTAAAAAGAACCGAAGGACCGCGGCCTCATCCATAAGATCGAGTCGCGATCGATCGGGCTTCAGCAGGTTTGTGAAGCCTTCGGCCTCAAGCCGGCGCATGAGCGCGCTCCCGACCATTCCGCGATGGCCGGCAACAAAGATTTTATCAGCCTTCTTCAACTGCACTGTAGTCTCTCTAGTCAGAAATTGCCCGGCAAGCAAGATGCCCACCGGGTGTTTGGTCTTGCTGAGAATGGCGCATCCATTTTGAATCCGGTGCAATGAGATTCATTGCGGGGTTCGGCGCGATAGGACTAGGAACTGCCGCTTTGGCCCAAACATCGCCGGCACCGAAGACGCCCGCGGATCAACTGATTCCCTGGTTGTTGAATGAAGATCAACAACTGCGCGGCGTCCCGTTCAGCGAACTTATTTTCGATACAACCGGTAGAAAGGTGCTGCCCTTTGGTGCGAACAACGCGGTCGATCAGCGCGTCGCGAAAGCGATCAGCGCCGCGTGCGATGAGACGATGAAGCGGTTGAACGCGCCGAACAGCGAGATTCAAAACATCGATCGAATCAACGAAGTCAGCAGCCATTTCGAAGACATTCTGCGGAAGCTGCTGAACGGGACTCCCGGTTTGCAGTGCGATTTTCCGCTCACAGCCGATGGCAATCTGCACATCACCGATCTGGAGAGCAAACGCGTCTTTTATTTAGATCCGAAGCTTTACGCCGCCGGAAGCCGTGACAGCAGTTTCCGCACGTTTTATTTCGAGCCGAAGAAATCGACGAATAAAGTGCGCGATGACGCGGTGCATTTCGTCGTTGGATTTGAGCATGCGCCGCGCGAAACAGGATCGGGTTCCCCGCACGCCACGTGGAAATTCACGCGATGGGATCTTGTCGATCTTTCGCGGTTTACAGTCAAACTGAAGGCCGAATTCCAGGGGAGCAACCGCGACATGTACCGGCCGGAGGCAATTGTCGCGTCCAGCGCTAAGTAATTTTGATCCGCACGCCTGCTCGTGCATGAGTAAGAGTTGCTGAGCACCTCGCAGGAAGTAATGGTATTATGCTCAAATGATCTCCGGGGCGAAGGAAACATTTCAGTTCGACGCGATTGACGATGTTCTAAGCGACATCGCCAAAGGGCGTATGGTGATCGTGACCGACGATGCCGATCGCGAGAACGAAGGCGATCTGGTTATGGCGGCGGAAAAAGTGACGCCCGAAGCGGTTAATTTCATGGCGACGCACGGCCGGGGCTTGATCTGCGTTCCCATTTCCAATGAGCGGGCCGACCAACTCGGCTTGCAACGTATGGTGACGCAAAACCGGGAAAGACATAACACCGACTTCACCGTTTCAGTAGACGCGGCGCGAGGCGTGACGACCGGCATAAGCGCCTATGATCGCGCGACGACAATACTGGCCATCGCCAATCCGAAATCGGCGCCGGAAGATTTAAACCAGCCGGGTCACATATTTCCACTACGCGCAAAAGACGGCGGCGTGCTGCGGCGCGCCGGTCACACCGAGGCCGCTGTCGATCTGGCAACAATGGCAGGCCTGCAAGCGGCGGGCGTGCTGTGCGAGATTTTGCACGACGACGGCAGCATGGCGCGTCTTACGGAGCTGATGGAGTTCCGCAACAAACACGGGCTGCGCATTTGCACGATCCAGAGCTTGATCGCCCACCGGCGCAAGAGCGAGAAACTGGTGGAGCTGGAGCAAATCGTGAAATTGCCGACCGACTACGGCGATTTCGATTTGCATTTGTATCGTTCCAAGCTCGATGGGCAGCACCATCTCGCGCTCGTGAAGGGTCGGATCGACAAGAACAAACCGACGCTGGTGCGCGTGCACAGCCAATGTCTCACCGGGGACGTTTTCGCGTCACGCCGGTGCGATTGCGGAAATCAATTGCACGCCGCGCTGCGGCAAATCGAAGAAGAAGGCCAGGGCGTTCTGGTTTATATGCGACAGGAGGGCCGCGGTATCGGGTTGGCGGCAAAAATCCACGCTTACAAGTTGCAGGAGGAAGGACTCGACACGGTAGAGGCCAACGCGAAACTCGGATACGCAACTGACCTTCGCGATTACGGGCTCGGCGCACAGATTCTTTTCGATCTGGGCGTGCGACAGTTCCGGTTCCTCACAAATAACCCGAAGAAAGTTGTCGGCCTGGAGGGCTACGGTTTGGAAATGATCGAGCAGGTGCCGATCCGGGCCGAAGCCAATCCGCATAACGAAAAATATCTCGAGACAAAAAAGACGAAGCTCGGGCACTTACTGTGATTGCAGAATTGCAGATTGCCGATTGCGGCGCGGTCGAATTTAAGACCTGAATAACCGATGTCGAAATCGACACCGTCTCGTCCGCCAATCGCCAAAGCCAAACGCACGTTTCACATCGTTGCGAGCCGATTCAATGCGCAATATGTAGATGGGCTCATAGATCACGTTGCGGAGGAGCTGCGCGCGCTTGCGCCACACGGTGCGGTTTTGCTCCATCGCGTTCCCGGTTCATTCGAGATTCCCGTAGTCGCGCGCGAGTTGGCGGCGCAACATCAAGCTGACGCGATCATTGCGTGCGGGGTGATTCTGCAAGGCGAAACCAATCACGCACAAAACCTGAGCTGCTCCGTTACTGATGCTCTGCAGCGCATCGCCATAGAACACGGGGTGCCGGTAATCAACGCAGTACTCAGTTTTGAGAACGAGAGCCAGGCGCGAGCACGTTGTCTTGAGAGTAAAATCAATCGTGGAACCGAAGCCGCGCGCGCAGCAGTGGAAATCGCGAACGTTTTGTCGGAAGTTCGTAGCAAACAAGGAGCGGCGGTGTCCAAATCGCCGAGGCGCAAGAGAAGCTGCGGTTCAATATCATTTCTGGCGTGATCTCCAGCGCGGCGAAGGACCGGACAAGATCGATGAGTTCTGGGAATTTTGCCCTGCACAACCGCGGGTGCGCGAATTCGCACAACCGCTGATCGAGGGGATGGTGGCGCATTTACCAGAGATCGACGAGCGCATTGGCCGTTACTGCGAGAACTACGAATTCCGCCGGATTTCAGCGGTGGATCGCAATGTCCTCCGGTTGGCAATTTACGAAATGCTTTATCGCGACGATATCCCGCCTGTCGTCTCCATCAACGAGGCGATCGAGCTGGCGAAGGCGTACGGGGGCGCGGATTCAGGCCGATTTGTGAACGGTATTCTCGATCGTATCCGAAAAGATTTGGATCGCCCCGCCCGTGAGCCGGTGAAAAAAGAATTGTAGCCGTCGCCCTGCGGGCGACGCTGTGCAGATGTGGTAACAGCTTCAGTGCCCACGCTTCGCACGGCGAAGCGACTACAGCCGACAAAATGAATTTTCTTGAATCACTCGCCAAGCAATTCGCCGGCAAACCAATTGACTGGGACGAGCTGGAAGAAGCGCTCATCCGCGCCGACCTCGGTGTGCCGATGACAATGCGCATCATCAAAACGCTTCAGGAACGCGAAGCGTGGGCTTTACTGGGAATCGGCGACGTAATCAAAGCGGTGCGCGAAGAGATCGCGCGCATCTTGCCGCGCGATCCAGCGCCAATTCGTCGAGCGCCCGGCAAACCGACTGTGATTTTGATTGTCGGCGTGAACGGAACCGGCAAAACAACATCGACAGCGAAACTCGCGCGGAATCTCATGGATGCACGCCACTCGGTAATGCTCGCCGCCGCAGATACATTTCGCGCAGCGGCTATCGAGCAACTCGACATCTGGGCAAAAAGACTTGGTGTCGAAATAGTTCGCGGCCAGCACGGCGCAGATCCCGCGGCGCTTTGCTACGAAGCATATCAGGCGGCCGCGAAGCAGGAGATTGACTTTTTGCTTTGCGACACAGCCGGCCGGCAACACACGAAAGCAAATCTGATGGCCGAGCTGCAAAAGATAAAACGCACTCTGGGCAAACTCGATGCGGACACACCCCAAGAGACGTTGCTCGTCGTCGATGCGGGCACAGGCAGTAACGCGCTAAGTCAGGCACGCGAGTTCCACAATGCGCTTGGACTCACTGGTCTGATCGTGACGAAACTCGACGGCAGCGGCAAAGGCGGCATTGTGGTGACAATCCAGGATGAACTCGGAATTCCCACACGCTTCGTCGGCACCGGCGAAAAGCTTGACAACTTCGCGCTCTTCGATGCGCGCGACTTTGTCGAGAATCTCCTGTGAGGCACGAGCTGCGCGCCTGTAAGTCGAGTGCATCGTCAACACGCTAACGCGCGGCGGGAAGAGCTCCCGGCAATTGAAAGAACATCAGGCAAACTGACACCGCCGCGCACACACAGATCAGGTCCACGAGCAGCATCGTGCTCAGAGCGTAGCGGGTGTTTTTGATCTTCACACTGCCGAAGTAAACGGCGATGACATAAAACGTGGTCTCCGCCGCGCATTGAAAGACGCAGGCTAAACGGCCGGTGAAGGAGTCCGCGCCGTATGTCCCCATCGCATCGAGCAGAAATCCGCGGCTGCCGGCCGAACTGAATGGCCGAAGAATTGCGATTGGCAGCGCATTCACGATCTGGTCGTTCACGTGGATGGCACGAAACATCCACGTCAGCGAGTTCGCGAACATGTCGAACAGTCCACTGTTCCGGAAAAGTGAAATCGCGACGAGCATGCCGAGGATATACGGGAAAATAATACGCCCGACTGCCAACCCGTTGTAAGCGCCTTCGACGAATGAGTTGAAGATCGTGGTGCCTTTTGCCGCGAATTCCTTCTCGCGCAACAGACTGTAACCGAAAATCGCGAAGATAAGGCCGACCAGCAAAGCGTTAGAGAGATTGCCGGTGAAATGGCTCTTGCCGATCAGATCCAGCCGCGTGATATAAATAAGCAAGGCGGCGATGACGGCGACGATTCCGCCGATTGCGATGACAATCGTCGCGTTAAACAAATTGATCCGCTGGCGGATGCCGACGAGCACGAGCGCCGCAACCGTGCCGATGAATGACGTAAAGATGCATGGCAGCATCACGTCGGCCGGGTTCATTGCATGCTGCGCCGCCCGATAACTGATAATCGAAGTCGGGATGAGCGTCAGCCCGGCTGCGTGCAAACACATGAACATGATCTGTGGATTGCTCGCGCGGTTCTTTTGATCGTTCAGTTCCTGGAGGCTCTCCATTGCCTTTAAGCCGAACGGTGTCGCGGCACTGTCGAGCCCGAGGAAGTTCGCCGCGAAATTCAGCGTCATGTAAGAGATTGAGGGGTGACCGCGCGGTACGTCCGGAAAAACGTGGACGAAAATCGGACTGAGAAGTTTTGCGACCCGTTCCGCAGCGCCGCTGTCGATCAGCAGCTGCAAAATACCGCTGAAGAACGACAAGTACGCAATCAGCGGCAACAGGAGGTCGAGAATCGTGTTCTTGCATGTTGGCAGGATACCGTCGGCAGCCTGTTTGCCGGCGTAGACTTTCACCACCCCATTGTCGACCGTGTAGTTATCATTCCCGATCGTGACCTTGTGATCGGGCGCGGTTTGCAAGCTGTGCTGCAATTCAGGTGGCAGTTGCTCAATGTAGTACTCGCGTTGTAGCAGCGGGTCGTCCTTCTTGCCGTTAACGGCAAATTCGATGGTGTAATATCGACCGCTGAATAGCAGAAGGAGGAGATAGCCAATCGAACAGAGGAAGAGAGCGACCCAAAATCTGCTTAACGCCATTTAGAGCGGGAGATAGTTCCCGCTGTATTTAAGGCGGCACGCTCATTCGCCGCAAGCTCGAACTAAATCGCGGCCGCAACAACCGATAACAAAACGGCTTTGCAGCTTCTTCGAGTGCTCATCCAGCTGATCCAGCGTTTCCCGCTGCTCTTTCGCCGCTACATTCGCGTTCCCGAAGCCGGCCGACAGGAATGAACGCGTCCCAGCCATTTCATGTCTAATTTACGAATTTAGTTAGGAGACAAATCCCCCGCATTCCTTAAGGAAGCGCGATTATGCGCAGAGTTAAGCACTGCTAAAGGGGACGCGAGAAAACAGGAATGAAAGCGACACGATTAACGTACAAACACAAACATTCACATAAGACCCTGTGGTTTGGGCTGGCCGGCGCATGCGTTGTGATTGTCGGTTCGATCTTGTTCGGGTATGCTCAAGCGCAGAAGCAAGAAGCCAAGAAAATGAATCCGACCAAATCCGTTCCAACCGACGCCGAGTTGAAGCAGAAGTTAACCAGGGACCAGTATAAGGTGACGCGTCAATGCGGCACGGAAACTCCGTTTCACAACGCGTACTGGGACAATCACAAGCCGGGAATTTACGTCGACCTCATTACAGGCGAACCGCTCTTCAGTTCGCTCGACAAATTCGACAGCGGCACGGGTTGGCCCAGCTTCACGAAACCGATCAAGTCAACGAACGTAACGGAAAAGCGCGATACTTCTTACGGAATGGAGCGCACCGAGGTTCGTGCAAAATCGAGCGATTCGCATCTCGGCCACCTCTTCGACGATGGCCCGGCGCCGACTGGTCAACGTTTCTGCGTGAACTCGGCTGCGTTGCGCTTTGTTCCAGCGGAAAAATTAAAGGAAGAAGGCTACAGCGAATATCTGTCGCTGTTTCAGCCACAGCCGCAAACGAGTGGCGAACAACCGCAGGCGAAAAAGTAAGTAGCCGCGACTTGTTTATCGCAGACGATACAATTCTCTATCCGCGCCACTTATTGCCTGTCGGTGTCCTTTGAAGAGAGCAACGGACACCGTAACTTACATCCGTCATGACCCGCGACGATTTTGACTACGCGCTTGAGAATACACACGTGATTCTTGCGCCGGAGGGTCAGATCGCGACGTTCGGCAGCACTAGTTTCAATTTCTATTTGATTTCGGAGCTGATGGATCGCGTGAACCATGTGCGGATTCGCAACGGGAAGATCCAGGCAGAACGCCCGCAGATTCTGACGCCGGAGCATTATTGCCGGCTGCTACTGGAGGGCTTCGGAGACAAGGCGGAGCGATACGTCGATCAACTACGTGAGCACGCGCGGAATACCGCGGTGCTCCGTTATGGTTTTCAATTTCGCAAAACGGATCTAAACGAACAGACACTCAGCGCTTCAATCGACACGGTGATCAATCGCACCAGGCGGCAGGTCGAAAACAAAAACGAACCGCTCAGCGCGATCATCCAAGGCGTTGACGACGCGTGGGAAGTTTGCCTGCTCAAGTTCACCATCGACCTGGTGGAGCGTTCCTCTGGTGGTAATCTCGGCGATTTCCGCAAACGCGGTTTATTGTAATCAAAGATGCGACCGGATGAATGAGCCTGCGCTGGCGAGTGCGCGTCGCCCATCTTCCAAACGAGCATTCCATAAAGGCCATGCATGAATCATTTGCGGCAAGATCTCCAGAGTCACTGCGACATCGGCCGCACCGGCCCGAGCCGCGAGTCGAGTGGCGTCATCGAGCAAGGTCTCGTTAGAACCAACCTGGATTAGCATCGGAGGAAAGTTTCTGAAATCGGCGTAGAGCGGAGAAACGCGCGGATCTTTTCTGTCCATGCCAGCGGGAAGATAGGCATCCGCCAATTCGTTCAGATATTCTTTGTGAATGAGCGGATCGACCGCGGCTTTG
>WNFJ01499044.1_pt1 | contig 11726 bp, 10 predicted proteins | sample 5400461 | NCBI WGS metagenome assembly WNFJ01 (sample SAMN13153349, study PRJNA577476) | soil metagenome | isolation source: 115 cm saprolite on Douglas fir-dominated hillslope | place: USA:California | collected 2013-09-17
TCATCCACCCGTAGAGGAAGGCAACGAAATCACCATAAGCCTCGCGCATGTAAATGTACTGTCCGCCGGCCTGGGGGAACATGGCGCCCATCTCGGCGAAGGCGAAACAGGCCAGCATGGTGATCACCAGGCCCATGCCCCACACGGAAACAAACAGCAGCGGAGAGCGGGTATTGAGGGCTACATCCTGTGCGGTAAGAAAAATTCCCGAGCCGATGATGCCGCCGGCCAGAAGCAGAATGGAATCAAGCAGCGAGAGCCTGCGGACGAGTTTGTTCTCTGAGGGCAAAGTTGGGCGACACGATTCCGCAGTCTAGATATATGCCCGTTTTCCCCAGGCGCCGTCAAGCGCGAAGTAAAGTCTCTAGCTCCGCGCCGGCGACTTGACCTTGCGCTCTTCCGGCTTCAGAGCGTTGAACTCCGCAGATTTTCCCTTGGGGACGCTTAAGGTCTTCCACTCCGCGCCGCGCAGGTGCTTGCCCGCATACAAGATTTGTCCGACGTGATACGCCATGTGGGCCACGCTGCGGCTGATGGCCTGCAGAACCGTATGCGGCCCGCCGCGGATGTATACGGTGCGGGTGAGATCTTCCGGCTTAAGACCCTGCAGGGAGTTGAACGTGGTTTCCCAGCTGCTTTCCCAGTATCGCATCAGCGCTTCGCGGGTATCGGCGTCGGTGAGAATGAACTCCTGATCGCGGTTACGGTCGGGTTTCTCTCCATCCGTGGTCAGGAAATCGGTCCATCGGGAGCGCAGATTTCCCGCGATGTGCTTCACAATCAGCGCGACACTGTTGGACTCAGGATCGGGTAGGTGGAAAAAATCCTGGTCGGTCAGCTGCGCCAGCGCTCCATCCGCCATGCGCTTGTAGCCGCGGAAAGTGCGGAATGACTCGTCCAGGACCGCTGCCGCGATGGAATTATCCTCCGCCATGATTCTCCCTTGCTAGTGTAGCAGCGGTGGAACGAAGACGGACGCTAAGAAATCCCGAGCCACTCAGCCGAAAACTCTTGCATTCTTTTCGCCTTTTGTTGCGTATTACTCATTCAGAAGGGGACGCTTTGGACGGACAGCGGGAAGCCAGGGTGGAGCTGGCGCTGCGGCAGGCAGCCCAGGGCGACGGCCAGGCCTTTGCCGACCTAGTGCGGGAGCATCAGGCCATGGTATTCAGCATCGCCTGGCACTACCTGCAAGATCGCTCCCTGGCCGAGGACGTTGCCCAAGAGGTCTTTCTGGAGCTGTACCAGAAGTTAGCGGCAATTCAATCCTCGGCCCACCTCCGCTTTTGGTTGAGAAGAGTCTCCGTGCATCGCGCGATTGATCAAGGCCGCCGCAAGAAGCACCGTCGCGAGCTGGAGTTGGAAAATGTCCCCGAACCGGTTGGCGAGCGCGTCATCGTGGACCCTTTGCTGATGGGAAGACTGCGGCAAGTCCTGGCCGCGCTGCCGGACAAGCAACGCATGGTCGTGGTGCTGCGTTATCAGGAAGAGCTGGGTCCGGCAGAGATCGCCGAGTTGATGGAGATGCCGGTGAACACCGTTAAGAGCACGCTTCACCGGTCGCTCGAAGAATTACGCAGACGGCTTACCCGGAAACTTGGAGAGGTACGATATGCATTTTTCTGAAGATGACCTCAGGAACGCGCTGCGGCGCAATGATCCCGGCCCCGGCTTCACCGAGCGCGTGATGGCGAGGGTCAGCCAGGCCGCAGAGAGCAAAGCCGCCAAGCCCGGCTCCCGCCCGGAGCCGCAGAAGCGAGGGAGCTGGCGGGGCTGGACGTGGAAGCTGCGTCCGGCCCTGATCGGCGCTGCAGGAGCAGTTGTGCTGGCGATCGGCGGCGGACTGGGATATTTGCAATACGAGCGCGTACAGAGCCAGCGAGAAGCAGAACTGGCAAAACAGCAAGTCATGCAGGCGCTGAAGATCACCAATGCCAAGCTGAACCACGTGCTCAAGCGGGTCAACAAGTCGATCAACGAGCCGGCAGCGCAAGAGCCGCAGATCAGGAGACAGAATCTATGAGAACCTTGAGAGCGAAAACCTGGCCGTACATTTTCCTGCAGGCGGCGCTGGTTTACGGGCTGAGCCTTCCCGGCCTGGCGCAGAACGCCCGCCTGGAGTTGAAAAACCTGGAGAAGTTGAGCAGCAAAGCGGCCACTGTGAATGACGTCACGCTGGATGGCGACATGCTGCAACTCGGCATCAAGTTCATCGAAATGGACAAGGATTCCGAGGCGAAGCAGTTGAAGGAACTCCTCAAAGATTTGAAGGGCATCTACATCAAGAACTTCGAGTTCGACGAGCCCAACCAGTACAGCCCGGCCGACGTGGAGGCCATTCGCGCTCAGCTCTCCGGCCCTGGCTGGAGCCGGATCGTGGAAAGCCGCAGCAGGCGCGAGGGTGAAAACGATGAGATCTACGTCATGAAGGTGGGCGACAAGATCGCCGGCGTGGCCATTCTGGTGGCCGAACCCAAAGAACTGACGGTCGTGAACATTGTCGGACCGATTGACATCAACAAGCTGGGTGAACTGGAAGGCCATTTCGGGATTCCTGGAGACAACGGCTCTCACCACAGAAAAAAGAGCAAGCCAGATGAGGCGAAGCCGTCGTCAGCCAAGCCCGCACAGGAAAAGAAAGGGAACGACGATGACGAGAACTAGCCTGCGCCGCTTCGCCATCGCCTTCTTCGCGTGCTCGGTAATCTTCAGCTTATGGCCGAGCGATGTCTTCGCCGACGACGACTTCGGCAATATCGTCCACCATATCGAAGTGCGTTACAACGTGCATCGCAACTACCGTTTCCTCATGGGCTTTTCGGGGCTGGCCGTGAAGGTCTGGCACGGCAGCGGCGTGAAAGACGTGAAGATCGCACTGTTCGAAAACCAGCATTTCTTGCAGTCAGCCTTCGACAGCGAACTCGACGAGCTGGTACAGGCGGCGGGAAAGTCCGGCTGGCAGCCGTTGGTAAAGAGTTACTCCCGGCGCCGCGGCGAGCACAGCTACATCTACGCCAAGACCGAGGGCAAAGACCTCAAGCTGCTGATCGTGAATGAGGAGCCTGCAGAGGCAGAAGTCGTGCAAGTGAAGCTTGATCCGAGCAAGCTGGAAGAGTTCGTGAATGACCATGGCAGGCACGGGCCGAAAAGATCCGGCGACGTGGCGTTCAACTGATGCGCGTCATAGCCTTGGGGCATTCTTTGCCGCCGCGGTCAGCGCGATCATCAGCTCTTCCAGTTGACGATGTCCCGTCAAGTAACTGATCACCATGATTCGGATCACTGATTTGCCGTTGACCAGCGTACTGGAGATCCATCGGCGGCCATCGCGCGTGACCTCCTGCACGATGGCGTCATTCGCGGCGCGGACCTGCTCTTCCGCGGCCCCTTTCAACTTGACGCGAAAATTCACGATCGGGAGGACCTGCGGCGCGGCCAGCTCAAAGTGCTGGGAGTTGCGAATCCAATCCGCAAAATGAGACGCAAGCTTGAGCTGGCAGTCGATCAGCTCTTCGTAAGCTTTGCGGCCATGTACGCGCAACGTCAACCACAGTTTCAGGGAGTTCATGCGCCGCGACCACTGCGTGCTGAGCTGGAAGTTGTCCAAGGGAGGCGCCGTGCCGCCGGAAGCTTTGGGCATGTAAGGCGTGCTCACACCGAAGGCCTGCGCAAGAGTTTCCGGATGGCGAGTAAGCACCACCCCCGCGGCAAAGGGCATGGCCAGCCACTTGTGCGGATCGATGGTGATGGAATCGGCCAGCTCGATGCCGCGTACGAGCCCGCGATGCTGGTCGGAGAAGATGGCCGCGGCGCCGTAGGCGCCATCCAGGTGCAGCCAGAGCTGGTGCCGCTTGCAAACCCCGGCCAGCACGGCCAGATCGTCGATGGCGCCGGAGTTGGTGGTGCCTACAGTGGCTACCACGCAAAAGGGCGCGAAGCCGGCAGCTTTGTCGCGGGCGATTTGCGCCTCCAGTTGCGTGGGATCAAGTTGAACCCGGTCATTCACGGCAATCCGCCGCAACGCTTTGCGGCCCAGGCCCAACAGCCCGGCGGATTTGTCCAGAGAGTGGTGTGCCTCGATGGAGGTATAGAAGACCGGGCGCACTCCGATCGTGCCCACGCCTTCCTCAATCGCCTGCGGAAAATGCGCGGCCAGGGCCAGCGCCAGTGCGCTGAAGTTGGCCTCATTGCCGCCGCTGGTGAAAGTGCCGTCGAAGGCCGTACTCCAGCCCACGCGCTCGCCGATCCACCGCAGCGTCTCTTTTTCGATCTTTGACGCCAGCTGCGAGCGGGCCAGGCTGGCAAGCTGCGGGTTCAGCGCCGCCACCAGCGCTTCCGCCAGCACCGCCATGTACGTCGGGGTGGGATTCATCAGGCCAAAGTAGTTGGCGCTGGGAACGTGGAAGCCCTGCACCGTCAGCTCCGCGCAGAGGTCATCGAGCACCTTGGCGGCATCCTCACCTAACTCCGGCAGACTGTCCCGCAGATCGTCGAAGGTACGCAGCTCAGCCGGAAGCTGCACGGGACGCTCCGGCAGGCTGGAGAAATATTCGTCGATGCGGTCAATCAGCTTGTAACCGAGCCGGCGGCGGGTGGCGGAATCGAAGTCGAAGCTCATGCCAGAAGATTGAGTAATTGGGTAATTTGGTGATTGGGTAATTTGAAACCCGGGCCCGCGGTCCGGAGCTTGAGCATTTCAATTACCCATTTACCAAATTACTCAATTACCAAATATCTTTACTTGTTTTCCGGCGCCTCGTCTTCCGCAATCTGTCCAGATGTTTGTGGCCTGAGCAACGGGAAAAGGATCACGTCGCGGATCGAACGCGAGTCGGTGAGCAGCATGGTCAGCCGGTCAATACCGATGCCTTCGCCGCCTGTCGGTGGCAGCCCGTAGGAAAGGGCGCGGATGTAATCTTCGTCCATGGCGTGAGCCTCCTCGTCGCCGCGCGCCCGCTCTTGCAGCTGCTGCTCAAAGCGCCGGCGCTGCTCTTCGGGATCGTTGAGCTCGCTGAAGGCGTTGCCGATCTCCAGGCCTCCCACGAAGACTTCAAACCGCTCCACCCATTCCTGGGGCTCGTCGCGCTTGTTCTTGGAGAGCGGCGAGATAGCCACGGGAAAGTCGTAAAGGATCGTGGGCTGGATCAGATGTTCTTCCGCCACCACCTCAAACATGGCGGCAATGGTCTTGCCCGCCGGATCGTTAGGATCGTAGGGCATGTGGGGCGTGTGCTTTGCATTCAGCCTTTTCACCAGCGCCTCAACCGAAGCGTGGGTTGCGAAGTCAGACATCTGCGGCTTCGGTGCTGCTGCCTCCGGCCAGTATTGAATGATGGCCTCGCGCATGGAGAGCCGCCGCCAGTTGGCGAAGTCAATCTCCTGGCTGTTGAAGATGGCCTTGGTGGTTCCATTTACGTCGCGCGCTACCTGCGCCAGCATTTCTTCCGTAAGCGTCATCAGGTCGTGGTAGTCGGCGTAGGCCTGGTAGAACTCGAGCATAGTGAACTCGGGGTTGTGCTGGGTGGAGATACCTTCATTGCGGAAGTTGCGGTTGATCTCGTACACGCGCTCCAGTCCGCCTACCACCAGCCTCTTGAGATACAGCTCGGGAGCGATGCGCAGGTAGAGATCGATATCCAGCGTGTTGTGATGGGTCTTGAACGGACGCGCCACCGCGCCGCCGGCGATGGGCTGCATCATCGGGGTCTCGACCTCGATGTAGCCGCGAGCATCCAGGAAGCGCCGCATGGATTGCACCACCTTGCTGCGCTTGACAAAGACCTCGCGCACGTCCTGATTCATGATCAGGTCCACGTAACGCTGTCGGTAACGCAACTCCACGTCGGTCAATCCGTGCCATTTCTCCGGCAGGGGTAAGAGATCTTTGCTCAGGAACGTAATTTCTTCCACATGGATGGTCAGCTCGCCGGTGCGGGTGCGGAACAGGTAACCGCTGACGCCGATGTGGTCGCCCAGATCAAGCAGTTTGTACAGAGCAAACCCCTTGTCGCCCACGAAATCCAGCTTCACGTAGATCTGCAGGCGCAGGCCGCCCTGCTGCAGGTGGGCGAAGCCGGCCTTGCCTTGCAAGCGCAGCGAGATAATCCGGCCGGCAACTTTCGCGTTGATGCGCGGACTCTCCAGTTGCTCGGCGGTCTTGTCGCTGTATTCGGACAGGATCTGCGGCACCGTGTGGGTGGCCGCGAAGCTGTATGGATAGGCCTGCTGGCCCAGCGCCTCGATCTCGCGCAGCTTCTGCCGGCGCAGTTGGTATGTGCTCTCTTCGAATGACACGTGGTTTCAGCCTATGCGTAAAACGTTTGATTATAAATGACGCGTTTTCCTGAAATCTCGAGCGCAGCGAGAGATCCCTATGGCTACGAGGAATCAGCGGGTTTACCTTGAGATTGTTGAGGCGATTGTGATCCCTCGCTCCACTTCGGGATTTCAGAAAGAAGCCCTTTTGATATAGTCCTCACTTATGGCAAAGCGTATAGCCGTCGTCCCGGGCGACGGCATCGGCAAGGAGGTCACTCCTGCGGCGATGAAAGTCGTGGAAGCCACGGGTGCGGCGGTCGAGTTCACAGTCTTTGACTGGTCGGCCGACCTCTATCTGAAAGACGGCACCACCATTCCGCCCGACGGCTTCGTCATGCTGGCCCGCGACTTCGACGCCGTTTTCCTGGGAGCGCTCGGCGATCCCCGCGTGCCTTCGAACATCCACGCCAAGGACATCCTTCTGGGCATGCGTTTCAAGATGGACCTCTACGCCAACGTCCGCCCGGTGAAGCTGCTGGATGAATCGCTCTGCCCGCTCAAGAACGTTAAGCCGGAGGACGTGGACTTTGTCGTGGTGCGCGAGAACACCGAAGGCCCTTATGTTGACGCCGGCGGGGTATTCAAGCAGGGCACGGCCGATGAGATCGCCACCCAGGAGGACTTCAACACCCGCAAGGGCGTGGAGCGCGTGATCCGCTATGCCTTCGAGCTGGCGCGCCGGCAGAAACGCAAGAAAGTGCTGATGTCGGACAAGTCCAACGTCATGACCTATGCCGGCGGCCTGTGGCAGAGGGTCTTCAAACTGGTGGCGGCCGAGTACCAGGACATTCAATCTTCCCACATGTACGTGGACGCGCTGTGCATGCACATGGTGCGCGATCCCAGGCAGTTTGACGTGATCGTGACCAACAACATGTTCGGCGACATCATCACCGACCTGGCCGCCGCGGTGCAGGGCGGGCTGGGCATGGCCGTCAGCGGCAACATCCACCCCGGCCGGACCTCGATGTTCGAGCCGGTGCACGGCTCGGCGCCGCCGTTTGCGGGAAAGAACGTGGCCAACCCCATTGGCGCGATCTCCACCGCGGCTATGATGCTGGAGCATTTGGGCTTGGTAAAGGAAGCTGAGCGTATCAATCACGCAGTGCTTGAAGCCGTGCGCCAGAAGAAGACCACGCAAGATATCGGCGGCAGTTTGGGGACGAAGGAAGCGGCGGAGTGGATTGCGAATTCGCTGTCTCGAAAGCAGTGATACGGTCCCGGAAGCGCCGCTCTCTTCCACGGCTTTTGCCTAAGCAGGAAGAAGACCTCGAGTGAATTTGTAAGAAGACTAGCTCGAACTTACAAATGCAGCAGTTCAATGCTCGGATTTTTCATTTCACAATTTATTTTCTGCAATTCCGTACTTTCTGTATTCACGCGGAACCCATAGTTTGCTATCCTGTTCATGCGTAGGAGAAACGCCCAATGAATGGCATCAATCCAATCTCGGTGCGGAGGCTGACAGGACCGTTGCCCGGTTCTGATAGCCTGTGGGCGTTTGACTATTTCTCTTAGCTAACCTCAGGCGCTTCAGTCCTACGCAAACCGTTCACAACTAGAACCGCTGGGTGGCGTCGCAATGCGTTGCGGCCCGAACCGAAGCTCACGGCTACTTCGACTGTTGATCGACCAACGCCGTAGCTGCTTGTTCCCCCGAGCAAACCGATTCGTTTTAACTGGTTTTAATATCGCCGGCGCCGCAAGCCTGGGTATTCGCGGGAAGCGAGTGGCTTGGAGAGGCCTCACATACCCGGGCTTGCCGTGCCGGCAAACAGATGGAGCCGAGTTGGTTGCAACACTTAGCTCCCTAGCAGCAGTTTGCGTTGGGAGCTTGCTTCAACGGTGGTGGAGATCAGAGTTACTTCGCCCGGTCGTAAATGCAGGTACAAGTCCTGCCGGCTTCTCGAGAACCGTAGTTCAACGAAACAGAACGACGACCCTTTACACTCCGGTCGAACGTTCCCCGTCTGAAGCTTGGTTCCAACGTTGCTGCTCAACAAGGTTCACCGTAGAGACGCGGCATGCCAGAAAAATGAATGCATGAGTTTGCAAAAAAGTTACGGCGGCACGCGAATGGAACAGGAAAAGCCAAGGGAAGCGCCGGCGACTGTTTCTAAGAACGAATTAAACGGAAAGGACCAAGACCATGGCCCGCATCAACATGTTTCCGTGGCTGGGAGGAGAGCGCACCCACGAGGGCGCGCCTGCCCGCCACATCTCCGCCGAGCTGCAGCTCCGGCGTTCGGTGCTGGCCTGCATGCTCTGGGAGGACCAGTTCTATGAAGATGGAGTGGCTATCGCCGGCCGTATCCGCGAAATGGTGGCCAAGGTGCCGGCGGAAAAGGTCGCCGCGCTGGCCGTCGAGGCCCGCGAGAAGATGAAGCTGCGTCACGCGCCCCTTATGCTTGTCCGGGAAATGGCGCGGTTGGCGACGCGACGAACTCAGCGAGTTCGTGGCGCTCTACTGGAGCGAGGGCAAGCAGCCACTCTCGGCGCAGGTCAAGAAGGGCTTGGCCGCGGCCTTCAACAAGTTTGACGAGTACGCGCTGGCCAAGTACAACCGCGCTTCTCCGGTCAAGCTGCGTGACGTGCTCTTTCTCTGCCACGCCAAGCCCTTGGATGCGGCCCAAGCCGGGCTGTGGAAGCGCCTGGTGGAAGACCAACTGGCCGCGCCCCACACCTGGGAGGTGGCACTCTCAGCCGGCGCCGACCGGCGCCAGGCCTGGCAGCGGCTGCTCAGCGAGAACAAGCTGGGCGCCCTCGCCTTGCTGTGCAACTTGCGCAACATGGCCGAGGCCCGGGTTCCAGAGCAGGCCATCCGCGACGGATTGGCGCGCATGAGCACGGAGCGTGCTGCCGTTTCGCTTCATCGCTGCGGCGCGTTACGCGCCGCAGTGGGAAGCGGAGCTCGAGCAGGCGATGTTCCTGGCTTTGCAAGGTCAAACCAGCGAGGGCCAGGCCAGGCTGCCTGGCAAGACCGTGCTGCTGGTGGACGTCTCCGGCTCCATGGACGCGCAGCTTTCGCGCCGGTCAGAGATGCGCCGCAATGACGCTGCCTACGGCCTGGCGGTGTTGCTGCGCGAGATTGCAGCCCAGGTCAGCATTTATAGCTTCTCCGACAGCCTGGTGCTGGCGCCGGCGCGGCGCGGGTTCGCCCTGCGCGACGCCCTCAACGCCAGCCAGCCCCACAACGGGACGTACCTGGGCAAGGCGCTGAGCGGGATCACCGAGAAGTATGACCGCTTGATCGTGATCACCGACGAGCAGTCGCACGATTCGGTGCCGAACCCCAAGGCCCGGGGCTACGTGATCAACGTGGCCAGCTACCAGAACGGCGTGGGCTACGGCCAGTGGACACATATCGACGGCTGGAGCGATTCGGTCATCGAGTACATCCGCGCCGCCGAGCCGGTGCTGGAGTGCTGGAGTAGTGTAAGCGCGCACACATGATCCGGGCGGTTTCTACAGTGGAGCCGCCCGGGCTCATTTAGCAAGCAGTGCCAGCTTGCCATCAATCCCGCGGCGTACAACACTACAGCATGTTTCATAAATACGGCCTGGAAGCTGACCGGGAACTTTAAAAACAACGTCATCCCGACGGCCGTGAGCGAGCACAAGTTTTTTTCATTGTGCGAGCAGGCCGGAGGGACCTTGCGTTTCTCGACTTCGCAGCGCAAGGTCCCACACCCCTACTCGGGCGCTGATGCAAGCGCGCCCTCGCCGACGGGGTTCGGGGTGACGAGGGTCGTAGAGAGTCCGCACTAGGCGAAGCACATTTATGAAACGTGCTCTGCGAACTTTCGTCCAGCATGACAACCCTCGCCGCGCGACTTCCATTGAGGCACGCGGCGTGAAAATGCGCGAGTATTAGAGATCGGCGACGGTCCGGTTGCTTTTTGTAATTTCTCCAGCCTGGTGCTCACCTTTTGCGCGATTCTTCCATCCAATCAATAAGCCCCGAGGCGTAGAATGGGCAGTCCACCGCAACTTTGCCTCATGCCTTATGGTTATATAGAGTTAAGGAGCTAACCCGTTACCTCCCAATGAAAAGACACCCCTTGGCCTTTTTGCACGTGATTGTTTTCTTGTGCCTGGGCATTGCCCTGGGCCAGCAGCCGCCGACGCCGCAGGCGTCACCAACCCCGTCATCGCAGACGCACGCCGCAACCCCGCCCTCGCCAGGAAGCCAGAAGAACTCGCAACCGGCGCTGGCTCCGCCACCGGCGAACCCGAAGGCCGAGGCTGATGCCGCACCGCCGCCGCACAAGCTTACACCGGACGAGGCCAAGGACCTGCTGCCGTCGGTGGACGAAGTGCTCCACTTCGCCAGCCAGGATACTCTGCTGCCCATCAAGCACAACGTCAAGAAGGCCATCGTCAGCCGCGAGCAGGTAGAAAAATATCTGAGCGAAAAGATGGAGAACGACGTTGACCGCATTCGCTTTGAGCGCTCTGAATTGGTGCTCAAAAAGTTCGGCCTGCTGCCGCGCACCTTCGACCTGCACACCTTCCTGATTAAGCTGCTGTCGGAGCAGGTGGCCGGTTACTACGACGAGAAATCCAAGACCATGAATCTGCTGGACTGGAATGAAGCCGAGATGCAGAAGCCGGTGATGGCCCACGAGCTCACACACGCGCTCCAGGACCAGAGCTACAACCTGGAAAAGATGAGCAAGCACGAAGAGGAGATCGAGAAGCACGGCCTGGAAGACCTGGAAGCGCTGATCCGGAATGACGAGGAGTCCACCTGTCGCACTGCCGTCCTGGAGGGTCAGGCCATGATCGTGTTCCTGGACTACGTGCTGGCCCCGATGGGCCACAGCGTGCAGGATTCGCCCAAGCTGGTGGACTACATGCAGCAGGCGTCGATGGAGAAGAGCAAAGACAGTCCGGTGTTTGACAGCGCGCCTATGCTGTTGCAGGAAGAACTCATCTTCCCGTACCGCCAGGGAATGAACTTCATTAAAGAGCTGTTGCTGGCCGGCGGCAAGAAAATGGCGTACGGCGGCGCGCTCGACCATCTTCCCCAGACCACGCGCGAAATCATGGAACCCAAGGAATATCTGGCAGGACATCACGTTCCGCCCCTGTTCCTTCCCGATCTGGGCTTCCTGAAAAAGGACTATGAAGGCTATGATGCCGGCGCCGTGGGGCAATTGGACGTCGAGATCCTGCTCAAGGCATATGCAGACGAGGCCGTGGCCAAGCGCCTGAACCATGAATGGCGCGGTGGCGCTTACTACGCTGCGGGCCGCAAGGGAGTGAAACCGCCGGACAAGAACTCCAGCGCTCACGTCGGTCTTTACTATATTTCCAAATGGTCCAGCGAAGCCGCCGCGCGCGAGTTCGCCAGGATTTATGCTGCCGCGCTGTCGCAGCGTTATACCGAGCTCCAGCAGTCGCCT
>WNFJ01637201.1_pt1 | contig 11723 bp, 11 predicted proteins | sample 5400461 | NCBI WGS metagenome assembly WNFJ01 (sample SAMN13153349, study PRJNA577476) | soil metagenome | isolation source: 115 cm saprolite on Douglas fir-dominated hillslope | place: USA:California | collected 2013-09-17
CGGCGGTGGTGGCGGCGGCGATCGCTCTCCGTTGCCCGCGAGCAAGGGACGCCTGCCAAAGCAGTCGTTGCGCCAGTTTACTCCTCCCATGGCGGTGGTAAATAACCCGAATCCTAAACTGATGATGGAGCCGAGCATCATCGTTCCGCCGGATGTAAAGTTGCCGGATTGCCCGTCGTGCTCGAACTATGGCGATCCCCTCGCCAAAATCGGACCGCTTTCCAACGGGCCCGGTTCGGGCGGCGGCATCGGTAGCGGTTCGGGCGGTGGCGTCGGTTCCGGCAAGGGTGGTGGTTTCGGTCCCGGTGAAGGCGGTGGCGTGGGTGGCGGTGTGTTCCGCGTCGGCGGCGGTGTGACTGCGCCTTCCCTGCTCTTCAAGGTGGAACCTGAATACTCCGAAGAAGCCCGCAAGGCGAAATACCAGGGGACGGTGCTGCTCTACGTGCAGGTGGATCCGTCCGGCAAAGCGGTCAACATGCGCGTGCTGCATAGCCTGGGCCTCGGCTTGGACGAGAAGGCGATGGAAGCCGTCAAAAAGTGGAAGTTCAAACCCGGCGTGAAAGATGGCAAGCCGGTGACGGTGGAAGCGCAGATCGAAGTCAACTTCCGGCTGTTGTAAGACGCTGGGTTTGGGCTTGGTTTTTAAAAAAGGGCGGTCCGGAAGCGGGCCGCCCTTTTTCCTTTTCCTGCCAGCGTCCGCGTTGCCTCTGCGGAGGCAAGTAGGCTCAGGTATCCTAAAATCTCATGATTCAAAGCGTTTGCGTCTACTGCTCTTCCAGCAACCAGGCACCGGCGATCTACCTCGATGCCGCCGCGCGGCTGGGACGGATCCTGGCGGAGAACGGGATCACGATCGTTTACGGCGGGAGTTCGTTGGGGTCGATGGGGCGGCTGGCGGCGGCTGCGCTGGAGGCGGGCGGCAAGGTGATCGGGGTGCTCCCGCGTTTCATGGACGAGCTGGAATGGGGGCATCGCGCGCTGAGCGAGCTGCGCATCGTGGACGATATGCACGAGCGCAAGCGCGTCATGCTTGAGCTTTCCGGTGCGGCGATCGCGCTGCCGGGCGGTTGCGGCACGCTGGAAGAACTGCTTGAGGCGATCACGTGGAAGCGGCTCGGGCTCTACTTCGGCCCCGTGGTGCTGGTCAACGTCAACGGCTTCTTCGACCCGTGCATCGACCTGTTGAACCGTTGCGTGGATGAAAGGTTCATGGATGAGAAGCATCGTGCGATGTGGAGCGTGGCGGAAGACCCCGAACATGTGATGGATACTCTGCGGTCGGCCGGGGAATGGTCCCGGGACGCGCGGAATTTCGCGGCGCTGCGTTAGGGGCTGGCCGGTGGTATGCTCACGGAAGGCGCGAGCAGATGATTTACAAAAGTGCAGCGGGGAGGACCGTGGCGGGGGCGCTGCTGGTACTGACCTCGCTTGTCGCGTTTCAACGCCCGTTCCGCCAATACCCTGGACGCGAGTATGAAGATTTTCCGCTGCCCCCCGATTATCACGATAAGGCCGAGTGGGCCTTCGGACGCGGGCCTTCGGTCGCCTCATGTATCCGCCGGCCCCGTACGGCCGGGGCTTCGGGAGGGCGCGCTATGCGGACTGGACGCAGGGATATTCCAGTTGGACCACCGACTATCCACGCTCCGACCGGCATTTCTCTGAGGCCATGCGCCGGCTGACGCGCGTGCACAGCCGCAGCGTGGAGCAGCCGGTCAACCTGGATGAGGGCGATGCCTACGATTGGCCGTTTCTATACGCCGTGGAAGTGGGCCACTGGGCTCTTACCGATGCGCAGGCCAAGGGCCTTCGCGAATTCATCGACCGCGGCGGGTTCTTCATGTGCGACGATTTCCATGGCACACGGGAGTGGGAAGTCTTCGTGGCCAGCATGAAACGGGTGTTTCCCGACCGGCCGATTGTCGAACTCAAGAACCAGGACGCGATCTTCCACACGATTTACGACCTGGATGATCGCTACCAGGTCCCCGGCGCGCAGTACATCCGCAGCGGCCGGACCTATGAGTACGATGGATATGAGGCCGCCTGGCGCGGCATCTACGACGACCGCGGCCGCCTGGTAGTCGCCATTTGTCACAACATGGATCTGGGCGATTCCTGGGAGCACGCGGACAATCCGGAGTACGCGGAAAGATTCTCGGCGCTCGGCATACGCATCGGCATCAACTACGTCGTGTACTCGATGACGCATTGAAGTGGGACAGACCATCGCCTGCGTGGTCTGTCGTGGCTCGCCCAAAAGAACGACAGAAGAACGGAACGGGCGGGGCGCTACTCTTCGAACTGGCTGGTCCAGCCGGTTCGAGTGTCTGGGGGGAATTAGACAACGTACAGTTCTATTGAAGGAGGTCTGCACATGGTGGATCGCAGGGATTTCTTGGCAGCCGCTGCCGCGGCTGCCATCGGGAGCGCGGAAGCCGCTCCGCAACTGGCGGTGAACGGAGGCACCCCGGTGCGCTCCAAGCCGCTCGGCGGCCCCAATTGGGGACCGCAATACTACGACGGCAAGGAACAGCAACAACTCGCCGAAGTGCTGGAAAGTCACAACCCGTTCCGCTTTAGCAATCCGCTGGACAAATCGAAAGTCGCCTTGTTTGAGAATGAGTACGCCGCACGCATGCAAACCAAACATGCGCTGGCGGTGACTTCCGGAACCGCCGCGCTGCATACCGCCATGGCGGCGCTCGAAGTGGGCCCCGGCGACGAAGTGATTCTGCCGGCGTGGACTTGGTACTCCTGCTACAACACAGTGATCCAGGCCGGGGCGCTGCCGGTGTTCGCCGAGATCGATGAGAGTTTTAACATCGATCCCAAGACAATCGAATCGCTGATCACGCCGCAGACCAAGGTCCTCATGGCGGTGCACCTGCAGGGCAACCCGGCCGACATGGATCCGATTCTCGCCATTGCCCGCAAGCACAACCTGAAAGTCCTGGAAGACGCCAGCCAGAGTGTGGGCGCCAGTTACAAAGGGAAGCCGCTCGGGTCGATGGGCGACATCGGAATCTACAGCCTCCAACAGAGCAAGACGATCACGGCGGGAGAAGGCGGCGCGCTAGTGACCAGCGACCCTTACCTGTTCGAACGCGCGTGCCGGTTCCACGATGTGACGGTGCGCAAAGATTTCCCCAGCAAGCTGGGCTTCATCCCGGGCTTAAATTACCGGATGAACGAATTCACCGGCGGCGTGCTGCTGGCGCAGTTGCGCAAGCTGGATACGATCATCGGCGATGTGCGGCGCAACGCGCGTCGCGTGTACGGCGGCCTGCGCGATTTGCCCGGTGTGCATCCGCGGCATCTGCCGGATCCGCAAGGCGAACTCGGCACTGGAATTTTCCTGGGATTCCGCACTAAGGAGGATCGCCAGCGCTATGCCGATGCGATGAAAGCCGAGGGCGTGCCGGTATCGGCTCCGGGTGGATCGGTGATTCTGCCCATTGTGCCGGAGATCGAGCAGAAGGTGACGGTGACGCCGCGATGGCCGAGCTTCAGCTCCGACCGCGGCAAGTCCATCCGTTACGGCCGCGAGTGCTGCCCGCGCACCATCGATATTCTGAAATACACGGAGCGCGACACCGATGATGCCATCGCGGCAGTGCGCAAAGTCCATCCAGCAATCGTGCGGGCGTAGCGGGCGGCGCGCCATGAAAGTCATTCTCCTTGCGGCACTGGCTGCTGTTCCGCTGTCCGCGGCCGGGGTCCGCGCCGGCGTCGCGCGGGTGGACATTACACCGCACGGGCCCATCTGGATGTCGGGCTATGCCAGCCGCAATCACCCGTCCGAGGGGGTGCGGCAGCCGCTGTGGGCGCGGGCGCTGGCGATCGAAGCCCCGTCCGGCGGCCGCGTGGTGATCGTGACCACGGACCTGGTGGGTCTGCCTGCCGAGGTGTCCGACGAGGTGGCGCGGCGGGCGCGTCGGCAAGTCGGAATCGAGCGACCCCGCCTCCTGCTGAACTCGTCGCACACCCACACCGGACCCGTGGTCTGGCCGGCGTTGTCCACCATGTTCGACGGGTCGCCCGCCGAAGAGGCCAAACTTCGCGAGTACGCGGCTATCCTGGTAGACGACCTTGTTTCCGTGATTGGCAAGGCGATCGCCGACCTTGCGCCGGCCGAGGTCGCCTACGGTTTCGGTGAGGCAGGTTTCGCCATCAGGCAGGTTTCGCCATCAACCGTCGAGAGCCTACGGCCAACGGCGTCAAAATCGGGCTCAACCCGTCCGGCCCTGGCGACCATCAGGTCCCTGTGATGAAAGTGTCCTCTCCGGATGGCCGCGTGCGCGCTGTTCTGTTCGCCTACGCCTGCCACAACACCACCCTCGGCGGAGACTTCTACCAACTCACCGGCGACTACGCAGGCTTCGCGGAGGCGAGGCTGGAGAGTGATTATCCTGGGGCCACCGCACTGTTCATGGAGCTGTGCGGCGGCGATCAGAATCCGAATCCGCGCAACACGCTGGCCCTGGCCGAGCAGCATGGCGAGACGCTGGCCGCCGAAGTGCGCCGCGTGCTGGACAGTTCGCTAACGCCGTTGCGCGGGCCGATGCGCGTCGCCTTCGTGGTGACCAGCCTGCCCTTCGCACCGCGGCAGCGCGCGGAATACGAGGCCGACCTGAAGAATCCCAAGGCGTCGGGCTCGCAGGTGCGTCGGGCGCGGCGGATGATCGAGGCGATCGACAGCGGACATCCGGTTCGCGAGGTGTCGTACCCGGTGCAGGCGGTTCGCTTCGGTAAGGACCTGACCTTGCTGGCGCTGGGCGGCGAGGTGGTGGTGGATTACGATTTGCGCGCCAAGCGCGAGTATTCCGGCGAGCCGCTGATCGTGGCCGGCTATTCGAACGCGGTGATGGGTTACATCCCGTCGGAGCGGGTTCTGCGCGAGGGCGGATACGAAGCCGCGGACAACCTGATCTACTACGGGCAGCCTGGCCCCTTCGCGCCCGGCGTGGAGGATCGCGTGTTCGACGCCATCCACAAAGCGATGAAGAAAGTGGGGCGATAATTCTTCATGGATTTGACGCTGCGGTCATCGCTGAAAGGCGCTATAATCCACGAAGTTTGCGGTCCAGGGGTGTCCCGCGAACTAATGCTGAGCAGGTAGCGCCACTGCTGTCGGAACGGGGTAATTATGTCACACGTCACGTCTGCGGGCCCTGTGCTCCGCCCGCTTTCAGCCCTCCTCTTGTTCGCCGGCCTGTGCCTCGGCCAATCCGTCACCGGCGGTGGCACCATTCAGGGAACGGTGAAAGATGCTTCAGGCGCGGTCATCGCCCACGCGAAGGTTTCGTGCACCCATATCGATACGGGCGAAGCGATCAGCAGCGAAACCAATTCGGACGGTTTCTTCACCACGCCTCCAGTGCGCATCGGAAAGTATAAAGTGCGCGTGCAGGCGCCGGGAATGAAGGCATGGGAAGGCGACCTGATTCTGGAAACCGGGCGCACGGCGGAAATCGAGCCGGTACTGACGGTGGGGCAGGTGAGCGAGACCGTGACAGTGTCCGAGACAATCCCGCTGGTGACCACCACGGACCCCACGGACGGCACCACGCTGGATTCGCGGCGTATCCAGGAACTGCCGGTCAACGGGCGCGACATGAACACCCTGTTGAGCGACGTGACGCCGGGCGTGGAGCAGGTGATCGATGTGAATGGCGGCGTGCGCACCAGCGGCATGATGGTGTACTCGACGAATTACGTGCAGGACGGCGCGGCGTCGAACAACCGCGAGTTTGGCGGGTCGATGAATCTGGCCGGGCTGGAATCGGTGGGCGAGGTGCGCGTGGAGACAAGCACGTCGAACGCCAAGTACAGCAGCCCCGCGTCGGTGATCATCACGACCAAGGGCGGCGGGAACCAGTTTCACCTGGCGGTGTACGAGACCGTGCGCAACAACGCTTTCGGAGTGGCGCGGGCGCGGCAGGACGTCAGCTACAACGCGACGCCGTTCCAGACGCCGAAACTGATTCGCAACGAATTCGGCGGCTCGATCGGTGGTCCCGTGTACCTGCCCACTTTCGGCTTGAATGGCAAGAAATTCTACAACGGGCGCAATCGGACGTTCTTCTTCTTCTCGCGCGAAGGGCAGGAGTTGCGGCAGGGGCTGAGCAAGAATTTCACAGTGCCGACAGCGGCCATGCGCAACGGCGATTTCAGCCAGTTGTATGATAGCGCGGGGCGGTTTATCCAGCTCTACGATCCGTTGACATCGACCGTGGTTGCGCTTTCTGCGACGCGGCACCAGACGGTTCGCCTGCCGTTTGCCAACAATATCATTCCGATCAACCGGATCAGCCCGCTGGCCAAGTACATCTACAGCATCACTCCGCTGCCGACGGATTCCACCAACCCGCTGGTGACCACGAATCTGAAGGTGGTGACGGCGACCAACGGCCTGCCGAACCAAAGTAACAATCCCTCCACGGTGCGCCTGGACCATCGCTTCTCCGATAAGGACAACGTCTTCGTCAAGTTCAACGGCGGCAACCTGCGTACCAATTTTCAGGGCACGGGCTCTGCGACCGGCGCTCCCACCACTGGCCAGGAAGCCAACGTGACCTTCCTGCTGATGGATGCCATTACCGGGGCGTTCAGCTGGACCCACCTTTTCACACCCACGTTCTTCATGGAGACCAATGGCAACCGCACGGCGCAGAGTACCAGGACGGTAAACGGACCGGTGCAGCAGGACTGGTCGAAGTTTCTCGGCCTGCCCAATCCGAACGGGGAGATCGGCTTTCCGGCGTTGCAGAACCTGGGTTTTATGAACTACATCGAGGGCGACAACCGCCGGCAGTTGCGCAGCCTGGTGGATAACGTGGAGCAGAACTTCACCAGTGTCCGCGGTACGCACAACATACAATTCGGCTGGCGCTTTCATCGCGAGAAGCAAACGCTGTTGCCCGACCAGGGAAATATCTCGGGCTATAGCGACTTCAACAGCCTGGCGACCGCGCTGCAAAGCCCGACGCTGGGCAGCGACACCAGCCCGCAGGCGGTGCCGCAGACCGGCGACAATTCCGCGAACTTCTTCCTGGGTTATGGCGCCGATTATAACGGACCGACCGCAATTATGGCCTGTACCTGCAGGACAACTGGAAGGTGAACAACCGCCTGACGCTGACCACGGGATTGCGTTGGGACATCAACCCGGCGCTGACCGATGAGCGCTACCTGATCAACGGCTTCGACCAGAAGAACCACGCCATCATTCTGCCGCAGCCGTTGGATTACTACTACAAGATCGGCGCAACCACGCCTAAGATCGTGTCGCAATACCAGGCGCTGGACGTGAAATTCGAGACGGCGGCCCAGGCGGGGATGGGGACCAACATTTTCCAGTCGAACCTCTACGACATCGGGCCGCGCGCGGGGGTGGCATACCGGGCGTTCGACGGCAGGAGGAGCATCGTGATCCGCGGCGGATACGGCATGTACATTTCGCCGGTGCCGATGCGCACGCTGCTGGCGCAGTTTTCCAGCTCGCAGCCGTTCCGCACGACGTATCAGTACAACGTGAATAGCGCGACTTATAGCCCGGACAAGATTTCCAACTGGCTCTTGCGCAATGCGCCGGTGTACATCGCCGGGTTGAATACCGGGTTGAATACCAACGATCCGAACATGATCGATTTGAATAACCCGGCGGCGATCGGGCGCGGGGCGTCGGTCGTGGCGATGGGTGCGTTGCCCAGTATGAAGATTCACGAGTGGAACGCGACGCTGGAGAAGCAGTTGGAAAACACCATGGTATTTCGCGTCCGTTACACAGGGCGCCATGGATATCACGCCGACCAGTTGAACAACATCAATCCGCAGCAGACCAATTACAACTGGCTGGTGACCACGGGCCTGCCCTATCCGACGGGCACGTACTCGGGCGAAGCCCGGCGGCCCTACGATCAGACGGCGTACACGGATATCAAGATTTTGACCAAGACGGGGGTCATCAACACGGCGACGTTGACGCTGGAGTTCGAGCGGCGCTTCGCGAAAGGGTTCGGTTTCCAGTTGTTCCATACGGTCAGCAACGCATTCCGCCTGGCCGGCAACTCCTTCCGCGATAGCGGCGGTCTGACGCCGGATTATTTCATCCCGGGCACGGTGCCGACTGATCCGGACGTACTGAATCGCCTCCTGAACCTGCAGCGCGACACCAGCATTCCCAAGCACCGCACGCGCTGGAACTGGAACTATGAACTGCCGTTCGGACGTGGCAAGTTGGTGGGCCGCAACGCTCCCAAATGGTTGAACAACCTGGTCGGTGGTTGGAAGCTTTCCGGCACCGGCACGCTGGTCAGTTCGTGGTTCTCGCTGCCTACGACGAATTGGGGAGCGTTCACGAACTTTGAGGTATACAACAAGACGTACCCGATTCTGGATTGCCGCAACACACCGGCGACTGCCAAGACTGCGGCCGACGAGCGCTGCTACCCGGGATATCTGTATTTCAACGGGTACATCTCCAATCGCTACATCGACAGCCGCAACGCCTACGGAATGCGCAATGGCGTTTTCGGGCTCCCGGGCGATTATCACGCGGCCGAATACCCGATCAACCCGTGGCCCAAGGGCGGGCAGACGACAGACGCCAACGCCTCGCTGTACGACACCAACAACGTCAACATGAAGCTGAAGGACGGCAGCACGGCGCAGGTGGCAGTGGATACGGGGCTGCACCCGTGGCGCCAGCAGTATCGGTTGGGTCCGTTCAATTGGACCACGGACGCGTCGCTATTGAAGTTCTTCACGCTGCAGGAAAGGCTGCGGCTGCGCATGAACTTCGATCTGTTCAACGTATTCAACGTACAGGGTCTGAATACGCCGGGCGCCGACGGCATCGTGACGCTGCAGAATTCCTATGGCGGGTAGGGGGACTAGCGGGCTGGGCCTTCACTTCGCCGGAGGCGTCAAGCCAATCAGCAGCCCCCGGCGAGGTACGCACAAGGGCCGGCGCGGGCCCGCGGTTTGGAATATCTGTTGGCGGACGATCCAATCCGGACGCGGCGTCGGACGCGTCGCGCGTGGCCGGGTCGCTATATTCGGTGATTGCGCCCGTGCCCAAAATCGCGCCGAAAATCGGAGAGTTCAACCACTCTCGGCTGGTTGTGCAGGAGGGCGTCGTGGAGCATTGGCTGAATGGAACGCGCGTAGTGCGCTATGAGCTCGCGTCACCGGAAGTGCAAAAGCACCTCCGCGAACTGCGCGGCCCCGAGGGCGAGATTCGCCTCGAAGGGCCGCTCAGTCTGCAGAATCACTCATCGGAGACGTGGTTCCGTAATCTGAAGGTGCGGGTGAAATAAGCTTTCTGAAAGTGAGCAGGGCGCAAGACCTTGACAATCGATGAGCAAAGAGAGCCGCCAACTATACGTGCAGGTACCCGAGTAGCATCAGCACGATTAGGATCGCGAGAATCGTGCCCAGCCCTCCGCTCGGATAATAGCCCCAGCCGCGGCTGTAAGGCCACGCCGGAATGGCGGCAAAGACCAGAATCAACAATAGAAGCAAAAGCAGCATAGTGTCCGTCCTCCCTCCCTTAGGCAGAGCATTCTCGTTTCCAGGGCGAGAAACCGCACTCCGCTAGAATCCACCGCCACTGTGCCGCGTCTGCTGCACCTCCCAGTAGGGAGTGGCGCCGTAGTACCGAAACACCTCGGATCCCCATGTGGTATCCGTCATGTCAGGCCAATTGTCCTTGTCGAAACCAGGAGCGTTCTCCAGCGTGTTCTTGTCCACGTCCAGAATGAAGCACTTCTCGTCCTCGTCTACTCTCAGCGCATCCCACGGCACCGCAAACAGTTTGTTTCCCATGCGCAGAATGCCGCCGAAGGAGAGCACCGCGTAGGCTATCTTGCCGGACGTGATATCGATCATGATCTCGTCGACTTTGCCGAGGTCTTCGCCCGCCGCGTTCCGGACTTTGTCCCCAGCGAGCGTGCCGGCGGCGAGCACCCGGCGATACTTGTTGTTGGGGTCGGTCTGCTTGATTTTGTTTTGTTGCATGAAAATACTCCTCCCTAGCCCTGACATCTTGCACCTTTGATGCCTATTGAACTTCGCGGCCTCGGCGGTGTTGTTCGTTACGCTCGAGAGGTCGTGATGCGGCGCCACGCTGCAAGCATGGCGCAGGAGGGAATTTCTTGCACGGTGTGGCGGCCGTCAGGCCTTTATCAGCGTTGCCTTTTTCAGGAAGTCTGGGTCGAATTCCACGCCCATGCCGTGGCCGGTTGGCACGGGGATGACGCCGTTCTTGATCTCGAAATTCGGCGTGTACCAGGACTCCTTTTTCGCGGTACCGCGGGACACGTACTCCATCCAGGGGCCGACATTCGGCGTGGTGGCGGCGAATTGCAGAATGTTCACCGAGGCGGCGCCGGTCTGGGTATTGTGCGGGCAGATCCACATGTTGGCTTTGCGCGCCATGCGGGCCACGCGCGCGGCGCGCATGAAGCCGCCGTTGTAATTGAGATCCGGCTGCACCACGTCCATGACCTTGTTTTCGATCATCCACTGGAAGAGCCAGAGGCTGGAATCCTGCTCGCCAAAGGCCACCTTCATCTCCAACGCGTCCGCTACCTTCTTCGTCTCGCTCAATTCTTCCCAGGGGCATGGCTCTTCGAACCAGAGGTACTTCATCTCCTGCAGCCGCTTGCCGATCTCGATGGCTTTGGCGGCGCTGTAGCTGCCGTTGGCGTCGGCCATCAGCGTAACTTTGCCGGCGAGCTGCTTGGCCGCGAGTTCGAAGATCTTATCGGTACGCCCGGGGTAAGTGTCGCGATTGGCGCTCATGCGCCCGCCGATCTTGAACTTGACGGCCTTGGCGCCGGTGGCGACGACGCCGCGCACGTAGACATCCACCTCCTCTTCGGCGGTAGTGTCGCGGCCGGAGCCCGAGAGATAGACCGGGATTTCCTTGCGCAGGATGCCGCCCATAAGTTCGCCGGCGGGCTTGCGCGCGGTGCGCCCGAGCAGGTCGAAGAGGCTCTGCTCCACGTAGGCCACCGGGCACCAGAAGGCCTGGCCGGAGAGCTTGTAGTTGGCGATGTAGACGTCGTCCACCAGGGCTTCCAGATCGCGGGCGTCTTTGCCGAGGAAGTGGGGAATAACGCGGCGCTGTAGGATGGGGACGAAATCCTCCATGTCCTTGGTCAGGACGATGCCTTCCACGCCGTCGGTAGAGCGGGTGCGGACGAAGAACTGCTTGCCTGATTGCAGCAGCTCGATCGAGGCAATCTTGACGGGGGCGGAGAAGTGCTTGGGCAGATTGAAAACGGGCTTCTGGAATTCGGGAATGGCCGAGTCTTTGTCGTCCGCAGCGGGGACTGCAAAGGGAGAGGCGGCCAGCATGGTGGCGGCCTTGACGAAATTGCGCCGGTTCATAGGATTCAGCATAGCGCGTGGCAGTGGGCCCTGATCGGCCCCGAAATCACTACTCGATCATGTTCTTTTTGCGGAACCAGTCCAGCAGAATATCGCGGAGCATGCCGGCGTCGTGGGGGAACTGCAGGCCGGTGGTGCGCAGATTTTCCGGAGTGCCTTGATTGGCGGCAGTGAAATCGCTGACCGCCAGGGTGTACTCGCGGTCGGGTTCGACCGGGCGGCTCCCCAGTACCACGGCGGGAAGATCGCGGCCTTTGAACTTGCCGGTGACCACGCGGTTGTCGAAGGGCATGATGTCCCAGATGTTGCGCACCAGCAGTTGT
>WNFJ01411847.1_pt8 | contig 11722 bp, 13 predicted proteins | sample 5400461 | NCBI WGS metagenome assembly WNFJ01 (sample SAMN13153349, study PRJNA577476) | soil metagenome | isolation source: 115 cm saprolite on Douglas fir-dominated hillslope | place: USA:California | collected 2013-09-17
CACTAGCTCCCTCATGACCGCGCTCGGCTGGCACCGGTTCCAGTTCGCATTCACCATTACGTTCCACTACCTGTTTCCGCAGCTCACGATGGGGCTGGCCCTCCTCCTCGTTGTGTTCAAGGGCGCTGCGCTGCGAACGCGCGATACGCGCTTCGACGATCTTGCGCGCTTCTGGGCACGTATCTTCGGCGTCAACTTCGCCATTGGAGTCGTTACCGGCGTTCCGATGGAGTTTCAGTTCGGCACCAATTGGGCGCGATTCAGTGCGGCGACCGGCGGGGTCATCGGGTTCACCCTCGCGCTCGAAGGCGTCATTGCCTTCTTTGCCGAGTCGGCCTTTTTGGGGCTTTTCCTCTTCGGCGAAAAAAAACTAAGCCGCAGAGCCCACTTCGCAAGTGCCCTGATGGTCTTTCTTGGCTCGTGGTCGAGCGGCTATTTCGTCGTCGTCACCAACGCTTTCATGCAACATCCCGTGGGTCATGTCGTCGGACCCACCGGGCGCTTCGCCCTTGTCGACGCCAGCGAATACCTTTTCAATGTTTGGGCGATTTGGGAATACGCGCACGTCATGTGCGCCGCCGTGATCACGGGCACCTTTGTGGTCGCGGCGGCTCGCTCAAGATCGCCGTCGTCGTAGGACTCGGCGCCTGCCTCCTTCAGCTTTTCCCGACGGGCGATCGCCAGGGCAAGCTCGTCGCCGAGCACCAACGACCGGCGCTCGCGGCGATGGAGGGAAAGTTCGAAAGCAGCTCGCAGGCCGAGCTCGCCATCATCGGTCAGCCCAACGTGGCACAGGGACGGCTCGAAAACCCGGTCGTCGTCCCGTCAGCGCTTAGCTTCCTCGCCTATGGCTCGTTTGGCGCCACAGTGAGCGGGCTCAACGACATTCCGCACGAACGCTGGCCGGACAACGTAGAGCTCCTCTACTACGCCTATCACGTGATGGTGGGCCTCGGAACGCTTCTCATCTTCATCATGCTAACGAGCGTGGCCCTCCTTTGGCGCCAGCGCCTCTACACGGCGCGCCCCATGCTCTGGATACTCCTCCTCGCGTTTCCGTTTCCTTACGTGGCCACGACGGCCGGATGGATGACCGCGGAACTCGGACGACAACCGTGGATTGTGTACGGTCTCGAACGCACGGCCGATGCCACCTCGCTCAATGTCAGCACCGGCGACGTCGTTTTCACAACGATGGGCTTCATGGGGCTTTACCTATTTCTGGGCATGCTCTTCGTCTTGATCGTCGCACGCTTGATCGCACGCGGCCCCTCCGCACCAGCGAATGAGTGAGCCATGGAGGCGGTCTTTTACGTCGTCGTCGCCGCAATGCTCACCACGTGGGCTGTGCTCGACGGCTTCGATTTCGGCGTTGGTGTAGTCCACCGCATGGTAGCGCGGACCGAACAAGAGCGCGGCAGAGCGCTCGCCGCCATAGGCCCGGTGTGGGACGGCAATGAGGTCTGGCTCGTTGCGAGCGGCGGAATCTTTCTCTTTGCTTTCCCGCGCGCCTACGCCGTTGCGTTGAGTGGGATGTACTTGACCCTCTTCGTGGTGCTGTGGCTTCTCGTCTTCCGAGGCATCGCAATCGAACTGCGAGGGCAGATCCCGCACCCTTTGTGGCGCGACGCGTGGGACGGCATGTTTGCGTTTTCGTCGACGGCCATGGCGTTCGTCGCCGGCGTAGCGCTCGGAAACGTGGTCCGCGGCGTGCCGATCGACGAGACGGGGTGGTTTCAGCTCGACTTGTTCGCGCTGCGCGGCGAGCGCGTCGCAGCCATCGACGGCTACACGGGCCTGGCGGGCTTGCTGTCCGTGGTCTCGCTGGGCACGCACGGCGCGACGTACCTCGCGTGGAAGACGGATGGAGCCTTGCACGATAGGGCTGTAGCCACGGCTCAACGAGCGTGGGTCATCACCATCGCGCTCGGTCTCGCCGCCACGGTGGCCACGGGGTTGGTTCGACCGGCTTTGTTCGTAGCGTTCTCGCAGCGCTGGTGGGTGTGGCCCCTGCCGGCGATCGCGGTCTCCAGCCCGGTGGTCGCGCTGCGGGCTCTCGCTCGGGGGCGAGAGCTCCGCGCGTTCCTCGCGTCGTCCGCCTTCATCGCGTCGTTGGTCCTCGCGACTGCCGGCGCCCTCTTTCCGGTTCTCTTGCCCTCCACAGTCGATCGCGCCTTCGACCTGGATGCGCACACTGCGGCATCGGACCAACACGGGTTAGCGCTCGGCCTCGCATGGTGGCTGCCGGCCATGGCGCTCGCGGTGCTCTATTTCGTGAACTTGTTTCGCTCAATGCGAGGCAAAGTTGCAGCGGGCGAGCAGCACGGAAACTGAATGGACTCTGCGCGCCTACGAAGAAACCCAGTTCAAGGCGCGGGGACCGGTGACCAGAGTTGTCTCAGCGACAACCCTCGGCTAGCAAGGCAGCTTTCCGCAGCAGTTGGCGGCGCAGCTATCGGTCGGCACGCATTGCCCCGAGCAATCGATGACCTTTGGGATGCTGATGGGGCACAAGCAGTGGATTACTCCGCAGGTCTGACCGAGATTTGCCGGCGTGGCGACGCTGCATTGGCCGTCGCATTGCACTACCCCGCCGCACGAACCGCACGAGCTGCCGGTGGTCGCGGCGCAGGCGCCGTCCGTTCCCACGTCGCTGGCGACATCGTTTGACGCATCGCTCGTATTCGCATCCGGTGCGCCGGTCTCGGCGGCAATCGTGCACACCGAAGTCGCGGTATCGCACGCGGCGGGGGCGCAGCAGTTGTCCGGCGACAGCGAGCAAGCAGCCCCGGTCGCCGCACATAGTGGGGACCCAACATCGGTGGCCGCGTCCGCTTCATCGACGAAGTCGACGGCCACGCTGGCTTTGCCATTGCGGTGCATCGCCAGCGTTACTTGGACAGGTGGGTTAGCGACGACGGTTGCCGTGACAGGAGGATCGCTCACCCAGTTAGGCGCCGGTGACAGCTCGAGGACGGTCGCGCAGGCGCCGCCGAACGCCAGGGCGCTGAACGTCACCGGGCCAAGCGGAAGTGCGTTCATCCGCAAGACCGTCGAGGCCCCAACAGCCACGTCGAAGTTGCGGGTCACGCTGCGAGAACCGGCCGCCGTGATCGCGATGCAAGTACCGTCCGAGGGGGCGTTGGTGACGGCGATTTCGGCGCTGCCGGTGAGCTCCCCTCCGCCGCCCGGGTTCGAGCCACCACGATCTAGATAGTTGAACGTTTTCCGTGCCCTTCGATCACTACATGGACATGCTATTTGCCACGCGTACGCAGTCTCCTATTCGCCAAAGGCATTCGACCTACTCACAATTCTTGGGCGCGGCCTGTGCCCTTTGGGTCGGCATTGCGTGCGGATGCAGCGCCGCCGGGTCGTCGATCGGGGCGAGCGGCAGCCAAAGCGGCGCGGCGCAAGGGGGCATCGATGCCTCCGGGGGAGCGGCCGCAGGCCAAAGCGGTCTTGGCCAGGGGAGCGCAGGCGCGTCATCAGGCCTTGGCGACGATGCAGCCACAAGCGGCTCGGGCCAAGGCGGGACAGGCGCTTCGGACGCATCCCTGGGTAGCGACAACGACGGCGCGTCGGGGGGCGGCCCGGCGGACGGCTCGAGCAGCGCACAGGACGCAGGGCCAGACCGAGACACTCCGATCGACGCAGCGTCCGATGGGCAACCGTCCGGCAAGGTCAGTCATCGCGTTCTCAGTTCCTTTTCCGACCGCGGCATACTCGCCCTGCTGACCAAAGGCGGTCAAATCGAGTGGCAATACGACGTGATGACGCTTGGCGGCGAGGCCAACGACGCGTGGCTCTTGCCGAGCGGCAACGTCGTCTTCGCTCATGTGAACGGCGCGCGGGAGCTGACCCCCACCAAACAAGTGATATGGAGTTACACGGCCCCGGTGGGATCCGAAGTGCACTCCTGCCAGCCCTTGTCCAACGGCAACTACCTGCTCGGCGAGGCGCACAACGGGGGCATCGGCCTTCTGCGCGAGGTGGACGCAACGGGGGCGGTGCGCGCCAGTACCACGGGTGCGCCGCTCTCTCGAACGGTGGGGTTGATTGCTGGCAAACGAGTGCAACCTACGGAAACGCCTTCGGCCAACAGGGCAATGGGACGACGACAGCGGTCGCCGCCCTGTACCGCGCAACCCCTGTTCTAACGGACATCAACGCCCCGCTCACCAACGTCGTGCGGATCGCGCGTGGCGAATTCTTTTCGAACACGGCCTGCGCCGTCACGAGCGACGGAAAGCTCTGGTGTTGGGGCGATCTCACGTGGGTGGTAAAAAAGGGAATCGCGGCTCTCCATACCGGTTATGCACAAGCCATCACCCTCGACGGAACAAGCGCTCTCACCGGCGTTTCCCAAGTCGTCGTAGGCCCTGCTACGACGTGCGCCCTCCTCACCGGTGCGCCCAACACCGTCTGGTGCTGGGGTTACAACGCGACAGGACAACTCGGCCAGGGCGACGTCACCGCGCGGCAATACCCTACCAAAGTGCTCGGCCTCACAAGCCCAACGGAGCTCGCGCTGTCGGCGCAGAATACCTACGATGCGACGGTTTGTGCGCTCGATGGTTCGAACGTCCGGTGCTGGGGAGACAACGCGAACGGCGCCGCCGGAATCAACGCTACCACCAACCCGGTTCAGAGCCCGACCCCGGTGGTCATGCAGAGTGGCACGGTCCTCGGCGGCGTCACGTCGATTGAACCCGGAGTTGCCGCGTTTGCCGTCGTGCGAAGCGACAACACCCTTTGGACCTGGGGATACGGATCGCAGCCGTACGCCGGGAACTACGGCCTCACCAACATCGTGACTGTTGGGTGGGCGGGCCCGGCGGCCCCGGTCAACTTCAACGGACCCCGCTACTTGACGAAAGACGGCGTCTACCACAACGGAATGACAGTCGTTCCGGTCAACTGTAACGCGATGTAACGGGGGTCCACCCCTCTGCCACTTGTCCGATCACTGGCGCCCTGGCGTGATTGCGTCCTGCCGAGCGCGGCCCGCAGCGCCTTCAAGTCGGGATGGTTTTTAGCACTGGCACCCTGGCTTCATTCTTTTGGCCTCAATCGCCGCGATGTCGAACGCGACGATCGCGAGACTCGCCGCGGTACGACCACGAGGTCGAGCGCTCTGCCGTCGGCGAGCCGCACCACGGAGAAGTCCCGCACGTCGCGCGTCGCAACTCGAAGCACGTCCAGCTCCTCGGCCAAAGCGACAACCGTGGCATCGACCAGACCGAGCGCGAGCTCGGCATAGCGTGCGTCGATTTCCATGGCGCGCGCGAGTTGGCCATCGGTCGGCGGCGCGTAGATGAAAGCGCGACGCTCGACGTCGTCGATGAACGCTCGCATCGCGCGTCGGTCGTTCCGCAGGAAATAGTCGAGCTCCGCCAAGACCAGACCAGGGACGAAACGTGCGCGCGACGAGTCGATCGCGAGCCGATACGACGCGTGGTCGGGGCTCTTCGCATCTAGATACGAAAGCAGTGCACCCGTGTCGCAGAGGATGGCATCCCCCTTCACCGTTCAAGCTCGCGGAAGAGTACCGCCTCTTCGTCGCGCGGAGCAGAGCTGCGCTTCATGGTACCCGCTGAGCGCGGCTTCGGATGCGTCTTGTATTGTTCGAGCACTCGACGAAGTTGGCCGCGGATGAACTCCGATCGCGATAGGCCGCGCCGACGAGCGGCGATGTTGAGGAGCCGATCGGTCTCGGCATCGAGAATCAATGTCGTCGTGCGCTTGGCGTCCGAGAGTGCCATAGGAGTTATATAGGTGTCAGCGCTTGGAGGCACAAGTTCTCCCCATCGCCCCCGACCCCTGTGCCTCGCGCGGTGGTCGTTCTGGCGATTGTGTGAAAGTCGTGGGCGACTTTGCGAAAGCAATAGGCGATTTGGCCACGGTCGCGGGCGACTTCGCGAAAGTCACGGGCGACTGGGCCACGGTCACGAGCGACCTTGTCCGAGTCGCAGGCGACCTTGTCCGAGTCGCAGGCGACCTTGTCCGAGTCGCAGGCGACGTTGAGAAAGTCGCGGGCGACGTTGCGAAAGTCGCGGGCGACTTTGTCCGAGTCGCGAGATGCGCTGCGAAAGTCGCGCGCAACCTTGTGAAAGTCGCGCGCGACTGTGCCAAAGGTGCGTGTTGGTTTGCGAAGGTCGCGTCATTGCGAGCGACCGGATGCCCCGTCATTTCGCGCCTTTGCAAAAAATCGACATCGGCCTGTCGATTTTGACCGTCCGGCGCGGCAGAAACGCCGTTTTCGCGTCCTCCCTTAATGAGGGACAGAAAACGTAAGGCACGCCCGCATGCAGCATCCGTTGCGTGTGGTCGCCATCGCGGCGATGTGCGCCCTCGAGAAAGGAGCAAGTTAGTACCATGTCTAGTACCGCGAATTCTGTGAAGCCCAGCAAGGCCTCGGCCTTGGCGAGTGTCCGCGCTCTCATGGCGGGCACCCAAAAGCACACCCCGAATGGGCAATTGACGTTCGGGAACGCCACGTACGGCGCTGATTCGCTCGTCCAGATGTTTCAAAGTCTGGTCGACGCGATGACGGCGCACGAAGCGGCGCACGTGAAGGCCAAGGACGTGCTTCTCGCGCTTCGCGACACGACGGCGAAAGTCGGCCCGGTTCTCCGAGCTTACCGACGCTTTCTCGTCGCGACCTACGGCAACGCCACCGAAACGCTCGCGGACTACGGCCTCAAGCCCCTCAAGGCGCGAGCGCCGCAGACCAGCGATCAGAAGGCAAAGGCGGCTGCCAAGGTTCGTGCAACCCGCAAAGCGCGGGGGACCACGAGCAAGAAGCAGAAGGCTTCGGTCCACGGAGTGGTGACGACGACGGAACCGTCCGCCGCGCCGCCGACTCCGCCGAAGCCGGCGACCTGACGGCCCCTGGGACAAGGAGCCCCGCGGCTCTCGCGGACTCCGCATCGGGGAACCGATGAACGAGAGCGCCTCACGACGGGCCGAAGACCGGACGGGAGGACGATCGCCCTGGCGGCGCGCGAAGCAGTCGATCGCGCGTCGCCCGGGGCGGCGCTTATCGTCCAACGTAGGGTGAACCGATCCGAACGCGACCTGCTACGGGTTCGCCACGTCGAGCGGCACCGAACTGTGCTGGTGCGTCACTTTCCAGCGCCCGTTGATCTTCCGATAGCCGACCGTCTCGCGAAACAACATGTCGATCGTCTTGCCGGCGTGGGTCGTTCCGCGGACGTGGGTGAGATGGTGGTCGAAGGCAACGTCGCCGGCGACCGCAAGGCTGACGTCGCGAACTTCGTACTCGATGGGCGTCGTGAACGACAAGAACCATTCGATCACCCGCTTGCGGACTGCGCCTGAGCCCGTGTTGGCGATCGGCGGGACCAGGTCGAACGCGACAACGTCCGGCGCGTACGCAGACATGAGGCCCTCGACGTCCTTTGCGCGCACGGCCCGCACCCGTTCCTCGATGGCTGCGTGGATCGAGGCATGGTCTGCCGATGTCGCGCTCACCGGAGAGAGCGAACCTTTCGACTCGCCAGCTCCGGAAGGCGCCGCCGTCGCGCTCGCGTCGCGACCCGCCTCGTGCGGCAGCACCATGCCCGCGCCGACGGTGTTGTTGGACAGCAAGTCAATCAAGATGAACGATCCGGTTTCGCGATTCGTGTCGTACGCGTCGAGGAAGAGCGGCCGATGGGCCGTAAGCGTCACGCGTCCGATGTCGTTCAGAGCGAGCGTCGGCGCGGCGACGTCGGCAAGGGTATCCATGTCTTTGCGCCAATGAACGCGATCCACGTCGGCGCGAACGGTCTGCGTCGTGTGCTTGAGCAGGTAGCTCTTCGCGCAGTCGAGCGGCGCGTCGTGCATCCAAACCAAGTGAGCATCGAAAGTGCGCGTCACACGCGGGAGGTCGCTCGGATGAACGAGCATGTCCCCGCGGCTCACGTCGATCTCGTCCGCGAGGCGAATCGTCACCGACTGCGATGCGATTCCCTGGGCAAGCTCTCCGTCGCGCGTATCGATGGCTTCAACGCGGCTCGTCTTGCCCGAGGGCAGTACTGTGATCGCGTCTCCCTTTCTTACGACTCCACTCGCCACGCGACCGGCAAAACCGCGATAATCGAGGTTCGGCCGGAGAACGTACTGCACCGGGTAGCGCAAGTGCGCGAACTGACGCTCTTCTTGGACGGGGACCGACTCCAGAAACTCGAGCACCGTGGGTCCCGCGTACCACGGCATCTCTAGGCTGCGATACACGCAGTTGTCGCCTCGCAGCGCGCTTATCGGAAAGAAGCGAACGTCTGCGATGGAGAGGTTCTTCGTAAACGCAACGAAGTCGGCCCGAATGCGATCGAAAACGGCGCGATCGTACGAAACGAGGTCCATCTTGTTCACGCAGACCGCGAGATGGCCGGTCCCCAGGAGCGACGCGATGTAGGCGTGCCGCCGGCTCTGCTGAAGAACGCCGAGTCGCGCGTCGATGAGAATGATCGCGACGTTTGCGGTAGAGGCGCCAGTGACCATGTTGCGGGTGTATTGAACGTGGCCCGGCGTGTCCGCGATGATGAACTTTCTCTTATCCGTGCTGAAGTAACGATAGGCAACGTCGATGGTGATTCCCTGCTCGCGCTCGGCCGCCAGGCCGTCGGTGACGAGCGACAAATCGAGATCCGTCCCTGCCATGGTCGTTGCCTTGCGAACGGCTTCGAGCTGATCGGCGTAAACCGACCCGGTGTCGTAGAGCAGCCGGCCGATGAGCGTCGACTTGCCGTCGTCGACCGACCCGACGGCGACGAAGCGAAGAAGCTCCTTGTCTTGGTACTTGCGAAGGTAGCCCTCGATGTCAGATGCGATGAGCTCTTTTTCCGAAGGCATCAGAAGTAGCCCTCGCGCTTCTTCTTCTCCATGGAGGCATCCTCGTCGTGATCGATGAGGCGACCCTGACGTTCCGAGACTACCGTGAGAAGCATTTCTTGAATGACTTCGGGCACCGTCTTGGCCTTCGATTCGACGGCCCCCGAGAGCGGATAACATCCCAGCGTGCGAAAGCGGACCGAACGCTCCTCGGGCCTTTCGCCCGGTTCGAGGCGCATTCGCTGGTCATCCACCATGACGAGCGTGCCGCTGCGCGGGACCACAGGGCGCGGCTTGGCCAAGTAAAGAGGAACTATCGGAACATTTTCGGTCCACAAGTAGAGCCACACATCGAGCTCGGTCCAGTTGGACAACGGAAACACGCGCACGCTTTCGCGCAGGTTGATGCGGGCGTTGTAGAGCGACCAAAGCTCGGGGCGTTGGTTTTTCGGGTCCCATTGGTGGAACCGGTCGCGAAATGAGTACACGCGCTCCTTGGCGCGCGAGCGCTCCTCGTCGCGACGGGCGCCGCCGAACGCGCAGTCGAAACGGTATTTAGTGAGCGCCTGCTTGAGCGCGTCGGTCTTCATGACCGTCGTGTACTTGTTGCTGCCGTGGTCGAAGGGGTTGATGTTCTGCGCCAGGCCGTCGGGGTTCGTGTAGACGATGAGCTCCGCACCCACCTCCTTTGCCGTCCGATCGCGGTGCGCAATCATCTCGCGAAACTTCCACGTCGTGTCGATGTGCAAGAGCGGAAACGGCAGGGGCGCGGGCCAAAACGCCTTCTGCGCAAGGCGCAGCATGACGGAGCTGTCCTTGCCAATCGAGTAGAGCATCACCGGGTTTTCAAACTCGGCGACCGCCTCCCGCAAGATGTGAATGCTCTCCGCTTCGAGTGCCCGCAGATGGGAAAGCCTACGCGCGTCGCTGTCCACCCTCGAACGTCCTTCTGCTTCTGCCGCCACCAAGGATGGATAGTCTGATCCGGCCTAAGTCTCGCGGCGCTGGAGTATAGCGGCGAGCCACGTTACTTCAACGTTTGAAGAGGCCCCCGACACTCGCATGCACGTGGCGGCCGGCGGATGCACGAATTTTCGCCATCGATCGCGGCGTGTCGCCCTTGATGATGACCATTCGATTCGGCTTCGGCGCGACGAACGCCCCCATCGCGCGCTCCATCAGCCATCGGTTGGCGTCCTCGTTGTCGAGGTGGCTCTTCCAGGGCGGAGGATTCGGATGGTCCGCCATCGGAAGGAGGCGATGCAGGTAGACGCCGAATTCCGCCGGGACCTTTGTGTCGGGCGCCAGGAAAAGCTCGCCGCCCCATTCGACGTTCCATTCGGGGTGGGCGTAATAGACCCAGCTTCCCGCGTCGTCGTCGCCATCGCGGTGCCACATCCGGCCCTGTCCCGCGACACAGATCATGGCGAACGCGCTGAAGGCTTTCCAATGCTCACCGGGGTTGCCAACGGCTCCGGCAAACTGCGCGGCGCTGTCGAACACCGCTTTCATGAGCGGGTCGATTGGCGTCTTCGTTGGATATTGAGCGTCCCAGAGCCGGTCCCACCCGATGGTCGGTCCGCGCAAGACGCCGCTATCCTCCAGCGGCCACTGGCCTTGCATACCGAGCGCGTCGATTCGCTGAAAGGGTTGCAATTGAAAGTAGTTCCATAGTGCGTCCCGCTCGGCGGAGCCCAACACGTCGTCGATGACGGTGAAAGATTCGTTTTGGACAGTAACGCGAGCGGCCGACATTCAAAGATACTTAGTTTAGTTCACCCCGTTCAGCATGTGCCTCGGTCAGTCAGTTCACCCAGTTCAGCATGTGCCTCACTCCGCCTCCGCTCCGCTCCGGCTCGTTCCGGCAGCCCCAGGCTTGTCGTTTGGGGCCCCGGCCCCAAACGGCGCGCAGCGAGGCCGCTCCCCCCACACCCCCCAGCCGGAGACCCGGCTCCAAAGCGCAATGATGAAGGCGCGGGCTCGGGACGCACGCCACAAACCTGGGGCGGGCGCAAATCGCGAGGCGGGGTAACGGGCACTAAAGACCGATGACAACCGCCCGTGTCACAGCGCACACGGATTTCTTCACTGTACTGGATGACGTGCTGGCCCCGGAGGCGCGCGAGCGCCTCTGGAATTACTTTCAGGTTCAGCCGCTCAATCCTGTCCGACAACTTGGGCTGCAAGGTCACTGGCTGCTCGAAGACAGCGAGACACTCCGCGGGCCAACAGTAGGCTGGGAACACAAATGGGACGCTCAGTACCCGACCGGAGCCCCCATCGACGATGTCATGAAGGCGCTCGTTGACTGCTCGGAGCTCTTCGCCGCTTCGGTGGGCCGCTACGGAGTCGATTGGAGAATCTTCAGCGCGGTGCCGACGATCTACCAAGCGGGACAAGGTTTGGTGTGGCACCGCGATTCGGAAGACAACACCGGGAGCTGGATTTACTACGCGCACGACCGCTGGAACGTCGAGTGGGGCGGCGAGCTCCTACTGGCGCACGCGCGGGATCTCCCTCGCGAGTACGGCGTTTATTTTCATCGATTGCGGGCGACGCCCGGCCTGCCGACACCCCTTCCGTGGCAGAGCCACCTCGACAACGGGGACGCCAATGACCTCTTGATGGCGGGCGGCTTCGGCTCGTTCGTCGGTCCCAAACCGAACCGTCTGGTCGTCATCAGGGGCGGCACGCCTCACGCCATCGCGAAGGTCCGGCCAGCGGCCGGACCCCACGTCCGCGCCAGCGTCGGCGGATTCTTCAAGAAAGTCGGCGTCAGGCTCGACCTTCCCGCGGTGCCATGGACGCTCTAACAAGGGGCGTACTGGCCACTTGTGCGGCTACAGCGCTTTCGTGCGCTGCGTCCCATCCATTCGGCGCGGCC
>WNFJ01595862.1_pt1 | contig 11722 bp, 13 predicted proteins | sample 5400461 | NCBI WGS metagenome assembly WNFJ01 (sample SAMN13153349, study PRJNA577476) | soil metagenome | isolation source: 115 cm saprolite on Douglas fir-dominated hillslope | place: USA:California | collected 2013-09-17
GACTGGTGAGCCATACACCACCGGCGCCCTGCCGGTCTTCCCAGAGCCGGAGCCCGTGCTTCCAGAGGTTGCCGTCGAGCCCGAGAGTGTAGAGGCTGCGGCCGCCGTTGAACCTCAGCCGGCCGAGCCGGAGGCAATGCCTGAGCCGGTGTTCGGACCAGAGCCTGAGCCGGTCGCGGCCGAGGCGGTGCTCGAGCCAGAGCCCGAACTCGAGCCCGAGCCCGAACCTGAACCGATCCACGCGGCGCAGGAGCCCGAGGCAGAACCGGAGCCAGAGCCCGAGCCAGCGCCGGCTCCGGCTCCGGCTGGGCCGCAGGGTGTCACCTCGACGATGCTCAGGTGGCCGGCAGCCTCCATGCCCGGTGACCAGGAAAACGGCCAGTCCGACACCGACACGGGCGAGGCCGCGACGTCGATCATCCCCGCGTGGCAGCCCACCGAGATGCCTTCGGAGAGTACGCGGACGGTCTCGCTGCAGGCGATTCCGCCCGAAGCCGTGGCGGCGGGCCAAACCTTCGCCGCCAAGCTCAGCTTCGAGACGGGCCCGTTCGCCGGAAGGATCATCGCCCTGCCGCTTCGGATGGTCACGGTGGGCCGCGCTCCCGACAACGACGTCGTCGTCGCCGACCCCGCGACGTCCGGCCGGCACGGCCGCATCGAGGTTCGCGCCGGGTCTTTCTGGATCAGCGACCTCGGCAGCACGAACGGCACGCTCGTCAATGGCGAGCCGGTGATCGAGAAGCAGCTGTCAGACGGCGATCTCATCGCCATCGGCCAGAACACGATCCGCTTCAGCCTGGAGTAGCAAGCGCAGCGCACTCTGCGGCTGCCTCGCGCAGGCGCGTCGTGAACTCTTCGACGTCGGGGACGAGGCCGGGGTCTGCTGTCAGGCCGAAATACGCGTCGCCGTTGTAGGAGACGATCGCCACCCCGAGACCCATCGACGGATACAGGGGCGCGAACGGCCACACTTCGAGCAGCAGCGCGCCCCCGGAGTACAGGGGGAACTGTGGCCCCGGGATGTTGGTGACGTTGATGTTCGCTCCCGCCTGCGGGTTCGACATGAGCCTGCCCGCGAGCACCAGGAGCGTCGGCGGCGCCCAATCGGCGAGGCCGGCGAGCTTGTCCGCCGCGATCGCCTGCCGCGTCCGCTTCAAGTCGCCGGTGGTGACCTTGATGCGGCGCAGCCGTTCCTCCACGGTCAGGTCGCCGGTGGGCAGCTCGAGCACCATCCCGCTGATCTGGTTGCCGATGCGTCCACGCATATCGTCTCCGCGCACGCTCACCGGGCAGAACACGCGCACCTTCTCGGGCACGGTTTCACCTCGGCCCTTGAACCAGCGATGCAGCCCTTCCGACACGACGGCGAGGACGGCGTCGTTGACCGTGCAGCCGAAACGTTCTTTGAGCGCCTTGAAGGCCGACAGCGGCACTTTGAGCCCGCGACCCGTGCGCTGAGGTCCGATCGTGTGGTTGAAGAAGAGGTCCGGCCGGGGCGTGACGAGCTTGCCGCCGACGTTGAGGAGGCCGCTCCACGGCAGACGTCTCGTCTTCCAGATCGCGGGCACCCTCGAGCGGCCATCCTTCGCGGACGGGGCGAAGTTCCATAACGCGGGGCGGATGAGCTGCCAGTTGGACGGTCCCGGTCGGGGCGCCCAATCCTCTGCTGGTGGCTCGGGCGTGAAGCCCTCCGGCGTGGTGTCCAGCAGCAAGGTGAGGATGTCGACCGAGGACACGCCGTCGACCATCGCGTGGTGGGCGCGGTTGACGATCACAACCCGCCCTCCACGTAGGCCGGTGACGATTGTCATCTCCCAGAGCGGCCTGCGCATATCGAGCGGGCGCGCGAGGATCCGCATCACGAGCTTGCGCAGGCCGGCCCCATCTCCCGGAGGCGGCAGCACCTCGCGCCGTATGTGGGCGCCGAGATCGAAGTCCGGGTCGTCCACCCACACCGGATGCACCAGGTTAAGGGGCACGCGGTGGATGCGCTGGCGGTATCGCGGGACGAGGTGGATCCGTTCTCGGACCGTTTCCTCTACGCCCTGGGCGCCACGCCCGCCGGGCAGCTGCGAGGAGCCCTCGAAGACGTAGACCGTGCCCAGATCGAGCGGCGTCTGGGGCCGCTCGGCATACAGAAACCAGGCGTCGCGCGCGGAGAGCGGTTCGTAGAGAGGTTGCGTGCTCCGAATCGTATAGGTCGCCCGGCCGGGTGGCGCAGCAGACTGTTCCGCCCACTAAGCTAGCTTCACAGCGACACGCTTGGAATGGCGAGGAGGGACGAATGGCGGTAAAGGCTTTTTCGAACGAATGGGCCAGGGCCTTCAAAGACGAGGTCAACAAATCGAGCATCTACAAGTCGGCGGCCAAAGGCTGGAAGTGGACGGTCGGGCTCGTGGTCGAGGCCGAGCCTGACAAGAATTTCCCGGAGTCGAAGGGAATCGTGATGGACCTCTACGACGGGGAGGCTCGCGACGTGAAGGTCGGCACCGCGGCCGACGCACAGACCTGCGACTTCGTGCTTACGGCTCCGTACTCGCGCTGGAAAGAGGTCGCCACCAAGCAGCTCGACGCCACTCGCGGCATGCTCCAGGGCAAGCTCAAGCTCAAAGGCGACCTGCCGACGATCGTGCGTTACACCAAGGCATCCCAGGAGATGACCGAGTGCACGACGCGAGTTCCGGTCGAATGGCCCGACGAAAAGTAAAGCTCGACGTCGACAGCCGCGCGCTGGTTGAGTACGCGGACGACGAGCCGAGCACGTTCGCGTCAATGCTCGGCGGGCTCATCGAGGCCAACGTCCGCACCCGGCCGGAGAAGGAGGACGACTTCGATTCGCTGGTGGCTCGAGTTGGCATCTGGGTGACCGACATAGACGAAGGAGTCACCCTCGATTTCAAAGGGGGCAAGTTGATCGTCCACAACGGCCTCAAGCCGCGGCGGACGCTGACCATCCGCGCCGACGCCGAGACCGTGATGAGCCTCAGCAACCTGAAGATCGGTCTTCTCGGCCTGCCGGTCTATTACGACGGTGTGGGGAGGGGCGTGGCGGCGAAGCTCTTGATGGGCAAGCTCAAGGTCGACGGCCTGCTGCCCAACGTGATGACGCTCAACGCGGTCACGCGAATCTTCTCCGTGCAGTGACCGCGCCCCTGAGGCGCCTCGCCGTCGTCGGCGCGGGCTCGATGGGCGCCCAGATCGCGCAGCAGGCGGCGCTGCGCGGCATCGATGTCCGGCTCCAGGACACGAGCGAGGAGCAGCTCCGCAAGGCCGTGGAGTCCAACCGCGGTCATCTGCTTCGGCGTGTGGAGAAGGGGCGGCTGTCAGCCGAAGCAGCCGAGGCCGCGATCGGCCGCGTACGCACCACCACCGATCTTGCCGAGGCGGCGCACGACGCCGACCTCATCATCGAAGCGGTGTTCGGGGACCTGGGCGTCAAGCGCAGGAGGCGTACCGGCTGCTGGACGCCGGAGTGGCGGGCTTCGAGGACATCGACATCGCGGTCGAGAAAGGGCTCAACTGGCCGCTGGGGCCGTTTCGGCTGGGCGACTTCAGCGGGCTCGACGTCACGTACAAGGGTCGAGGTGGTGCGCGGTCGCGAGACCTCTGATGAGACCGTCGAGAAGGCTCTGGCGGCGGCGAGGGCGATGGATCGAACGCCGGTCCTCATCAACAAGGAGATCGACGGTTTCATCGTCAACCGCATCCTGCACGCCGCCACCCAGGAGGCGTACCGGCTGCTGGACGCCGGAGTGGCGGGCTTCGAGGACATCGACCTGGGGCCGTTCCGGCTGGGCGACTTCAGCGGCCTGGACGTCACGTACAAGGCCCGCCGGCACATGTTCGAGAGCACCGGCGACGAGCGCTACCGGCCCTCGCCGCAGCTCGAGGCCAAGGTGAAGGCTGGGAAGCTCGGCCGGAAGACTAAGGAAGGCTGGTACAAGTACTGACATGGTCACAGGCGTCCACCACGTGGGAATCGCGGTGGCGGACCTGGATGAGTCGATCGACCTGTACCGCTCGGCGCTGGGCGCCGAGCTGCTCCACCGGGCGCAGAGCGAGATCGATGGGATCGAGGCGGCATTCCTGCGCACGGGCGGAGGCGAGGTCGAGCTCAGGAGCGCGACCACGCCCGATTCGCCGGTGGGCAAGTTCCTGGCCAAACGGGGACCGGGCTTGCATCACGTTGCGTTCGGCGTCACCGACATCGGCAAGGCTCTCAGCGATGCGCGTGCGGCCGGGCTGGAGCTCATCGACGCCGAGCCGCGCCAGGGCATGCACGGATCGCTGATCGCCTTCGTCCATCCGAAGAGCATGGGCGGCGTCCTCACGGAGCTGGTCCAAACATGAAGGAGGTCCGCAACGACTCGGGCCTTCCGCTCAAGCCCGTCTACACGGCCGAGGACCGCCGCGACGACGAGCCTCCTCCAGGCGCGTTTCCGTTCACGCGCGGCATCCACAAGGACATGTATCGCGGCCGGTTGTGGACGATGCGGCAGTACGCGGGCTTCGGGACCGCGGCCGAATCCGCCAAGCGCTACCAGTTCCTGCTCAAGCGGGGCCAGACCGGCCTTTCGGTCGCATTCGACCTGCCGACGCAGATCGGCTACGACTCCGACGATCCCATGGCCAACGGCGAGGTGGGCAAGGTGGGCGTCGCCATCGATTCGCTCGAGGACATGGAGATCCTGCTCGAGGGGATCCCGCTGGACAAGGTCTCCACCTCTATGACCATCAACGCCACCGCCGCCATGCTGCTGCTCCTCTACCAGCTCGTGGCGGAAAAGCAGGGCTGCCCGCCGGAAAGGATCACAGGCACGGTCCAGAACGACATCCTCAAGGAGTATGCCGCGAGGGGTACGTACATCTTTCCGCCGGCGCCGTCCATGCGCCTCATCACCGATCTCTTCGCGTACTGCCAGGCCAACCTGCCCAACTGGAACACGATCTCGGTTTCCGGCTATCACATCCGCGAAGCGGGATCGACGGCGGCCGAAGAGGTCGCCCTTACCCTCAGCCACGCCATCGCTTACGTGGAGGCCGCGCTCGCGGCGGGGCTCACCGTCGACGACCTGGCGCCGCGAATGTCGTTCTTCTTCGCCGCGCACATGGACTTCTTCGAGGAGGTGGCCAAGTTCCGCGCCGCTCGGCGCATGTGGGCGCGCGTAGTGCGCGATCGCTTCGGCGCACGAGACGAGCGGTCGCAGGCGCTGCGGTTCCACACGCAAACGGGCGGCGTGACATTGACCGCTCAGCAGCCGCTCAACAACGTCGTGCGCACCGCCCTGGAAGCGATGAGCGCGGTGCTCGGGGGAACGCAATCGCTGCATACCAACGCGTACGACGAAGCGCTTGGCCTGCCGTCGCAGAGCGCAGCCGAGCTGGCGCTGAGAACGCAGCAGGTGATCGGCCACGAGACGTCAGTGCCTCAGGTCGCGGACCCGTTGGGTGGCTCCTACTACGTCGAAAGCCTGACCGACCGTGTCGAAGAGGAAGCGCTTGGGATCATGGCCGAGATCGACGAGCTCGGCGGGGCGGTCAAGTGCATCGAAACCGGGTGGACTCAGCGCCGCATCGCAGAGAGCGCATATCGCTTCCAGACGAAGGTCGAAGCGGGTGAACGCGTGGTGGTGGGCGTCAACCGGTTTACGAACGATGACGAGGAGAGGGTCGAGATCACCAAGGTCGGGCCCCGCCAGCAGGCAGCGCAGGCCCGCGCGCTGAAGGCGTTGCGCGCGCGCCGTGACCAGGCCGTGGTCGAGCGAAGCCTCGACGGCATCGAGCGCGCGGCACGCGGCACGGACAACCTCATGCCGCCGCTCAAGGAGGCGCTCGCCGCCTACGTCACCATTGGCGAGTGCTGCGCGGTGCTGCGCAAGGTGTGGGGCGAATATCAACCGCCCGACGCTGGATGAGGAAAAGAGGAGACGACGCATGACATTTGTGGTGCCGATGATCGCCTACGAGGATGGCAACGCCGCAATGGACTGGCTCATCGAGGCATTCGGTTTTGTGGAGGCCGACCGGCGCATATCGCCGGACGGACGGCTCACCCACGGCGAGCTCGAGGTAGGGGACCGAATCATCATGCTGGCGACGCCGACGCCGGACTACCAGAGTCCGAAGCATCATCGCGAAACCTGTGACTTGGCGCGCAAGTGGTCGACGGTCCCGTACATCATTGATGGTGTCCTCGTCCAGGTCGACAACGTAGACGAACATTGCGCGCGGGCGCGTGCAGCCGGAGCGCTGATCCTCTCAGAGCCCGAGACGACCGAGGACGGGCGGCGATATCGCGTGGAGGATCTCGAGGGGCACCGGTGGATGTTCGAGGAGATCGACGAATCCTGATGAGCAGTACTCCAAAAGGCCACAAGGTCGATCCCCTCAACCAGCTTCGCCAGCGCAAGTACGAGGCGGGGCACGGCGACGCGGAGGCGTTCAACCGCCAGCACGCCAAGCACAAGCTCACGGCGCGCGAGCGTATCTCCCGGCTTGTTGATCGCAACTCGTTCGAGGAGATCGACATCTTCGCGACGCACCGCGCGTATGGATTCGGCCTCGAATCGAAGCGCGTGCCCGGCGACGGAGTCGTGACCGGCATGGGAAAGATCGACGGCCGCGACGTGATGCTGTTCAGCCACGACGCTTCTGTTTTCGGGGGCTCGCTGGGAGAGGTGTTTGCGGAGAAGGTCATCAAGGTCATGGACCTCGCGCTGCGGAATCGCATTCCCATCATCGGCATCAACGACTCAGGCGGCGCGCGTATCCAGGAAGGAGTCGTGTCGCTTGCGGGCTACGCCGAGATCTTCTGGCGCAACGTCGAGGCGAGTGGGATCGTGCCGCAGCTGAGCCTGATCCTCGGACCCTGCACCGGCGGCGCGGTGTACTCGCCCGCGATGACCGACTTCACCTTCATGGTCCACGAGGTCGGTTACATGTTCATCACCGGACCGGAGGTGATCCGCGTCACCACCGGGGAGGAGGTGACGTTCGACTCTCTGGGCGGCGCCGAGGTGCACAACGTCAAGTCGGGCGTTGCTCATTTCCTCGCGGAGTCGGAGGACGAGTGCTTCAGCCAGGTGCGCCGGCTTTTCTCGTACCTTCCGCAGAGCTTCGACCAGCCGCCGCCCAGTGTCACGCCGACGGACGATCCCGAGCGCGCGGCACCCGGGCTGGCCACGATCATCCCCGACAACCCTAAGGAGCCTTACGACATCAAGGACGTCATCGGCATGGTCGTCGACAACGCGGGCTTTTTCGAGGTCCAGCCCTTCTTCGGGATGAACATCGTCGTCGGGTTCGCCCGCCTGGACGGCCATCCGGTCGGCGTGGTGGCCAACCAGCCGAAGGTGATGGCGGGCGCCCTCGACATCAACGCGTCGATCAAGGCGGCACGCTTCGTGCGCTTCTGCGACGCGTTCGGTATCCCGCTCATCACGTTCGTCGACGTGCCCGGGTTCCTGCCCGGCACCGCCCAAGAGTACGGCGGCATCATCCGCCACGGCGCCAAGCTCCTCTATGCGTTCAGCGAGGCGACGGTGCCCAAGCTCACTGTGATCACGCGCAAGGCATACGGCGGCGCCTACTGCGTCATGTGCTCGAAGCACATCAGGGCGGATTTCAACGTCGCCTGGCCGACCGCGGAGATTGCCGTGATGGGCCCGGAGGGGGCGGTCAACATCGTGTTCCATCGAGAGCTCGCCGCCGCCGACGACCCAGCCGCTCGCCGCCGCGAGCTCGTGTCCGAGTACACCGAACGTTTCGCCAACCCGTACATCGCCGCCGAGCGCGGCTATATCGATGACGTCATCGAGCCGGGACGGACGCGCGGCGAGCTGATCCGGGCGCTGCGGATCGCCCTCCGCAAGGAGCGGCGGCGCAACCCCCGATGGCACGGCAACATCCCTCTCTAGAGCCAGTGAGGTTCTAGGCTTACCGGGGTGAAGCTGCTCGAGTACCAGGCCAAAGAGGTGCTTGCCTCCCTTGGTATTGCGATCCCGCCTGGTCGAGTCGCGTACACGCCCGACGAAGCGGCCGCCGCCTGCGCGGAGCTCGGGCCCGTGGCGGTCAAGGCGCAGGTCCCGGTCGGCGGCCGCGGCAAAGCCGGCGGCATCAAGCTCGCGAGCTCTCCCGAGGAGGCGCGCACAGCTGCTCAGCAGGTCATCGGCATGGACATCAAAGGCTTCAAGGTCCCGCTCGTGTACTGCGAGTCGGCTCTCGACATCGAGCGAGAGATCTACCTCGGCTTCACGGTCGACCGGGACGCCCGCGCCAACATCCTCATGCTCTCGGCCAAGGGCGGCATGGACATCGAACAGGTGGCCGAAGAGTCGCCGCAGTCGATCGCCCGCCTGTACCCGAATCCGTGGCGCGGCCCGCTGGACTTCGAGCTCAACCAGCTCGCCTACGAGGCCGGCCTGGGCGAGCTCGTAAGGCCGCTGGCCGCCCTCATCAAGAAGCTCTATCGCGCCATCCCCGAGCTGGACGCGGTGACGGCGGAGATCAATCCGCTCGTGATCACGAAGAAGGGCGACATCGTCGCCGGCGACGCGAAGCTCGAAACGGACGAGAACGCGGCCTGGCGCCACCAGGAGCTCGAGTCGCGCTATGGGTCGGTGCTGGAGGGCGATCCCTACGAGGTCGAGGCGAAGAAGCGAAAGCTCACCTACGTCTCGCTCGACGGTGAGGTCGGCATCATCGGCAACGGCGCCGGCCTGTGCATGAGCACCCTCGACCTCGTGCAGCGCGCGGGCGGGCGTGCGGCCAACTTCTGCGACATCGGCGGCGGCGCCAAGGCGGAGGTGGTCGAGAACGCGCTCTTCGTCATCCTCATGAACCCGCGAGTCAAGGGCGTTCTGATCAACGTGTTTGGAGGCATCACGCGCGGTGACGAGGTCGCCAGGGGCATTGTCACCGCTCGCGACCGGCTGCAGATGAAGCTGCCTCTCGTAGTGCGATTGAGCGGCACGCGAGAGGAGGAGGGCCGCGAGATCCTGCACCAGAACGGGATCGAGCCGGGCGCGAATGCGTGGGAGGCGGCGCAGAAAATAGTTTCACTCACGAGGGCGCCCGCAGCCCGGTGAGCATTCTTCTCGATGCGGATACACGTGTCATCGTGCAGGGCATCACCGGGCGCGAAGGCACATTCCATGCCGAGCAGATGCGCGAGGTGGGCACCAAAGTGGTGGGCGGCGTCAGCCCAGGCAAAGGCGGGACGACGCATGTGGGCGTGCCGGTCTTCAACACGGTGGCGGAGGCGGTCGAGGCCACGGGCGCAAACGCATCCGGGATCTTCGTGCCGCCCCCGTTTGCGCCTGACGCCATCATGGAGGCGGCCGCCGGCGGCATCGAGCTCATCGTCTGCATCACCGAAGGAATCCCGATCCAGGACATGATCAAGGTCAAGGATTTCCTGCGCGGTTACCCGAGAGCTCGGCTGCTCGGGCCCAACTGTCCGGGCTTGATCACTCCCGGTGCCGCGAAGATCGGCATCATCCCGCAGCGCGTCGCCAGCCCGGGGTCGGTCGGGCTCGTCTCTCGCAGCGGCACTTTGACGTACGAAGTGGGCTCGGCGCTCAGCGCCGCCGGCATGGGCCAGTCGACGATCGTGGGCATCGGCGGCGACCCCATCCTCGGGCTGGCGTTCAAGGACGTCATCGAGCTCTTCGAGAAAGATCCGCGCACCACCCACCTCGTCGTCATCGGCGAGATCGGAGGGACCGACGAAGAGCGCGCGGCGGAGATCCTCGCCAAAGGGAGCCGGTTGAAAACGGTCGCGCTCATTTCCGGCCGCACCGCGCCCGAGGGCAAGCGCATGGGCCATGCTGGGGCGATCATCTCCGGCAACCGAGGTACCGCCAAGAGCAAGGAGGACGCATTCAGAGCCGCCGGTGTCGCGGTGGCTGAGACGACCGACGACATCGTCGGCCTGCTGCGCTGATGATGGCACTCCCCATCTCGATCAGCAAGGCGATGCCGGATCAGCGAGTGCGCGATCTCACCCTGTTCGGCGGCCTGGTGCTCTGGCTGGTGTACACCCGCGTGTACTGGGCGCTGCACGCGTCGCATCTCGTCCTGCCGCCATGTCCCTTCTACTACCTGACCGGGCATCCCTGCCCCTTCTGCGGCGGCACGCGCTCGTTCGCCTATATGTGGCGGGGCGACATCGCCGACTCGGTACGCCTGTATCCGCTTGGGCCGGCATTGTTCGTGGGGACGGTTCTCAGCGTGGGCGGGCTCGGTGCGGGCCTGGTCACCGGTCGCACATGGACTTCGCTCCTCACCAAGTTTCAGTGGCGCTTGATGATGATCTTCGCTGTGAGCCTGGTCGCCGTCAGCTGGGTGCTGAAGGTGTTCGTCCTCGGAAACTGAGATCCGGCGACTCGGGCCCGACGAGTGGCACATCTTCCGTGACGTGCGCCTGGCTGCCTTGAAGGACGCGCCCTACGCCTTCGGCGCGACGTGGGAGAACGAGAAGCGCCGCACCGAAGAGGAGTGGCGCACGTCGGTCGTGGCGCGGACGAGGTTCGTGGCGGAATCGGACGGCCAGGCGGTAGGTATGGCGTCGGTTGGCGAGGCAGGGGTCAGTCGCGCGGCCTCGGTGACGTCGTTCTGGGTGCACCCATCTGTGCGCGGGAAGGGTGTCGCGGACTCTCTGCTTCTCGCCGTCATCGATTGGGCAAAGCACAAAGGCGACAACCAGCTGCTGCTGTGGGTCACCGAGGGCAACACGCGAGCCGAAAAGCTGTACGAGCACTATGGGTTTCGCAGGACAGGAGCGACGCAGCGGATTCGCGCCGGCGAAGAGCGCCTCGAGTTCGAGATGTCCGTTCGGCTTTAGGCGCCGACAATCGTCTTGATCACAACCCGATACACGAGCTCAGTGTTCTCCTCGGGGTTGGCGGGATCGATGAGGTCGTGGGGGAGGTGATCTGAGATGGGGAACTCAAAGGTGCCCACCATGGCGCCATGGCGGCGCCAGTCATCGACCAGCTGATACGTGAACCGATTGTCAAGGCGCGGCTCGGCGGCGTTGGTGATGACGTCGATGTGCGGCGCCTTGGGTGAACCCGTCCGTGCGGCCTTCTGCAGCGCGGAGCCGGTCTCGAAAAGCGCCGCATAGGCACGCGTCGCGAAGCGCGGGTAGCCATGCTGCGGGCCGATTTTGTCCTTGAGCCGGCGGTCCCACCAGATGTAGAAGTTGGGCAGCCCGATCGCGAGCCCCGTCATGGCTTTCAGGGCCCACCCAGGAATCGGCCTCAGGCCCAGCATCGGCGCGATGAGCACTGCACGGTCGATGTCATCGTGGGCCTGGGCCAGATAGCCGGCGAGGATGCCGCCCAGCGAGAGCCCGGCCACGGTGAGGCGCTCCCCGAGACCGATGCCGGCATCGGCGGCACGATTGGCGACCGCGATCAGCTGCTCGGAGCGCAGCTCGGCGATCGAGGTCGTGAGGCGATCCGAGTAGCCGTGGCGCGGATATCTCGGGATGAGGACGTTCCAGCCCAGCTCGTAAAAGTGCTTGCCCAGCGCATCGAACTGCTGCGGGCAGTTCGTGAACCCATGCAGCAGGACGAGCGAGCGCTCGGTGCGCCGGTCATGTGTGTAGAGGCGTGTGTAGCACGCCGGGTTGACGTTGGGACCGTCGAGGGCGGTCAGGCTCGCGGCGATCTCAATGCCGGCGTCGAACGCCTCGTCGGTCATTCCGGTACGGGATACT
>WNFJ01207099.1_pt4 | contig 11721 bp, 9 predicted proteins | sample 5400461 | NCBI WGS metagenome assembly WNFJ01 (sample SAMN13153349, study PRJNA577476) | soil metagenome | isolation source: 115 cm saprolite on Douglas fir-dominated hillslope | place: USA:California | collected 2013-09-17
CTCGATTCAAACACGGAAATGCATTACAAAAGCACGCGCTTAGCGAAGGTCGCCGGGCTGCACACCTTTCTTCCGGGCTTCGTCCAGCAGCTCGCCTATCTTAACTTCTAGCTGCTTCTTTTTGTCCTGAAGGCTTGTGATTTGCTGGTCCACAGGCACGCGATTGTAGCCTTTATTGATTGGATAGCCGCTTGATGTCGCCGGCGCTTTCCCCTCACTGAAATCCTTGAGGTTCCCAAGTTGCTTGTTTGTGTCATCGAGCTGCGACTGCAGCTTCACGAGTTCCTTTCGCGTATTCGCAATGTATTGCGCATCCGCTTTTGCCCCAGAGCCCGCAGTTCCTAAATTCTTCGAATTTCCTACGACGGAAACAGGACCGCTCAATCCGCTTACATCTTCGTTTGTCCATACTTTCTTGGTTTTCTTTGCCTCGGCTGGCGCCGGGGCTGTCGCATCCTGCGCTTGCGCTGGCGAAGTTGTAGGCGTTGCACTTGAACTCTGAGTAGCAGAACGAGCAGGGCTTTGGGCTAAACACGTGGAATAGATCAGCGCCCCGCAGAACGCGAGAGCGCTCCAATAAATGAACGGCCGGGTCATAAAGCCTCCGATAACTTCGAGGGCCTAGGCTAGTTCTAGTACCTTAAACCCAGTCTACAGGACAAAGTTTCAGGGGTCTGCAACGCTGCCGCCCGGTTTGCCTAACTCGGCACGAATCGTCGCTAGGGCTTCTTTCGGGGGTCCAATGCGGTGGTACTGCTCATAAAAAGTGCGCTCGTGAATTGAGATCGAGCTAAAAAGTTTTCTCCCGTCGAAATCATATTGAGAAAACGTAGGCATCCACAGGCCCGGCAGCAACTCATAGCGCTCCTGCATAAAGTGGCTGCCTTTATAAACCTTCGCAAGGAACAATCCCAGGGTGATGTCCCCTGTGACTTCGCCTTCCACGCGCGCCAGTTGCCTCGCTTCCGGATCAATCCACACAAACCCGCGCACTTTCAGAAAGAAAGACGTTACTCGGGTCGTCGCCTTGTAAGCCGGATTCGGCTCCATCTTGTATTTATACAGAAGGTGGCCCGCCCGCGTCTCAGTGGAAACAAAGGTGTAGAGAAAAGCAGTGCGCGTAGCGTCAATTAGATCGTTGCGCTCCTTCTGCTTTTTGGCGATTTTCTCGTAGGCATCGTGCTGGGCGTGCCCGTCGTCCGCGGCCCAGGAAAGCGTGCGCTCCAGCTTCAGAAGTTCTGTGTGATAAGCGTCGGGGTCCGCCGGCTTCCCATCGGGCCCAATCGGAATATGATCCACGCCCGTTCCTGCAGGAATAACGCGCGAAACCTTGATTTCGCCCGACTTCTGATCCACGGCGTTTTTTCGCATTTCCACGCGTTCCACCCGCTCGTACAGGTTCATGGCCTCGTCGTCCTTCTTCTGATTCCTCAATACCAAGTCGAGCAGAGCCGCCTTCTCCGCTTCGGTCTGAGGCGGCGGGGGAGGCGTAGTCGCCTCCTGTGCCAAGGAAGTGGCTGCGAAAGCCGGGAGTAGTCCGGCGACGAGAATGAGTGGCCGCGTGCGCATAATGGCAGGCGGCAAGAGGGCCGCCAACACATATATTAATTCTGATTCTTGAGCGCGGGCAATTGTTGCTTCTAAACGGGCAATGGCACGGTTCGCGAAGGACCGCTAAGCGCTTTGCAATGTTGCGCGTACCTCTACGACTTGGGTTTTTCGGCTTGTTTTTGTTGCTGCTGTTGTTCTTCCGTCCAAGGCGGCACCACGCCGTTCATCCGTGCGTACGCGATGGACTGACCGAGGTGTTCGCCAAAATGTCCTGTAATCATGATGAAGGAGCCTCGCAGCGTGGTCTGCCGCCCAAACATCTTTTGCGGTTTGTCGGCGTCCGCGTCACTAAGCGCCTGAACAGCTTGCCGGAAATGCAGAAACGAATCCTTCAAGGCTTCGACTGTCTTGGCTTTGTCGGCTGACATCGCTGTGATGGACTTGAAATCCAGGCCCGCGGGCGGCGGTGTCCCCAGCGCACGAGCTACTCCATAATTAGCCGCAACGATGTGTGTGTACACCTCGCCGATCGATCGCACGCCCTCCGCAGGCCGCCAAGCGTACTTTTCAGCGGGCATTGCCGCAGCGAGGCGCACATACCGCTGCTCGTAGTAGGCGATCTCTTCAAGGAACTCGGTCTTGGGTCCTGTAGCTGCGGTAGCAGGCGCCACAGACGCCTTCTCTGCCGGCTTGTCTTGTGCGCCCGCGTTGCAGCCCATCCCCAACGCAAGGATTGTAAGTCCTAGACAATACATATGCTTACGACGCATGCATCCTCCTGGAACACGTTTCGCCTGCACTCCACTCTAAAGCGCGCGGAACCCGGTAAAATGACGTCCGGCGTAAGGTACACCTAGATTTAATGAAAGCAAAGGGGTCCTTCGATCGTCTATATATCTGGGAACGAATAGACCCTTCTCCCCGTATTACCATAAGCACGCGGAGGTTTGTTTGGGCGTAACTCCTATCGAAGGATTGGGCAGCATCGGGCGCGTCGCCCCCCGCACGGCTAGGGTACCCCTTTCTTTCGCAGGATTCCGCAGCGCGGCGGTCACCATGGTCGAGACGTTTAAGCTTTCTCTCGACGCTCTGCGTGCCCATAAGCTACGTAGTTTCTTGACGTTACTGGGAGTTATCCTAGCCGTCACAACCCTCGTCGCGGTCATGAGTGTCGTTGCCGGCCTCAATTTCTATGTCGCGGACAAGATCGCCAACCTCGGCGCCAACGTCTATGTCCTAACGCGCTTCGGCATCATTACCAGCAACGACGCCTGGATCAAGGCACAAAAACGCCCCCTCGTCACCATGGAGGAATACGCCAAGCTCAAGGAATCGATGCGCACGACGAGCCAGATCGGCGCTCTCCTCGGCACTTCCTCCGACGTGCGCTCCGGTAACGAACTCCTTGAGGATGTGAACATCGACGGAGTCACTCCTAATTATTCCGAGATTCGCAGTTTCAGCGTGGCCTCCGGCAGATTCCTGACGGAAGCCGATGAGACGCATCGCTCTCCCGTGTGCTTTATCGGCGCGGACCTTGTGAGAAAGTTTTTCTACAACGTCGATCCCATCGGCAAGACAATCCGCGCAGGCTCGCACAGCTATGAAGTCGTTGGCGTTGCCACCGTCATCGGAAGTGCGCTCGGCCAATCGCAGGACCGCTTTATGTTCATCCCGCTCAGCACGTACTCCAAGGAATGGGGCACGCAGCGCGATTCCCTCGTGTTATTCCTGCAGGCCGGAAACGCTGAGATGATGGCAGCTTCCGAAGACGAAGCGCGCATGCTTTTGCGTGCCTGGCGCCATCAACCCTGGAGTTCCGAGGACAGCTTCGGAATCATCGGCTCCGATTCCATCATGGGTCTTTGGAAACAGCTGACCGCAAATATCTTCATGGTCGCCGTCAGCCTGACTGCCGTGTTCTTGGTCGTCGGCGGAATCGTCATCATGAATATCATGCTCGCCAGCGTGACCGAACGCACCCGCGAAATCGGTCTGCGGCGCTCTCTCGGCGCGCGGAAGAAACACATTTTGCTGCAATTTGTAACCGAGTCCGCGGTCCTGGCCGCGACCGGCGGACTGATTGGAATCATTCTCGCCTATATTGTGGTGGCAGGCGCGCGCGCCGCTACTTCGATTCCTATGCGCACGCCGATGAGCGCCGTGATTCTGTCGCTGAGCGTTTCAACAGCAGTCGGGCTCTTTTTTGGAATTTACCCTGCCATGCGCGCCGCAAAACTCGATCCCATCGAAGCGCTGCGGTCGGACGGCTGAGGAGCATTGACTCCGGCGCACCCGGGTCACACAAACAAACATGGCGCAACAACACGGCGAAAATCTCAAACAAGCGATGGACACGCTCCGAGCGCACAAACTGCGCAGCTGTCTGACCGTGTTCGGCGTGGTTCTCGGCGTCAGCGTCATCATGCTCGTGGCGGCTCTGATCACCGGCTTCGACGCGCAAGTCCAGGAAAACATCAAGCAGTACGGCGCGGACACTGCTTTTGTCTCGCGCTTTGAGCAAGGTCCGCACAATGGGCGCCGCCCCAAGGATGAGCGCCAGCGCAAACCCCTCACGCTTGAGGACGCTGTAGCGATCAAAGAGCGTTGCCCGGCCGTGAAAGACGTCACCGTTTTTCTTACATGGTGGGAGCAAGACCACAAGGTGCGTACAAAGTCCGGCGAGGTCACGTCGATCGATTTCCGCGGCGTCCAGCCCAATTTCGGGCAGGTCTATGCGAATGCCTCGACGCTGGACGGGCGATTTATCAGTGAAGGCGATGACCTGCATCGCGAAAAAGTCGTGATGCTCGGCGAAAACGCCGCGCCGGTGCTCTTTCCGGAGGGCTCGCCTGTCGGAAAAGACGTGATGATCGATGGCTCGCCGTTTCGTGTCATTGGCGTAGTCGAAAAGCCCAAAGGCATGTTCGGAATGGACGATGAAGACCGCCGCGTCCTGATTCCCTACAACACCTTCCGCAAAATTTATCCAGGCGCTTACGAAAATCAAATCCGTTTCCAGGCCTACCCGAACCAGTTGGATCAAGCTGTCGACCAAGCCACGGAAGTGTTACGGCGCCGCCGTAACGTCTCCTACGAAGGAAGAAATAATTTTTCGATCAACACCTCACAGCAGGAAATCGAGCAGTTCCACAGTATTCTCGGCATGGTTGCTCTCGCCACCGTCGTCCTCAGCGGCATCGGTCTGCTGATCGGCGGCGTGGGCGTGATGAACATCATGCTTGTTAGTGTGACGGAGCGGACGCGCGAGATCGGCATTCGCAAGGCCATCGGCGCCAAAAGCGGCGATATCACTTGGCAGTTTTTGCTGGAGGCCATGACGCTCACGGGAGCAGGCGGAGTCATTGCTCTCGTGCTCGTGAACGGCTTGGTGATTCTGGTGCGCCTTGGATTGAAGTGGCCCGGCAGCGTGCCCATCTGGGCCGCGGCGACGGGCATCATCGTCAGCGTCAGCATCGGCTTGATCTTCGGTGTATGGCCCGCGATGAAAGCGGCGAAGCTGGATCCCGTCGAAGCCCTTCGTTACGAATAGCGCGGCGCGCAGGTTGTTCCTCGAAAATCGAAAGTTTCTAGAATCCAGAATAAATCAGTCGATTGGACTATTTAAGCGGTGACTGGCCCGGAAGAGCATCTGCGGGCGAAATCACCTGTGCCTGCGGCACCGGTGCGGCAGAGTTGTGCTTGCGCGCCGAGGTCTTTGGAACAGATTTCGACGGAACGCTCTCGACCTGGGTAGAGCCTTGTGGAGTCACGCTCGTGCGCGTCGCAAACGCCAAGTCTCTTGAATTTGTAGCCGGCGCAGCGGCGACGGCTGGGGTGGACGGGGTGCGAAGCCAAATGAGCAAAGAGCCTGCCGCGGTCACAGCGCTTAGAAGCAGAAGGACTACCGCGGCGATGGCCAGTAGGTCACGCGGATGCGCCGGGCGCGTGAACCAGTAAGGCCGTTTCGGTTGGGCCGAAGGCTTGTCCCCGCAGCGAGCAACCAGATTAAGTGCGCGCTCCAAATTATTACCGGACTGGTAGCGTTCATCCGGGTTCTTCGCAAGACACCGTGCGATAATTCGATCGAAGGCCGCAGGTAGCGTCGGATTGAGCTTCGACGGTGGAATGGGGCTTGCCGTAAGAATTTGCGAGCAGACTTCTCCGAGCGAATTTCCGGCAAAGGGCCGGGCGCCCGTGATCATCTCGTAGAGCACGACGCCCAGCGAAAAGAGATCGGAGCGCCCATCCTGTTTCCGCCCTTCAATCTGTTCAGGCGACAGATAGGCAGGTGTACCCAGCACGCGGTCGGAGCCGGAAACTTGGGAAGCAAATCGCGCAACACCAAAATCGACGAGCTTCACTCTGTCATCACCGGTGACCCGAATGTTGCTGGGCGTGACGTCGCCGTGAATAATCCCCGCCCGATGGGCGGAAGAGAGCGCCGAAGCCAAATCAGCGACCCACACTGCCGCGTTCGCAAAAGGAATCCGCGAGTGCGCCAGCAATTGCTCCAGATTTTTTCCCGGAACAAATTCCATCACGAGAAAAGGCGCGCCGCTACCGTCGTGGCCGACGTCATAGAGCTGCGCGATGGAACTGTGCGAGAGACTCCCGATGGCTTGCGCTTCGCGAAGAAATTGCTGTTCGCTATTCTTGCCGAAGCCCTGGAGAAATGATTTTAGAGCGACGGTGCGGCCAATGATGGTATCGCGCGCTTTGACGACGCGGCTAGTTCCGCCGCAACCGAGAGTTTCGATGATTTCGTAGCGGCCGGTCTGAAGAACAGGACTCATGCGGAGCGCAGCAATCGAGTGGCACGCTCACGAAAACTGATGCGCTGTGTCTGGACCGGCACGGCAATCTTGCGCCGGGCTAACGGATATAACTCGGCCGCCAGATGATCCACGGACTGAAAGCGGTGCGCCGGATCTTTTTCCAGGGACTTGGCAACAATCGCGTCGAATGCCGTCGGAACGGAAGGATTCGCCTGGGAAGCCGGAAGCGGCTTCGAGGAAAGAACCCGCGTGCAAATTCCTTGCAGCGAATCGGAATCGAAGGGGCGCTTGCCGGTAACCATCTCATACAGAACTACGCCCAGCGAGAAAATGTCGGAGCGCGCGTCCTGCGGCCGGCCCAGAATCTGCTCGGGGCACCAGTAGGCCGGAGTGCCGAGCAGCGGCGTATCTTTTTTGTCATGACTGGCGAGGCGCGCCATGCCAAAGTCGGTGAGCTTTACGCGGCCGTCATCGAGAATGAGAATGTTCGCGGGCTTGATGTCGCCGTGAATCACGCCTCTGCGATGAGCTAAGTTCAGGGCGCAGGCGATCTCTCCGGTCCAAGCGCAAGCGCGCGGCAGAGGAACGCTTCCCTTGGCGAGGATTTTGTCGAGAGGCTGCCCTTCCATGAACTCCATCACGAGATAGGGCGTCTGCGTCGGCTCGTCGATGCCCATGTCGTGCAGAGTGACGACGCAGGGATGCGAGAGCTGGCCGACAACGCGTGCCTCTTGCAGGAAGCGGTCGCGGCCCGCGCCCTGCGCCAGGGCAGGTGAAAATAACTTGATGGCGACAATGCGTCCGATCATCGGATCGTGCGCGCGCACAACCTTGCTGTTTGCGCCGGCGCCGATGACGTCGATAACTTGATAGCGGCCTACTTGCATGGTGGCCTTTCCCTCAGAGCGAGACTGTCGAACTGTGTAGAGCGTATCGAAGGGGGTTGTTTCATTAAATGAAGCATGCGTGCTACTGCGAAGAGTACGGAAGTACTAGGGCGAAAGATTCAGATAAGCAGGCTCTAATCTGCGAACGCCGACGGCGGCCGTTCGCAAGTCATGATATGCGAGAGTTACTGCTTGTGATTGAACGGAACGAGAGCCGGGGCGGCGTTCAGGCGCGAGGGAAAGTCGCGGACGAAAGCGCTCATCGAGGGATGCCAGAATCCATTGAATCCGAAAAAGTACATTTCTTTCAAGGCCTGCTCCGGTGGCAATTTTTCGAGGGCCATGCGGTAAATAGCCACAAAAACGCCGGTGCGGTCATCGCCATAGCGGCAGTGCACAAAGACTTTTTCCTGCGGGCTGTCTCGGAAGATCCTAAGAAACTGCACGACCTGTTCGTTGGTCGGCGGAGACCATCCGCTGACCGGGATATGAACGAAGCGAATCCCCAGCGATTCCGCTCTTTTTTCTTCCCAGTTAATTTTTTGTTGGTCTTCGCCGCGGAGATCGACAATGGTGGTGATGCCGAGTTTTTTCAGCTCGACCAGGCCGGGATCTCGCGGCTGGGCGCCGCGATACAAATGATCGTTGATTTTTCCGGAGTTAGGAACGCCAGCGATGCGCAGTTTTTCGCCGTAAGCGGAGTGCATCTCGGACGGAGTGGAAGTCTTCACCTGATTCTGCGCGGAGACGCGCGCGGGAAGGACAAAAACAAAAATCAGCGGAAAAATGAGGAGCGGGCGCTTCATTTTCAATTAGATGCCGACAGTATAGCGCGGGATGGAAACGCCCCGAAGGCGTTCGAAGCAGGGAAGTTGTCCAGAAAGGGCACCACTACAAATAGACGTGGTACCAAAACGTCAACCATATTTTGCGTTTTTCTCTTGACAGGAAATTCGCAGACGTTGATACTGCGATTCCAGATTCGGGGGACGTGGTAGCGCCAGGCGGGCCGAGTCGAGGATGCAAGGTAGGTCGGTAATGACTCCGCGAAGCCAGCCCGGGTTCTAAACAAAAAATTGGGCCCGAAGTATGATCTCCGCGCCCTTCATTGAGGCGCGAGATTTTGCCGTGAGGCTGAGTGAGACCACCGGCCGGCGGCAGAGCATTGGCGTTTCGTTACGGTTTTTAAAGTGACCGCGAGGCGGTCGATGGTAAGGTCGGCTGCTCAGCGGTCGCCTTTTTCTCTGGTCGGGCGTAGGAAGACTTGGATTTAAACTGCCGTGAACTTCAGGGGCCTCCCAGCACCCTGCAGGGAACAGCTAAGTAGAGTTAAAATTAAAGGGTTCCCCCGCGAAGAGTGGGAACCCGAGGTTGCGGAGGAACGGGATGGCTACGGTGAAACATGCAATGACTGGGAATTCCCCGATCACGGAAAAGGCTCCGGAGAATACGGGAGCGGGAGCGCGCCAGGGCCTCTCTTTTGAAAGACATTTTACCGACGGAAAGATCTCTCCGTTCGACGCCGTGGAATGGGAGAAGCGTACCGCCCTGATCGGAAACGAGAAGGGCGTGACGATCTTCCGCCAGGAAGACGTCGAGGTGCCCAAGAGTTGGTCGCAGACGGCCACGAACATCGTCACCAGCAAATACTTCCACGGAAAGCCGGGCTCGCGAGAGCGAGAAGGCTCGGTGCGGCAACTCATCAGCCGCGTGGTGAACACGATTGTGCGCTGGGGCCATGAGGGCGGCTACTTCGCTTCCGACGCGTCCCGCGACGCGTTTCGCGACGACCTGACACACCTGCTCGTCGAACAAAAGATGGCCTTCAATTCGCCCGTGTGGTTCAACGTAGGCGTGCAGCCGAAGCCGCAATGCTCGGCGTGCTTCATCAATTCCGTCCAAGACAACATGGAATCGATCATGGGGCTGACGCGGACCGAAGGGATGCTCTTCAAGTGGGGCTCGGGAACGGGTACCAATTTCTCCTCGCTGCGCGGCAGCAAAGAGACTCTTTCGGGCGGCGGGATTGCCTCGGGTCCAGTGAGCTTCATGAAGGGCTTCGACGCGTTCGCGGGCGTGATCAAGAGCGGCGGCAAGACGCGGCGCGCGGCCAAGATGGTGATCCTCAATATCGACCACCCGGACATCGTCGAATTCATCGAATGCAAGATGAAGGAAGAGCGCAAGGCGCAAGTCCTTATCGAACAGGGTTATGACGCGGGGATCGACGGCGATGCCTACGCTTCGATTTTCTTCCAGAACGCGAACCATTCGGTGCGCGTGACGGACGACTTCATGCGTGCGGCGGAAGAAGACCGCGACTGGTGGACGCGCAACGTGACGGACGGGCAGCCCGCGGAAAAACTGCGAGCCCGCGACCTGCTTTACAAGATCGCAGACTCCACTTGGCACTGCGGCGATCCGGGAATGCAGTACGACACGACGATCAACCGCTGGCACACCTCGAAAAACACGGCGCGCATCAACGCCTCGAATCCGTGCTCGGAGTACATGTTCCTCGACGACACGGCGTGCAACCTCGCTTCCCTGAACCTGATGAAGTTTCTCGGGTCTAACGGGCAGTTTGATGTGACCGCGTTCAAGCATGCCGTCGAGGTGACCATCACGGCGCAGGAAATTCTGGTGGACAACGCCAGCTACCCGACGCCGCGGATTGCCGAGAATTCGCACAACTTCCGGCCACTCGGCTTGGGCTACGCCAATCTTGGCGCGCTGCTAATGTCTCTGGCGCTGCCGTACGATTCCGACGAAGGGCGCGACATGGGCGGAGCCATCACGGCATTGATGTGCGGCGAGGCCTACGCGCAATCTTCGCGGATTGCGGAAAGAATGGGCGCGTTCCCCGGTTACGAAGTGAACCGCGAGCCGATGCTGGACGTGATCCGCATGCACCGCGACGCGATGCGCGGCATCAAGCCCGAGCACGTGCAGACGGAACTCTTCATGGCGGCGCAGGAATCGTGGGACACCGCGCTACAGCACGGCGAAAAATTCGGTTACAAGAATTCGCAAGTCACCGTGCTGGCGCCGACTGGCACGATCGGCTTCATGATGGATTGCGACACCACGGGAATCGAACCGGATCTGGCGCTGGTGAAGCACAAAAAGTTGGTCGGCGGGGGCTTGATCAAGATCGTCAACAATACAGTGCCGCAAGCGTTGATGAGGCTCGAATATACTCCGGAGCAGACCAGCGAAATCGTTTCGTATATCGACAAGCAAGGAAAGAGAGAAGGCGCGCCGTATTTGAAGGCGGAGCACCTGCCGGTCTTCGATTGCTCGCTCGCGCCACTCGGCGGCGGGCGGTCCATTGCCTGGACAGGACACGTAAAGATGATGGCGGCGGCACAGCCGTTCCTTTCCGGCGCGATCTCGAAGACCATCAACATGCCAGAGGAATCCACGATCGAAGACATCGGCAACGCTTACATCGAGTCTTGGAAGCTGGGGCTGAAGTCCGTGGCCATTTACCGGGACAACTCGAAGCGTTCGCAACCGCTCAATGCTGGCGGAAGCAAGGAAGAAAAGAAAACCGAAACGCAGCAGACCCCAGCAGCTAATCTCAATGCATCTGTCAATCGAGCGGTCAATGCGGCCCTTCCAGTGCAGCAAGAACTGTTCGGGCGGCAGCAGCGCGAGAAAATGCCGGTGGAGCGCGCATCGGTTACGCACAAGTTCAGCGTGGGCGGGCACGAAGGCTACATCACCGTGGGCATGTACGCCGACGGGCGGCCGGGCGAAATCTTCATCAAGATGTCGAAAGAAGGCTCGACGCTTTCCGGGGTGATGGACGGTTTGGCTCTGACCGTATCGCTCGGCTTGCAGTATGGCGTGCCCCTCAAGGTGTTCGTCGACAAACTGGTGAATACGCGATTTGAGCCCTCGGGCATCTCGGCGAATCCGAATATCCGTTTCGTTTCTTCGGTGTTGGACTATATCGCGCGGTGGCTGGGCGGGCGATTCATCTCGTCCGATTATTTGAAGCTGAATTCCGGCGAGCACGCCGTGGCGCCTGCGCCCGTCCGGGCGATTCCTGCCATGACCGAGGCCACTATCCCATCGATGACTGCGGTGAACGCCTCGTTGAAGCAGCGCGACGCACACGAAGGCGCACCAACCTGCTCCGAGTGCGGCATGCTCATGGTGCCGAATGGGGCTTGCTACAAGTGCGAGAACTGCGGCAGCACGAGCGGGTGCAGTTGAGGACGTTCACCAGGCCGAGGGACACGACACGATGAGCCTACACTCCTCCGGTACAGGGCTGGCCGCAAGACTGGCTCCAGAAAAGCCGAAGGCGCGAGGATTTCTGCATATCGTGCGGCACGGCGGTGGTCCCAGCGCCATTTATGTCGTGAGTTATCATCGGCTTGAGAGTGGACTAGATGGCGTTGTGGCCCACGCGAAGCCGGCGCTGGCCGAGGGTGCGCACAATTTGATCGAACTGCTGGAGCGCATTGGCGTAGACTTCGGGCTTAAGGAAGTCC
>WNFJ01702645.1_pt4 | contig 11721 bp, 8 predicted proteins | sample 5400461 | NCBI WGS metagenome assembly WNFJ01 (sample SAMN13153349, study PRJNA577476) | soil metagenome | isolation source: 115 cm saprolite on Douglas fir-dominated hillslope | place: USA:California | collected 2013-09-17
CGCCGTTTCGCTAAGTCTTCTCCAGATTTTTCTGCTTGTGGCTCTTCTCGTGGCGGTCTTTTGGATCTCTTCGAGAACGAAGCGCTTTCTTTTCAATCGGTTTCTCGTCAATAGCGGATTAGATCGTGCCCTCCAGTACGCCATTGCCCAAATCATCAGCAACGTCGTGCTGGTAGTTGGCGTTTTGATTGTTCTCGAAAATACCGGCATTCATCTCGGTGCGCTCGCTGTTTTCGCAGGGGCGGTCGGTGTAGGGGTCGGCTTCGGGCTGCAAAATATCGCCAGCAATTTCATCAGCGGCCTGGTGATTCTTGCCGAAAGACCAATCACAATTGGAGATCGCGTTGAAGTAGCGGGGATCACCGGTCAAGTGCAGCAGATTCGCGCCCGTAGCACCGTGATTCGCACCAACGACAACATCAGCATGATTGTGCCAAACACGAAATTCATCGTTCGCCCGTGACCAACTGGACTTACGGAGACCCGCGGGTGCGGTTTCGCATCCCGGTCGGAGTCGCTTACGGCAGCGATATTTCCAAGGTGCGCGAGGTGCTGCTCGCCGCCGGACAAGAAAATCCCAACAGCTTAAAGGACCCGGCCCCGAGCGTTTTTCTGAAGAAATTCGGCGACAACTCGATCGACTTTGAACTCGTGGTCTGGAGCAGTGAGATGAGCGCCCGGCCGAGCCGCTATCGTAGCGATCTCAATTTTGCCATCGAGCACAAATTTCGCGAGGCCGGGATCGAGCTGCCGTTCCCACAACGCGACCTCCACATCCGCAGCGGCGTCCTCAAAGTGCAAAATGTCGACGCGCAAGAAACAATGAAACGCCGCGAATCAGGGGACACTTCTTCCGATCGGCAGAGAGCGGATTAGACCAAATTATTCCGCTTTTAGATGCCGAAATGCCGAGTAATTCGGCACGATTCTCGTTGGGCGCTATGGAAGGAGTATCTCGATGAGCGTGTCGGCTGCTCTCGATTTTGCAGGTGGCACGCCTGCCTTTAGACTTTCTTCCGACCCAACTTGAGACATCCCAGTTTCGGTGGATTGGGTATTTTCCCTGGTTCCTAGATTGATTCGGTTAGTCTTTTTCTCTTTCCATGCCACGTGCCAACACCATTCCGTTTCCGCAGGGCGTGGCGAAAGTCATTACGCTCGCCGAGCTGCAGAGTTGCGACGCGTGGAAGGGCGCGTTTCGGAACAGGTGCAAAGACCATCGTTACTACGAAATCGTCGAAGACACGTTAGAGGGGCGGTTCGAACATCATTATCTGGTGATCGAAGACAATTCGAGCAAGGTACGCGCAATCCAGCCGGTGTTTTTTGTCCGGCAGAACCTCGTCGAAGGGGTGCCGGGTAGAATTCGTCCCGTTGTTGATCTTATTCGAAGACAATTCCCGCGCTTCCTGACCATGCGCGCACTGATGGTAGGGTGCGCGGCCGGTATGGGCGACCTGGGCTCGTGCGCAGAGAAGGATGAAAAATGGACAGCAAAGGCGTTGCTCGCGGTGTTGCGGACGTTTGCCCGGCGAAACAGAGCTTCGCTGGTTGTTTTGAAAGATTTTCCGGAGAAATATCGCCCAGCCCTCGAAAGCTTTTCTTCAAATGGGTACGCGCGGATACCCAGCATGCCGATGACGCGGCTACCACTTCATTACCAGGACTGGGACGAGTATTTTCGCACGCTCAGCAAGGCGACCCGAAAAGATTTGCGCCGGAAATTCCGGAAAGCGGAGCGCGCGCCCAAAATCGACATGGAGACCGTGAACGATCTCACACCTTACATCGATGAAATTTATCCACTTTACCTTCAGGTTCACCAGCGCTCGCCGTTAAAGTTCGAGACGCTGACCAAAGACTATTTCCGCGCGATCAGCAAGCGCATGCCGGATCGAACGCGTTTCTTCGTGTGGAGGCAAAGCGGCAAAATCGTTGCTTTCAGCTTTTGCCTCGTCTGTGATGACGCGATTTACGATGAATGCATCGGGCTCGATTACAGCGTCGCACTCGATCTGCACCTGTATTTCTACACGCTCCGCGACATCATCTCATGGTCGCTGCAACAACGATTGCAATACTACTACAGTAATCCGCTAAATTATGAGCCGAAGCTACATTTCGACTGCGAGCTCGTGCCGCTCGACCTTTACGTGAGACATACAGCCGGATTCTTCAATCCGATATTTCGTCGTGCCCTGAGATATCTCGAACCGACTCGCCACGATCCGGTATTGCACAAGTTTCCCAACGCGCAGGAATTGTGAATTCATTCGTCTTCAGCGCAGCAGCACGCGTCATTGTCATTCCAACCAAAGTGGAGGAATCTGTCATCGTTTTGTTTTCGCTTCCTCGCTTCGCCTGCAAATAATAATCTAGCCTTTGCGGGAGACTCCTCTCGAAATGACAAATCAGCCAATGCGCCATCGACCTTCTGGTTTCGGCAATCCGTGGCTGCAACTCGCTCTCAGCGTGCTTTGTGTGCTCGTATCGGAGTTTCTTTTGAAGCGCGGCGCGGCAGACGTGGCGGAGCCAAACAACGCATGGTCCTGGATGGGAGTTAACGGCCTGGCTTCGCCGCTGGTCTGGTGGGCGATTCTTCTGATGATCGCCAGCTTCGTCAGCTGGCTTTACGTTCTTAGGTACATTCCGCTCACGATCGCCTTTCCTCTTTCGCGCGTGGTCGATATCCTAGTTCCGCTCGGCTGCTGGATATTTCTGGGCGAATTTATCTCAACTCTCCGCTGGTGCGGTATTGCGCTTGTCGTTATCGGTCTGGCGCTCGTTGCGAAACCGGTCGCACAGATTGAGGAACGATTGTGAGTTTGCTTGCCTTCGCCTTCGTCGTTGTTTCTCTGCTGAGCTTCGTCATGGCTCAGCTCGTCCTGAAAAGAGCGATGGAGGCCACGCAAAAGAGCGGCTTTCGCAATCTGCGTTTTATCTCACGCGCTGCCGACGGCATCGCTCTGATGACGATTTCGTTTTTCCTGACGCTCGGATTGCTGCAGCGATTCGATCTCAGTTATCTTTATCCATTTCAAGGTTTGAGCGTGATTTTCATCACGGTGATGGCAGCAGTCGTGTTGAAGGAAAAACTAAACTTGCAACTGACGATTGGCGCATTGCTGATCAGCGCCGGAATCCTGCTGGTTTCACTCAGCTAAGAGAGGCCAAAGTTTTGCCAGCGCAGCCGAATTGATGCTGCGAATCTGATCGATGGGCGGCAATTGAATTTTTGGGTGATCGAATTCCGCAGCGAAACGCTGTTTGAAACGCGCGTAGTGCGGCGATGAGTAGGCACCACAGATATCGCCTCCGATAATTCGGGAAGATTCGTGCAATTTCCCAAGGGCCCACTCAAGATCGGCAATCGTGAAGCGGCCGCTCTCCCAGTTTGTCACCGCCTCTTCGGCGCGAAGACAATCCATATCGATCGTCACATAAATACTCGTTCCCTCCAGATGTTTTAAAAAGCATCCAAAATGCTCGTGCCAGTTCTCTCTCAAAATGGCGCCACGACGTTGTCGATCTTTTACCGGACGGGCGTCTGCCCACGGATGGACCTCAAGAATGCCTGCGCGTTCGGCGCGACGGTTGCCGAAAATTTGGTGCGGCCACCAGCATTCGAAGTTGCCGCAACCCCAAACGCTCACACGACGCACCTGAGGAGATTCCAGTGCGCGATTCACCCATCCGCCGCAGCCCCATTTCGGCGGACGTACATCCCAATCCGGGTGATTGTCGAATGACACGACAATAATCGGCTCGGCGACGCGTCGCAGCCGGAGCGCCGTCAAATAATGAAAATCGCCCGAGCCATAAAGCAGAAAAGGCGACGCGAGGTTTGTCTCGTGTTCGCGATAAAATTCGGTGACCAAGCGGGGCGGTGCAGAGAAGCGCAATTGCGGCCCCCAATTGTGCGCGTCAACAACGGCGAGGCGCATCGCATCAGTCTGCCACGCGTCATCCAGATTAAGATGCAGGGCGATGGAAGAAGCGTGCATGACGAAATCGCGAATTACGCGGATTTGAGCCAAAATCCAGATTCCGTCCGCAGGATATTAGCCCAGCGCTAAGACGCTGATCTATTACCAAACTCCGTACCTTCCTGCGTTCCTGATTCAGACTCTACTTGTGCGATTGCGGAAAAATTTGAGCGTCGCTTGCCTTGGCGATGCGCAAGCTTTCCTCGGCATCTTTGTTATTGGGACTAAGGCGTAACGCTTCACTGAACTGAACAATCGCTTGAGAGAGCTGTCCCTGGCTCAGGTAAAGCTTTCCCAAGCTGTTGTAAGCAACCACCAGCTTGGAGTCGGCGCGAAGCGCTGCGATGTAATGCGTTTTGGCGTCCTCGAGATCGCCTTTTGCAAAAAGCGCATCGGCAAGACGAAGCTGAGCATCCAGGTAATCCGGTTTGAGTCGTACAACCTGTCGAAGCTCGCCGATGGCGTCATCATTTTTGCCTCGTGAGGCAAGGAACGCTGCGTAGTTGTAATGGGCATCTGGCGAATCTGGCTTCAGACGCGTGCCGGCTTCGAAGTGAGGCTCAGCTTCGGCACCACGTCCGATCCGTTGGAGCAAAGTAGCGTAATTGAGATGGAACTCGCCGTTGTTCGGTTGAACGCGGACCGCCGCCTCCATATGCGGGACCGCAGCATCGAATTTGGCTTCTCCGTTCAATGCAAGAGCAAGGTTCATGTGCGCTTTCGCGTCATTGGGATCGAAACCGAGCGCGATGTTGTACTGTTCGGCCGCCTCTTTAAACTGGCCTTCTTTTTGTAATGCCAAGCCGTAATCGAAATGCTGTTTGGCGCCGACTGGGACATCGGCTACCACCCACGCACGCCGTTGGACTTCAGGAAGCGTAAGATGTGTTTGCCAAAACCAGAGGGCGCTTAGTGGCAGGACAAAAACGGCTGCCCACTTTAACCCATGCAAGGCCCAGCCCGGGAGAAACCCGCCCAACGACACATCGGCCGTCCCACCGGTAAGCCCAAGAGACTGACGGGTGGAGCGTTCGCGAACTTTCCAGATAAATCCGTCGTAATAAAAATGAAGCAGCGTGGAAGCGGTGACTACGCCAGTGAGGACGCGTTTCACCGTTTCTATTCCGAGATGCGCATTGAAATAAGCAAGTGAGCCGTAAGCGAAAACCAGGCCGACGTACAGTCCGATGAGCGAGCCGCTTCGTCGAAAAACAAAGCGCATGAATCCGCCGATAGTGCTGTCCTTCTCCACGCGGTTGCGATTGTAGATCCAGACGAGCGAGAGATACTGCACGTCGTGGAAAACTTCGAAGAGCGCAATGCCAACAAGAATGTTCGTGACGCCCTTATTGCAGTACCACCAAAAGGCAATCGTGGTGACCAGCAGCGCCGCCTTTACCGGGTTCGGCCGCTTGCCCAAGTGCCACATCCGGCCAAAATGTAGGACGAAAAGGATCGAAACTGCGATTGCACCCCAGAGCATCACCTGCTGGAACTCGTGCAATACGATCGGCGAAATAAAGGGGCCACCACACGTGTAATAGATATCGAGGGTGTCGCTCATGCGCGACGGGGAAAGCGCCACAGCGGTTCCAAACCAGATCACGCATGAGGCAAAATCGAGCCGCCGGGTGAGCGCGGCGAACGATCCCATTTTTGCGTCGTAGATCCGGCAAAACCCATACGTCTGCATCAATCCATGCCAGACGCCCCAGAAAAAAACGACGAGCATGATTCCTTTGAGGTCCCACCAGAAAAAGGCCGTGCAGACCGCGAGCAGAAAGAGCGGCGCCAAAATAAAGCGCCATTTGAAGCGATTGAACAAAGCGCGATCGCCATAGGCGCGGATCATCCCTGGCAGGTGATGGCCCATTGCACCGAACGCCGCGACGAAGAGATAAATGTCTTGTGGGCTCCAGCGCGCCTGAGCCAGCGCAAAAACCGGCAGCAGCAACAGCGGTGTGCCGACGTAGAGGATCAGATCTCGCCAGGAATCTAATATCCACAAACTCGTCCTCGGCGCGGCCGCCGAAACAGCCGGAACGGTTTGCGGACGTGAAAACGCGGTGACCTGCTGCATGAATTCGGGAGATCCGGAAGCTAAGTTTTCCTTAAGTCGCCGGGAAAATCAATCCCGGCTTTCCGGGCACTAATCAGTGATTTCTTCCACGGTTATTTTTTCTTCCGCGAACTCGCCGCGACTGACAGCGTGGACACTCCACTCACCGGCTGCGAGCTGCCAAAAAAATCGGCCGTCGCGTTGCGGTGAGACTTTTGCGCCGTTGACAAACCACTCGACATCTCCGGCAAACGCCGCAGTGAGCTCAACCATTTGCTGTGACGGTGACAGAACAGGATCGATCTCGTAGCGCGCATTCGCGGGCGGACTCGTGATACGAAAGTCAGATCGGACGTGCGCACCCATGGTGTTGTCGCGGCTGGCGCACCATTGGCTGTACGCGTCTGGCAAGAGCAATTTTCCATCGTTTGCAAAGCAATCGGCCGAATCTCCGCGTGGTTCCGTTCCAGCCAGAAACAGTTCGTTCAGTGTCGCGGCGCTAAAGCGTGATGGGACCAAACCTGTCGCCTTGCAAATTTCGCGGCGCAGCAGTTTGTCATTTCCCGCAGGCGGATCGAGCGGATGATCGCGCCGGAGTAATTCCTGCATCACGGCCGCCCAAAGCGGCGTCGCCGCGCGCACGGCAAACGTATCGCGCATCGAGCGTCCGTCGAAATTTCCCGCCCACACGGCAACCGTATGGTCTTTGTCGAATCCAACTGTCCAAGCGTCACGGAAGCCGCTGCTTGTTCCGGTCTTTGCGGCAACGCGTTGCTCGATGTCCAGCGGCGAATGCAGACCAAAACTTTTCTGTCTCGCGTCGTTATCGCACAAAACATCGGTGATGATTGCCGTTGCCTCTTTCGAAGCGATGCGGGTGATGGGTTGATGTTCCGAAGTTAAAGATTTCGCGCGCATCGAAGTGCCGCCGCGAGCCAGTCCCGCATAGGCGGCGGCAAGATCGACAAGCCGGGTCTCAGCATTTCCCAAGACGAAACCGGCCCCATAATGCGCCAGGCCCTGGGGAAAATCGAAGCCCCACTTTTGCAGTTGATAGAATGCAGGGCGCGCGCCGAGCCGGCTTAGCGCGAACACCGCCGGTACGTTAAGTGAACAGCCAAGCGCTTCGCGCAATCGTACCGGACCAAGGTAACGATGATTATAATTTTGCGGATCGTAATCGGCGTACTCGCCGCGGATTGCGTCGCGCGTATCCGGCAGCAAGCTCGCCGCTGTGAGCAGCCGCTTATCAATCGCGTCGAGATAAACGAACGGCTTCAATGTCGATCCACAACTGCGCGGCTGCATCGCGCCGTTTGTCTGTGCAGCTAGGTAATTCCCCGAGCCAACCATGGCGCGAATTGCGCCCGTGGCATTTTCGATCACCACAACTGCGGCCTGCGTGATGTCATGCCGATTTAACGCCGACAAATGCGAGGCAACCAAATATTCGATTGTCGCCTGCAAATCGAGATCGAGCGTTGTTCTTATCGTGCCGCGCATCCCCGCGTTTCGCGCCACGACTGAATCGACAAAGTGCCGCGCGAGACGCGGCGGATCGACATGTCCGATTTTCGGCGGCTGCGCGAGCAACGATTGTTGATCACGCGTGACGACGCCGAGCTCGGCGAGTCGCGCGAGTGAACGATTGTATTTGCGGTTTGCTTCCTCGGGATGCCGCCACGGATTCAAGCGCGTCGGCGCCTGGGGCAGACCGGCCAGAAAAATCGCTTCGCTCAATGTGAGGTCGTGCGCTGGTTTGTCGAAATATGCCCGCGCGGCCGCTTCCGGGCCAATCCGGCGATTGCCGTAGCTGCTGCGATTCAAATACTCGGCGAGAATTCGCTTCTTGCTCCAGCGCCGCTCCAGCTTCCACGCGACGATTGCTTCGTAAAGTTTGCGATTCCAACTGCGTTGCCCGCGACCCGTGGTTAATTTTACCAACTGTTGCGTGATGGTCGATGCGCCGGAAACGACATGACGCGATCGCAAATTGCGCGCGAGTGCGGCAACGGTGGCATGCCAATCAATTCCGTGATGTTTGTAAAACCGCCGATCTTCCAGCGCGACAGTAAGGCGTGGCAGCCACGGTCCCATTTGATCGAGCGTGATCGGAAGTTGTGCGCGCGCTTCCGGCGACGCGAGCTCAGCAATTTCGCGACTGCGACAATCGAGCAGCGTCAACGTTCCAGCAGGCGACTTGTGCAGTTGGTCAGGGATTGGCAACCACCCAACGATTGCCATCGCCGTCGCCAAGACAATTCCCGCGGAAATTACAAATGAGCGCGGAGCTCTGGGGAGCGCACGCGCCCTCGCGTGCACGTTTCGGTGCCTTCGCCGAAACGCTCTGTCTGCGATCAACACAACGCGTTGGCGCATTCCGAAAAGTTCGCGATGGCGAGGGCGCCATCGCCAGACACGCGAGACGCGTGCGCTCCCCAGACACGATCTGCAAAAAAAGGTTATTCGGCGGAGATAACGCATACGCTTGAAGGCGAAAGCCCAGAGAAACGGCTGTCGTACATCGGCGCGACTTGCGTGGCGGGCCAGCGCAATGTGCCTGCCGCAGTCGCGCGCGCCAAAACCGAGTATGTGCCCGAGCCGGGATCGACTGTGTCAAAATAAAGGAGCGTCGAGCGATCGCGTATCTCGGAGTACCATAATCCGAGCAAACGATCCTGCGGATCGGCGGATGGAAGCTGGAAAAATTTTCCCACGAGCGCGAGATTCGGATTCACCACCTCTAGGCCGGCCGGCAACGCATCTTCGAGCGCGACAAAATTCTGGAGCTTCCGCGTGTTCAGCCGGTATGTAATGAGCAATTGATCGCCCAGCTTTAACGGCGCATCGGAAGTGCCGACGCGCTTCGGGTCAGTGAGATTTTTGACGACACGTTCGATGCGAAACCCACGATCCACCCGGTCGGTATCAACCTCGCTGGTCGAATATTCAGCCTGCATCAAAAATGTAAGCGCGCCTTGATTGAGTTCTTTGATTACCAAGTCGTTGTCGATCTTGCGGTCGAGCCATGCGGCCGATCGCCCATTCTTGGAGAGCACGCCCGGCGGCTGCGCTGCGTTTAACGCCGGAGCCATTTCCGCTCCGAGCATTGATTTGAAAGCGAGCAGGAGCCAGAGATTTTCCTGCGTTGAAAGCGATCCTGCCGTATCCATCAACTTCGACATGCGGTCGCGCGCCTGTTGTTTCTTTTGCTTCGTCCATGTTGATGGCGAGATAACGTTGAATGCGAACGCGCGCATCGCCTCAGCGCGAGTCATCGACGTGAAGGTCACGGGATTAAATGCGCGCTCCTTGATTGGCGTGTCGATTTCGCGCAGTAGCTGCTGTTGCTCGCGCGCCATGATGTTTTGCCGATGCAGCGCAATTGCTAGCAACGCCCTCTCTTCATCGCTCCCCTCGTTGCGATGCAAATACAACTCCTGGGATTCGCTACGGAAATCATCGTTGCTTCCTGATTGGGTGAGCACAAAGAGCGCAAAGCACTTTTCAAACTGCGATGCTGGGAGCTGCCCTTTGAGGATTTTGTTTGCCCCGCCGGTAAGTTTCTCCTGCAACTCCGCAGGCGGCTCAAAGCCGGCATTGATGGATTCGTTGACCGACCACAGTGCCTGGCAGGTCACGAAACCGTTACCAGTATCGCCACCGGGCCAGTACGGAAGCATCCCGTTGCTGAGCAGTGAATCGGCATACTGCTTCATCCCGCGTTCAAGCGTGGCGCGATATTCCGCATCGCGTTCCTGAACATCGGGCGAATACGCGAGCAGATTTGCGAGCAAGCTGTAGCCCAAGAGTTTTGTCGAAATTTGTTCGAAACAGCCATGTGGATATGTGAGGATCACCGGCAACCCCGCGATGTTTGGCAGCCAGGGCGAGGTTGAAATCGTCGTGCTAAATTTGCCCCGACTGTGTTTCCATGCCTCGGGCATCGCGCGGCGCGCATCGAACTGCGAACCAGTGAACGGGCCGGCCACGCTCTCCTTGCGCACGATTGTCGGAGGTTGCACCGGGAGCGTGATCTCCACTGCGTCCGACATTTTGTTGTTGGATTTCGAGACCGCTTCAAAGCATATCTTTGCCGGCGCAAGATCGCGATCCGCAACTTTTGCCTTGAAACGGAACACGGTCGGCGCGTCGCGCTGGGCGGACTGCGTTACGCTATCTCCTTCGAGTAATTTCAAATTTGCGTCCGTGACACAGCGTGCCGCAATCTGATCGGTATCGGTAAAGTTTTCCCGGACCACCGCGCGCAGTTCGACCTCGTCGCCATCGCGCAAAAAACGCGGCAACGCCGGATCAATGAGGAGCGGCTTCGATATTTTGACTGTCTGCGTCGCATCGCCGCCGAATTGATTGGCCTTCGTCTGTCCGACTGCGACGATGCGATAGGTGGTCAGGTTATCCGGCGCGGTGAATTCAAACCTGGCTTTGCCGTCGGCACCGGTTATTAAACTCCCCTGCCAAAACGCCAGTGTGCGAAATTCTTTGCGGACATTTTTAGTGTTTGAGATGGCTTCCTCTCCACCATCACCAATAGTGAATCCTTTTTGCGTCAGACTGAGCTTGGCGAGATTGTCAATGTAACTGTGGAGCGCCTCGTAAGTGCGTACGGAAAAAGGATTCTTTGGATAAAATTTCTCGCCTATCGCCGACAGCTTCCATTCGCCCAGCACAAGAACGGCGTCATCAACTGCGAACACCAGAAGATCGACATCGGAAACCGGTTTGCTTTCGGAAGTGACGCGCACTTCGCCGCGTACCATGTCACCTGGCTTCGCTGTTGCGCTCGCGAGTTGCGACTCAATTTTTAATTCACGGTCCGGCCGGCGCACCTCGATGTCCGTGTAAGCGAAGCGTTCCAGCGGGAGTTCGCTTTTGCCACCCGGCTTGACCAGATAGATGGCGACAGTCGCATTCGGCGCATATTCCTTTTTGATTGGCAATTCGATGCGGCCCGCGTTGCCTTTTACTGGAACAAGAAGTGTGTCGAGCACTTCATCCGTCTCGACCGAGACCCACGCGACGCCGCCGAATGGCGCTTGTATTGTGAGCACAGCTTTATCGCCCGGCAGGAATGGCTCGGCGCGATGCTCGATCTTGAACGTGGTCTCGTTTATTACCGGTAGCTCAGCCGGTTTTTCACCCGTGACGGTCATTTCATCGCTCACGACCGGGGTTTTGATTTTCGTGGTGCTGGCCGTAACAACGTACCGGCCAGTCTCGCTCGTTGGGAAAATAAGTTCAGCGGGCGTTTTCGATTCCTGTGACGCAACTTTCGCAAACTGGTCATTGTTTCGATAGCGATAGACGAACGGCGCGATTTGTTCTTTAACCGTCTTTGTGGTGACATGAAACAGGTCGGCCCGAACAGAAACGCCGTTCACTTTTTGGTCCTTCGGATCGAGAGCGTCGATCTCCACCTTCACTCCGGCGGGTTCGGCAACCTGTTCGCTGGCGCGGACGCCGACGCGCGTTTCTGCAGGGAAAAGCGTCGCCATATCTCCGCCAACAAGCGTTTGCCCGTCGACCGATGTCACGTCCGCGCGCCAGATCACGCTCACACGGCCGACTGCAGGATTATCTTTGAAAGGCGATTCGCACACGAGCATAGCGAAGCCGTGCGCATCGAGTTGTGTGTCGCCTTCAATTGTCTTTATC
>WNFJ01008184.1_pt3 | contig 11720 bp, 10 predicted proteins | sample 5400461 | NCBI WGS metagenome assembly WNFJ01 (sample SAMN13153349, study PRJNA577476) | soil metagenome | isolation source: 115 cm saprolite on Douglas fir-dominated hillslope | place: USA:California | collected 2013-09-17
ACGACGTCGTGCTCGGGCCGGCGCTCGACGGCGGCTACTACTTGATCGGGCTCTCCGCCCCCCGACCCGCCCTGTTTCGGGCCATCGCCTGGTCCACGACGGGGGTGGCGCTCGAGACCCAGGGTCGCGCCGGGGCGCTGGGGCTGTCCTGTCGCGTGCTCCGGCCCCTGCGGGATGTGGACACGGTGCAGGACGCCCACGCGATGGGATTGCTCAACTCTTGACCTGACTTGCACTTAGCATCATATTGTCGGGCCCCGGCGTCGCGAGGTGATCCATGCCCTGGAGAGTGATCGCGCTTGGCGATCAAGTTTGGCACGTGGACGCCCTGGCCGAGCGCCCGGCCAATACCGAGGCATGGCAGCTGGTGTTGTCGTTCCGGTCGGCTTCCGGGCGGTCCGGACGGGCCTTTTGGACCCTGTACCCGCTGGAGGCCACCTCGAAGTCGTCACTGTTCATTCAGGCGGAGCGGATCCCCGACAGGGCTCTGTCCCAGCTCCTGGCCGAGCGGCTGGCGTGAGCTCGGTGGAGCTGCAGGACCTCCGTCGCATCGCTACGGCTGTGGCGCGACTGCGGGGGGAGGCGGTGCGTGGCGTCACCGTGCGATCCGACGTGCGCCAGCTGCGGGTCGAGCTCGAGAGCGGCCTGATCCTCGTCGTTTCGGCGGAACGGGACGCCCAAGGGCGGCCGCGGCTCGAGGTCGACGTGGTGGAGCTCCCCCAGGACACGGCGGCCCGACAACAGATCGAAGTGCGGTTTGACTGAAAGGACGGGCAGCGCACCAGTGGCGGCGCCGATGGCAGAGGCTCCCGGTGGGAGCGGCGAACGGCTGCGCTTTCAGGACTTCTCCTTCGAGCGGCTGGCGAGCGGGCGGTGCCGCGCGAAGGTCGTGCTGGTGGCGGCGGACGGACGACAGTTCGCCGGGGAGTCGGAAGGCGTGATCTCGCAGGCGGGGGAGCTGCGGTGCGGCGCCGCCGCCACGGTGCGGGCGCTCGAGCGCGTGGTGCAGCCCAAGCTGGGCTTCGAGTTGTTGGGGGTCAAGGCGGTGCGCGCCTTCGACGCGACCGTGGTGATCGTGTCGCTCTCGGCCCGGCAGGAGGCGCGGGGTTCGCGCCTGGTGGGGGCCTACCTCACGGAGGACGACCCACCGCGTGGCGCCGCGCTGGCCGTGCTGAACGCGACGAACCGTATTCTGGGGAATTTCTTCGCGACCCGATGAAGCGAGCTGGTAGGATGGCAAGGCGAGGCTGGGCGGCGGCGGCGCTGTGCGTCGCGGCGGGTGCCGCCTGCGGCGGCGCCCGGGGCGGAGGCCATGCGGCGGCCATCACCCCGGCCGGGCGGGATAGCCTGACCGGGCCGCTCGCGGCCGCGGACTCGCTGGCCGCGCACGCGGCGCGCGCCGCGCAGGATTCGGCCGCCGACCAGCGGGTGCTGGACAGCCTGCATCGCGCCCAGCTGCCGCCCGATAGCCTCGGGCGACGGGGCGCCACCACCCCACCGCTCAAGGGGGAGGAAGTGGAACGCGAGGCGGTCCGGCTGTTTGGCGCCGAGGGGCGCACCGCGATCGGGGCGGCGCCCTCTCCCGAGCCGACCTTCGACATTGACGTCTCGAGCTTCGCGACCAACCGGCGCGTGCTCGAGTATCTCGAGTTCTTCCAGGTGGATGCGCGCGACCGCTTCGAGATCTGGCTATCCCGCCTGGGACGCTGGGAGGGCATGATCCGCGAGCGGTTGCGGGCCAAGCGGCTCCCCGAAGATCTCGTGTACCTTACGCTGATCGAAAGCGGGCTCTCCAACACCGCGGTAAGCCGGGCCCGCGCCGTCGGGATGTGGCAGTTCATGGCCAGCACGGCGCGGCTGTACGGTCTTACCGTGGACCCGTGGGTGGACGAGCGGCGGGATCCCTTCAAGGCGACGGACGCGGCGATCAATTACCTCGCCGACCTGCGCGAGCGGCTGGGCAGCGCCTACTTGGCGGCGGCTGCCTACAACGCCGGTGTGGGGCGGGTGGAGCGCGGTCTCGGGCGGCTGCCGGGGGAGTCCGACTCGGTGGACGACCGCACCTTCTTCCAGCTTTCCGATCGCCGGTTTCTGCGCCGGGAGACGCGCGATTACGTGCCGAAACTGATCGCGGCGTCCCTCATCGCGAAGCAACCGGAGCGCTACGGCTTCGCGGTGCAGGCGCTTCCGCCCCTGGTGTTTGACGAAATCACCGTGACCGACGCGACCGGGCTCGACGTCATCGCGCGCTTGTGCGACACGAGCGTGACGGCGCTCTTGGAGCTCAACCCGCAGTTCGCGCGCGGCATCACGCCGCCGGGCCGCGCCGTGGTGGTGCGCGTCCCCCGCGGCCGCGGCACCATCGTGGCGGAGCGGTACGATAGCCTCCCCGTCACCGAGCGGATCACGTTCGTGGACCATTATGTGGCACGGGGCCAGACCCTGTCGGATATCGCCAAGCGCTACCGCGTGAGCGTGGCGATGATCGAGGGTGCCAACCCGCGCGTGCGGTCGCACGCCCTGCGCATCGGCCAGCGGCTCATCATTCCCATGAGTGGGCGGGTGGTGCCGCCGTCGGCGTGGTCGGTGCCGCCGGAACGACAGTACCGCCGCGTCAGCCGCACCGAAGCCAGCGCCGGTGGTCACCGCGTCCGCCCTGGCGAGACGGCGAGCGAGATCGCGCGGCGCTACGGCGTGTCGCTCACCGCCCTCCTCAACTACAACGGCCTGACGCTCGAGTCGGTGATCCGGGCGGGAGCGCTGCTCAAGATCCCGCAGAAGTGCGGCGCGGCCTGCTGAGCGGCGCCGCCCGCGACGGGGCGAGGGCCGCGTAGCACAAAGGCGTAGGGGCTTGGCACCCCTACGCCTTGTGCGTCACGTCTCTGCGCTCGCGCGCGGTCCCAGCGATCAGGTCTTGCGCCGGTACCCCTTCATGACCGTCGCGGCGTAGCCGTTCTGCGGATCGCGGCCCGCGTCGAGCAGCTCCTGCACCTTACTCGGACCCCGGTTGTAGGCGAGCAGCGCCAGCCGCAGCTTCGCCTCGGGGTTGCCTTCATAGCGCTCCAGGAGATCTCGCAGGTAGCGGAATCCCAAGCGCAGGTTCGTGCTGCGATCGTAGAGCTGCGCCGTGGTGAGGCCCGGCTCGTACAGTCGCGCCGTGCTCGGGAGCACCTGGGTGTAGCCGATGGCTCCCACCTTGCTCTTGGCCCGGGGCTTGAAATTCGACTCCGCCTTGACGAGGCGGAATCCGAGCGCCGGATCGACGCCCTCGGCCAGCGCTACGTCGTACACCGCCGCCGCGAGGTCCGCGGCGATGTTGTAATGCGTCGAGTAGTCGATGATCGCGTCGGCGCGCTCCAACTGCAGCCGGGCGACCGCCAGCTCGCCGCGGGTCGCCTCGAGCGACTGCTCGAGCGAGCGCAGCTCGCCTACCAGCGCGGGCGCCGTCAGCGTCGCCGGCTGATCGCTCGCCGTGGCGCGCCGAGCCCAACCGCCGATGCTGCTCACCAGCAGGGCGCCGAGGAGGATCAACCCTCCCTGCAGCATCAGTTTCTGGGTTTTCGTGTGCATACCCCTCTCTTGTCTGTCTCTGCGGCCCAAGCCGGGCGCCGCCCTATGGCTGCATCCTCAACCGGCGGTGTCCCGCCGCCAATCTCCGTGTGTGCCACCCGTTTTCTCGACCAGGCACACCCGCTCGATCACCATGCCGCGATCCGCCGCCTTCACCATGTCGTACACGGTGAGCAACGCGACCGCGGCGGCGGTCAGCGCCTCCATCTCCACTCCGGTGCGGCCGACCGCCTTGGCGGAGGCCCGCACCCGCACGCCGGGCAGCGCTTGGTCGAGCGTCGCGGTTACCTCGACGTGGTCCAGGGCCAGGGGGTGGCACAGCGGGATCAACTCGGCCGCCCGCTTGCCGGCCAGCGTGCCCGCCACCTCGCTCACCGCCAGCACGTCGCCCTTGGCGATGGCCTGCCGAGCGACGAGACCGAAGGCGTCCGGCGACATTCGCACCGCCCCCTCGGCGACCGCCGTGCGCACGGTGCTGGGCTTGTCGCCCACGTCCACCATGCGAGCCCGGCCGGCCTCGTCCACGTGCGACAGCTTCATGCCGGCGCTCCCGTTCCCCCGCCCAAGTCGTCTCCCAGTACGGCGGCGACCAGCTGGGGATTCACATTGCCTTGCGCCAGGCCGCGCGCCTCCAATACCGCCGCGATCGCCGCCACCACGAGCTCGGTATCCCGACCGGCCCGAGCCTCGCGGCGCAACTGCTCGATCAGCCCATCCAGCATGTCGGTGAACCCCCCGCGCGCCTGGAACGGCTGCTGCCCGAGCGCGAAGGCGTAGCGGCTCTCCGGCCCCGCGGCGACCGCGGCGCGAAACCGCGACGCCGCGGCGGCACCGGCAGCTCGGGTGTCTTTCTCTGCAAGGAGCCTGCCAATGCACCCGTCTGCCGCCGCAACCCGTTGTGCCACTTCAGCTTCGTCCGTCACACCGAGCTCCCGCTGCGCGAACGCTGCCACGATGCTGTCGGCGAGTCGCGGCAGGCGAACGCGCACTACGCGAGACAATAACGTCGGCAGCAGCCCTTCCGGCTCCCCGGCCGTGAGCAGGAACACCGTATCCGCCGGGGGCTCCTCGAGCGCCTTCAAGAGCGCGTTGGCCGCCGCGTCCGCGCCCACTTGGGGTGCGCCAGCGCCGGGGTGCGAGACAGCCGGCGGAGCAGCAGCCGCACCGACGCGATCCCGTGGCTCGCCAGCCCGGCCGGAGCCTCGTAACCCGCGGCGCCACGCCGCGCCGCCATCTCCTCGATCAGCGCGTCCTCGACGAGCTCCACCTGCTTCTCGGCGTCCCCGCTCCGCTTCGCCGGCTCGAGGGGCACGAACCAGTGCACGTCGGGATGCGCCAGATTCAGCGTCATCTTGCAGGCGGCACAGGTGCCGCACGGCTCGCCAGGGGCCGGGCGCGGCCCACTACCGTCGCAGACCAGGGCCTGGGCCAGCCATAACGCCAGCCGCTGCTTGCCGACTCCGCGCGGCCCCTCGAATAAGAGGGCTTGCGGCAAGCGGCCCGCGGCAAGCGCGCCAGCCAAACGGCGTCGGATCCCCTCGTGTCCATATAGGGCGGGGAGCATGGGGCAAATGTAGCCGGGGTCCGCCAACCCCCTCCGACGCCCGGTTGAAAGGTGTTGCGGCGGTGCCACTTAGCCAGCCGAACTGGGGGCTTGTGCCGTAGTAACTGTAGTAACTCACCTATCGACAATGCCTTACTTGGTGGAGTGAGTACACACTCACATCAAAGAGTGAGATCGGCGACACTGTTTCGGCGTTCATTCGGGCTTCGATGTGCAGAACCTTGCAGCTGGCGCTCCGGGGCCCGCCCGAGATGTCGCCCGGCGGTCGCCGGTATCTCATTGCTGCCAAGTGACTTAGCCAAGTCAGTGAGGCCGCGCACCGAGCCCGTGTGGTACGGGGCAACGGCACCCGAGCTCGCGCCGCGCATGTTGTGCACCCCATGCTCAGCTCAGGGTCGCCGGCGTGACCGGAAGCCGATTTCGCCTCCTGCGGCCCCAGCCCGACGCCCCCGACGACGCGGCGTCGCGCTCGGAGCGGCAGCTGCGCGCCACGGCGCGTCAGCAGGAGGCCGTAGCGCATCTCGGCCAACAGGCTCTCGCGGCCCTTCCGGTCCCCGAACTCGAACAGGCGGCGGTCACCCTCGCGGCTCGTGTCCTAGACGTGGAATTCGCCACCTTGCTCGAATTCCGCGCCGAGAGCCGCACCCTCGTGCTGCGGGCCGGCGTGGGGTGGCCGTCCGGCAGCGTCGGGCTCACCGTGCTGCCGGCCGACGCGGATTCTTACGGCGGCTACGTGCTGCGCTCCGCGGGCGCCGTGGTGGTCGAGGACCTGGCGCGCGACCCCCGGTTCGGCAGCGCGCCGCTGCTCGACGCCGCCGGAGTGGTGAGCAGCCTCAGCGTCGTGGTGCACGGCGCGGAGCGGCCGGTGGGGATCCTTGGGGTGCACACCGCGCGGCCGCGTGAGTTCACGATTCACGACACGCACTTCCTCCAGGCGGTGGCGAACGTGCTCGCGACCGCCGTCGATCGTGCCCGCACCGAAGCGGCGCTGCGCCGCAGTGAAGAGCATTTCCGCTCGCTCATCGAGAACGCTTCCGACATCGTGACCATCGTGGGGGAAAACGGCGTGTTCCGCTACGCCAGCCCGTCGGTCCAGCGGGTGCTCGGCTACCAGCCGAGCGAGTTGCTCGAGCGGAACGCGTTCGACTTCGTCCACCCCGACGATATCGCCACCGTCGGCGAGGCGCTGTCGCGCGCGATCGGCAACCCGGGGAGCCCCCAGACCGCGCAATTCCGCTTCCGGGCGCGGGACGGCTCCTGGCGGGTGCTCGAGACGGTGGGCCAGGCGCGCGTCGCCGACCACGGCGCGACCCAATTGATCGTGAACGCGCGGGATGTCACCGAGCGGGGGCGGCAGGAGCGCGCCCTGAGAGAACACAAGGCGCGGCTGCGGACCGTGATCGCCGGGGCGCCCCTCGTCCTGTTCGCGCTCGACCGAGACGCCGTGTTCACGCTGGTCGAGGGCAAGGGGCTCGACGCCCTGGGGGTGCGACCGGCGCACCTCGTGGGGCGATCGGTGTCGGACCTGTACGCCGACGTGCCCCAGGCCCTGGCCGACGTGCGTCGCGCGCTCGCCGGCGAGACGTTCTCATCGACGGTGGAAGTGTTCGGGGTGGTGCTCGACGTCTGGTACACCCCGATCCGCGACGGGGCGGGCGCCGTGGCCGGGGTGATCGGGGTGGCGAACGACATCACGGAGCGGCGGCGGGCCGAGGAGGCGTTGCGACGCTCAGAGGAGAGCAACCGCGCGCTGGTCCAGCACGCCACCCACGGGATCTACCGCTCCACTCCCGAGGGCCGCTTCCTCGCCGTCAATCCGGCGCTCGTCAGCCTGCTCGGCTTCGATTCCGAAGAGCAGCTGCTGCGCGTCCACCTCTCGCGCGACGTGTACGCCGATCCCGCCGACCGCGAACGGATCCTCCAGGCGTTCGACGGCGGCGATGGGGTGGAGGCGGCCGAGGTGATGTGGAAGCGCCGGGACGGCAAGCACATCCTCGTGCGGCTCTCGGGGCGCGCCGTGCGACGGCCGGACGGCACCATCGAGTGCTTCGAAACGATCGCCGAGGACATCACCGAGCGGCGCGCCTGGGAGGAGCAGCTCCGGCAGGCGCAGAAGATGGAGGCGATCGGGCAGCTCACCGGCGGCATCGCGCACGACTTCAACAACCTGCTCACCATCATCCTCGCCAACGCCCAGCTCGTCGCCAAGACGCTGCCACCCGACAGCCCCGACGCCCACGCCGACGTCCGGGACCTGATGTCGGCCGCGCTGCGGGGGCGGGTCATGGTGCAGGAGCTGCTCGGGTTCGCGCGGCGCGCCAGCCTCGAGTTCGTCCCCGTCCACCTGGGCGATCTCGTGAGGGATCTCCACGGTTTCCTGCGGCGCATTCTCCCCGAGGACGTGGAGATCGTGCTGTGCGGCAACGGCCAGCTCCCCGACGCCCGCGCCGATGTCCAGGCGGTGGAGCAGATCGTGCTCAACCTCGCCACCAACGCGCGCGACGCCATGCCCGACGGCGGCGTGCTCCGCATCGAAACGGCCAGCACCCACCTCGACGAAGAACACCGCAAGGTGTGTGGCGCGCCGCAGGCGGGCGATTACATCTGTCTCACCGTGGGGGACACGGGGATGGGGATGAGCGAGGGTACGCGGCGCCGCATGTTCGAGCCGTTCTTCACCACCAAGCCCGCCGGCAAGGGGACCGGCCTGGGCCTCGCCACCGTGCATGGTCTGGTGAAGCAGCACGGGGGCGGCATCGCCGTCGACAGCGAACCGGGGAAGGGCACCCGCTTCCGCATCTACTTCCCCGTGGCGACCGATGGGCCGGCCGAGCTGAGCCGGGACGCGACGCCGCCCGCGGAAGGGCAGCGCGGCTCGGAGACCATTCTCGTCGTCGAAGACGACGACCAGCTGCGGCGCTCGGCGAAACGCATCCTCGAAGAGGCGGGCTACCAGGTGCTCACGGCGGCGGACGGGCTCGAGGCGCTCGAGGCGCTGCGTCAGGGCGCCACCGTGCACCTGGTCTTCTCCGACCTGATCATGCCACGGCTGGGCGGGCGGGCCCTCTATGATGCGGCGCGGCGCGACGGCCAGGCCGTGCCGTTCCTGTTCGCGAGCGGCCATACGGATCCGGACGGCCGCGCGCCGGCAACGGGCGACCCGGCGACCCCGCTACTGCAGAAACCGTGGACGGGGCCCGACCTGCTGACGCGGGTGCGGCAGTTGTTGGATCGGGAGTGAGACGCTAGGCGCCGTCCAAGACCTCGCGCACCTTCCGCGCGAGCGTCTCGGGGACAAACGGCTTCTGGAGGAACGCCACACCGGCCGTGAGCACGCCTTGTCGCACCATGGCGTCGTCGGTGTAGCCTGAGGTATACAGCACCCTCATCCGCGGCCGCTGCGGCACGAGCCGCTCGGCGAGCTCGCGCCCGCTCATCCCCGGCATGACCACGTCCGTCACGAGCAAGTCGATGCTCTCGGGGTAGCCCGAGGCGAGCGCGAGCGCCGCCTGGGGATCGGCCGCGTCGAGCACGGTGTAGCCCCACACCTGGAGGCTGCGACGGGCCAGCGTGCGCACGGGCGTCGCGTCCTCGACCAGCAGCACGGTTTCCCGGCCACCGCGCAGTGGCTGAGACTCTGCCATCGGCGCCGGGACCACTGCCTCCGGCGCCGCGCCGACCCGCGGCAGATAGACCTTGACCGTGGTGCCGTGCCCCGGCTCGCTGTACACCCAGACGTACCCGCCGCTCTGTTTCACGATGCCGTACACCGTGGCCAGGCCGAGCCCCGTGCCCTTGCCGACCTCCTTCGTCGTGAAGAACGGCTCGAACAGGTGGGTCTGGGTGGCCTCGTCCATCCCCACCCCGGTGTCGGTCACCGCGAGGAGCACGTACTCGCCCGGCGGTATCCGGTAGCGCCGCTCGACGTGCTCCGTCGCGAGCCGGACCGGGCGCGTCTCGATGGTGAGGCGGCCCCCCGTCGGCATCGCGTCGCGGGCGTTCACCGCAAGGTTCAGGAGCACCTGCTCGAGTTGGCCGGGATCGGCGTTCACCGCGCCGGCCGCGGGATCGAGCGAGGCGGCGAGCTGGATGTCCTCGCCGATGAGGCGTCGCAGCATGCGGTCCATGTTCGCCACGATGGCGTTCAGTTCGAGCACCTTGGGGGAGAGCACTTGGCGGCGACTGAACGCCAAGAGTTGCCGCGTCAGTTCGGCGGCCCGCAGCCCGGCGGTTTTTACTTCCTCGGCGTCCTCACGCCGCGGATCTCCCGCCGGCAGGGCGTGCAGCAGCAGTTGGGTGGAGCCGAGAATCGCCGTCAGCAGGTTGTTGAAGTCGTGCGCAATCCCGCCCGCGAGCTGCCCGACCGCCTCCATCTTCTGCGATTGGCGCAGTTGCTCCTCCAGCTGACGGTGCGCGGTAACGTCCCGCGCCAACACCAGCCGGGCGCGCTGTCCCGCGAACTCGATGGGCCGGGCTACGAGTTCCACTTCCAGCGTCCGGCCGCCCTTGGTGCGGTGGCGGATGCCCGTCCGCACCGCCCCCGACGCCGGGCGGTTCCCCAGCTCTTCCTCGAGTCGGCCCTGCTCCTCTTCCGGCCGCAGGTTGCGCAGCGTCAGCGCGAGGAACTCCTGTTCCGAATAGCCGTAGCGGGCCGTGGCCGCCTCGTTGACCGCGAGGATGCGCAGCGTCTCGTAGTCGTAGACGAACATCGCCTCCGGGCTGGTCTCGAAGAGGGTGCGATACTTGCGCTCGCTCTCTTGCAGCCGCTCCTCGGCGCGCTTCCGCTCGATCGCCATGGCGACCTGCGTGGAGACGAACTGCAGGATCTGCTTCTCCGTGTCGCCGTAGCGGACTCCGGGGGTGTACGTCTGCGCCACGAGGACGCCGATGGCGCGCTCGCCGATCTTGAGCGGCACGCCGACCCAGTCGATCGAGGGGGCCCCGATCAGCTCGACTTCGCCACGGCGCTCCAGCTCGGCATGCACCTCGGGCGTGACGAGCAACGGCTGGCCCGTGCGAAGTACGTATTCGGTCAGTCCCTTACCGAGTTTCTTGGGCGGGAAATCGTGGTCGTATTCGTCCACGAAGTAGGGAAAACTCAGCGTGCCGCTGGCGGCGTCGTACAACGCGATGTAGAAGTTCCGGGCCGGCATCAGCTCGCCGACGGCCCGGTGGATCGCGCCGAACAGTTCTTGCAGATTGCCGGCGGCGTGCGCCGCTTCCGAAATCCGGTAGGTCGCGAGCTGGATCTGCTCGCCCCGCTTCTCTTCCGTCACGTCACGGAAGCTCCAGACCCGGCCGGCGCTCGTCCCGCCGATCCGCTGCGGCTGGGAGTAGCGCTCGAAGATCCGCCCGTCTTTGAAGGTGAGCATGTCGAAACTGGCGGCCTCGGGCCGAGCGTACAGCTCGCGCACCTTGGCGAGGAAGCTCTCCGGGTCGGCGAGCTGATCTCGCACGAAGGCGAGCAGCTGGGCGTCGTCCTTCGCCTCCAGCAGCGAGTCGGGGATGCGCCACAGCTCGGCGAACTTGCGGTTGAAGCTCACGACGCGACCGTCGCGATCCACCACCAGGATGCCGTCGGCCGTGGACTCGAACGTCGCGTTGAGCACGGACACCGCATGCCGCAGATCCTGCTCCGTGCGCTTTCGCTCGGTGATGTCTCGGTAGTTGACGACGATGGCCCCGACGGCCGGCTCGTCCAGCCGGTTCATCGCCGCGGTCTCGAGATGCCGCCAGGTGCCGTTCTTGTGCTGGGCCCGCAGCTCGGTCCGCACCAGGCGGCCGGGGCGCTCGCGCAGCTCCGCGAACAGCTCGAGCGCCTGCGGCCGATCGTCGGGATGGATCAGCTCGAACGCGTTGCGGCCCACGTTTTCGGTGGCGGCGTAGCCGAGCACCGGCTGGCTCGACTGGCTGGCGTAGAGCACGGTGCCCTCGGCATCGAGCAGCGTGATCACCTCGGTTGAGTGCTCGACCAAGGCGCGGAACCGCTCCTCGCTCCCCCGCAGCCCCTCGACCGCTCGCTTGGGGTCGCTCACGTCGCGCGCCACCACCACCACCCGCTCGCCGTCCATCGGGGAGATCGCCGCGGCGAACCACACGTCCCGTCCGCCGATCGGCAGGCAATACTCGGCCTGCACCGTTTCGCGCCGTTCGAGGGCGCGGTGGATCAGGCCGAGGAACTCGTCCGCCTGCGCGCGATCGAACACGTCGTGCAACGTCTTCCCGAGGAGCTCCGGGGCGGGGCGATACGGCAGGGCGGCGTTGGTCGGCGCGATCTTGACGTAGCGCCCCTCGGCGTCGAGCACCAGGATGACGTCGCTGATCGCGGCGAACAGCGCCTGGAGCTCAGCGTCGGCCTCGCGCCGCGCGGGTGCCTCGGATTGGGTAGGAGGAGCGGGCGGGGCGTTTCCCGGGAGCGTCATGGCGGCGGGACAATACTCACCGAGGGAGTACCTCTGAGCAACACCCTAAGCGTGCCGGTGTGACGGCACACCGGTGCCGAAGAGCCGGTCCAGCGCTTCGGCGCCGTCGTGCGCGACGACGAGCTCGTTCTGGATGTTGTTCTTGGCCAGGGCGCGGCGCGTCA
>WNFJ01241694.1_pt1 | contig 11720 bp, 10 predicted proteins | sample 5400461 | NCBI WGS metagenome assembly WNFJ01 (sample SAMN13153349, study PRJNA577476) | soil metagenome | isolation source: 115 cm saprolite on Douglas fir-dominated hillslope | place: USA:California | collected 2013-09-17
GGCGGCCGGATGCCGGTGATCTGCCCTCCGTACATGACCGCAATGCGATCAGCGAGGGCGTAGATCTCATCGAGCTCTGATGAGATCAGGACTACGGCCACGCCCTGGTCCCGCTCCTCGATGATGCGCCTGTGCACGAACTCGATTGATCCCACGTCCAGGCCGCGGGTCGGCTGGCTGGCGAGGAGAAGCCGCAAATCCCGCCCGATCTCCCTGGCAACGATGACCTTCTGCTGGTTGCCGCCGGACAGCGTGCGGACTGGTGTGGCGATGGAGGTGGTCCTGATATCGAAATCGCTGACCCTGCGCAGGGCAGAATCCTTGATGGCGTCGAGGTTGAGGGCAATGCCCGAGGCGTACGGTGGCTGATCGTAGACGTCGAGGATAATGTTGTCGGCCACAGAGAAGTCACCAACCAAGCCATCTTCCTGCCGGTCCTCGGGGATGTACCCGAATCCCTGCCGCAGTCGCTCGCGCGGCGTGGCATGGGTAAGGTCGCGGTCGCCTAGCCGCACCGCGCCGGCACTTGACGGCCGAAGGCCCATGAGCGCCTCGCACAGCTCGGTCTGCCCGTTGCCCTGGACGCCAGCTACTCCGAGGATCTCTCCGGCCCGCACCTGGAAGGTGACCTCGCTGACCGCGGCGGTGCCGCTATCGCGCAGCACCGACAGATCGGCCACGTCAAGCACGACATCGCCGGGAGTCGCTGGCGTCTTGCTAACCCTGAGCTCCACCGGACGGCCCACCATCAGCGCTGCGAGGTCCTGGTCGCTGGCTGTGGGCGCCCGCACTCCCACCACCTTGCCGCGCCGGATCACCGTGATGGTGTCGGCAATTGCCTGAACCTCCTTGAGCTTGTGCGAGATGAAGACGATCGACCGTCCACCCGCCCGGAGTTGGCGCATGATGCGGAACAAGTCCTCGGTTTCGCCGGGCGTCAGCACGGAGGTCGGCTCGTCCAGGATCAGCACCTGCGCGTCGCGCAGAAGCGCCTTGACGATCTCTACCCGCTGCTGGATGCCGACAGGAAGATCCTCGACATAGGCGTCGGGGTCGACCTCAAGCCCGTACTGGTGGGACAGCTCCCGCACCTCGCTGCGCATCCGCCGCCGGTCAAGCAGGCCGAACAAGCTGGTCCGTTCCATGCCGAGGGTGACATTCTCGGCAACAGTGAAGACGGGCACCAGCATGAAGTGCTGATGCACCATACCGATGCCCGCGCTGATAGCGTCCCTCGGCGAGTGCAGCACCGCTGGCTTATCGTCCAGCAGGATCTCGCCCGCGTCGGCCTGCACCAGGCCGTAGATGACATTCATCAGCGTCGACTTGCCGGCCCCGTTCTCGCCGAGCAGGGCATGAATTTGACCCGGCTCGACCACCAGGTCGATCCCGTCGTTTGCCACGAGGGTGCCGAAGCGCTTGGTGATGCCTCTCAGCTCGAGCTTCACCCGCTGTCTCCTCCCGTGCAGGCGCCCGAATGGCCCGGGCGCCGTTCGCGCGCCCGGGCCGTCCGGCGAGCCGGTTTACACCGGGCTCTTGGTCTTCGGCTTGATGGTGCCGTTCTCGAGCTGCGTTGCGATCTGAGCAAGCTCAGCCTTGAGTGAAGCCGGGACCTTGCTTGCGAAGTCATGGAAAGGCGCCAGCCCGACCCCGGCGTTCGTCAGCGTGCCGAGGTAGTTGCCGCCCTTAAAGGTGCCCCCTGCTGCGCTCAGCACCGCTGCCTTCACAGCGCTGGCAATGCCCTTCTGCACGCTGGTGATGAAGTACTGGCAGTATTGCGGCGCACTCACGCACCCGTCGGTATCGACCCAGAACATATTGACCTTGCGGCCAGCCTGGTCTGCGGTCTGGACGGCCTTTGCCGCACCGAGGCCGACGTTCCCGGCTACCGGGAAGATGATGTCCGCACCCGCGTTGATGAACGTGTTGGTGAGGGTGAGGCCCTTTGTCTGGTCGGTGAAGTTACCGGTGAAGCTGCCCTTCTGCGTTGCTTCGTTCCAGCCGAGAACCTTGACGTGGGTGCCGTGCCTCTGGTTGTAGTACTGAACGCCGTCGTAGAACCCGTCCATGTAGATGGTGACGGTGCCGAATTGCTGGCCGCCGAAGGTGGCTACGGTGCCGGTCTTCGTCATTCCGGCCGCGAGGTAGCCACCTTGGAAGGCGTCCTGCAGCGTGTTGAACACCAGTGCATCGATGTTGCTGACGGCCGGGCTGTAGGTGTAGTCAACGATGGCGAACTTCTGGTTCGGGTTGGCCTTCGCCGCCGTCTGCGTCGCCGTCCCCATCAGGAAGCCGACTGTGACGATGATCCCGCACTTATGGGCGATGAAGGTGTTGATGTTCGGTGTGTAGTCGGTGCCCGACGTCGAGGGCAGGTAGGTGATGGAGATGTTCGAATTTGCGGTCTTGGCGTCCTTGAGCCCCTGATACGACGACGCATTGAACGATCTGTCATCGATGCCGCCGGTGTCAGTGACCATGCAGGCCTTGAACTTGCTCGTGGCAGCAGGTGCGGTGGATGCGGGGCTGGTGCCATTCGCATTCGGCGTAGATGTCGCCGACCCGCACGCGGCCAGCACCGCAGCAATGCTCGCGGCCGCGGCGGTCTTGATCATAACTCGCACAGTTACCTCCTCGACACGGGCGGCAGGCACCGCCCGCTGCGGTGCGCCGCCTTCGCACAGCCCAAGCCGGCCGGGGCAAGCGAAGATCTCCCCCCTACGGGATAGCCCGCAGGTTAACGTTGCCGGGACCTGCGCGGAAGTCGCTCCGCGATGTGCTGTGCCGCTGATGCGAAATTGAGACTGTTGGGGGAGTGTTTCCAAGACCCTTTCGGGCATGAGACGCTATTTAGCGAAACGCCAAATCATGACGTTATGGGCGAATGAGGGCGTATGGACGTGGACTGGCAGGGCCTACGCGAAGCGGCAACCGCCGTGGCCGCACGTGCCTACGCGCCGTACTCTCGCCTGCGCGTTGGCGCGGCCGGCCTGGCGGCCGATGGCACCGTGCTGGTGGGCTGCAATGTCGAGAACGCGTCGTACGGCCTGACGCTGTGCGCCGAGTGCGGGCTGATCTCGGCCCTGCACGCCGCAGGCGCACGGCGCCTCGTCGCGTGCAGCGTGGTGGCGGCAGACGGTGCACCCCTGTTGCCATGCGGCCGCTGCCGCCAGCTGCTGCTCGAGGCAGGCGGGCCGGACCTGCTCATCGACGCGCCCGCCGGGCCGACGCGCCTCGGCGAGTTGCTGCCAGCGGCCTTCACCGGTGACGACCTCGCGGAGCGGAGCGACCCCGATGGCTGATGCGGTCGACCTGATCCGGGCCAAGCGCGACGGCGGCACGCTTGCCGAGGCTGACATTCGCTGGCTCATCGGCGCCTACACCGCCGGGACCGTGGCTGAGGAGCAGATGTCGGCGCTCCTGATGGCCATCTACTTTAACGGCCTGGACCGCTTCGAGCTGGCGGCCTGGACCGAGGCGATGATCAGCTCGGGCGAGCGGCTCGACCTCGGCAGCATCCCCGCGCCGACGGTCGACAAGCACTCGACGGGCGGCGTAGGCGACAAGGTGTCGCTGATCCTTGCCCCGCTGGTGGCAAGCTGCGGCGCCGCGGTGCCGCAACTGTCCGGCCGTGGCCTCGGGCACACCGGCGGGACACTTGACAAGCTGGAGTCGATCCCGGGCTGGCGGGCGGCGCTGTCGAACACCGAGATCGTCGAGGTCCTGAAAGCCACGGGATGCGTGATCTGCGCGGCCGGTCCCGGCCTCGCGCCAGCTGACCGCCGCATGTACGCACTGCGGGACGTCACCGGAACTGTCGAGTCGATCCCGCTGATCGCCAGCTCGATCATGTCCAAAAAGATCGCCGAGGGGACGTCCGCCCTGGTCCTGGACGTCAAGGTCGGCAGCGGCGCCTTCATGCGAGACCTCGGCGCGGCTCGCGAGCTCGCGCACACGATGGTGGAGCTCGGCAATGCTCACGGAGTGCGCACGAGCGCGCTGCTGACCCGGATGGATACCCCGCTCGGCCGGGCGGTGGGCAACAGCGTTGAAGTCGAGGAGTCGGTTGCGACGCTGCGCGGCGACGGCCCGCCAGACCTGGTTGCGGTGACCCTGGCGCTAGCCGCGGAGATGCTGTGGCTAGCCGGACTCGACGCTGATCCCGTGTCGGCCCTGTCCGAGGGGCGGGCGCTGGCAACATACCGGGCGATGATCGCGGCCCAGGGCGGTGATCCCGATGCCGAGTTGCCGGTCGCCCGGTTCACCGAGGTACTGCCCTCGCCTGGGTCTGGCTGGCTGCGGCGGCTGGACGCGCGCGCGGTCGGCGTCGCCGCCTGGCGGCTAGGGGCCGGCCGCGCCCGCAAGGAGGATCCGGTGAGCCCGTCGGCAGGTGTGGTCTGCCTGGCGACGCCTGGTGAGGAAGTCATTGCAGGCCAGCCGGTGCTCGAGTTGCGCAGCGATGACCGGGCTCGGTTCGAGCGGGCGCAGGAGGCGCTGCGGGGCGCGATTGAGGTCGGAAGTCAGCCGCCTGAGCCTGCCGGGATTGTGCTGGAGCGCATCAGGTGACAATGGTGCTATGTCGCTGACCATCGAGGACATCCGCCGCGTTCCGAAGCGTCCGCAGACCATCGTCGAGCTGGCCAGCCGGCACGGTTACCGAAAGCTGCCCGCCGACGATGCGGCTGGCCTGGCCGAGTGGATGGCGGCCGCCGCGCAGCGCGGCAAGCTCGAGCTGTACTTGGAGGCATTCCAGCACACGGTGGCCGTGATGCAGACGCGGGACGCGCTAATCAGGGTCGCCGCCGAGTGCGCTGAGGACCTGGCCGCCGACGGGGTCGTGTATGCCGAGGTCCGGTTTGCCCCTGAGCTGCACCTGGACGGTGATCTCAGCCTGGATCAGGTGGTCGAGGCGGTGCTGGAGGGATTCCGCCGCGGCAGCGCCGGCCGGAAGATCACCGTCTACGCGCTGCTGGTTGCCATGCGCACGGCGGCGCGATCACTGGAGATCGCCGAGCTCGCGGTGCGGCACCGGGACGCCGGGGTGGTCGGATTCGACATCGCGGGCGCGGAGGCCGGCAATAGGCCCAGCCGTCACCTGGACGCCTTTCAGTACGTAGAACGGGAGAACTTCCACATCACGATCCATGCCGGCGAAGGATACGGGCTGCCGTCCATCTGGGAAGCCGTGCAGTGGTGCGGCGCTGACCGGCTGGGGCACGGGGTGCGGATCATCGATGACATTCGGGTGCCCGACGAAGGTGAGGGCCACCCGTCGCTGGGGAGGCTGGCCAACTACGTCCGCGACCGCCGGATCCCGCTGGAGATGTGCCCGACGTCAAACGTGCAGACCGGCGCGGCGAAATCGATCAAGGACCACCCGATCGGCCTGCTGCGAGAGCTGCAGTTCCGGGTCACGGTCAACACCGACAACCGGCTGATGAGCGGCGTCAGCCTGTCTTCGGAGTTTCACGCGCTCAGCGAGGCGTTCGGCTATGGCTGGTCGGATGTCCAGTGGCTGACGATCAACGCCATGAAGAGCGCGTTCGCGCCCTTTGACGAGCGCCTGTGGATCATCAACACGGTGATCAAGCCCGGCTTCGCTGAACTGGGGTCTCGCCCGGTCACCTAGCGCCACGCGGCCGTCCGGCATGCACACAGGTAGCGTGTGAACGTGGGGATCGAAGCGATCACGCAGCCGACACCGGGTCACTGGGCCTTCGAGGCCGGCGATGGCGCCACCTCCGATGCGGCGTTGCGCCAACTGCTGCACGGCCTGCCCGGCGTTGACGAAGTGGGCGCTGCGCAGCGAGCGGCGGGGCTTGCCACCCGCTCGATCAAGAAGGACGCCAAGCTGCAAGCCCTGGACATGGCGGTCAGGATGGTGGACCTGACCACACTGGAGGGCGCCGATACGCCTGGCAAGGTCGCCGGCCTGTGCGCAAAGGCGCGCCAGCCCGATCCGTCCGACCTTTCGGTCCCGCCGGTGGCGGCCGTGTGCGTGTACCCGGACCTGGTGGGCGTCGCCAAACACGCCGTGGCCGGCAGTCCCGTCGCGGTCGCGTCTGTGGCGACCGCGTTTCCCTCCGGCCGGGCATCGCTGGCGGTGAAGCTCGCCGATGTTCGGGACGCGGTCAGTGCCGGCGCTGACGAGGTTGACATGGTGATCGACCGCGGCGCTTTCCTGGCCGGCCGGTACGGGCAGGTGTATGCCGAGATCCGGGCCGTACGCGAGGCCAGCGGCCCGGCGCACCTGAAGGTGATCCTGGAAACCGCCGAATTGGCCACGCTGGACAACGTCTCGCGGGCGTCGTGGCTGGCGATGATGGCGGGCGCGGACTTCATCAAGACCTCGACCGGTAAGGTAACGCCGGCCGCGACCCCACCGACGGCGTTGGTGATGCTCGCAGCCGTGCGAGATTTCGAGCAAACCACGGGCCGGCGTGTCGGCGTGAAGGTGGCGGGCGGCATTCGGACGGCCAAGGACGCGATCCGCTATCTCGTGCTGGTGAATGAGATAGCGGGCCCCGCCTGGCTCACTCCGCAGCTGTTCCGGATTGGTGCCTCCACGCTTCTTAACGACCTGCTCATGCAGCGCAGCAAGCAGCTCACCGGCCAGTACGCCAGCCCTGACTACTTCACCGTCGATTAGGAGCAGGCTTGAGCACGAGCGAGCTGGCCGCCGAGCATGGCGACCGAATCTGGGAATACGCCCCGGCACCCGAGTCGCGCGACGTCGTCTCGATCGCGCCCGAATACGGCTTGTTCGTGGCGGGCGAATTCAGGCCCGCGGCGGACGGCCGAACCTTTGCCCCCATCAACCCGGCGACCGAGGAGCCGCTGGCCCAGGTGGCGACCGCTGGCCCGGCTGACGTGGATGCCGCCGTCAGTGCTGCGCGCACAGCATACGAACGGGTGTGGGGACCGATGCCCGGCAGCGAGCGCGCGAAGTACCTGTTCCGGATCGCGCGCCTGCTGCAAGAGCGCGCACGCGAGTTCGCCGTGCTGGAGAGTCTCGACAACGGCAAGCCGATCAAGGAGTCGCGCGACGTCGACATCCCGCTGGCTGCCGCGCACTTCTTCTACTACGCCGGCTGGGCGGACAAGCTGGAGCACGCCGGACTGGGTCCAGATCCCCGTCCGCTCGGCGTCGCCGGACAAGTGATCCCGTGGAACTTCCCGCTGCTGATGGCTGCGTGGAAGCTGGCGCCCGCGCTGGCGGCCGGCAACACCTGCGTGCTCAAGCCGGCCGAGACAACGCCGCTGACGGCGCTGCTGCTTGCGCAGGTCTGCCAGCAGGCCGGGCTGCCGCCAGGCGTGGTGAACGTGCTGACCGGAGCCGGTGACGCCGGCGCGGGGCTCGTCGCCCATCCCGGGGTGAACAAAGTCGCCTTCACCGGCTCCACCGAGGTCGGCAAGGAAATCGCCCGCGCGGTCGCCGGCACGGGCAAGAAGCTGACGCTCGAGCTTGGTGGCAAGGCCGCCAACATCGTGTTCGATGATGCGCCGGTGGAGCAGGCTGTCGAGGGCATCGTCAACGGGATCTTCTTCAACCAGGGCCACGTGTGCTGCGCCGGATCGAGGCTGCTGGTGCAGGAATCGGTTGCCGATGCGGTGGTGGAACGGCTGCAGCGGCGGCTGGCCACGCTCCGGCTCGGCGACCCGCTGGATAAGAACACCGACATCGGCGCGATCAACTCGCGTGAGCAGCTCGGCAAGATCGAGGAACTCACCCGGGTCGGTGAGGCGGAAGGGGCGCAGCGCTGGTCGCCCGCGTGCCAGTTGCCGGAGAAGGGCTACTGGTTCCCGCCGACGGTATTCACCGGCGTAAGCCAGTCGCACCGGATTGCCAGGGAGGAAATATTTGGCCCGGTGCTGTCGGTGCTGACGTTCCGCACTCCTGATGAAGCGGTGGCGAAGGCCAACAACACGCCGTACGGGCTGTCAGCCGGGATCTGGACTGACAAGGGCAGCAGAATCCTCTGGGTGGCACAGAGGCTGCGCGCCGGGGTTGTGTGGGCTAATACCTACAACCGGTTTGATCCGGCCAGCCCGTTCGGCGGCTACCAGGAGTCCGGATACGGTCGGGAGGGCGGTCGGCACGGTCTGGCCGCTTACCTCGATGCCTGACAGCAAGGCGGACAAGCCTGACAGCAAGGCGAGCACACGGCTCGATGTGCGCAAGACCTACAAGCTGTTCATCGGCGGCGCCTTTCCGCGGTCAGAGTCGGGCCGGTCTTATCCCGTGTACGGCACGGACGGAGCGCTGCTGGCCTACGCGGCGCAGGGGTCGCGCAAGGACGCCCGCGACGCCGTCGTCGCCGCGCGTAAGGCGTTCCCCAGCTGGTCGGGCGCGACCGCCTACAACCGCGGCCAGATTGTGTACCGGGTGGCCGAGATGCTGGAGGGCCGGGTGGACCAGTTCGCCGCCGAGGTCGCGGCNNNGACGATCGCGACGACGCCGGTCGGCTCCGGCTGGTCTGGTACGCAGGCTGGAGCGACAAGGTGATGCAGGTGGCTGGCGCGGCCAACCCGGTAGCCGGGCCCTACTTCAACTTCAGCGTGCCGGAGCCGACCGGCGTCGTCGCGATCGTCGCACCCGCCGAGTCCAGCTTGCTCGGGCTCATCAGCGTCGTCGCGCCGGTGATCGTGACCGGCAACACCGCGGTCGTGGTTGCGAGCGAGACCCGCCCGCTGCCCGCGATCTCGCTGGCCGAGGTGCTCGCGACCGCGGACCTGCCTGCCGGGGTGGTGAACGTGCTGACGGGCCGGACCGCCGAGCTCACCCCGGTGCTGGCCGGGCACATGGACGTGAACGCGCTCGACCTGACGGGCATCGACGCCCCAGCGCGCGGTGCACTCGAACAGCTGGCCGCCAGCAACGTCAAGCGGGTCATGTCCGGAAACGACGACTGGGCTGCGAAGCCGGGCACGCGCAGGCTGATGTCGTTCCTGGAAATCAAGACGGTCTGGCACCCGGCCGGGACCTGACCACCGGAGCCAGCCCAGCGCGCCACGCGATAACGTGCACCCGTATGCGATAGCCGGGAAGGTCGCCCGCATGGTCATTCTGGGCCGAGACGCCGAGCTGGCGAGTATCGACACATGGCTGCGGAACGCCGCCCGAAGCGAGCCCCCGGCCACCACGGAACCGTCGCTGCTGATCATCGAGGGGGCGCCGGGCATCGGGAAGACGACGCTATGGGCGGAGGCGATTCGCAAGGCGCAGGCGCTCGGCCGGCGCGTCCTGTCGTGCCGGCCCGTCCCTTCCGACGCCGGGCTGCCGCACGTCGGGATCGCGGACCTGCTGCGCGAGATTCCCGACGACGCCTTCACCCAGCTACCGGCGCCACAGCATCGGGCCCTCGGGGTCGCGCTCCTGCGGGAAGACGCGGGCGCGGAAGGCCTCGACCCCCGGGCCGTCGGCACAGGGCTTGCGGCGCTGCTCGGCATCCTGGCCGAGGATGACCCGCTGCTGATCGCTATGGACGACGCCCAGTGGCTCGACCCTGCCTCCGCGCGGTCGGTGGCCTTCGCGCTGCGGCGGCTGGGCGGCGGGGCGGTCGCAGCGCTCGCGAGCATCAGGATCGATGGGTCGGCTGGTAGCGGCTGGCCTGGCCCGCGAGGCGGCGCGTTCGCGATGATCGAATCGTCGCTGGCCAGCGAGGCACGCCAGCGACTGGACGTCGGCCCGCTCACGGTGGCGGCGACGCACCAGATGTTTCGCCAGGTCCTTGGCGAGTCGTTCTCTCGCCCGTTGCTGGTCCGCATTCATCGGGCGGCCGGCGGCAATCCGTTCTACTCACTAGAGATCGCGCGCGAGGTGCGGCGGGTGGGCAGCCCGCTGCCTGGGGAGCCGTTGCCTATCCCTGGCGACCAGCGGGAACTGGCACTGCTGCGGATGCGGAGGCTTCCGAGCGTGACCCGCGACCTGCTCGCCGCGTTAGCAGCGACGTCCGGTGCGGCCGCAGTTGACCTGGACGTGGCTGCCCTCGCGCCAGCCCGGGTCGAATTCACCCACCCGCTCTTCGGCTCCGCCCTGTACTCCTCGCTGCCCGAATCGAGCCGCCGCAGGCTGCACCGGGAACTGGCCAGTAAGGCCGCCAGCACGCAGGAGCGGGCCAGGCACCTAGCGCTCGCCGCGAGCGGACCGGACGAGGCTACCGCGACGGAACTCGACGCCGCATCGGCAGCGGCTCGGGCCCGCGGCGCAGCCGACGTAGCCGTCGAGCTCAAGGAACTGGCTTGTCGGCTCACCCCAGCGCCAGATATCGCGGCGAGAATCCGGCGTGGCACGGAGCTAGCCGGGCTCCGCTACTTCTCGGGCGACCCCAGCGGCGCCCGGCGAGAACTGGAACGACTGCTCACCGAACTCCCGGCCGGCGAGGGCCGGGCCGAGGTATTGCTCGAGTTGGGGAGCATGCGCTGGATTCAGGGCGAGGCCGAGGCAGGCCGGGAGCTGATGATCCGGGCGCTCAGCGAAGCGGAGACATCAGGGCTGCGCGCGCGGATCCACGTGCGGATCGCGTCCGGGGCCGACGACGCAGATCTCACGCTGGAGCACGGCGAGGCCGGGCTGGCGCTGCTCGATGCGGACCAGGACCCACAGCTGTACTCCTTCGCCTTGCAACTCGTGGCGTTATATCGGCTCTACGCCGGCCGCGGCGCCGATCACGCGGCGATCGAGCAGGGCATGCGGCTGCAGCGCGAGGCATTCGGCTGGGAGGTAAGCCCGGCCCCGGCCTTCTGGGCGAGGAATTTCGACGACTTCGCCACTGCCAGGCAGCGGTTCGAGGACCTGATCCGGGGGTTCCGGGACCAGGGCGACGAGGCGCAGGTCTGCGCCGCGCTCGCCCATCTGGCGAACGTCGAGTGCATGACCGGGCGGATGGACCTGGCTCGCGCCCTGGTTGCCGAGGCGCTGGAGTTGGCCGGCCAGACCGAGCAGGACGCCTACCGTGACATGGCGCTGTGCGCCAAAGGCCAGGTGTATGCGCAGGCGGGCGACCGGGATGATCTGGCCGAGGCACGCGCGGCGGCCAGTGAGCTGCTCGGCCGCCTGCAGACTCATCCCGATCAGGTACTCGAGGCGATGGCCAGGGGCGTGCTCGGCCAGGCCGCCCTGAGTGAAGGTGAGCTGGCCGAGGCCGACCGCGAGATGTCCCGCGCTGACGAGATCCTGGAGCTCGTCCACAATCGCGAGCCCGCCAACCACCGTTTCCAGGCCGACCATGTCGAGGCTGTCGTCGGACTCGGCGATCTCCAGCCGCATGCCCTGCTCGATCGCCGCGTGGTCGGCGCCGCGGCCGTGGATCTGTGCTGTCTCCGCGCGGTGCCGGGGGCTGCTGAACGCCGCTGCCGGCGACGTGAACGCGGCAATGGCCGATTACCAGCGCGCGCTCGACGAGCACCGGCGGCTCGATATGCCCGTTGAGCGGGGGCGAACACTGCTCGCCGTGGGACGACTGCATCGGCGCAGGAATGAGCGGCAGCAGGCGCAGGAGTGCCTGGAGCAGGCGGTCGCGCTGCTCGGGTCAGCAGGCGCGGTCGGCTGGGCCGCGGTGGCGCGCGACGAGCTTGGCCGGGCCGCGGGACGTCGTGGCCGGCCAGACGAGCTCACCGCGACCGAGCGGAAGATCTGCGAGCTCGCGGTCGCCGGGCTGCGCAACCACGAGATCGCGGCCCGGCTGTTCCTGTCCACCAAGACCGTGGAGGCCAACCTG
>WNFJ01289084.1_pt1 | contig 11720 bp, 17 predicted proteins | sample 5400461 | NCBI WGS metagenome assembly WNFJ01 (sample SAMN13153349, study PRJNA577476) | soil metagenome | isolation source: 115 cm saprolite on Douglas fir-dominated hillslope | place: USA:California | collected 2013-09-17
GCGGATGAATGCGGACGTTCATGGATTGCCGCCGCATCCGACTGAACTGCTGCGGACGCTGACGGACGTCAGTGGACCGCAGCCCCGCGGTCTTCAAAACCGTTTGCGGGGCGCTGCTGAGGCGTCCTGGGTGGGTTCGATTCCCATCCATCCCCGCCACGCTTTCTGGAAGGCCTCTTCCGAGGTAAGTTGAATACGGAAACCGGTCCTCGGGGCCGGTTTTTCGTCGTTTAGGGCACCTGTAAAACCAGGGTCCAGGAGGAGGCAGACCAGTGGCAGTTGCGCGAATAACTACCCCGAAACCGTTGGGTATTTCAAAGACCGTACGCGACTTCGGAAGCCTGACCCGGGAGCAGGACGGAGTGCGTGGCCGTCCGCGAATCGTGTTGCCGGTGTCAATTCCCCGGCCGCTAGCGGAGTCTCGGCTCGAACAGGCCGGGGAGCAGGGCGGTGATGTTGCCCTCGAGGCTCTGGTCCGCGAGTGGCTGCTCGAGCTCAAGGTCATGGGCCGAAGCCCACGGACAATTGAGTGGTACGCGCAGAAGATGCGTTCCTACCTCGCCGCCAGCAACGCAACCAGGCTCTCCGAGCTGACCGCCTTCGAGCTCAAGCGTTTCCTCGGCGAGCTCCGTGATCGCGGGCTGGCGCCGAACACGATTCATGGCTTCTTCGAGACGCTGAAGGCGCTCGTCAGCTGGGCCCAGCGCGAGCACTACCCGGTCGACGCCGCGTTGTTGCGGATGCGGGCCCCCAAGGTGCCCGAGAAGGAGATGGAGACCTACAGCACGGAGCAGCTGAACACCGTATTCGCAGCCACCCCGCCGGGCTGGGCAACCTTGGCGATCCAGATCCTGCTCGGCACCGGCATGCGCCTGGCCGAGCTGTGCGCTCTCACGATCGACGACGTCGAGGATGAAGGTGAGGTCACCTTCCTCAAGATTCGCAGCGGCAAGGGCGCCAAGTTTCGCCGCGTCCCCATAAGCAGCCGGCTACGCCGGGAACTGGTCCGCTATCTGAACCGCTGGCGTCCCGATACTCACGATCGAGCTCTGCTCGTCCTCTCTGATGCTCGGCCGGTGAGTGCGCTCACCCTGTCCGAGCTCTTCCGTCGCATCCGCCACCGCGTCGGCTTCGGGGTTCGGGCACACAAGTTCCGACACACCTACGCGACCGCGTACCTCCGCCAGGGCGGAGAGATCGAGCGCCTGCGCCGAATCCTTGGCCACACCACCTATGTGATGGTCATGCGCTACGTCCATCTAGACAAGGGCGACCTAGCCAGGGACGTGGACTTGCGATCCCCGTTCTGACCTGCGCGCCAATAACCAGCGCGGCTCCGGGTCCGACAACTGGTCGAAATATCGAGTGAGGTCAACCTTGAGGCAGGCCGTGCGCCACTGCCACGACCTTCGGGGGGCAATAAATGAGCCGGGCCTGGGCTATGCTGCCGACGCCGCCTAAAAGAGTTTGCTCCTGCGTGGTGACGCAGGTGGAGATCCGCTAGTGCAACAAACTCAAGAGCGATGGACCAACGAGTCCGTAAGAAGCTTGGCCGGCTCCGAAGATCCCGTGGATGCGGTCGTCCGAAAAGCACGGGCTACGGTCGTGAAGGCGATCGACCGAGGTTGGTCTGGGCCACCCTTCGATCCTCTAAAACTCGCCCAATTGATGGGCATCGAAGTCATTGGCAAGGAAGCTGTTCGGGATGCTCGCACGGTTGCGGACGTGCAGGGCCGGTTGACGATCGAGATGAACCCTAACCGTCCGAGGGCGCGACTGCGATACTCGGTCGCTCATGAGCTGGCGCATACGCTCTTTCCCGATTGCGCGAAGCACGTCCGTAACCGAGCCGCCTACCACGAGCTGACCGCCGACGAGTGGCAGCTAGAGGCACTCTGCAACATCGGAGCGGCAGAGTTTCTCATGCCCACCGGCAGCTTCCCCGAGCTCCGCAGGGAGGATCTGTCTATTGGCCGACTGCTTGACCTAAGGCAGATCTATGGTGTGTCTGCGGAGGCTGTCCTAATTCGTGCCGTTCGATTGTCCAGCGAGCCAGTCGCCATGTTCTGTACATCGAGGATCGAATCTGGGGCACACGAGGGAAGTTACCGACTCGACTACCTGATCGCTTCGAACGCGTCGCCTGTGTTCCTGCACCGTGGGGCGTTGCTTCCGCCTGGCACTGCCGTGGCCGAGTGCACTGCAATCGGCTTCGCCGTGCAGAGAACTGAGGCTTGGGGTGAACATCGGGTCAGCCTGGAATGCGTTGGAGTGTCGCCGTATCCAGGCTCTGCGTGGCCACGAGTTGTCGGGTTGGTCCGCATCGCCGATAACGCGACTCGCAGCGCACCACTGGGAATCAGTTACGTGCTTGGCGACGCTCTCAGCGCGGCCTCGGAAGAGCCGGGCATTATTGCGCACGTCGTCAACGACGCCCCTCCGAACGGGGGCGGTCGAGGCTTCGCCCAGGCCATGCGGGAACGATGGCCGGTCGTCCAAGACGACTTCCGCCAATGGGTCCGCCTAAATAGGCCGTTGTTCAAGCTGGGTGAGAGCCGCCTCTGCAGAGTTTCGTCGAACTTCTGGGCCCTCAGCATGATTTGCCAGGAAGGCTACGGGCCATCCATCACGCCGAGGCTGCGGTATGGCCCATTGCAGTCATGCCTGGTGCGGCTCGCCGATCACGCGCTCGCGCACAGCGCATCCGTTCACATGCCGCGGATCGGCGCAGGCCAAGCAGGGGGTTCCTGGGGCATCATCGAAGAGTTAATCGGCCAAGAGGTATGCGCTCGCGGCGTCTTAGTAACTGTGTACGACCTGCCCCGTCCGGGTGGACCAGCGTCCCCTCCAACTCACTAGCCGGAGGCAGTAATGCCCGCCCGCGTGATTCTTCTCAGCGGACCGATCTCGGCCGGCAAAACGACGCTGGCCACCGGCCTCGCCGACCGGTACGGCGCTCATGTAGTGAAGACCGGCCAACTCGTCAGGGAGAGGTTTCCTCGGCTGAGAGAAACGCGGGGCTCGCTGCAGCGTGCAGGGACCCAGCACAAATGGGTAGCTCAGGATGTAGTTCGAATCGTTAGCAGCCTGGAGGAAGATGCGGTCGTAGCCGTCGATGCGGTGCGGACGGCAGGCCAGATAACCGCTTTCCGCGAAGCCTTTGGAGCCCGCGTCGTGCACATCTACTTGACCGCGCCGTTGGAGGTCTTGGGGAAACGATACAAAGACAGGGGCGGACCACTGCGAGAGTTTGCCGATTACAGTCGCGCTCGGCGTGATCATACGGAGCGCGATGTGGGTACCCTCGCCGACATCGCAGACATCCTGGTGAACACAGAACGCTCCTCGCAGGACGACGTATTAGTGCGGGCGGCGGCCCAACTCGGTTACTTCGGTCGGTCTTATGCCCGGTTGGTTGACGTACTCGTGGGGGGTCAGTGGGGCAGCGAGGGTAAGGGTCACATCGCGTCCTACCTGGCGCCCGAGTATGCATACCTCGTTCGGGTCGGCGGGCCCAACGCGGGCCACAAGGTGTTCGAGAAAGAGGGCCCGTTCACTTTCCACCAGCTACCATCCGGAAGCCGCAACAGCAGCGCGAAGCTACTAATCGCGCCCGGAGCGGTGGTGAACGTGGACGATCTTCGCAAGGAGATTGTCCGATGCGAACTTGAAGTCGGTCGGCTGTCGATAGATCCGAGGGCGATGATCATCGATCCAGAAGACGCGAGATTCGAGGAACTAACCCTTAAGAAGTGGATTGCGTCGACAGCCCAAGGGGTTGGCGCGGCAAGCGCCCGTCGGCTGATGCGAGGGGCCCTGTCCCCGGGGCTTTCGCGACCGCGGTCGTTGGGCAAAGTGGTGCTCGCCGGGGATGTCCCAGAACTCAAACCCTGGGTTCGAGATACGCGGGAGATCTTGGATGATGCTTTCCAGCACCGGGAACTGGTATTTGTCGAGGGTACCCAGGGAACCGGCCTCAGTGTTTATCACGGCGAATACCCGCACGTGACGTCTCGTGACACCAGCGTTGCAGGTTGCTTATCTGAAGCGGGTATTGCCCCGACTCGTTTGCGCAAATCCATCATGGTCGTGCGGAGCTATCCGATCCGAGTCCAGAATCCCGATGAGAAGGGCTACCAGTCTGGGCCTATGGGTAAGGAGATCAGGTGGAAGGACGTGGCCGACAGATCGGAGATTCCACTCAGTGAGCTGCGGCAGCATGAGAAGACTTCGACCACACAACGCAAACGACGTGTCGCCGAGTTCAATTGGTGGCTGCTGCGGCGTTCCGCCTCGATCAATGGACCGACTGACATCGCTTTGAGCTTCGCGGACTACATTCACATAACGAACCGCCAGGCACGTCGGTTCGATCAGCTGACCCAAGCCACCATCAACTTCATCGAGGAGGTCGAGCGGGTAACCGCCGCGCCTGTATCACTTATTTCAACTCGCTTCGACTATCCCTACGTGAGCATCATCGACCGCCGCAGTTGGTGAAGAGGGGGGTAGAAGTTGCAGAGTTGGTGGCGCTTCACCCATTGCTGTACCACATGGCTGCAGATGGGAGCTGGCCGAGCATTGCCCGACACGGTTTGCGTAGCACCTCCGCCCTTCTAGACCTATTCGAGGTAGGGAAAGCCTCCAGAGAAGAGCTTGAGGCTCGCCGTCGCCCTGAAACCGTGATGCTGGAACACGCGATCCACGGCCAGGCATTCGTCCGTGACCAGAAACCAATGACGGACGCCAGTGTTGAGACTGCACTCGTCGGCACGGGTCTCGCTCCTTCAGATTGGTATCGCTTCCTGAATAGGCGCGTGTTCTTTTGGCTAACGGAGGAGCGACTGGCTACGATGCTTGATGCGCGTCCTTCACTCGGACTCTGGTGATCGACCACCTGGCGCACATCACGCTGTCATCGATGAACAGTGGGGCAACCCGCCCTTTCCCCCACCCTCGAAATTTCGACACATTTCAGGCTCTGGCGGAGTATCCGTTTGCCGCCCTAAGGCGCCGAAGACTGGCCCGAAACGTGATCGTTGAACTCGCCGTGGAGTATTCAGTCCCCAATATCACCGACTATGTTGTCGAGGTCCGCCGCATGCGAGGTGCACATGTCCTCGAGCGCATTGAGCAGCCACAAGAGTAGGCGCGGGCCTATACCGTGGTCCGTTGCTGAGGAACTGGGGCGCCAGCATCGAAAGCCGACGATGCGGCGAAAATCGTCCTAGGGATCGCCCATCTGAAGGCTACGATGTACTCGGCTGGCGGCTCCGTCTGATGCGACATCCGCTGTCGGCTCCTAGGGGTTGCCTTGACTAAGAATGAGTTTCTGGACGCGCTCAGCGCCGCCATCGAGCAGCAGCCCTGGCACTGGTACCGGTTCCACGCCGATTCGTGGCGTGCTGGCCGCATTGAGCCTCTATTCGATGCTCTGGCGACCGTCGCGGCAAGTGCCGACGCCAAGTTGCCCGGATTCTCGCGGCGGCTCATACAGTCCCTGTCTGCGGTGAGCGGTCGCAAGAAGGACACCCGTGACTTCGAGCAGCTGATGCAGGCGATCGCGGAGGCGACCGTCGTGTCACACGTTGTGTTGTTCGACGGGTGGCCGGCCGGAATGACATTTGAACTCGAGCCGACCGCCGCGGGGTCCAAGAAAAACCCAGAAATCATCGTTCGCGGCCCCGCCGGGAACATTGGAATCGAAGTTAAGGCGCCCGGACTGACCGAGCACCGAATGCACAGGGAATCCAGGCCTGTGCAGGCGACCTATCGCGGATCCCTGCCGTTACGTCCCGACGTAACGCCACCACGCGACAATCCTGTCAAGGACTTTCTCGTCAGCGCTGATGCAAAGTTCGCGTCATTCAAGGCTGCGGATGCGAACTTCGTCGGCATCCTTGTGATCATGTGGGATGACCACATTTACGAACCGATCACCGCGTTGGTGCACCCTTTATCCGGCCTATTGACCGAGAACTCGTTCCTTCGTGACGAAAATGACTCGGCGGTGAAATTCCCGAATATCACCGCCGTCGTACTCATTCGTCACCTCCACCAAATTGCACAGGCGGCTGCTGGGAGGCCGCAACTAGATGGCTGCCAGCATGCCCTCGACTATGGGAAGCCTGGCTTTCCCTTCAAGGTCGCGGTCCCCGACGGTGTCGTCGCCACTCTCCCCAATCCGCTGGTTAATTGCTTGCAGCTGCTGGAGCGCGACCCGATGATGGGCGCAGAGTACGAACCGCAGGACATTGTCTGGTGGCTTGGAGGGGCCTGAGGCCGATTAGGCCACGCTTCCGATTGAGGCCAGTCGCCTGCAGGGCCCTGGAGGTCACTCGCTAGCACCATCAAGTGGATCTTCTGTAGCGTGCCGGTCCCTAAACTGCATCGCCCTTCATTCCATACCACGTGCATTCGCGGCAGCGGCCAGGTGCTAGGCGAACTGCCCGCAACTCCCCGCGGACTGGGTCGTAGTGCCATTCTCGCGACCCAGGGGCTTCTCCTGAAAAGCCGGTGATGAGCTTGAAGACCTCGGTCACTGCCGCGCTCGCCAAGATGCCGTTGAAGGAGACCACCTGCGGGCGACCTTCGTGGAGTCCGTAGCGACCTTTACGCGCAGCGTCCATCTCTTCGCCGAGCAGTGCCTCCGAGACATGGCCGGCACAGCGCAGGCACTGGCTACCTGGCATGACCAGGCTCAGGTGCCCGTCGACCCGGAAGGGCTCAGGCGTGATGGTGGTGCCGACATCGATCAGTGGGATGGCGTATCGAAGAGCAAAGCGATTGAGCTCGTTGCGAGGTTGAACGCCATCAACACATGCCACCAGGACATTAACGTCGCGACAGCAAGGACCTCAGTCTCTGGCGAGATGCGCTCGACCATCGCCTTCGCACTCTGGACCTTGAGCTGACCAACGGTCTCCGGCGATGCCCCATGCGTCCGACTCAGATTGACGTCCTCCAGTGCGTCAGGGTCGACGAAAACAAGCCGACCAATACCGGCGTGCGCGAGCATCTCAGCCACTTGAGAGCCGGCCCCTCCGACCCCCACGATCCCAACAGTGGAGCGGCGCAGTTTGGCGATGCCCAGCTCCCCTAAGGCCGCTGCCTGGCGTTGATCTCGAGCGTGAACAGGCTCACAGGTCGTGACTTCGCTAGTCCAAGTCCGTAGCGGGTTGGTCGCCAGCGTGATCCTATCGAGGGCGCGCCGTTCGTTACCCAACTGTGCCCAACCTGTTGCGTGCGTCGTGTTCACGACCACATAGGCATGGGGAACGTCCGGCAGCAGCATGCCCAGGTGGGGCAGGATCTCATCAACGGTGGACGCATCGGTCTCAGAAAGACCGGGTACGTGGTCCCGACCGCCGTGGGCATGCAACAGGAGAATCCCCCGTCCGGTGCGCCGGGCCTCGTCATGCAGTTCCGACGTGAGCTCACCAGTCCAATGAAGGCCTCGCGCATCGCGCCTGACTTCATTGTCTCGGGCCAACCGACACTCCTGCGCAAGCATCAACCAGTTGCCCATCTGTGAGGCGTTGCACAATCCGATTAGCAACTCCTCGCGGTTGCTCGCGAGAACGGCGTTCAGACCCGCCACGAGCTGCTCGGCCCCACGCACCTCGGCCATCAGCGATCCCATTGCGACAACACCGCCAGAGCGAGGGCCTCGGCGGTATCGGACGCCGGATCCCACGGACAGTTGAATGACCAGGTCCCGAACACATCTGTCCCCATTACCGTCGTTGACCAATTGTTCGGCACTCCACCGGATCGGGTGCGAAGGTCGCCGTCGACGTAGTGCTGGGGTCTGCCCTGTACCTCTGTCGGCAGCATGAAGGCAACCCGCGACCTGCGGCCCGTGCCTTGTACAGGCTGGGCTTCCAGCACAGCCAGGATCTGGCCGTCGGGCTGTGCCCTTCGCTCGACGGCTCCGAGTTGCTCGATTCCGGAGATGAACTGATCGGCTGTCACGAATCCGACCCTCCCGGGTGAGCCAGGAACTTCTGCCCCGAGTGGATCTCGACGACCTTGTCATCCGCGACGCGGACGTTGCCGTCTTCGCTCTCAAGATCCAGGACGTATGTGACCTTGATCTTGACGCCCGCGGCGATCGCATCCTCCTTGATCTGCAGTCCTGTCCTCTGTTCGTGAATCTCCCGGAACTTGACCCGATTAACTTCAATTTCGAAATGACCGACCTCGGTCTTCGTCTCTTCCAACATGTACTCTCCTTAGGTTCCGTTTGGGAATTTGGAGCGGGCTTCACGACCCCTCCACTACGTATTCGATGGTCCGTAACAACCGCAGCGCGCATGTCAGAGCCAACGCCGAAAGGCGGCGTTGCTCACTGATCCTCCTGAACCCATCGAGAAGCTCGTGGGTGATCAGGGGTTGGCAATCACCGAGGGAAAGATCCCCAAGGGCTGGGGTTACTTCGACGCCGGTGCTTGGGCCATTCGCCTCAGCTCGGAACTGTTCATCGAGACCCCCCGGAACCAGAATCGCCGGCGGTTCACGCTGGCTCATGAGTTGGGCCACTGCGTCCTCGATCATGGAGAGCAGTCCTGTTGGAACCTTGCGACGCTTCCAGAACCCATGGAGCTTGACGAGCTCGACGACCTTCCCGACTTCGAGCAGGAGGCCCATCACTTCGCTCGGGAGATCCTTTTGCCGCGGTCATGGTTCCTTCGAGATTGGAAACGAAATCCAGATCCGGCTCGCTGGGAACGGGTTTACGAAGTGAGTCGAGAGACCTTGTTCATCGTCCTGGGGGAACGTCGTCTACTGATGGCCGGTCGTAAGCGACGATGAACTCGCGGCGCCACTGGTCGAATTCTGCCCTGGACTTATCCTCGGAATCGGCCGCCAGGGTATTTAGCAGGTCGGACCGTTCGTCGTCATGCACATCGAGACGCCCGTAGACACCACGGCGTGCGCCGAGGGACGACACGCTTGCCCAGCGAAGCAGCGTGCCGACATCAATCGCCAGCGTCCTGCAGAACCTCGCAAACGTCTTGGCCGGTAGCCGCCACACGGGCATCTTTCCTGCCTCGAACTGTCGATACGCGGGGACGGCCACGCCGGTTTCATGAGCGGCAGCAGCTTCGTCCAAGGATGCGCCCAGCCTCACCTGCTGAACCCACGCACCAATGTTGGGTGCGCCAGTCGATTCGCGCAGCGCGCTGTCGATTCGTTTTCGGACTCCCTCATTGAACCGAGCGATATTGGCCGGTGTCCTCTCAGGGAGGGCCACGCTCGACTGAGCGAACTCAATCGCCGCCAGTGAAGGCGGTTCACCCGACAGTTCATACGCGTGGCTCAGGCGCGCGCCGAGTTCGTCCAACTCGTCGAGCTCGGCTTCCTCGATCACCATGTCATCAACCTCCTCGTTTTTCCGAATGTCATCCAAGCTGCGATCCAGCGGATTGCTCATCTTCACTGACGCTTGGTATGAGGCGGATCCTCGGGTACATCCGCCTCGTGCATCTGCTTCAAGGCTTTCAAGCCGCGTTGTACATACACCTTCCCCTGGTTCTTGCCAAGTCCCAGCGCGTCCTCGATCGTCGAGTACTCGAACCTGTCGAAGTACCGAAGTCGGACAGCCGCCATGTACTTTTGGTTCTTGGCCAGAGTCATGTTCAGTTGCGTTTCTGCCCACAGGCGGCCCAGATCCTTAGCCTCCTCTGCGCTCAACTGGTCGAGCCGCCGGATCGAGGCGCCTGCCTCCTCGACTTCGTCGAGGGAGACCATCTCTCCTGGCGATCGCAGCGCCCAGCGGCGCCGCATGAAGTTGAGCTCGATGCCTACAAGCCACCGCACGAGGACCTCGCCGCGGCGGAATGAGGCGATAGTCCTGAACCCTGTCTCCAAGGACTCCTGTGCGAGATCCTCGGCATCCTCGTTGGAAAAGTGTTTGCTCATCGCGAACTTGATTAGCGGCGTCTGGAACCGGTTGAAAAACGCCTCCTGGGCCACGATGTCGCCGCGCTGGACTGCGTCGGCCAATTCGTCGTCGTTGTCGTAGTCGATCATCTAGTCCTCGTCGACGGGCTTCACGCCCGACCCCACACGAGCCAACTGTTGAAGTAGCACCAGCTCCTCTCGAAGGCGCTGAGCTGAACTGTCCTGCGAGCCCCGAATCTGACGTAGAAGATCTGCTGTCAGGTCCGCAAGTGACTCCGCGTCGAGCTCGTTCTCGAACTCGGTGCTGAATTCGCCGAGGCCGAGTTCTTCAAGGTCTTCGGCGATCGCGGCCAACTCGAACTGGCACGAACAGCGCTGCCCGCGCCTCGCCTTCTCACAGTATGCGAAAGCGCGACGCGGGTTACCCGGGTCGCACGGCGGTGGGTCCGCGACCATGGTCCACGGCCCTGAGACAAACTTCCTAGGTTTAGGCATCGTCTACCACGTATTCAGCTTCTGGTAACAGCCCCTGACCGACCAGGTGGGCGCGTTTATCGGTGAATGAGTACCCAGGCTTATCGTACATTTGTTCCCACGGCGATTGACAGCCTTATTAGGTCTGAACTGCTCGAGGGCCGCCTGGATTGTTCTCCTCTATCAGTCGGCCGCCGCCGGCTAAGCTGCCAGACTCAATTGCGGGTCGGCGAGCTGCAGTCGAACGGTGTCACCCCAGATGGCCTTGGCCTGAAGGCCAACTAGGTCGGCCAAGTAGGCCGCCCAGGGACTGCGAAGGAATTCGCCAGCCTCGACGTTGAGCCCTCCCTTCGTCCGCTTCACCGGCGCGGGTTCGTCGTGGCCGTACCACACGCCCAGGGAGTCCGCAATGGCGAGCCGGAAGACCGCGAGGATCAGATCCCGCGCGCCGATGGCCCGTCCTTCCTCCAACTTCAAGCCACCTTGAGCAGTTGACCGAGTTGGGTCGGAGCGCCTTGCTCAAGCGCCCTGGCAACCTTCCAAGCTGTCCGCGATCGCACCGGCTGGCCGCGCAACGCGCTCGCCAATGTTGGTCGTGAGATCCCGGCGCGCCGAGCAAGCTCCGACAGGCTCCACCCTCGCTCGGCACACGCTTTCTTGACTGCGTGCGATGACAGCACAACTACAAGTCCCGCAGGCCCAACCTCGAAGGCGGTCGGATTAGCCGCGCCGGCTACCCTTCGATCCAGGGTCGGCTGCGGGAGGGGGCTGGACTCCGGCCCCCTCAGGTGGTGCGCGAGTGACCTCCGACCAGGCTCACTCGGTGAGCTCGCGAACGTGGTTAGGGGGTCAGAGTCTGACCCCTGCCGGCTCACGAGCCCCCGCCTCCGCCCGGGCGCCGGAGCCACCACGCTGGCTTGCCGACAGCGTCTTCAACGTGCCGGTCCGACCTAGGAAGGCCTGCCATGTCCAGCACGGAGACCCTCCGACCAGAGCCGTCGCTGGCCCACACAGCTCCGAGCGGCCCGGCGGCAGCGATGAAGGCGGTCGTCGTCGTCCACAATCTGCAGGTTTCGCCGTCGGCGTCGACGTGGTCCGGCAACAGGCCGCCGATCTGTCGCTCCCGCTGCTCGGTCGGTGCAACGAACAGAACTTGGTTAGCGGACGCGCCGGCGCGGTCGGAGAAGTAGGACGTGTACGCATGGAGCTTGGCGCGAAGGCGACGTGGTTGCTCACTGCCGCGATCCCACTCGAGGTGGATCAACACCTCCCGGTCGGGCGTGAGCAACCGACCCCATCCGTCCGGGATTGGTCCGCGTTCGTCGCCTTCCGCGTACGCG
>WNFJ01615166.1_pt3 | contig 11720 bp, 15 predicted proteins | sample 5400461 | NCBI WGS metagenome assembly WNFJ01 (sample SAMN13153349, study PRJNA577476) | soil metagenome | isolation source: 115 cm saprolite on Douglas fir-dominated hillslope | place: USA:California | collected 2013-09-17
CAAACTTTACAAGCAGGCGCAGCGCACTCACCGCATCGTACAGAATCTGCTCAGTTTTGCCCGCCAGCACAAGCCGGAGCGGGTTCCCGTACAGCTCAACCAGGCCCTCGAAGAGACCCTGGCGCTGCGTGACTATGACTTGCGCATGCACAACATCCGCGTGCATCTGGATTTCGCGGAGGACTTGCCCGTCACCTCTGCCGATCCCCACCAACTCCAGCAGGTCTTTCTGAACATGGTGAACAACGCGTTGGATGCGATTCTCGAGCATTCCGCCCAAGGCGATCTCTGGGTGCGCACCGGAATCAATCGAGACCGCCTCTTCATTGAATTCACTGACAGTGGACCTGGAGTGAAAGACGCTTCCCGCGTTTTCGATCCCTTCTACACGACAAAACCAGTCGGCAAGGGAACGGGTCTTGGTCTAAGCATCTGCTATGGGATCATCACGGAACATGGCGGCATCATTCGTGTAAAGAATATTCCCACGCGCGGCGCGTCTTTTACCATCGAGTTGCCGCATCAACCCGTGCCCGCTCTTTCACTCTCCACGGCCGGACAGAAGCCCGCCTCCGGAAAGGATGCGCGAATCCTCTTGGTGGATCACGATGACTCTGTGTTGGAAGCGGTCGGGACCATTCTGCGCCGCCTCAATCATCGTGTTCACACCGCGAGAGACATGCGCGAAGCTCTCGCCTTCCTCGAAAAAATGGGTTTCGATCTGGTCATCGCAGATCTGCAAGTTTGCGCCGGCTCGAGCGGCAGTGGCATCAGTGAGTGGCTGGCCCAGCACAGGCCCGCTCTGAACCGAAGATTGATTTGGATGTGTGCCCTCGCGCCGTCCGGGGGCGCGGGCGAAAAGATTACCGGAGACGGCCGTCCGATTCTTCAGAAGCCCTTCAAGGCGAGCGATCTCCTGGCAGCCGTGGATGATCTGCTGCTAAACAACGTCCAGGCCGCGGCGATCGATTGAGGAAGCCAATTCCGCCGCAGCGGCGGCACGTTCCCCGAGCTCTTTCAGCGCCGCTTCCATGCGCACGCTTAATCCACTGACCAGGTTGCTCAGGCCGTCAAGCTGTATCATCGGGGCCAGGCCCATCAGGAGCTTCCATCGAATCAACTCATACCGCCAGGCGAACTGGGCAGTGAGACGCAGCCTCTCGAACTCCTGTACCGCAACCACTTGTGGCGATAGCACGGCAATCACTCTTGCCATGCGCAACAGACTCTGGAAATCCCCACGCAATGCAGCCAGGTAAGCGAGTACCACGCTCCGGCGCTCCCGGCGCACGCGGCGTTGCACTTCTCGGGAAGCTCTCTTCGAGACGAATTCGTAATCCGCCGGCGCCAGTGCCTGGCGGATCTGCGGCAAGTAGTTCGTGTGACACTGGCCACGCTGTTCCAACGAGCGGGGGTCGGCGTGCAGTCTCCTTCGCTTCTGAGGCTGCCGCGCTGCCCAGCCGAGCACCAGGAGAAGGATGACGATGAAACTGGAAAATAGAATCAAGGTGAAACTCAATGCCGGGTAACCTCTGGTTTCCAGATTTTGGACAACTGATCATTTAGCGATCGCAATCGTAGGTTGATCTGCGGGGCAATAGATTGATAGACGCCCACGGGGAGAAGTTCTTCGTTTGAGGCCGTCTCCGTGCGTGATTTCCGAAGGGCCCAGGACCAGACTGATAAACTCGCGAAGAACGCCAGCGTCTCCAGAAGGCTCCAAATCCTTGCGTAGCCATACAAATACCGATCTGAAATTGTGTCGTTCAGCACGCGGAAACAGGAGTACAGGCAAAAACCGATCGCCAACGCGCGGTCTGTACGCTCAGGTCGCAAGTCATAGTAGCGCGCGAAAAGAAAAAGCATCACGATAACCGTAGCAATCGACAATTCCAGTCCGCGGTCCGCCGTTGGAAGCGCAAGCGCCCATTGATGGCGCACTGCCAATCCGGAGTACAACAACACCAGCCCCGCACAGGCCAGCAGCAGCCGTTGGGCAAGCGCCCAAATCCCTGTATACCGAGAGAGGAAGTGTCTGCACACCTCAGCTACGGCCAATGCCCGCGCACAGACCGTTACAGCCTGCATTGCCCATGCGAAACGCCAGGAAGCTGTTGAGGAAAACCCCCATAGACGGTAAATGAAAAACAGCGAAGTAGCCACAGCGACGTTGACAAAAATATAGGCTGTGAAAGCCGGATACATTCGGTAGTTTTTGCGCACGACAAGCAATGCCAGAAGAAATACTCCGGTCACCGTGTTCAAGGCCCACATCATTTGCTGAAACTGCGTCATCCCTGCTATCACGCGCGCATCTTAGCATAGGCGTAACTGCCCGCAAATAGGTCCGCTGCGCCCGTCTGATAGTTCGAAAGTACCGCGCGAAATCCAAACTATCTGGAAGATTAGAGCATTCTTATGCGGCCACAAACGTCTGCGGCGGTTTTGGCGGGTACGGCGGTATTGGCGAGCCATCGGCTACGAGCGTACTGGCCTTTATCGACGGTGGTTTTGGTGGGTACGGCGGTATTGGCGAGCCATCGGCGATCAGCACACGATCAATCGTGACGGATTTACCGGCCGAGAGGTTGACGGACCGCACAACAGGCAGTACCATCAAGACGGCCAAAAGGAAAACTGCCACGGCTATTGCTGTTTTTTTCAATGGGGTATCCCTCCTAAGAAACAGCATGAGGAAGGACAGTCTTTGGTGGGCCCCAGTGTTTAAAAATGTTCCGCATGCGGAACGCAGGGCGGCATGAGAACGCTTACACAGCTCCAGCAAAACCGCAGAGTCATTCAGGACTTCACCCAGACGACGCTGGCAGGGATTCCCGGGCTATTTGCGCGCCTGGCCTACATGGCTTCCTTACGAGATCTCTCCAGCGGTCGGTATGAGCACGCCGGTCTTGCCGCGCTTTATCCGGATGCAGCCATCCAGCAGGCTTTGCAGCTTTGTCATGAACAGATTTTCGAGCGGATCCTGGAAGCGTCGCTGTCATGCCAGGAGGACGATTTGCGTGCTTGCCTGGATGGCATGGAGGGCGGGTTGCCGGTTGTGGTTTCTCACTGGCGCCGTCTCGAAGCCTACCGCGTTCTTCAGCCTGAAACAGCGCCTGACTATCTCAAGGAGCTTTTTTGTTCGAATCTCCGGGCTCTGCTGGAAATCCTCGATGAGGAACATTCTCCTGCCCGTTCAGGCGGGTAACTACGCCCGTTACGCGGCCCACAATTTCTGCCTCTTCTGGCACACGCCAGGTCTCCGGCAAACAATGCGATAGTGGGTGCGGCTGCATCACCAGCCGTGGGCCATCCTGATGGAACCATCCGCAACGGTATCCGCCTCGCACCTCGACGAAATACATTGGCCGGTCATGCTCCGTGGTCCATTCCCCATCATCAATTTTCCGTACCGACCCATCTACCAGCACGATGCTCCCGGGGCGCAGCAGCGGCATCATTCGCCGGTCGCTCATGCCGATATATCCATAGAAGTGCTGGCGATGGCCGTTCGTTAATACACCTTCAAACTCGCTCCACCTTTCCACCATCCGCGACAAGAATTCCGTTCGCCGCGGATCAAACGCCGGGTCGAATCGGATGGGTATCCGCAGCGCCGTCGGCGCCGCCATCAAATGTGTTTGTGGCACCGGGAACGACGCTCCATCATGGAAACACTCCTCGATCGGAACATCGTACCAGCGAAAAATCTCCAGAGGGTTCAAGCGGTAGAGGGTAGCAAGCGTGTACAATTTGTGCAGTCCCGGCACTACTCCATGGTTCTCAATGTCCGCCAGCCGGCTGATGTGCAGTATGAACTCAGGGCGTCCTCGGCGCGAGGCCAGTTCGTAGCTGGCGCGCTCCACATCCCGATAGGTTAGTCCGAGTCGTTCACGGGCCTGCCGCAAACGGAGACCGGGAAGCATCAATTCCTCGTGGGCTGAGTGGATCCCTACTAGCAGGGTACAACAGAATTACCATACTGTTAAGTTTTCGGAACAGTGACTCGGCTTGAGCTGCATTTGCGGGTGAACTGCTCGACGAGTCTCCGGTCGCTTTTCCTTACTTCCTTCTTTTCGTTACTTCTTTACCTAGCTTCTTCCTTACTTCGTTACCTCTTGTTTCTCACAGTGCACTGCGTCCAGCGCACCCCAAAGCGCATCCAGCGCTTCATTCGTCGTTTTCAGAATCTCTTCCTCGTCTCCGCTGGCGTGCTCTTCCAGCCAGCCGCGCCAAGCCGCGCGGTGCGCCTTGTCCGTTTCTTCGTGCACGGCGAAGTACGCCAGCCCCTCCGTTACGCCGTAAAATTTTCTCAGCCCATCGATCTTCGTCGTGGCGATCTCTGGCACCTGCGATTCGTAAGCGTAGAGTGCCGCCACCGCTTCCGCCACTGGCCGGTCCCCGCAAATCTCGCGGAATTTCTGCACCACTGCTTGCGTTCCCGGCAGCGCAGGGCAGCACGTGATGTCGTCCTCGCCCACGCCCACCGCCTCCGCAAAATCCCGCCAGAGCTTCGGATGCGGTCCCGCAGGATTCTCTTCCTCCGCCAGGTTCTCCCGGATCAATCTCTGCAGCGGGCCCTCCGTCCGCGCCGCCAGCACCCGCAGGTGTCCCGGGAACGCCTCCACATGCCGGTAATACTGCGCCGCATAGAGCTGCAACGACTCCCGGCTCAGCTTCCCCGCCTGCCAATCCTGATAAAACGGATGCTTCAGCAAGCTCTTCTCCGCAATCGCCGCGTCAATCCGCGCCAGCATTTCCGCGTTGCTCATGATGGTCTTCCTCCAGGGTCGCGCCCTACGTTCGCAGGCGCCCATCTCACCAAATTCGTGTCGCGCATTGTACCAGAATTCAGTGCGATCTGCCTGTAGCCCATCCGCTCCTGGCTGTGGGCCTTTCTCAACTGCCTTGGCAAATTTAGTGATTGCTTTATTGGGATTTGGGCCTTGAAGCAAAGGACTCAACCCACTTGCGTTGTTCGGCCGTATCCGGTACAGCGCATCCCCGAGCTTCTTGAATTCTCTGAAAAGCAGATTCTGGAGAAAATCCTTGCCGGACTAGCAAGCAGGCACACAACAACGAGGAGCGTCCAATGCCGGCACGACAATGGATGGCTATGCTTTTCCCTTGTTTCACCCTCTCATCGAGCGAATCAATGAACGCATTTAAGCCACCCTCCGAATCAGGCAATGACCTGTCTTCAATAGGGAAGGAAAGGAATTCAATCGTGGACTCTTTGCAGCATTTCGCTTCCTCGGAGAGGCCCAATTCTTGTTTCTCTGCTTCTGTGAGTGCGGAGACTATTACATCCACTCCCGAGCGCCGGGCCGCTGCAACATCGTCTTCTAGCCAATCCCAGCCTCTCGGTCTCGGCAAGATTGCGAGACGACAGGAGCCTGCGTCTATCCAGTAAGGATTCATAAGAGGGTTGATCTCCAAAATAAGCGGGACAATTAAAGTAACACTTCGTTCGATTTCTCAACCAAACGGCGCATGCACGCGCTCAATATCCGCGCCAACCCCGCGCAACTTCTCCACAATCCCCTCATACCCGCGGTCAATGTGATACACGCGCTCAATGATCGTCTCGCCGCTCGCCACCAGTCCTGCCAGCACTAGCCCCGCGCTCGCCCGCAAATCCGAAGCCTGCACCACGGTTCCGGAGAGTGCCGCTGGGCCGCGCACCGTCGCTGTATGTCCTTCGATCGAAATGTTCGCGCCCATGCGCATCATTTCACTCGCATGCAAAAACCGGTTCTCAAAAATCTTCTCGGAAATCACCGACGTGCCTTCTGCCTGCGTTCCCAGCGCCATGAACTGCGCCTGCATGTCTGTCGCGAATCCCGGATACTCCTCCGTCGTCACGTCCGCGCCCACCAGCTTCTTCGCGCCGCGCACGCGCATCGTCGTCTTATTCACAATCTCAACCGCCACACCGGCCTGCTCTAATTTCGCTATCACCGCCCCCAGATGCTCCGTCGCACAATGCGTAATCGTCAGGTCGCCACCCGTAATTGCTCCCGCCACAAGAAACGTCCCCGCTTCGATTCGATCCGGAATCACCGTATGTTCTGTTCCGTACAGCTTCTCCACACCGCGAATCCGCAGCGTTGCAGTTCCATCACCACAAATCTCCGCCCCCATTTTCCGCAGCAGGGCCACCAAATCCGTCACTTCCGGCTCGCGCGCCGCATTCTCCAGCACCGTTTCCCCATCCGCCAGCACGGCGGCCATCAAAATATTCTCCGTCCCCGTCACGGTAATTTTCTCGAACATGATATGCGCGCCCTTCAACCGTCCTTTCGGCGCTCGCGCTTCAATGTATCCGTGCGAAGTGCCAATCTCCGCACCCATCTGCTCCAGCGCCTTCAGATGCAAATCCACCGGCCGCGCCCCGATCGCGCATCCTCCCGGCAGCGAAACGCGCGCCGCTCCCACCCGCGCCATCAGCGGCCCCAGCGTCAACACTGATGCCCGCATCGTCTTCACCAACTCATACGGCGCTTCCGTGTGGTTCAGTTTCGGCGCCTCGATCCCGTAATCACTGCTCGGAATCTCCGTTATCGTCACCTTTGCATCCATAAAAGCCAGCAACTTGCTCATCGTGGAGCTTCACAGGCTCCGCCGTAAGCAGAGCCGCCGCCATCACCGGCAGCGCCGAGTTCTTCGCCCCGCTGATCGCTACCGTTCCGCGCAGCGCCTTCCCGCCCCTAATCCGAAATTTATCCATTCAGCTCGCTCTTCTCTTTGTAGAGGCCGGGCTTTAGCCCGGCGTTTTTTTCTTCATTCCCTCAGCGCCCGTCGCAAATTGCCTTCGGCTGCCCGCAATCTCCTCTTCGCCTCCCGCGCGTCCACGCCCCGCTTCAGCATCACGAGCGCCACCCGCATATCGTGTCCCGCTGCCCGCAAAGCGTGTTCCGCCGCAGACACGTTCTTCCCGCTCGCCTCCGCCAAAATCCGCAGCGCCCGCTTCGCAACCTTTTCATTGGTCAGCACCATGTCGATCATCAAGTTTTCATACACATGCCCCAGCCGCGCCATCACCGCTGTACTCAGCATGTTCAGGACCATTTTCTGCGAAGTCCCCGCCTTCAGCCGCGTCGATCCCGTCAACACTTCCGGCCCCACCTCCGGCGCAATCACGATTTTCGCCAGCCGCCCCACCGGCATCCGCAAGTTGGACGTCACCGCCACCCGCGCTTCCTCGCATATTTCAGCGCGCCCAAAACGTACGGCGTCGTCCCACTTGCCGCGATTCCCACCACCACGTCGCGCCGCGTTAATTTGTTAGCCCGTAAATCACGCTCTCCGTTCCGCGCCGAATCCTCCGCTCCTTCCACCGCGCGCGTAATTGCCCGTCTCCCTCCCGCAATCAGCGCCTGCACCATCTTCGGCGAAGTCCCAAACGTCGGCGGACATTCCGCAGCGTCCAGCACTCCCATCCGGCCGCTCGAACCCGCCCCCACATAAATCAGCCGTCCACCGTTTCGAATCCCGCCCACAACCGCATCCACCGCTTGCGCAATCGCCGGCAACTCTCGTCCCACCGCGACCGCCACTTTCTGGTCCTCGCTGTTCATCAGCCGTACAATCTCCCGCGCCGTCATGCGGTCGAGATTTTCGGAAGCCGGGTTTCGCTGTTCAGTCCGTCGGTGGTCTCTAGGGTGCGAGGGCATCATCGCATTATACAGGCGCGTAAAATCTCTTGTGGCACAGCCAATCCTGGCTGTGCAGTTCTAAGCACAGCAACTCACCGCGAAGCAGTGAGTATTCTTCACCAAAAATCGGCTATGGTAGACAATTAGCGTCATCTCCCAGCGATTTCTTGCTTTTCTCTTTAGGAGGCCGGGGCTTCAGCCCCGGTGTCACGTCGCGGGAGGGAGGAGCTTTAGCCCCTGAAGCTGGTTGAGGGCAGGAATCAATGTCCCTAGACATTCTCAAAAATCTCTTCGAGCAGCATTTCCAAGCCCCACCCGAGCGCATCGTCCCGCTCCAGGGCGAACTCGGCGGTTCCGGCCGCAAAATCATCCGCCTCTCCAACGAAAAACATCGCGCCATCGGCATTCTCTACGCCGTTCGCGAGGAAAACGCCGCCTTCCTCGAATTCTCCAAACATTTTCGACGCCACGGCCTTCCCGTCCCCGAAATCTACGCCGAAGATCTCGACCACGGCGCCTATCTCGAGGAAGATCTCGGCGACACCACGCTTTTCGAATTCCTTTCCAAGAATCGCGCCGGCGAAAACGTTGCTCCCGAGGTCGTCGAAGCCTATCGCAAAGTCGTCGCCGTCCTCCCGCGCTTCCAGGTCGAAGCCGGCCGCGATTTGGATTACAGTGTCTGCTATCCCATCTCCAGCTTCGACCGCCAATCCATCGCCTGGGATCTTAACTATTTCAAATACTATTTTCTCCGCCTTGCTGGCATTCCCTTCAACGAACACTCACCGAATTTCTCCTCAGCGCCCCGCGCGATTATTTTCTTTACCGTGACTTCCAATCCCGCAACATCCTGTTGCGCAATGGCGATCCCTTTTTCGTGGATTACCAGGGCGGCCGCAAAGGCGCCCTCCAATACGACATCGCCTCTCTTCTATATGACGCCAAGGCCGACCTGCCCCCCGACCTCCGCCAGCAACTGCTCGATCATTATCTCGACTCGCTTGCTCGCTTCATCTCGTTGGACCGCAATGCCTTCATGCACCATTACTATGCCTACGTCTACATTCGCATCTTGCAAGCGCTAGGGGCCTACGGTTTTCGCGGCTTTTATGAACGCCGCGCTCATTTTCTCCAGAGCGTCCCCTACGCTCTGAAAAACCTTCGCTGGCTGCTTCACCACGTCAGGCTCCCCGTCCCGCTTCCCGCCCTAATGGACGCGTTCAAGGGCATGTTGGCCTCGGAGAAATTGCAGAGCCTTGCTTCCGACGCGGACAACCTCGTCGTGCGCATCTTTAGTTTTTCCTTTCATCAGGGCTTACCGAAGGACGAAACCGGCAATGGCGGCGGATTCGTTTTCGATGGCCGCAGCCTGCCGAATCCGGGCCGCGAAGAACGCTTCAAGACACTCACGGGCAAGGATGCTCCGGTCATCGACTATCTCAATCAGCAAGAGACCGTGCATCAATTTCTCGCCGGCGTCCTGTCGCTGGTCGACGCCAGCATCGCCAACTATCAGCAGCGCGGCTTCAAAAATTTGATGGTTTCGTTCGGATGCACCGGCGGCCAGCATCGCTCTGTGTTCCTTGCCGAACAATTGGCCAAACGCCTCCGCGCCCGCAACGGCCTCGAAGTTGTTCTCCGCCATATCGAACTCGAAAAACTCGGCAAGCGCAAATCGCTCCAATGAAGGCTAGCCTGGAGAAGCTCGGCCAATGAGAATGCCTAACGTTCCCTCCGAGAAGTCTTTTGCATTTTTCTTTAGGAGGCGGGGGCTTCAGCCCCGGCGTAAAGGATCTTCATTTCAGTGGGCTTTAGCCCCTGAAGTGGGTCTAGAATTTCCCTTTACTTCTGGCACATGGCACTAGATGAAGGCCCTATCATGAAGACGCGCCAATGAAAAATCTGTCTGCCAACTGGGGGTCGAACCGGCGCCTGTCCCGATTCGATCGGGAGGTCCGACGTAAGTCGTGCCTTTTGGGTTGTGGGTCGGACCTTCAGGTCCGACATAAGGAGTGCCTTTTCCCCGCGGCTTTAGCCGCTGAGGAACTGCTTTTGCTGTTGCCACACACGCGCTTAAAGGCGTCCCCATGAAAGCCATGATCCTAGCCGCGGGTCTTGGCACCCGCCTTCGCCCGCTCACCGACACTCGCCCCAAAGCGCTCGTCGAACTCTCCGGCCGTACCCTTCTCGAAATCACTCTCACCCGCCTCCGGGCCTTCGGCATCACCGAAGTGATCATCAACGTCCACCACTTCGCCGACCAAATCATCGACTATCTCAAATCCCACAAAAACTTCGGCCTACGCATCGAAATCTCCCGCGAAGACGTCTTGCTCGACACCGGCGGCGGCCTGAAAAAAGCCGCCTGGTTTTTCCTCGAAGATCCCGCCCGCCTCGCTCATTCTAGAACTCAGCTCACGAATGATTCCCGTCGGGGCACGGCTTCAGCCGTGCCAAAAGGGCCTGGGGTTTCAAGGGCTTCAGCCCCTGAGGCCGGTGGTTTGTCGCGTCCTGTCATTTATGACGAACCCTTCCTCCTCCACAACGTCGACATCATCAGCAACATCGACTTCGCCCGCATACTCCAATTCCACACTGAAAATCACGCCCTCGCGACACTCGCCGTCCAGGCCCGCGAAACCTCCCGCCCCCTCTTCTTCAACCACCAAAACCAACTCATTGGCCGCCGCATCGAAGGCAAGGACACCCTGATTCCGCTCTCCGACCACCTCCACACGCCGAGCACTGCGGCTTCACTTGCCACTAGTCACTCAACACGTTCCCAAGACCACTCGTCACTCGCCACTAGCTACTCGCCACTTCCCCTGGCCTTCTCCGGCATCCACATCATCTCCTCCCGCCTCCTCCCCATGCTCACCGAAGAAGGCGTCTTCTCCATCATCCCCTCCTACCTCCGCCTCTCCGCCCAAGGCCAAAAAATCCTCGCCTTCCGCGCCGACCAATACTATTGGCGGGACCTCGGCCGCCCCTCCGACCTCGCCCAAGCTACACTCGACTTGCAGCAAAATGTTTCTCTGTAATAGGCTCGCCGTAGCTATGACTCTGCGTTTGGTGTGCTTGTGCTCCGCATTTGGTTCCATTGTGCTGTTTGGGTGCAATTTGCCCTCGACCCGCACGCAGGAGTCACTTGCAGAACACTACGCTGCTGTCCCAGGTACGGTGGGGTTTGACATCAAGCAACTTCCAAGCGAGGGTTCCTCGCAACATTGGCTTGCCACATACACTTCCAAGGGCAAGACAGCAAAATTTCGAATTGAGCTTGGCTTGTCCAAACCCCTCGAAGACAAAGAATCGAGAGATTTCGATATCAAGCAGGGCGAAGGTAGATTCCTTGCTGAGCCCGGATCAGATGCGAGTGTCCTTCTGGCTGACCTAAAGAACGCGCTTGAGGCGAAGAAGTTTCCAGCGAAGGTTCAAAGAGTGCGCGATCTTCCCTTTGTTTTCGTGAGTTTTGGACAAAACGAGTCCCAAGATGCCAGCGGCGGTTTCAACTATCAGCCGCCCGGCCATTGGACTCCGATTAAACTCTTCATCGGCAAGGGTGAACGAGAAGGGCAGGTGTTTCTAAATCTAAATCCGGTCATCAAGAAGGGCCAGTTTTCCATAAAAGACCCCGAATACGGCGATATAGTACTCGCATACCTTGCGCGAGTGCTCTGAGGCGACAAACTTGGCCGCATGAGATCTTTGCTAGCTAACCCCTGCCTCCTTAGAACCTTCCAGCCCCTCCGCCATCTCCAACATCTTCGTCACGCTGTTCCAGTTTCTCCCCGTTGCTGGCGTCTTCAGCATCTTACCCATACCTGCCCACGGCAATTTCGACCGTCCCATTCCATTGGGAAAATAGATGTAAATTTCTCGCCCTTCGATCCGCAATTCCTCCGGATCGCACTTCATCTGACGAATCTTCTCCCGGCCTTCCTCCCCTGGATCACTCGCCAGAAAACTCACCAGCAGTTTGCCCGGCTCAATCCCGCGCCGCTTTGCGAACGGGCTCCTCGCAACCACCTCTCTCATCTCTGCCGCAGTCCGCAAAATCAC
>WNFJ01476115.1_pt2 | contig 11718 bp, 15 predicted proteins | sample 5400461 | NCBI WGS metagenome assembly WNFJ01 (sample SAMN13153349, study PRJNA577476) | soil metagenome | isolation source: 115 cm saprolite on Douglas fir-dominated hillslope | place: USA:California | collected 2013-09-17
TCGATGCGGCGATCGAGATGGTGAAGCAAGCCCGTCGCTCGGATCCGAGCGGCACCATCCAGTTCCAACAGGCGACCGCCGAGCACCTTCCGTTTCCAGTCGCTTCTTTTGACCTGGTGTTCAGCACGATGACGTTTCACCACTGGCAAGACCAGGCGCAGGGCGCCGCCGAGGTGGCCAGGGTCTTGACTCCGGGCGGTCGGTGGCTCGTCGCCGAGTTCGTCGCGACGGGACTCATGAAACCTGTTCGCCGCCTGCTGAGACTGCACCAGTTTCCCGATCTCTCCCATCTCCAGGGCACGCTGCGGGATACCGGATTGAGGATAGTCAAGGAACAACGTGTGCCCGGCCTGGGCGGACAGGTCGCCGTGATGGCAATCGCTGGCGAGGCGAGCCGATCCGGCGCAAACATCGCCAGATAGGCGAGGCAGCTTGGCATGAGATGGTTCAAGTCCGGCGACCTGCTCGACAGAGCCTTCGCCGTCGGCATCATCCTCAAGGGGCTCGACGGCATCCTCGAGGTCGGGGGCGGCGTCCTACTTCTGGTCGTCAGTCCAGCCACCATCGACCGCGTAACCAGAGCCCTTTCTCAGCACGAGCTCTCTGAGGACCCACACGACTACCTGGCGACTCATCTGCTGCATGCCGCCGGCAGCCTGACCGGATCCTCGCTGGAGTTCGGCGCTCTGTACCTGGTATCGCACGGCGTGGTCAAGATCGCGCTGGTCGCCGCGCTGCTCAGGAACAGGCTGTGGGCCTACCCCTGGATGATCGTCTTTCTAATCGCGTTTATCGCCTACCAGATATACCGCATGACCTTCGCGTTTTCGATTGGGCTCGTTGCGCTCACGGTCTTCGACGTGGTGGTGGTTTGGCTCACGTATGAGGAATACCGCAAACAGCGGGCGGCCCGGCATCCCGTCAGCTGATGAGCGGCAGCTGCGCCCCTGACTTTCGCGACCGAGCCTCGCGGCGGCGTGCTCGAAGCCTGAAAGCGAGCAAGATCACCTCGTTGACTCGCCGCTCGTACTCACCAACGCTCGCACCTTCGAGGGACTTGAATACTTCGCGCGCCGCGGTTTCCAGCTGATACCAGATATCGCCTGCGCGCTTCATGAAAAGCGGGTGCCGCGAGTTGATCACCACCGTCGTGACCTGGCTCTCAATCACAGTTTGGCTGCGAATCGCCGGATCGAGAGGCCGCACGACGACCTGGCCAAAGCCGCGACGCTTCTGCTCGTCCGCGTTCGGCAGTCGAGGCGGTGCCGGAGGCGTCTCGAGCTGGGCGACCTGTCGTCGAGTCGGTGGCGTGCGTGCATCGGACCGTGAGCGGGCGGCCGCCAGTCCCGGGAAAGCTTCTTCGCGTTCAGCGAGCCTGAGCACCTGGCTCAGCAGCCGCCTGACCTGTTCCGCGGTCTTGAGAGCAGACGCCGGAGGGGGCGCCATCTCGTCTTCCGCGAGTCGTTTGGCGATCGGCGCCAGAAGCACATGCATCCGTTGCTCCACCGCAGTCCACTCGGGGCCGTCCCTGGCGAAATCGCTCTTGTTCATCGTCAACGGAACGGGTGCCAGATCGACTTCTCCGACCAGGCGGGCCATTCCCGATACTTGCACCGCGTTCGAGTGACCAAAGAACTCGCCTCCCGCGATCAGCCGGCCAAGCTTGTAGCAGCGCAGGCCGGGTACGTAATCGACCCCCCGGCCTTCAGGCTCAGCGAGGCCATACCAACCGCGGATTGTCGTTCCTGCAGCGCGGACTGCGAAACGGTGCTCCTCCTGAAAGTTGATTGGAAGCGCTTCGACGCGTGCCCCGTTGATCGACATCTTCAGCTCGGCTCGAACGATGAGCGGGCGGTAGGTATCACTGAGTCGGGCGGCAAGCCGACGGGGGTCAACGCGCTTGTCGACACCATCGATTCGGATGCGTACATAGCCCTCCGCCACCGGCACCCGCTTGACGACCACCTTCAGCTCGTATGTCTTGAGCTTGGTGCGGTCGCGGTAATCAGCGTCGGCAAAGCGCCAGGATGACTCGTCACCCGGTCGGCTCGCTTCGACGGTGAAGCTCCTGCCCAGATGGCCGATAGCAGCCTTGCCCCCTTGACCGTACTGGCCGAGGAGGTTCCGACCTCGCTTGGACGACCCACCCCAACGCAGATAGTGGCGCTCGAGCTCGGTCGGCCCCATCCCCTCCCCGCCGCGAGTTTCGATGACAAAGTGCGAGGGATGGACTTGCAGCAGGACCTCGAGAAGGCCGCCCTTGAGTCGCGAGTCGATGGCGTTGTCGACGAGCTCCATGACGGCGTCCGCGGATGAGCGGTAGTTGGCGAATAGCGAAGCGGTGATGGCTGGGTCGATTCGCTCTCGGACGGTGACACGCTGGGCCATTCCAGTCGCAATCTATACCCGATCCGCGGCTCGGTGAGCTGTTATCGGGAGCATCCCTGGGCGGCGCTAATAAAGGGCGCCCGAGGTGCGGATCTGGTTGGCGATGTTCTTCGGGATCGCCGCCGCGGCCCATCGCCGCCGCGGCGAGCAGCTTGCCGCCTCGGAGGTAGCGGACTATGAAGTCTCGATCCTGAAGCGATCCCTCAACGGTGATGCTGTCCCACTCCGCGGCGAAACCGACGTATTCGAGGGTCTGGTCGAACTGATCGCTCCAGAAGGAGTGCACGTAGTCGTACGGCACGCCACGGTCCAGGAGCGATGCCGCGGCGGAGCGCCCTTGCTTTTCGGCGTTGTTGTAGTGCTCGACTCGGATGCGCCCAAACAATGGGTGAGCGTGGAAGGCGATGTCTCCAGCCGCATAGACATCAGGCAGGCTCGTCCGGCAGTACTCATCAACCTCGACAGATCGACCTCGGGGTCGATGCCGATGCCGGCGACCACGAAGTCGCACTCGAGCTGCCGCCCGGACCTGGTGACGACGCGCTCGACTCGTTCGCCACCCTCGAGCCGGTCGACGCCGTCACCGAGCACCAGCTGCACTCCGTGCGAGCGGTGGAGCTCCGCGATCACGCCCGCGACCTCAGGCCCGAGAACCCGGACCAATGGGGCTGGCGCCGGATCGATGGCTGTCACGTCCAGCCCAAGCGTTCGCAGTGATGCCGACACCTCGCAGCCGATGAAGCCGAGGCCGATCACCACGACCCGCCGTCCTGCGCGAGCGGCGGCCTTGATCCGTTCAGAGTCCTCCACCGTGCGAAGATCGAAGACGCCATCTCGGTCTGCGCCCGGAAATCGCATCTGGCGCTTGCGGCCGCCCGTCGCGATCAGAAGTCGATCGTATGCAAGGACCTCGTCGCCTTCGAGGCGAACTCGCCTGGAGTCCGGGTCGAGCCTGACCACCTTCCTGCCGAGCATGAGGTCGATTCCCAGCCTCTCGTATTCGGTGCGGGGCGCCACGAGCGCATCGTCGAACGGCTCGGTGCCACGAAGAAACCCTTTGGACAGTGGCGGCCGCTGATACGGAAGGTGCGCCTCCGAACCGATGAGGGTGACGTGAGCATCATGGGCCAGGCGGCCCAGCTCGAGCGCTGCGTTGCCGCCGGCCAGGCCGCCGCCAACGATTACGACCGACAGGGGTTTATCCACGCGCCGGGGGATCGATCCGAATGTTGGCGCCGGTCAGCGGAGCGGAGTCGGGTGTGGCGAGCCAGGTGATCACGCGAGCGACCTCGCCAGGCGAAAGCGGCTCCTGGCCGATGCCCGCGATTCGGCCCATGTCGGTGTCGATGGTGGCAGGGCTGACCGCGTTGACGCGAATCCCCAGGGGCCGGCCTTCGACGGCCAGGACCTCGGTGAGTCCGGCCAGTCCCGATTTCGCAGCCACGTAGGCCGCCATCTTCGGAAACTTGTCGGCTCCGGAAACACCTGACAGGCTGCTCACGTTCACGATCGTGCCGCCGGGCCGCATCAGCCGGAACGCGGCTTGCGAGCACAGGAAAGCGGCTCTGAGACCAACGCGTATCACCTCGTCCCACGTCTCGACCTTCATGTCCACCACGGGCGCGAGCTTGAGGATTGCGGCGTTGTTCACGAGCACATCGAGCCGCTCCAGCTCGCCGAAGAATCGGTTGACCGATGCTTCATCGCCCGCGTCGTAACCCGAAGTTCGACTAAGGTCGCGGCAGTCGTAACCCCGATCCGCCAACCCTCGCATGACCGCTGCCCCGACTCCGCGGGACCCGCCGGTGACGACCGCGATCAACGGGCCGCCCCCATAAGAGCACCCTCATAGGCATCGAGCGATGCGTCGAGGCCCAGCCGGTTGACAGCGGATGTCCGGACCGCCACCCGATCGAGCCTGGTGGCGGCGAGAGCGGCCTCGGCCAAACCCGTGACATCGCCAGGTTCGCTCAGGAAGCCCGACACTCCCGGCTCAACGTTCTCCATCAATCCTCCGCGAGAGTATCCGGCCACCGGACAGCCCGCCATCTGCGCTTCGGCGCCGACCATCCCAAATGGCTCGTCCCAGTGCACCGGCAGCAGAGTGACCGACGCGCCGGCCATCAGCTGCCACAACCCGGATCGCGGCTGCGGCGGTATGACGACCGCGCCGCTCAGGTCAGGCTGGTAGCTGGGGTCGTAAGGCACCCCGACCACGACTGGCCGCAATCCGATCGCCCGAGCGGCCGCGATCCCGTCCTCGAACCCCTTCTCAGGCGAAAGCCGCCCCGCCAGCAAGGCGTCCTGGCGAATGGGGACCTCCTCGACTGAGAAGACCGGCACTCCGTTGCGTAGGACCCCGACCTGACCGGCGCCTGCATGCGCCCAAGCGCGCCGGCACGACTCCGACACGGTGGCAAAAGGCGCCCTGCTTTTCAGGACCTCGGCGAGTACCCGATTCGAGATCGGCGGCATGTGGAGGGTGTGGAGAACCGGCAAGCCTTCCGACATCTCGATTGCTTCCGCGTCGAAAGCATGCTGTGAAACGACGTCAGCGCCCCATCGGCGGAGCTCCTTGAAGAGAATCTCGAACGCCTGTCGCATGACCGGCGACGCCGCCGGCTCATCAGTCGATCCGGGCATCAGCAGCGCACGATCGGCATCCGGCGCGACTGGAATCTCGACGAGGTCTACTCCAGGCACCTGTGAGCCTTCGGCGCAATAGACAAGAACCTCGTGTCCGCGCTCATGAAGGCCAACGGCCAGATCGCAGAGGAAGGCCTGAGCACCGCCGAGCTGAGCGGGTTGAAGCCGAGTCACCGGCGAAGCGACGACCGCGATCTTCAGTGGCTTTGCTGGATGTGAGACAGAAACTCCGCGCGCGTGCGCTGGTCACTGCGAAAAACCCCCAACATGCACGACGTCACGGTTTGGGAGCTCTCCTTCTCCACCCCACGCATCTCAATGCACAGGTGGCGGCCTTCGACGACGACGCCGACTCCGCGTGGTGCGACCACGGTATTAATGGCTTCCGCTATATCCCGAGTCATCCGTTCCTGAAGTTGAAGCCTGTGGGAGTAAGCGTCGACCAGGCGCGGCAGCTTGCTCAAACCTACGACCCTGCCCTCAGGAACGTAGCCGATGTGCGCGCGCCCAAAGAAGGGAAGCAGATGGTGCTCACACAAGCTGAAGAACGCGATGTCCTTCACGATGACCATGTCGTCGTAGTCCTCAACCGCGAAGAGGGCATCGCCCACTATGGTCGCGGGATCGGCGGCATAGCCCTCGGTGAGGAATCGAAGGGATTCGGCGACTCTGCTCGGGGTTTCCAGCAGACCCTCGCGGTCTGGATTCTCGCCCAGCTGCTCGAGAAGAGCCGCCACCGTGTCAGCAAGCTCGTCATCAGGTTTGAGAGATTTGGCGGCGATTCTCATCCGCGGTCAACCTCCACCACGTTGTTCTCGGTCTCCTTCAAGCGGACCTTTTCCAGCCGAGCGGATGCGAGCTTGCCCTCGAGGCGGCGCCAGATTGCCAGGGCGACATTTTCGGTGGTGGGGAGACAACCCTGGAGCCAGGGGACATCGCGGTTCAGGTGGTGATGGTCGACATCGTGGATCACCAGGTCCTTCACAATCCGGTCGACCTCTCTCAAATTGATGACCATGCCCGTGGTAGCGTCCACGGATCCGCTGACAGTCACCTCGAGGTCGTAGTTATGGCCGTGGTCCCCGGAACATGCGCCGAACACCTCGCGGTTGCGGGCCTCGTCCCACTCTGGCCTGGCCAGGATGTGACCCGCCGCAAAGGTAAGTCTTCTGGTCACCTTGACGCGCGGCTGCTGATCCATGTGCATATGCGTTAATCGATCCTGAGGTGGATTACTTCCAGGCTGCGGCGACGGTTCCACCAGGCTGGCAGCGCTACAGCCTCGATGATGTTGCGCAGCTGCCACAGGAGTATCTGACAACCATCCCCACCGCTGAACGCGAACGGGCCGCCCGCGGCGATGCAGCGGCCGGCGAGCGGCTCCGTCGAGCTCTCTTTTGGCCGATGGTTTATGAGCTCGAGCCTGAGCTCTGGGACGCCATCAGCCAGGTCGAGCCCATTCATCCGGGTGTCCTCGCGAAGCTCGAGATCGATGGACGGCGGGTTCTCGAGGTGGCCGCGGGCAGCGGCCGGCTCACCGTGCACCTCTGCCCGCGAGCCGCTGAGCTCGTCTGCGTGGAGCCGTCCTCCGGGCTGCGACGGATTCTTGCCGGCCGATGCCCGACTGCCGATGTACGCGCCGGCTTCTTTCATGCGCTTCCGATTGTGGACGGTTGGGCCGAGCTGACCGTCTGTTGCGCCAGCATGGAACCCGATCCGGAAGCCGTCCGCGAGCTCGAGCGGGCGACCGCGCGCAGAGGCGTGCTCGCGTTGATCAGCCCGGAAAGCCCGGATTGGTTCCAGGCCCATGGGTGGGAGCGGCTCACCTTCGACCCGACAGAAGTCGTGATCAACCCACACGACCCTCAGCTCGAAGCGATCTTCGGACCACTCGACCCGCCTCATGAGCTCCTGTGGCGCCACCGATGACTCGTGACTTCATATTGGTAACCTGAGCGGCTCCACGTGATCCCTGAGGCGTCCTTCTTTTTCTCGGTGGCGGCGATCAGCGTTACGCTCGCCGGCTTCTCTGGCCTGGTGGCGGCGTTCCGTCGCGGCGATCAGTTGAGGACGGTCGAGGTATTTCATTTGCGCGGGATCGCCGAGACGGGCCTCGCAAACGCGCTGATTGCTCTGATGACGATTCCGGTCGCCACCATCGCAGGTGACCTTCGCAAGGCCATTCCCGTATTGGGCGTGGTGGTATTTGCGTACGTCCTCGTCCAGATCGCCGTGTTCGCGTTGCGGGGACGGCGAATGTCGGTTCGCGCAGGCCGGCTTCAGGCAGCCGGCGCGATCGGGATCGATCTTGCGGTCATCGCCCTCGCGGTGGTCACCATCGTCGTCCGGGCGGTGGGCGCTTACGAATTGCTGATGTTGCTGCTGCTCGCGCGACCCATGTGGGATTTCGTCCGCGTCCTGCGGGACATGGGCGGGTCCAAGGTGCCGCCCGGCGCGTAAGGGTCCGACGATCGCGAGGTCCGGACCATCCAGATGCCGTCCAGCATCGTTAATTCATTGACTTGACGGCCGCCACGGCCGGTGGCAGACTGGTCGCCGTACGGACGTCGCGCTACTGGACGTCCGCCTGGGGGCCAACCTTGTTCGGCTCGTCAATTGGTTATTGGAGGCTTGGGAGGGTCTGCTGGCGGACATCGACGACTATTGCGGGACCCCGCCCCGCCCACACATTCCGTGGCTGCGCGATGTCCTCGTCGGCGTCGCTGTCGCCCGACTTGCCAGCACGCTCGAAGAATCCAACGTGCGCGTGGAGTCCCAGAAGTTGAGCTCCCAATTGGTGAAGGGCGCCTTCCAACGGGCGGGGTCCGATCCAATGCCAGGACTCGCGCTAAAGGGCGGTCGCGGATAGCTGATTCGAGGCGGCGGGAGGTGATACCCCCCACCTTCCGCCAGCTTTTTAAGGCGAATCAAGAGGTGGGTTGTTGTCTCGGCGCCTTGGCGGCCATCAGGACGACCGCCACCGCCGCGACGATGATGAGCAGGGCGATGTCGAATCCGTAGGGCGCGACCAACCAGTCCCGCGCGCCTCGGAGCAGCACCCACGCACCGACCAGGATGGCACCGACCAATCCGTAGAAAGCGCCTCGCCCCAAATTGGGCCGGAGGGGACGCGTGGTCGCCAGCGACGAGATGAGGGTCACGAGTCCCGCGATACCGGCTGGATACGGGAACAGGACGAGGGGCAGGAATTGATCGTTGCTGAAGTTCCCGAAGACGGACAGCCCCAGCAGCATGGCGGCCGCCACGCCGAGGACGGAGACGGCGAGGCCGATCGGCACCGCTGGAGGCCGGCGCCTCCGAAACAGGAACAGCGACGCCACAGCCGCCACGGGCGCGACGAGCAACAGTGGCGCAGACCACGCCGCGAGCTCGTTCGCCTCGTTGAGCGCGGGATTCGGGAACACCAACGCAGGAAACAGCCACAACGCTCCGACGAGAACGATGAACACACCAGCGGCAGCAATGGTGCCTGTGGTTCGGATCGGGTGCACAGACATTTGCGCCGCAGCGTCCGGGCGTCTCGCAGCATTCATGGTGCGCACGCTACCCGCGTGCCAGATGCGTGTCGTCCGTGGGCGTACTGATGTTTACGGCGCGCTTTGCATTCGCCGTACGGGGCAGTAATGTGTCCGACATGCAGCTGACCGAGCACGTTTCCTATGAGCTCAGGGATCGGGTCGCGCATGTGACGCTGACCCGGCCGGAAGCCCGCAATGCGCTCACCAATGCCGTGGCGGATGGGCTGGTGCTTGCGGTCGAGGAGATCGAGAAGGACCCCGGGGTGCGGGCGGTGATCCTCGCCGGCGAGGGGCCGATCTTTTGCGCCGGCGGCGACCTCAAGGCCTTCGCGGCCAGTGACCTCCCAGACGGCGACACCGTCCACAAGGGTCTTCTGGGCCTCCATCGGAGCCCGGCTCCAGTCGTAGCCGCCATCCAGGGCGCGGCGATCGGATACGGCCTCGGACTCGCCTGCGCGTGCGACATCCGCCTGGCCGCCGAGGGCACGAAGTTCCAGGCCGGCTTCACCGGCATCGGGCTGTCGCCCGACTCGACCACCTCCTACTTCCTGCCCCGCCTGCTCGGCCTTTCGGTTGCGACCCGGATGATGCTGACCAACTTGCCCATGAACGCGGAGGAAGCCTATGCGCGCGGCTTCATCGCCTCAGTGCATCCGGCGGCCGAGCTCGCCACAGCCACCGAGGAGCTTGCCCAACGCCTCGCCCACATGCCGAGCGGCGCGCTGCGGCGGGCCAAGGCCCTGCTCCAGGCCAGCCTCTCCCACCAGGCAGAGCAACAGGTCGAGATGGAGCTCGGCTTCATTCTCGAGTCCTTCGCCACCGACGACTTCAGCGAGGGCGTCACCGCCTTCGTCGAGAAGCGGAAGCCCGAGTTCGAAGCCGAGCGCTCGTAGGCGCGCCCGTTTGGTGCTCTGAGAGCGCGGTCATCGCTTTGCGGAGTTGAGCGGCCCGCGTCGCGGCGGTGCGGGCGGTAACGAGTTTCAGGATCACCGCATACTGTGCGGTCGTGCTGAGCGTCTCGAACGCCCGTGCCGCCCGCGCACTGGCCGCCAGGGCGGCGGCGAGGTCGGTTGGAATGGTGGCGTTGCGCTGTGACGCATAGGCGGCGGCCCACCTGCCGTCAGCCTTGGCGGCCTCGACCTCAGCCAGGCCGGATCGTCGCATCCGCCCGGCCGCGGTCAGCTCCTCGACCTTGTCCACGTTGACCTGCGACCAGCGGCTTCGTGGGCGGCGGGGTACGTACTTCTGCAGGTAGTAGATCCCGTCGTAAGGTCTGCGCAGGCCCGAAATCCAGCCGTAGCACAGGCCGACGTCGACCGCCTCGCTGCCAGTCAACGACGGGACGCCCGTTCCCTTCTTAGCGATCTTCAGCCACACGCCGACCCTCAGCTCGACATGCTCGTCCAGCCAGGCCTCGAACCCTGAAGCGTCGCGGAACGCGATCACGGCAGCTTCACCGACCACAGGCTAGGTCGACAACCACGGTCCGTCGACCAGGGTCGCTTCCGAGTCACCCGGCCATGGAGGCATCGTCACGCCGATCGCTGAAAGCGCCTCATCGCCGAGCGACCGAAACTGAAATCGGGTTCCAGCGGGAATGGTCAGGCATACACCTGCCGAGACCTCGACGACCTCGCCGGCGCCGTCTTGCTCCCGCCACATCTCGCCCCGGCCGGCGACGAAGTACCAGATCTCCTCGACCGTCCGATGCGTAACCGCGTGGGAAGTCTGCCCGGGCGCCAGCTCGAAGTGCGCCATGCCACCTCCGGCCAGGCCAAGCAGCACCCGAACATCGGACCCATCCGGCGCGACCCCCGTGCGCGCGACCGGTAGACGCATCGTTTCGAAGGATTGCATCGTCGCCTCCTGAGATGTCGGTCGAATCCAGCCGGCCGCCATTCGTCGTATCGAACATGAAGAATCACTCACGCTCCCTAAAGACGCACGCCAGCGCCGAAAGGGTATGGCGTATCTGGTCGAACCCGACCACCTGGCCGCACTGGAACCCCGACGTGACCGCCATCAGCCTGAGCGGTGGGTTTGCCTCGGGCACCACTGGCACGATGACGACTCGGGCGGGCGGCACCCATCCCATCGAGCTCCAGGCTGTGGAGCAAGGCCGGACGTTCACCATCCGCACCAGCCCGGCGCCGCTGTCGACGTTCCTCTTCAAGTGCGAGGTCGCGCCCGCCGCGGATGGCAGCCAGATCACCCAGGGCGTGAGCATGAACGGGCCGTTGGGTGGCCTGATGTCCGCGATGATGGGCGAACGCATGGCCGCAAGCTTCGAGGCGATCCTGGAAGGGCTCAAGAAGGAGGCGGAATCAAAGTGAAATACATGCTGCTGCTGGTCCGCTCGGACGAAGAGTGGGAAGGCCTGAGCGATGCCGAGCGCGACTACGACGCGATCATGCGCTGGTGGATGGGACTCTCCGAAAAGGGCGTCCTGCGAGATGGCGCCGAGCTGCAGCCGGCTCGTACCGCCACCACGATCAGATGGGACGGCCGGTCGGCCGTGACCATGGACGGTCCATTCATGGAGGCGAAGGAGACGATCGGCGGGTTCGGAGTCATCGAGGTCGATGACCTGGACGCTGCCATCGCGATCGCAAAGTCGTGGCCGGGGCGAGGCCACAAGGTGGAGATCCGGCCTATAGTTGCCCGCTGATTGAGCGACTCCGCCAGATCGGCGCTTGCCGATGTCTTCCGGCGGGAGGCGAGCCGTCTGACGGCCGCCCTTGTGCGCAGGTTGGGTGACTTCGATCTGGCTGAGGAGCTGGTCCAGGAAGCGCTCCTGGCTGCGCTCGAGCACTGGCCGAGGGAGGGTGTACCGGAGCGTCCGGGCGCCTGGCTGATGAACGACGGCTCGCCGCCTGGCTGTCGACCGCTGGCGCCGCCAGCAGCGCTACGAGGAGAAGTTGGCTCTGCTCCTGGCCGCCGAGCCGCCGGACGAGCCTGAAGCCGACGATCGCTTGCGCCTCATATTGACGTGCTGCCACCCGGCCATCAACCGGGAGGCACAGCTGGCCCTCACCCTGCGCGCCGTCGCAGGCCTGACGACACGCGAGATCGCGCGCGCATTCGTCACCTCGGAGGCCACCATCGCGCAGCGAATCGTGCGGGCGAAGCGGAAGATCGTGGAGGC
>WNFJ01718596.1_pt1 | contig 11718 bp, 11 predicted proteins | sample 5400461 | NCBI WGS metagenome assembly WNFJ01 (sample SAMN13153349, study PRJNA577476) | soil metagenome | isolation source: 115 cm saprolite on Douglas fir-dominated hillslope | place: USA:California | collected 2013-09-17
GATGTCTACATCCTGGTGCACGACAAGAAGATTTCGACCATGAAGGACCTGCTGCCCGTGCTCGAGAAGGTGGCGCAGACGGGCCGTCCGCTGCTGATCATCGCCGAGGACGTCGAGGGCGAGGCGCTCGCCACGCTCGTGGTCAACAAGCTGCGGGGCACGCTCAAAGTCTGCGGCGTGAAGGCGCCGGGCTTCGGGGATCGCCGCAAAGAGATGTTGATGGACATCGCCGTGCTCGTCGGTGCGGGTGCGGATCCGCGCGTCATCTCCGAGGAGATGGGGCTGAAGCTCGAGAATACGGTCATCGCCGATCTCGGCCAGGCCAAGCGCATCGTGATCGATAAGGACAACACCACGATCATCGGCGGCAAGGGCAAGCAGGACAAGATTCAAGGCCGCATCGCCCAGATCCGCGCCGCGATCGACAAGTCCACGTCCGATTACGACAAGGAGAAGCTGCAGGAGCGGCTCGCCAAGTTGGCCGGCGGCGTCGCCGTCATCAACGTGGGTGCCGCGACCGAGACCGAGATGAAGGAGAAGAAGGCCCGTGTCGAGGACGCGCTGCATGCGACCCGCGCGGCGGTCGAGGAAGGCATCGTGCCGGGCGGCGGCGTGGCTCTGCTGTGGGGCCAGCGCGCACTCGACAAGATGAAGACCACGGATGAGGACGAGCAGATCGGCATCGCGATCGTGCGTCGCGCGATCGAGGAGCCCATCCGGATGATCGTACAGAACGCGGGCGCCGAGGGCGCCATCGTCGTGGGCAAGATCAAGGAGTCGAAGGACAAGAACTTCGGCTTCAACGCCCAGACGGGGGAGTTCCAGGACCTGGTTGCGGCCGGCGTCATCGACCCGACCAAGGTCACCCGGACCGCGTTGCAGAACGCCGCGTCCATCGCGGGCCTGCTCCTCACGACCGAGTGCGTCGTGGTGGAGAAGAAGGAGAAGGAAAAGGCTCCGCCGATGCCCGGCGGCGGCGGCATGGGTGGGATGTACTAACAGGCTGGGCGCGTAGACGCCCAGACGCGTAGGAAAGGCGCCCCGGAACCGCATGGTTTCGGGGCGTTTTTTCATCCGGTGACTCGGCGCACCGCGCGGCAGCGTATCTTTGGGCCATGCCCGAGCCGGCGGGATCAGCGGGGCGCGCGACACTGTCACGCGAGCTCAGTGAGTTCCTCATCGAGCTCTCGATCGCGCTGCACCGCCACGCCATGTACCCCGAGGGTCACCCCTCGCTCGAGCCCGCCGCCTCCGGCGTCATCCGGCGCGCCGACCTGTTGTTCGTCGACCGGCCCACCATCTCGCTGGGCGTCGCCCGCAATCAATTAGTCATTGAAGGGGTCGCCACCGATCCCAAACACCCCGTCCTCCGCGAGCTCGCCGGCCGGTTGCACCGCCACCACCTGGGCGCCGTCACGTTCGCCCGTGGCGTCGAGGCACCGGAGCTGACGGCCGTCCTCCAGACGCTGGCCGCCGAAGCGGAGCGCACGGGGCAGCCGCTGGGGCTGGGTCCGCCCGAGAAGTTGCGGGCGTGGCCGCACGTGGTGCTGCACCCGCTCACCTACGAGCGCCTCGAGCTGGTGGACGATGGCAACGGCGGGAGTGCGCCCGGCGCCGGCGGCGAGGCGGCGACGCGCAGCGCCCAGCTGTGGGTGGGTCTGGCTCGCGCCGCCCTCGCCACCGGCTCCTCCGATGAAGCGCCGTCCACGGAGCCCGCGGCGGTGGCGAAATCGATCGACGAGCACCCGCGCGTCGCGGGGTACGATCAAGTGATCGTGGGCTATTTGCTGCAGATCGCCGACGAGCTCAAGGCGTCCGGGGGGCAGGAGGCCGTGGCGCTGCGGCGCCGCACGTCCAAGCTGATCAAGAATCTCCGGCCCGAGACGCTGCGCGCGCTGGTGGACATGGGCGGCGACTTCGCGCAGCGCCAGAAGTTCGCCCTCGCGGCCACGACCGGCATGGCGGTGGACGCCGTGCTCGAGGTGGTGCAGGCGGCGGCCGCGGCGTCGGGGCAGCACATCTCGCACGGCTTCTTGCGACTCCTGTCGAAGCTCGCGGCGCACGCCGAGGGCGGCACCACGAGCACCCGGGTACACGCCGACAGCGCGCTGCGCGATCAGGTGGCGCGGCTCGTGTCGGGCTGGGACCTGAGCGATCCCAACCCGGGTGCATACGGCGCCGCGCTGCAACTCATGGCGTCGGCGCGGCCGGTGGCGCGGGTGTCGAGCGGCGTCCGATACGAAGCCGAGCCGCTGCGGGTGCTGCAGATCGCGCTCGAAACGGACCAGGCGGGCCCGGCCGTCTGGCGCGCGCTCGACGATCTGCTGGCGATCGCCGGGGACGCCACGCTGCTCGATCTGTTGGAGCGCGCGCCCGAGGGCGCGGTGGCGAGCGCCTGGCGCTGCTGCTCTCGAGCGCGTCCGTGGACTTCGCCGTGGCCGACCGTGTCGGGGCGCGGCTCGATCCCGCGGTGGCGGCGGCGCCCCTGCTCGACGCCCTCGCCACCGCCGAGTCGCGCGCCACGCGGCGCGCGCTGCTCGATCGTCTGACCCGCCTGGGCTCGGGCGTCGTGCCGGTGGTCATCGCGCGGCTGGCGGACGCGCGCTGGTACGTCGTACGCAACCTGCTCGGCATCCTGCAGGACCTTCCCGGGTTGCCGGCAGGGTTCTCGGCCGCGGCCTTCGCCGCGCACGCCGACGGTCGGGTGCGCCGCGAAGCGCTGCGCCTGCAATTCCGCCTGCCCGCGGAGCGCGACCAGGCCCTCATCGCCGCGCTGAGCGACGACGATCCGCGCGCGCTCCAGTTCGCGCTGCACGCCGCGCGCCAGGGCTGTCCGGCCGCGGCGGTGCCGGTGGTCATCGCGCGGGCGCAGGATCGCACGCTCGACGCCGACTTGCGAGCGCTCGCCATCCGCGTTCTCGGCAGCACCCGCGCACCGCAAGCGCTGGCCCCGCTGCTCGAGCTCGTCGACGGCGGGAAGACCTTCTTCGGCCGTCGGAAGCTGCGGCCCAAGTCGCCCGAAATGCTTGCGGCCCTCGCCGCCCTCGCCGCGGGATGGGCCGCCGATCCGCGTGCGGCGCCGCTGGTGTCGGGCGCCGGCCAGTCCGCCGACGCGGAAATCCGCGCCGTGGTCGGCGGGGGAGCCAAATGAGCGAGCCGGCCCGCTTTCTCGCCGCGTTCGCGCAGGCGCTCGCCGGCATGGCGTTGTACGCCGACCGCCATCCCGCGCGCGAGCGCGCGATCGACCTAGCCTACGAAGAGCTGCGGGGCCTGCAAGCGGACACGGCGCAGCCGCTGTTCACGTTCCTGGGCGATGAGGTGGTCTTCGGGCGCCAGCCGTTGCGCGACATGAAGGCGTGGGATTGGGGCACCCGGCTCGCAAACGCGGGCATCCAACGCTTGGAGTTCCAAGAGGCCGTGACCCGGGATGACTTCGAGGGATTCCTCGAGGAGGTGCTGGCGCGCCTGACGCTGTCGATGATCGATACCACCGAAGCGCGCCAAATGCGCCACAGCTCGATCCGCTTCGGCTCGGTGGGACTGAAGGGCGAGACGGAGTCGCCCCAGGGCGAAGCCCTGCCGACTGCCACGCTCAGCTTCTCGCTGGGCGAAGAGGCGGAGACGCTGCGCTGGCTGCAATCCGAGGTGCGCGAGCGCGGGACGGTGCCCCTGGTGGAAGCCGAAGCCATCGTGCGGTCGCTGTCGGTCGCGATGCACGGCGGCAGCCAGGTGATGCTGCCGCTGCTGCAGCTCAAGGAGTTCGATCAGTACACCACCACGCACTCGATGAACGTAGCGGTCTTGACCATGGCGCTGGCGGAATACATGGGGCTCGCGGCCAGCGACGTGCGCGCGTTCGGCATCGCGGGGCTGCTGCACGACGTGGGCAAAGTGCGCATTCCGATCGAGGTTCTGACCAAGCCGGGGAAGTTGACGCCCGAAGAGCGCGCCCTCATGAACCAGCACCCGGCCGACGGCGCCCGCATCATTCTCGAGACCAACCAGCCGCTCGATCTGGCCGCGATCGTCGCCTACGAGCATCACATCATGATCAACGGCGGCGGCTACCCGACCATGCGCTTCGCCCGCGACTGCCATCACGCCAGCAAGCTGGTGCACGTGTGCGATGTCTTCGACGCCCTGCGCACGCGGCGACCCTACCGCGAGGCTTGGCCGCTGGAGAAGGTGGTCAGTTACCTGCGCGAGTTGGCGGGCGTCGAATTCGACCGCGAACTGGTGGAGGTATTCACGCGGATGATGGAGGAGTCCGAGTCACGGGTGGCGGTGCTGCACGACACGGCCGAAGCGGTGCCGGCGGCGCCGGAACCCGCCGCCGCCGGGCCGGCGTGACATTGCGCGCCATCTTGGGGTACAATACGGCACCCATGAGACGCCTCTTTTCCATCCTCGCGCTGCTCGGCACGCTTGCCGCGCCGGCGCTCGCCGCGCAGGCGCTCGCCGCGCAGACGCCCGCGCCGCGGCGGCCGCGTCTCGAGGGCAACTGGCAGGCCAAAGTCGACGACGCCATCCGCAACATCATGGTGCGCAACGACAGCTCCGCCCAATTCGGTGAGCAAGTCGCGCGCTGGCGGATCGTGGGCGACAGCCTGTGGATCACCCTGGGCGACGGGGTCTGGCAGGTGTACGGCTTGAAGCTCGAGAGCGACAAGCTGACACTATCGGGCGGCGATCTCGACAAGCCGGTGATGTTGCGGCGCACCGGTCCCGCGCTGCCGCGCGCCACCGGGGTGGACATTCCGGACCCGCCGCCCGCGACGGCGCGGGCGTGGGACTGAGGGCACGGGCGCGGGAGACCGCGCCCGTCGTCATTTCGGGTGCGGGAGCTCGCGCAGCGAGCTGATGCGCCAGCCGCTCGCGGTTTGCCGGAAGGTCATCGCGAACCGCGGCCGCGATTCCTGATAGGCCCCGCCGCCCCGCGGCACGTACGTGTACAGCGCGTCCACCGTCGCCGCCGCCGTGGGGCCGTGCACCGCGATGTGGTTCGTGGTGAAGCGGGCTTTGAGCTGATCCACCGACCGGAAGAAGCCACTCCACGCCGTGGACGACACCGACGGGTACAGCGCCCGCAGGTTAGCCACGCGCTCGCTGGCGATGGCGCGCGCCAGGTCCTGCAGCAGGACGCGGATGGCGGCTTGCGGATCGCGCGGTTGCGGCGACGGCGGCGCGATCCCGGCCGAGACGCCGATCTGCTCGGCGTCCTCGGCGGCGATGCGGGCGAGCGTGAAATTCTGGGCGCGCAGCAGGGAATCGGCTCGGGCGAATGCCCCAGCCGCACGCAACGCATCCTTGTGGCCGGCCAGCGCGCGCACGACGGGGGTGGCGCGCTCGATGGCGTTGGCTGCTTCGGCGTGCATCGCGTCGGCTTCGGTCACGGCCTTGTGATACTGCTCCGTGGCGCCCTGGTAGCCGGTGGACGCGCGCGTGACCGCCCCACGCCGCGCGGCCTGCTCGGCATTCTCCCACATCGTTTCGGCCACGAGCATGGAGGGCACGTTGTTGCGCAGCGCGCCGGCGCGCAGGGCGCGGGACCGCGCGGCGGCGGCCGAGTCGCGCAGCGCCTGGATGGCGGGGTTGAGCCCGTGTGGTGCCGCCGTGTCGACGCTCGCGACGGGCACGATCGGCGCCGGGGGCGGCGACGTCAGCGACAAGTAGGCGACGGCGGCGACCGTGACGGCCAGCAGGCCGAGCACCGGGAGCCGCCACTTCAAGGGTGCATGCTGCAGCATGCGCAGCGCCCATAGCGGAATGCGCGACCAATGCTCGCCCAGCCGCTGTGTCGTGCTGTCGCCCGCGCCGGAGAGCGCCGCCCGGATGCCGATCAGCGCCTGCTGCAGCTGGCGCGCGCTGTCGTAGCGGTCCTCGGGCACCTTGTTCATCGCGCGCGCCACGACGCGCTCGAGCGATGCCGGAATGGACGGGGCCATGGTCCGCAGCGGCTTCGGGTCGGTGGTGAGCACCTGGTACAAGACGCCGTGCAACGACTCGCCCGCGAACGGTTTCTGATAAGAGAGCAGCTCGTACAGCAGGCACCCCACCGCGAACACGTCGGTCACGCGCGTGATCGGACCGTTGGTGATCTGCTCGGGCGCCATATAGCTGGGTGTGCCGACGAGCGCGGCGCCGCCGGATTCGTCGGCCGACTGCTGCCGCGCGATGCCGAAGTCCATGATCTTCACGCGGCCGTCGGCGGTGAGCCGGATGTTCGAGGGCTTGATGTCGCGGTGGATCACGCCGCGCTCGTGCGCGTACTCCAGGCCTTCCAGCATCTCGATCGCGATGTCGAGCTTGCGCTCGAGCGCCAGGGGCTCCTGCGAGGTGATCAGCTCGCTCAAGTCCCGGCCTTCCACCAGCTCCATCGCGATGAACAGCTGGTGGTCGTGCTCGCCCAGGTCGTAAATCGTGACGATGTTGGGGTGCTGCAACGCGCCCGCCGCGCGGGCCTCGCGCAGGAAGCGATCGTGCGCCTCCTTGGTCTTGCCAACCTGCGGGCCCAGCCGTTTGAGCGCGACGAAGCGGCGCAGCACGGGGTCGTAGGCCTTCCATACCACGCCCATGGCGCCTTCGCCGATCACGCCGTGGAGCTCGAACTTCCCGAGGCGCTTGTACTGTTGCGCGCTGTCGTCGGCTGTGTCGGCGCTCATCGGGTGGCCCAATCGTAGATCCGTCCCAGGGTGGCGCGCGTCGCGTCATCGAACGGCACATCGCGCCGCGGTAGCACGCGCGCCGCGACGGTGAGAAACCCGTCGCGCGTCATGCGCGCGCCGTCGGTGGCGCCCCAGGCGAAGGGTGGCACGTACTTCGGCGCACGCACCGCCTCGAACACGTTGGCACCCGCGCCCAACACCGTGCCGGTGCCGAGCAGCGTGCCGATCGCGGTCTTCACGTGATCGCCGATCAGACTGCCGAGGAACTGCAAGTCGGTTTCGATGCTCGACGCGCCGACCTGCAGTCGCACTTGGCCGTAGGTGTTCTTCAGGTTGGACGTCGTGGTGCCGGCGCCGAGATTGGCCCAGCGGCCCACCACGGAGTGTCCCACGAAGCCGTCGTGGGACTTGTTGGCGTAGCCCAGGAAGACGCTCGCCGCCACCTCGCCGCGTACCACGCAATAGGGACCGATCGCCGAGCCGCGGATCGGCCCGCCCAGGAGGCGCGAGTTCGCGCCCACCCAGAGCGGGCCCTCGAGCCGCGCGCCGCTGCGCACTTCGACGCCGTGCTCCAAGACGACCGGGCCCGTGCGCACGTCGAACACCACGCCGGGTTCGACGCTCGCTTCGTGCAGCGCCAGATGCGCGGCGTCGCCCAGCAGGTGACACCCCGCGGGCACGGGATCGCTTTCGCCCAGCAGCGCGGTGAGGTCGGCCGGCAGCAGCCGGTCCAGCGCGCGAATCAGATCGGCCGCGCCGTGCAGCACGAGGCCCTCGACCTCGACGGCGGGCGCCGGGTGCGGCGCGGTCCAGGTCTCGCCCGCGCCCACGCCCCAGCCGACCGTCACGCCGCCGCAGGTGAGGCGGAACGGACCCGGGGGCAGCGCTGGCGCCAGACCCCGCGGCGCGAACGTGGACGAGCCCACCACCGCGGGTCCGCGCACCGCGTGGAACGCCGCCACCCGTGGCAGCCGCCCCTCGGCGAATCCCGCGAGATGCGGCAGCGCGAAGATCTCCATCGTCTCAATGCCCAGGAACTGCTCCCACCGCTCGCGAATCAAATGCGCGCCGGCGCGCAACTCGCACAGCGGCCGCGAGCCGGCGTAGGGCGCCCACGCGGGCGCCGGTTCGGGATCGAGGAGATACAGCGCGTGCGTCATCGCCGCTGCACGATCGCCTTGAGCGAGTCGGCGTGCCCCAGCGACGTCACTAACGTGTGCCCGTGCGCCCGTACCACGATCACGCCCTGCGCGCCCAGCACCGTGAGGTCATCGTCTTCCGCCCACAACACGGAATCGCGCACGTCGTCGCCCAGCGTAACGCGCCCCACCACCACGTTGCCGTGCGCGTCGCGCCGCCGGATGCGGAGCAGGGCGTCCCACGAGCCGATGTCGTCCCAGGCGAACGTGCCCGCGATGACGGCGAGCCGCTTGGTGCGTTCAAGCACCGCGACGTCCACTGCCACCGGCGACGCGGCCGCGAAGAAACCGGGCACATCGCCCGCGGCGAGCGCCGGCCAGGCGCGACGCAGCTCGCCGGCCGAGGCCTTCGCCTCCGCCAGGAACCGCTGCACGCCCCAGGCGAAGAGCCCCGTGTTCCAGAGCGCGCCCTGTTTGCGCAACGCGGCCGCCCGTGCGGCGCTGGGCTTCTCGACGAAGCGCTTCACCTTGCGCGCGCGGCCCAGTGGGGCGCCGGGCACGATGTAACCATAAGCCGTCTCGTTGCGCACGGGCTTTACGCCCACCGTCACGAGCACGTCGTGCTGCGCCGCGACCGCGAGCGCGCGCTCGGCCGACGCGCGGAACTTGGCGTCGTCGCCCACGGCCCAGTCGGCGTGCAACGACAGCATCTGCGCCGCGGGATCCCGGCGCGCGATCCAGTCCGCGGCCCACGCGAGGGCGGGCGCCGTGGAGGCGGCGCGCGGCTCTGCGAAGATATTGTCGCGCACCGCCGGCACCACCGCCGCGATCTGATCGACGAGGAACGGGCCTGTGATCACCACGATGCGCTCCGGCGGCACCAGGCCGGCGAGGCGCGCCACCGCCTGCGCCAGCAGCGGGCGGTCGCCAGCCAGCGGCAGCAGCTGCTTGGGGCGCTCCGGCGTGGACAGCGGCCAGAAGCGCGTGCCCGAGCCCCCCGCGAGAATCGCTGCCCAGACGCTCATGCGGCCGCGTCGGCGCCGAACAGCGCGTTCACCTGCGTCACGAGCTTCGACGGGCTGAACGGCTTGGTGACGATCGTCGCCCCGGCGCGCCCGATGTCGGAGAGGATGCGGTCTTCCCCCTCGGCGGTCAGCACCATGACGGGGAGACGGGCGGTGGCGGGGTGGGCGCGGAGCTCCAGCAGGAAGTCCAATCCCGAGCCGTCGGGGAGGTGTAGGTCGAGCAGCAGGCCGGTGATGCCCGACGCGGGGTCGGTGAGCGCCGCGCGCGCCTGGGCCAGGGTGCGGGCCAACGAGACCTCGTAGCCCTGGGCTTCGAGCACCGGGCGCAAGACGAGCCCGATGTGGGGCTCGTCGTCCACCAAGAGGAGATGCCGCGGGGAGGCCATGGGCCGCTCCCGCTCAGAGGAGGCCGGCGATCGCCGACCGGTGCCGGCGCAGGTCGAACAGCAACCCGCCCACGTTGGTGGCGGGTTGGACGAGGACGACGAGCAGGGCGTCGGCGTTGAGAACCGCAACGACGGCGATTCCCTGGCCGAATTCCAGCACGGCGGTGCCGAAATCGCCGCGGCCACCCGCGCCGCCGAGCTGCGTCATGCTGTTGATCACCGAGGGGAGCAGGGCGGCGACGCTTTCGCCGTCCACGCCGTCGCGTACGCGGGAATCAATCGCGAGACCGTCGCGCCCGACCACCACCACGGCGTCGACACCGGCACGCCGGTTGAGCGCTTCTACTACGTCGCGGATCGTCGCCATAGGCGTTGGCCAACGTAGACCGCGACACAGGCGAAGTCAAGAACTGGCCGTGGGTTGACCCACTCCGACGCGGCTCGGTATCTTCCCCCACCGATGACCTCCCCGCGCCCGCGCCTCGGATTTCTCACCGCCGCCTGCGGCATCGCTGTGCTCGCCGCGGCGTGCAGCGTCGGCAACCTCGGGTTGCCCCTCGCGACGGACACGAACGTGGTCGACACGGTCTCGCTGTGGGCTCTCGACGGCACCGCGCTGTCGTTGCCGTCGGGCTACCAGATCGCGACCAAGACCACGGTCCGCACCGATCGCTCTTCGTCCTTCGACTTCGCGTTCGACGTCGACACGCTGGGGCGGCCCGTGTTCCTGCCGACGGGGGCCCTCGGCCTAGGTGTGGGGTCCGGCCTGCAACACACGAGCGCGGCGTTCGACGGGATTACGGCGCCATCGGGCTCGGACTACACGTCGGACAGCGCATTCGTGTTCGACACCGGTAACGTGGCGCTGGCGCGCTCCCGACCCGGCTGCTCGCTCGGCGCGAGCATTTTCTATTACGCCAAACTCAAGGTGCTCGCCTACGACCCGGTGGCCCGCCGCGTCGACTTCGAGATCCTGGTGAACGCGAACTGCGGCTACCGCAGCCTCAAGCCCGGCGTGCCGACTTCGTGACGTGATCGATCTCAAGCTGCTGCGGTCCGCCCCCGGCCAGGTGCGCGCCGCCCTGGGGCGCCGCGGTGACGCCGGCTTGACCCGCTTGCTCGATGAGCTCGAAGCCCTCGACATGAAACGGCGCGCCCTCACGGCGCAGCTCGACCAGCTCAAGGCCGAGCGCAACGACGGCGCCAAAGCCGACGCCGCGCTCGTCAAGCAACACGGCAAGCTCCCCGCCGAGCTGGTCGAACGACGCAAACAACTGGGGCTGCGCATCACGCAGCTCGAGAGCGAGCAGCGCAATATCGAGGCGGTGCTCGAGGCCAAGGCGTTGTTCGTGCCGAACCTGCCACAGCCCGAGCTCCCCGACGGTGATGCCGCGCAGAACAAGGTGATCCGCTCGTGGGGCACGCCCCGGCCGCACGACGCCGCGCTGCAGCCGCACTGGGTACTGGGTGAGCGGCTGGGACTGTTCGATTTGGCGCGCGGCGCCAAGTTGTCGGGGTCGGGCTTTCCGCTGTTTGTGGGCGCCGGCGCGCGCCTCGTGCGCGGGCTCGTGAACTTTATGCTCGACCTGCACACGCGCGAACACGGCTACGTCGAGGTCGAGCCGCCGTTGCTCGTGAAGCGCGAGACGATGCAGGGCACGGGCCAAGTGCCGAAGTTCGAAGACGACGCCTACAAGACGGCGCCCGACGACCTGTTTCTCATCCCCACTGCCGAAGTGCCGGTCACCAACATTCACAGCGACGAGATCCTGGACGGCGCCCGCCTGCCGCTGGCCTACTGCGCCTACTCTCCCTGCTTCCGACGCGAGGCGGGGGCGCACGGCAAAGACACACGCGGTCTGCTGCGCGTGCATCAGTTCGACAAAGTCGAGCTGGTGCGCCTGGTGCGGCCCGCCGACGCGGCCGCCGAACACGAACGGCTCACCGCGCACGCCGAAGCGGTGCTGCAGCGGCTGGAGCTGCCATACCGTGTGGTGCTGCTCGCCGCCGGCGACGTGGGCTTCGCCAGCGCCAAGACGTACGACCTGGAGGTGTTCGCGCCGGGGGCGGGGCAGTGGCTCGAGGTGTCGAGCGCCAGCACGTTCACGGATTTCCAGGCGCGCCGCGCCGGCATCCGCTTCCGCCCCAAGGCCGGTGAGAAGCCCGAGTTCGTGCACACGCTCAACGCCTCCGGCGTGGCTTTGCCGCGCACCATCGCCGCGCTGCTCGAAACGCGGCAGCAGCCCGACGGGTCGGTGACCCTTCCGCCCGCGCTCGTGCCGTACGTGGGCGTCGAGCGGCTCGCGCCGCCCGCCCCGCCCGCGGCTGCCGGTGCGTAGCGAGGCGCTCCGGCGCGCCGGGCCGGTCGCCGTCGTGAGCCTGGCGCTCGCCTTCGGCGCCCTGTCGGTCGGCTATGCCTGGGTCGTGGCGCGCCATCTCCGCGATGATGCGCGCGATACCACCCGGTTGTTGGGCCGGGTGTTCGCGGGGCTCAACGACCCGC
>WNFJ01748845.1_pt3 | contig 11717 bp, 11 predicted proteins | sample 5400461 | NCBI WGS metagenome assembly WNFJ01 (sample SAMN13153349, study PRJNA577476) | soil metagenome | isolation source: 115 cm saprolite on Douglas fir-dominated hillslope | place: USA:California | collected 2013-09-17
CGCGTGGCCGAGCTGGCTCGCGGCCAGCTCCCAGTCCGGCTGCGGGTCAGCGACGTGATCGGCCAGCGCTATCGCGCAGCGCAGGCTCGAGTACATGCTGGAACTGCCAGTCAGCAGCGCGTAGGTGTCGGGCGTGCCGTCCGCGTGCCGTCGCCAGATAATCTCGCCCCGCTGGGTCTGCAGCCCGATGGCGAACTCGATGCCTGCCTTGACCACCGGCCACAACTGCGCGGCAAAGTCCTCGTCGCCGGTGACGAGCAGCTCGTGCCAGACGCCCACGGCGCAGTAGGCCGCGTGGTTGCTTTCGGTGTTCCACTCCTCGACCCCGCCGCCTGGCGCCTGCACGGGCCAGGATCCGTCGGGCTGCTGCGCGGCGGCGAGCCACGCGTAGGCGCGGCGCGCTGGCTCATGCAGGCCGCAGACAGACAGCGCCATCGCGCACTCGATGTGGTTCCAGGCGTCGACGTGCCCGTCTGGCCAGCCGATCGAGCCGTCGGCCTGCTGACTTGCCGCGATGGCGCGACCGGTGGCGATCAGCTGGTCGGCGGACAGCACACCGGGAACGTCTGGCACCCAGCTGCTCGTTCCGGCCAGCTGCCCAGTGCTGGTGAGGTCCGGGCCAGCTAGGCCCGGGTCGGCCAGGTCCGGGCCGGCCAGGTGCTCAGGCTGCGGCATGCACCTTCTCCGCAGCGGCATGCCGCGGCCGGGTGACCGCCGCGGGCTTGCTGGCATAGACGACCAGGCTCTTGCCGATCATCGGGTTCAGCGCCTGGTCAGCCAGCCTGGTCACGGCCGGCTTGCGCATGATGTCCCAGACCAGCAGCTTGTGATAGGCGCTGGCCAGCGGATGCTTGTCGTCGTGCACGCCAACCGCGCACTTCAGCCACCAGTAGGGCGAGTGCAGGGCGTGCGCATGATGGTGGTCGCCCACAGTCAGACCCGATCTGGTCAGCTTGGTTTCCAGTTCATGACGGGTGAAGATGCGCAGGTGCCCCCCGGGCACGTTGTGGTAATCGTCGGACAGCAGCCAGCAGACTCGTTCCGGCAGCCAGGCTGGCACTGTCACGGCGGCGATGCCGCCCGGCCGCAGTACCCGCGCGATCTCGGTCATCGCAGCCTGATCGGCCGGGATGTGCTCCAGAACCTCGGCGGCGATGACGATGTCGAAACAGTCATCGGCGAACGGCATCCGGGTCGCGTCGCCGGCAGCCGGCGTGATCGCCGTCGCAGCGGAAATCTCGCCTGCCTCGGCCATGGCGGCGGCGATGGCGGCAACCTGGGCAAGTTCCCCGCGGTCGGTGTCGAGTGCCACCACTTCTGCGCCGCGGCGAGCGGACTCGAAGGCATGCCGGCCGGCGCCGCAGCCGAGGTCGAGGATCTTGGTTCCCGTCGTGATGGGTAGCCTGCGGAAGTCGACGGTCAGCATGCCGGGACCCCGGCGCCGTGCGCGGCAATCGCCAGCCGGTACTCGGCTATCGTCGCCCGCGCAACGGCCGGCCAGGCAAACCGCTCGGCCACCCGGGCCAGTGCTGCTTGCGACATCCGCTCCCGTTCGGCTGGCGAATCATGCAGCAACCGCAGCGCCGCGCACAGTTCCTCCGGGTCGCCAGGTGTGACGAGCAGTGCGGCGTCGCCGGTCACCTCAGGCAGCGCGCCCGTTCGGCTGGCTACGAGCGGCGTGCCCGAGGCCATGTGCTCGACCGCTGGCAGCGAAAAGCCCTCGTACAGGGAGGGAACGACGGCCATCTCGGCGCTCGCGACCAGTCGGGCGAGCTGCTCGTCGCTGATGCCGCTGACGAACTCGACCTTCCCGGTCAGCGAGAGCTCGCCGAGCAGACGCTGGGTAGGGCCGTCCGGCACGAGCTTGCTCACCAGGGTGAGCGACACGTCGCGCTCGACGGCGAGCTTGGCGTACGCGCGCAGCAGCGTCGCGACGCCTTTGACGGGGGAGTCCGCGCTGGCCACGGCGACGATCCGGCCGGGAACGCGGGCTGACTCCCGTGGGTGGAATAGCCGCGTGTCCACGCCCAGCGGGATGACTTTGACACTCTCAGCAGGCACCTTGAAGTCACGCAGGATGTCTGCCTTGGATGACTCCGAGCCGGTCATCACCGTGCCGACCCGGCGGGCGACGCGCCCCTGCATACGAACGAAGGAGTACCAGCGCCACTTGGGGATCTTGCGCAGCCCACGGGCCGCTTTCAGTTCGATCCGGCGGTCCACGCTGATCGGGTGATGGATGCTGGTAACCATCGGGAGCCCGAGCCTGGGGATGCCGAGGTTGCCGTAGGCCAGCACTTGGTTGTCGTGCACGATGTCGAAGTCGCCGCGGCGGGCCCGCAAGGCGCGCAAGGCCCTGAGGCTGAAGGTCAGCGGCTCCGGGAAATACGCCGTCCACATTCCCGCGACCTCGAGCACATCGATCCAGTCCCGGTACTCACGCAAGTGCGGGGTCCGGAACGGGTCGTCGTCTCGGTAGAGGTCCAGGCTGGGCAGGGTCCGAAGCAGGGGCCCGGGCTCGAGTTCGGGATAGGGCTGCCCGGAGTAAACCTCTACGTGGTGCCCCAGCGCGGCCAGTTCGCGGGACAGATGCCGCAGGTAGATGCCCTGGCCGCCGCAGTGCGGTTTGCTGCGGTAGGACAGCAGCACGACCCGCAGCGGACGTTCGTCGGCTGCCCCGAAGGCCGGCTGCTGGTCCGCGCGAGGGGCTGGGATGGCGCCGAGGCCAGCGGGGAGGCCAGCACTGATGTGGTCGGCTGCTGTGGTAGTCACGCAGGTTCGCGCCTCCTCGTTCGCCACTGGTTCCCCGCAATGGGCGACCCGCGTGACCTCTTAGCCAGCGAACATTACCAAGCAAGTAACTTGCGTGACGTTTGGCCCCACGCGTACGTCAGTCGGGCGAACGGCTCGGGGCGACCCCCGAAACCTATCCCTGACCTGTCCGTTGCAGTAGTTATATCTGTAAGCTGCCGCGACGACGGTATAACTCGGAGGCTCCGCTGACTCGACGTGCGCTGATTACCGGTATCACCGGGCAGGATGGTTCCTACCTGGCTGAGCACCTGGTCGATATGGGATATGAGGTCTGGGGCCTGATCCGTGGCCAGGCGAACCCGCGCGTTCGCCATTTGCGGCAGTTGCTCGGCGACGTCCGGCTCATTCGCGGCGACCTGCTCGACCAGGGCAGCCTCATCGCCGCAGTGGAGCGGGTCCAGCCCGACGAGGTCTACAACCTGGCGGCGATCTCCTACGTGCCGATGTCCTGGCAGCAGGCGGAGCTCACCGGCGAGGTCACCGGGCTCGGCGTGCTCCGGGTGCTCGAGGCGATCAGGGTGTGCAGCGGGATCAGCTCGTCCCGGACGCCGGGACGCGGCCAGATCCGGTTCTACCAGGCGTCCTCGTCGGAGATGTACGGGCAGGTGCGGGAGTCGCCGCAGACCGAGAGCACGCCGTTCCACCCGCGCAGCCCGTACGGCGTGGCCAAGGCCTACGGGCACTTCCTCACCCAGAACTACCGCGAGTCCTACGGCATGTTCGCGGTGTCCGGGATCATGTTCAACCACGAATCGCCCAGGCGCGGCTCGGAGTTCGTGACCAGGAAGGTCACGCTGGGCGCAGCCAAGATCAAGCTCGGCTACGAGCGCCAGCTCAGGCTCGGAAATATGCACGCGAGCCGGGACTGGGGTTTCGCCGGCGACTACGTCCGAGCGATGCAGATGATGCTGGCGCAGGACTCCCCGGCCGACTACGTGATCGGCACCGGCGTGACGCACTCGGTCGAGCAGCTAGTGGACACAGCCTTCCGCGCTGTCGGCCTGAACTGGCGCGATCATGTGGTGACCGATGCAGCCTTCATCCGGCCGGCCGAGGTGGACCGGTTGTGCGCCGATCCGTCGAAGGCCAAGGATGAGCTCGGCTGGGAGCCGAAGATCGGCTTCGAAGAGCTGATCGCGATGATGGTCGACGCCGACGTCGAGCTACTCGCCTCGTCTGGCGGCAGCGCCGGCGAGGAATTCGGCACCGACTCCTGGTGAGTGACTGCGTGCCCCGGTCTCGGCGACCGCCGGGAGCCGACGTCAGACGTGGCCGCCAACGGCTTTGCCGATCCCGTAGGTGAGCGCCGCTGCCAGCGCGGCCAGTGCGAGCTGCCGCAGTGCGCCGCGCCAGAACGGCCTGGCCGTGATTCGCGCCACCACGCCGCCACCGACGAAGGCGGCAACGCCGGCCAGTATCAGGGTCGCAGCAAGTGACGAGTAGCCCAGCAGGTACGGCAGCAACGGGATGAGCGCACCGACCGCAAAGGTACTCAGCGAGGCGCCGGCCGCGGTCAGCGGCGAGGGCAGGTCCTTGTAGTCGACTCCGAGTTCCTCGCGGACGTGGATGCCTAGCGCCTGTTCGGGGTGAACAGAAAGCTGCCGGGAGACCTCGTCGGCCAGCGCCGGGTCGACTCCGCGCGCCTTGTACATGGCCGCAAGCTCAAGCTGCTCGTCGGCCGCGTTGTGCTCGAGTTCGTAGCGCTCCTTGGCCACCTCGGAATGGACAAGCTCGTTCTGCGAGGACACCGACACATACTCGCCGGTGGCCATAGAGAGCGCGCCCGCCGCGAGGCCGGCCAGGCCGGTGACAACGATCTGGCTGTGCGAGGCTGCGGCGCCGCCGACGCCGGCGATCAGCGAGACGTTCGTGACCAGGCCGTCCATGGCGCCAAAAACTGCAGGGCGCAGCCACCCTCCGGAGACGTCACGGTGGTAATGCCCGTGCGCTTCGTGCGCCCCCGACCCGGTGGTCGAGTGCATCGCGGAGGCGGTTGACTTATCGGCAGATGTCATCGTTAAGGCATGCCTTGCATAGGTATCTAGGGCTCGCGACTGCGCAGACGGCGGGCCAACATGGCCCGCAGCTTTACAGATCAGGTTAGCCGAGCGATTGGGCTGGGCGGGTTGGCAGCCCGGCTGCCTGCCACGCCTGGAAGCCACCATCGAGGTCGGTGGCCTCATGCAGGCCGATCAGACGCAGCGAGGCAGCCGCCAGCGTCGATGCGTAGCCCTGCGAGCACATCACGATGATCTGCATGTCTGACCTGGCCAGCGCGGGGATCTTAGCCTCGCTGCGGGGGTCGAGGCGCCACTCCAGCACATTGCGGCCGATGATGATCGCGCCCGGCACTTCTCCCTCGACGATGCGCTCCTCGAGCGGCCGGATGTCCACCAGGGCAGCACCGTCGGTGAGTGCCGCGAATGCCGCTTCGGGCCGGAGTCGGCGCAGCCCGCTGCGGGCCTCGGCGAGCAACTCGTCGATGCTAGGGGCGCCGACCGGAAGCTCGTCCGAACTCAGCCTGGAAGCCGATGCGCTGGCCCTGGCAAGGGCAGTGTTGGCGCCGCCGCGGCCCCGGCCGCCCTCAGGGCCGTCGATGGGGACCGTCTCCCTGGCGAGCAGGCCGTAGTCGGTCGAGGTGTAGTAGGTCATGGCGCTGAGCGGCGGTGAGTAGGCGTGAATGCTAGTGGCTGAGGCCTCGCCGCCATGCGCGACGTCGTGCACGTGGCCGGGACCGAAGGCCACCGCCTGTCCGGTGGTAACCCGTCTGCGGCTGAGCCCGCGCCCGCTCGGCACTCGGTAGTGCTCCATCAAGCTGCCCTCAGCGATCGCGAACGAACCCGACGAGCCGCCGTGGTCGTGCCAGTCGGTGTCCTGGCCGCGCTCCCACGCCAGCAGCCAGACATCGCAGGAGTTCGACCGGTGCAAAGGCAGGTACCAGCGCACATCCGGGTCGTGGACCACCAGGTCAGCCCACAGATCATGGCGGGCGGCTAGGGCCGTGGTGATCGCTCGCAGCTGCGCCGGCGCTAGCCGCCCCGCACGCGGGGCAAGTCCGCGCAACGTGCTCTCGATGACTTGCTGCCGCTCTGGGCTGACGCCCCAACCGGGCTTGAGGCCGACGCCGGTTTGTGGCGCTGCTGTCGCTTCCGACCCGGCTTCCGCGATGGACATGTGACCTCCTTCAAGGCTGGGCAGAATTATTATGCTCCTGCTGCGGGCAGCCAGGATCCAATCGCGAGGCGCTCGATATCCGCGCCGAGCGGGCGGTCCGCATCGACTGGGTCGACCACCCGTGCCAAGCTGGCTAGCAGCGCCCGACCAGCCGGCTGCGACGGCAGTCCTGACGGTGCCGCAGCCTGAAATGTCGCAGCCTGGAGTGTCGCAGCCTGGAATGCCGTGAGCACTTCGCACGCCGCCACGACGCGAGCGCGCTGCAGCGCAGCCCGGAGGTTGACAGCCGCTTCCCAGGCAAACGACTGCACGTCCTCCTGGCCGCCCGAGGTTTCGACGAGTCCGATCGAGGCAGGCTGAGCCAGCCGCCGCAGGGCATGTACCTCGCCGACGGCCCGCTTGTGGACAGCAACCAACCCTGCATCAGGACCGGGCCGGGGGGCCAATTGCGCGGGCAAGCCGGTGACGCGCGGGTCAAGCAGCCGGTGTGTTCGCGCAGCCGCAACCTCGGCGGCGTGCGTGATGGCGTTCCCCAGCTGATCGCAATGAGCCCCAAGATCGATGCCGTGGAACCCAGCCGTGCCCACGAAGCGGTCTCCCAGGAAGGCCGGCGAGTCCGTCACTCCGGCCAGGGCCCGCTGCACCGCCGCAGCCAACGCATCAGTCGCCCGGCTGAGATGTGCCAGCACCGGGCCGGCCACCCGGAAGGAGACCGGCGCCTGCAGCATCCGCGGCTGCACGTCCGGCGGCATGAGCTCGCGGAGCTGGGCCAGCACGCGGGCGAGCACCTCGTCACCGCGTGCGCAGGCCTCCGCATAGGGGTCGGCAGGGGCCCGGATTGCGGCTATGGACAAGCCGGCCGCGGCGGTCAGCATGGCCGTCACCGCCCGGGCTTCAGCCTCGGCAAGCACGCTGAACGCCGTAGCGCCCGGCACCCCTGCCAGCAGTGCGATTCCCTCCTTCGGCCCGAGTACGAACTCGGTCAGCCCATGTGCACGCAGCGCCCCGGCAGCTGGCTCGGTGGTCCCGTCCGGACTGAGCACCTGTCCGATTCCGGCCAGCGGCCCGAACGCATGCGCAAGCTGCACGATCTCTCCGGCGCTGCCAGCGGCGTCGCGCGGGACAGCGGGGACGACGTCGGCCGCAAGGAAATCCGCCAGCCGCTGACACAGGCCAGCCGAGACCCCGGCGTCACCGGACAGCAGCGTGCGCAGCCGTACCGCGAAGATCGCCCGCACGTCGGGCCGAGGTAGCCACGGCGGACCGCCGACGGCGCGGCCGACGAGCAGGTTGCGCTGGTGTTCCGCCTGCTCGGCTTCGGTCAGGCGGATATGAGAGAGCGCGCCCATCCCGGTGTTGACGCCATACACCGGTTCACCGACCTGCAGCACCGCACGTGCCTGCACGCAACGGGACTGCACGCGGGCGAGCAGGCCAGACCCGGGCCTGATCGGTTGCCCGTCGGCGACTGCGAGGATCAGGCCCGGATCTAGGTCAGCGGCGCTGCTGAGCGTCCGGATCCGGGCCACGACGCGATCGCGCGACCGATCAGCTCTTCACCGCGTTCTGCAGGAAAATGTGGCCGATGGCGGTGGGATACGCACCGGACACGTTCTTCGCAGTGGCGGTCAGGTAGTTGTAGAAGTACGCATAGATGATGGGCGTCTGCGCGAGCAGCAGCGTCTCGATCTGCCCGGCGATGGTGCGCTGGCTCGACAGGTCCGGCGTCGCGATGTACTGGTTGGAGAGCCTGTCGTAGTCGGCATTGCTGAAGTGCGCTGCGTTCCAGGCGCCGGTGCCCTTCTTGGAGTTGGTCGTCTGCAGCGGCGCGGTCAGGAACACGTTCGGGACGCTGCGGTTGCCGTAGTCGACGAGGCTGATCGTCGCGTCCAGCCAGTCGGAGGTGCCGAAGAGGTAGTTGCCGTAGTACTTCGGCTGCGCCTCGACGTTCAGCTTCATGTTCACGCCGATGGCCTTCACCGACTGCTGCACGATCTGCGCGAACTGCGGGATCTCCTGGATGTTCTCGGTGGTCAGGGTGGTCGAGAACCCGTGCGGATGGCCGGCGGCTGACAGCAGCGACTTCGCCATGGCAATGTCCTGGGCGCGTTGCGGGATGCTCGTATCGGTGGACGGGTAGGCGGGGGCGAACGGGCTGTCGTTGCCAAGATCGGAGTAGCCCTTGAACAGCGCCGTCACGATCTGCGTGCGGTTCAGACTGAGACCGATCGCATGGCGCACCCGTGCATCGGTGAAAGGTGCCTGGTCGCAGCGCATCGACAACTCGCGGTGCGCGCTGGACTTCAGCTTGATGACGTTGTAGCTGCCATTGAGCAGTTGCTCGCCGCCGGTGACGGAGAATTGCCCGAGGACGTCGATCGCGCCGCTGGTGAGCGCCAGGATCGACGGAGTCTGCGTGTCGTAGAAGGTAAACTCTGTGCCGGCGGGCTTCGCCTTCGGGCCCCAGTACTGCTCGTTGCGGGTGAAGCTCGCGCCCTGCTTTGCCGTGTAACTCTTCAGAATGAAGGGCCCGGTGCCGATGAATGAGCTCTCCCACTTCGTCGGGTCGTAATTGTTCGGCAGGATGATCATGTTGTAGTTGTCGGACGAGGTGAGGTACGGGAAGTTCCCGTTCGGCGCGCTCAGGTGGAACGCGACGGTGTAGGCGTCGACCTTCTGTACGCCGTCGGGCGCCAGCACCCCGCCGAACGCCGACAGAGCCGACGACTTGCCTTTCGGATCGGTCTGCAGCTTGTAGGTGTAGACCACGTCGTCGGCTGTCAGCGGGCTGCCGTTGTGGAACTTGACGCCTTGCCGGATCTTGAAGGTCCAGACATCCGCGGCGGTGTTCGATGACCAACTGGTAGCAAGCACGGGCTTCAGGGTCAGCGTCTGATCGGACAGGCAGAGGTACTCGCCGGTCTGAGCCAGCATGTCCAGGCCGCCCTGGTCGGCCACGGTGACCGGATTGATGGCGGCGGCGGGTGTGACGATCCCGACCTTGATCGTCGCGCCGGCCCCACCCGGAGGCGTCGAGGTCGAAGACGCGGGGCTCGAGCCGCACGCGGCTAGGACCCCGCCCAGTACGGGCGCTGAGATCCCGACCAGCGCGCCTGCGCGAAGGAAGCCCCGCCGGGTGAGCCGGCCGGCCACGAACTCGTCGATGACGTGGTTCCCGATTTCTGATTGCTCTGCGCGCAGCTGATCCAGCCGGTCGTTTCTTGCGTTCACAGGTCCTCCTAGGAACCTTCACCGGACCCGCGAGGTCGCAGTCCGACGCCAATGGAAAGCAAACGTATGTACTGGGCCCGCGTTTGTCACTCCATACGCCCGCGGCTTTGCAGGGTTGTTAGCTGATCGATAGGGATATGACAGCTCATCAAATGGCCAGGCTCGACCTCAGCCAACGGCGGCTCGGTGGATTCGCAGATCCCCGATGCCAGCCGGCGCGGGCAGCGAGTATGGAAGACGCAGCCGGTCGGGGGGTTCGCCGCCGACGGGATCTCGCCGGTCAGCCGGATCCGCTCGGTGCGCTGGCCATCAAGGCTGGGCACGGCGGACAAGAGCGCCTCAGTGTAGGGATGGTGCGGTCCGCTGAACACGCGCTCGGCCGGACCGAGTTCCATGATCTTGCCCAGGTAGAGCACGGCGATCCGGTCTGACAGATAGCGAACCAGGCCGAGGTCGTGCGAGATGAACAGGTAGGTCACCTGCTCCTTAGCCTGCAAGTCCGCGAGCAGATTGAGAATGGCAGCCTGCACTGAGACGTCGAGCGCGGAGGTCGGCTCGTCACAAACGACCACGCGCGGGCCGCCGCCGAAGGCGCGGGCGATGGCGACTCGCTGCTTGAGTCCGCCGGATAGCTGGCGTGGCCGCAGCGGCAGGTGCCGGGGTTCCATCCGGACCGATCTGACCAGGTCGGCCAGCCGCTCGGCCAGTGCGGCGCCGGACAGGCCGGCCAGTTTCCGCAGCGGCCTGCTGATCAGCTGACGGACCGTGTGCCTGCGGTTCAGGGCCGAATCGGGGTTCTGGAACACGATTTGCAGTGCCTTGAGCTGGGCCGGGCTGCGCCGCGCGAGGCCAGCCCCGAGCGCCGTGCCGTCCAGCTCGATCACAGATCCGGCATCGGGCGGAATGGCCGCTGCCGGACTCGCCCACGAGGCCGAGGGTCTCGCCGCGCTCGATTTCCAGGTTCACTCCGACCACGGCCTGCACCGCCTCGCCGCCAGCGGAGAACGTCTTCGACAGGTTCCGCATGGTCACGACCGGGCGCGCGGTCTCAGTGACCGATGGCAACTGCACGTCGGCAGGGGTGTTCCTGGGCAGGTCCGCAGTCGCCTCATGCAAGTAGCACCGGGAGTTGCGGCCTGGCCCGACGTCAAATGCGGGCGGCGCGGCGTCCCAGCAGCGCTGCTCCGCGATTGGGCATCGGGGCGCGAAGATGCAGCCGGTCTGCGCTTGGCCGGGAGGTGGCAGGAAGCCGGGAATCGCGTCCAACCGGCCGTGGTCCTTGCGCTGCCCCTGCCGCGGTATGCAGCGCAACAAGCCCACGGTGTACGGATGCTTGGGCTTGTCGAAGACCTGACGCGCCGGGCCTTCTTCGATCAGCTCGCCCGCGTACAGCACGCCGATCCGATCGCACATCTTGGCGATGACCGCCAGGTTGTGACTGATGAACAGCAGCGAGGTGTCAAGCTCCGCCCGCAGGCCGGCGATCAGGTCGAGCACTTCAGCCTCGACCGTAGCGTCCAGCGCCGTCGTCGGCTCGTCCAAAATCAGCAACGACGGCTCAGCGGCGATCGCCATCGCTATCACCGCGCGCTGCGCCATGCCGCCGGACAGCTCATGGGGGTACCGCGCCATGACGCGGCCCGGATCGGAGATCTGGACTTTGCGGAGCATCGCCTCCGCGAGCTCCAGCGACTCCGCCCGGCTTTTGCCCGCTACCTCGTACACCTCGGCTACCTGCCGGCCCACCTGGATCGCCGGATTCAGTGCCTTCCCCGGCTCCTGGTAAACCATCGACACCTCGCGGGCCCGCAACTCCCGCAGTTGCGCCGGGTTCATGGCTAGCGGGTCGCGGCCGGCTATCCGGATCGAGCCCGCGCTGACCCGGCCGTTCCGCGGCAGGTACCTGGTCAGGGCCAGCGCAGTGGTCGACTTGCCCGAGCCGGACTCGCCGACAAGCCCGTAGGACTCGTTGCGCCCGATCTGGAAAGACACATCGCGCAGCGCCAGCCGGTCGCGCCCACGCACCCGGAAGCTGACGTCGACGTGCTCGACGAGGACGGCTGCCTGCGGCCCGGCCGCCGGACCTGGCACCGTATTCGCTTCTGTCGCGGTCATCCGGCGAGCACCTGCTCGACCGTGTCGCCGATCAGGTTGATCGCGATGATGAGCGACGCGATGGCGAGTGCCGGGAACAGCGTCTCCCACCAGTATCCCGCGCCGAGCAACACGTAATTCGCGTAGATATCGGTACCCCAGCTCGGTGTCGATGGCTGACCGCCGAATCCGAGGAAGGCCAGCGTGGCTACGGTGAAGATGGCATAGCCAAGCCGAACGGTGAACTCCACGAGCACCGTGGGGAAGACGTTGGGCAGGATCTCAGCGAACATCAGCCGACCTGACCGCTCGCCTAGCAGCCGCGCGGCCGGAACGTAATCGAGCTGGCCCTCTACCTGGACGGCTGACCGGACTGTTCGGGCGATCAGCGGCGTGAAAATGAA
>WNFJ01356797.1_pt1 | contig 11716 bp, 8 predicted proteins | sample 5400461 | NCBI WGS metagenome assembly WNFJ01 (sample SAMN13153349, study PRJNA577476) | soil metagenome | isolation source: 115 cm saprolite on Douglas fir-dominated hillslope | place: USA:California | collected 2013-09-17
GGGCCGGCTTTCCAGGCCAGGATGGAGCATTCGCTGACGCCTACGACCTGACCCACGACCCCTCGGCCGCGGGCCGCTAGCCCGCGCTCGCGGCTATGGTTGTAGCTGACCCAGACGCGCGCTCGTGTGGGTGCGCTGGGGGCCCTGAGTCCTGGCCGCCGCCTCGGCGCCGGTGGACGGCGGGACCGCCACGGGCGCGGCGACCGGGGCGACTCTGCGGAACAGCAACCGGTAGCGGTCCCAGCTCGCCAGGATCTGGCGCGCCCGGGCGCTGCCGGTTCTGATGAGGTGCTCGCGCACGAGCCCCGTCACGCGCTCCTCGTCCGTGTCGCTCAAGGGGCGCACGGTGACCGAGTCCGGATTGCAGCGCAGCGCCAGGCGCTCCGTGTCATCGAGGACGTAGGCGACGCCCGCCGACATGCCGGCGCCGAAGTTGCGTCCCACGGCCCCGAGCACGATGACGATACCCGCCGTCATATACTCGCAGCAGTGGGCGCCGGCGCCCTCGACCACCGCGATGGCGCCGGAGTTCCGCACGGCGAAGCGGTCGCCGGCGCGGCCCGCCACGAACAGCCTGCCGGCCGTCGCGCCGTACAGCGCCGTGTTGCCGAGCAGGACGGGCGGGTCGCCGGCGTCCGCCGCATCGGTCTCGCGGAACGGGCGGATGGTGATCTCGCCGCCGGTGAGGCCCTTCCCGACGTAATCATTCGCCTCGCCTTCGAGCTCGAGGCGCATCCCGCGCAGGGCGAACGCCCCGAAGCTCTGTCCCGCAGTCCCGCGAAACCGCAGGTGGATGGCGCGCGGCGGCAAGCCCGCGTCGCCCCCTCGCTCGGCCAAGCGGCCGGCGATGCGCGCCCCCGTCGTGAGGTGGTGGTTGCCGATGTCGTACACGCCGGTGAACGATCGGCCCGCCGCAAGCCGCGGCTCGAGCGTCGTGAGGATCTCGTCGTCCAGCGTCGCACCGCCGGGACGGTCGTTGCGCTGCACCGTGCGACGTCGCGATCCTTCCTGCCCCGCCAGCGGGTCGGCCAGGAGAAACGACAGGTCGAGCAGGTGAGCCCGCGGTGCGTCCGGGCGGTCCACCCGCTCGAGCAGGTCCGATCGCCCGACCGCGTCGTCCAGGGAGCGACATCCCAGCGTGGCGAGCATGCGGCGCACGTCCTCGGCGAGCCAGGTGAAGTAGGCCACCACCCGCTCAGGCGTGCCACGGAACTTGGCCCGCAGCTCGGGCTGCTGGGTCGCGATCCCGGTGGGGCAGGAGTTCAAGTGGCATTGCCGCGCCATGTCGCAGCCGAGCGCGACCAGTGCCGCGGTCCCGAAGCCGTAGGCTTCGGCGCCGAGCAGCGCCGCGATGATGACGTCGCGTCCCGTGCGCAGGCCGCCGTCGACCCGCACTTCGATCCGCTGACGCACACCATTCTCGATGAGCAGCCGCTGCGTCTCGGCGAGCCCCAGCTCCCACGGGACGCCCACGTGCTTGATCGAAGAGAGCGGGGAGGCGCCCGTGCCGCCGTCGTGGCCCGAGACGAGGACGTAGTCCGCGTACGCCTTCGCCACCCCCACCGCGACGCGCCCGACCCCGGCTTCCGCCACCAGCTTGACCCCTACCCGCGCCCGCGGATTCACCTGCTTCAAGTCGTGGATCAGCTGGGCCAGATCCTCGATGGAGTAGATGTCGTGATGGGGCGGAGGCGAGATCAGGGGGACGCCCGCGACCGCGTGCCGCAAGCGCGCGATCAGCGCCGTGACCTTGTGCCCGGGGAGCTGGCCTCCTTCGCCTGGCTTCGAGCCCTGCGCGATCTTGATCTCCAGCTCGTCGGCACGGACGAGGTAGTGCGTCGTGACGCCAAACCGACCCGAGGCGACTTGTTTGATGCGGTTGTCCGCCCGGTCCCCACCGGCGAGCGGCGCGTAGGTCGCGGGGTCCTCGCCGCCCTCGCCGGAATTTGAGCGGGCCCCCATGCGGTTCATGCCGACCGCCAGCGCGCGATGCGCTTCGGGAGAAAGCGCGCCGAGCGACATCGCGGTCGAGATGAAGCGGCGGCGGATCGCCTCCGCCGGTTCCACGGCGTCGAGCGGGATGGCCGCACCGGCGCGGATCGTCAGCAGGTCGCGCGGGCTCGCCGGCGCCCGGGCCGCGATGCGGGCGCGGAAGGCGTCGTAGGCCGCCGGCTCGGCGGCCGCCCCCGCCGCGTGCATCGCCCGGACCACTGGTGGCGACCAGCCGTGATCCTCGCCGTCGCGGCGGTAGCGCACCCGCCCGTAATCCGGCAGCACCACCGCGCACGTGGGATCCTCCGGGTACGCCGCCGCGTGGCGCGCCAGCACATCCGCGGCGAGCTCCGCGAACCCGATGCCGCCAAGCGCCGACACGGTGCCGGTGAAGCAGTGCTCGATCACCTCGGCACCGAGCCCCAGGGCTTCAAAGATCTGGGCGCCACAGTAGGACGCGAGCGTGGAGATGCCCATTTTCGACAGGATCTTGCGGAGCCCCGCCTCGGCGGCGCTGCGGAACCTGCGGCGGGCGCCCCCGTCGGCGACGGCCGCGCGCACCGAGTCGAGCGCGAGCCAGGGATGCACGGCCTCCGCGCCGTAGCCGATCAGCGCCGCGAAGTGGTGCACGTCCCAGGCGTCGCCCGCCTCGGCCACGAGGCCGAGGCGCGTCCGCAGCCCCTTCTCGAGGAGGTGCTGGTGCACGGCACCGATCGCGAGGAGCAGGGGCAGCGGAGCGCGGGTGCGCTCGGCCTGGCGGTCGCTGACGATCAGGAGGCGCGCGCCCTGCTGCACGGCGCGCCCCGCCGTGCGGCACAGCGCGTCGAGCGCGACGCGCAATCCCGCGGGGCCGCTCGCGGCGGGCCAGGTCGCGTCCAGGGTGACCGCCTGGGCGCCGACGATGGCGCGGAGCGCCGTGAGCTCCTCCTCGAGCAGCACGGGATGCTCGTTGCGGATGAGCCGCATCCCCGCCGGCCGGTCGGCGAGCAGCGAGCCGCGGCGCCCAAGGTGCATGCGCAGCGACATGACCAGCGTCTCGCGCAGCGGGTCGATCGGGGGGTTCGTCACCTGGGCGAAGCGCTGCCGCAGGTAGGCGTACGGGCTCGGCGGCACGCGCGCGAGCGGGGGAATCGGGGTGTCGTCCCCCATGCTCCAGACGCTGTCCTGGCCGGCGCCGCCCATCGCCTCGAGTCCGTAACGCAGATCCTCGAAGCTCCAGCCGAACGCGACTTGCCGCGCGACGCGATCGAGCTCGGCGAGGGCGGCCGCCTCGGGGGGCGGAGCCGCGGGCCGAAGCGGGCGAATGCTCCGCGCTGCCCAGCGCGCAAAGGGACGGCGGCGCGCCACCTCGCGCTTCGCCTCCCCGTTGTGCAGGATCGCCTTGCGCCGAGTGTCGACCACCAGGAGTTCGCCGGGGCCGAGCCGGCCGCTCTCGATCACCGCGGCGGGGTCGAGATCGACGAGGCCGGTCTCGGAGCCCGCGATCACCAGCCCGTCCCGGGTGACCTTGTAGCGGCAGGGTCGGAGCCCGTTGCGGTCGAGCGCGGAGCCGACGATCACGCCGTCCGTGAAGGCGAGCGCCGCCGGCCCGTCCCACGGCTCCACCAGGCACTCGTGGTACTCGTAGAACCCGCGCAGCGCAGGCTCCATCTCGACGGCGCCCTCATGGGCCTCGGGGACGAGCATCATCAGTGCGTGCACCGGGTCGCGGCCGGAATGGACCAGCAGCTCGAGGGCGTTGTCGAGGCTCGCCGAGTCACTCCCCTCCGCCCAGATCACCGGCCGCAGAGAGTCGACGCTGTCGCCCCAGAGGGGCGACGCGAGGGCGGGTTCCCGGGCCCGCATGGCGTTGCGATTGCCCCACAGCGTGTTGATCTCACCGTTGTGGGCGAGCAGGCGGAACGGCTGCGCCAGCGTCCAACTCGGGCTCGTGTTGGTGGAATAGCGCTGATGGAACACCGCGAGCGCCGTCTCGTAGTCGGCTGAGCTCAAGTCGGCGAAAAAGGCGGGCAGCTGGGTGCCGGTGAGCAGCGCTTTATAGACGAGCGTGCGACACGACAACGAGCACACGAAGAACGGCTCGAGCTGGGGCTGCGCGTCCGCCACCCGCCGCTCGATGGTCCGCCGCGCGAGGTAGAAGGAGCGCTCGAGCGCGGCTTCGTCGCGGCGGTCACCGTCTGTGGGGAGCGTGATGATCGCCTGCCGGATCGTGGGGCAGGTGGCGCGCGCGCTGGCGCCCAAGACGCCCAAGTCCACCGGCACGTCGCGCCAGGCCAAGAGGGGGAGGCCTTGGCCCGTGAGCACTTCCTCCACGATCCTGACGGCGCGCTCGAGGGCGCGGGCCTCGCGCGGCAGGAAGAAGGCGCCGACGGCGAACGGCCGCCCCGGCGCGAGCGCGAGGCCGTGCGTCGCCGCGTGGCGGTGGAACAGGGCGTGCGGGATCTGCGTGAGCACGCCGGCGCCATCGCCCGAACTATCGGCCGCGGCCGCGCCGCGGTGGGCCAGGCGACCGAGCGCCTGGAGCGCGAGCCGCAGGATCGCGCTCGTACGCTCGCCCGACACTCGCGCCACGAAGCCGACGCCGCAGGCGTCGTACTCGCGCCAGGGGTCCAAGTGCGGGGCGCGCACCGGATACCACTGCGATCGCTCGCCGCCCGCCATCTCGCCTCCTCATCGTGCCAGGGAAACAAAACGGCCCGCTCCATTGGGAGCGGGCCGGGCCACCTGCTTCTCAGACGCGCCTACGCCGGCCGTTCGCTCCCGTGCCGAGTCGGCACCAGGTTCGCGGTCGCGACGTGCAGCGTGGCGTTGGGCAGGCACCACCCCGAAGGGCAGCGCAGGGTATTATTATGCATCGCTCAGTATAAATATGCTGGCCGCGCGGGCGCCCGTCAAGAGGCCCGCGCCAACAGCGTTTGCAGCTCCGCGAACGGCATCAGGTCCGCCAGCGCCGTGTAGGTGCCCCGATCGCGCAGCTCGGTCACGATGCGGCGGATCAACCCGAGCGTCGCCTGGACGACGCGCGGGCCGAGGCTCGCGCGCCGGACGCCCAAGCGCGCCAGCTCGCCGAGGGGCGGGGCAGGGGGCCCCGCGATGACGTTGAGCGGGCCAGGGAGCGCGCGGGCGAGCTGTCCGATCGTCGCCGCGTCGCTCACGAACGGCACGAAGAGGCCGTCCGCCCCCGCCGCATGGTAGGCCGTGGCGCGCCGCACCGCTTCGGCGAACCGCTCGGCCGGCGTCAAGTCCCCGAGCTCGAAGGCATCGGTGCGCGCATTGAGGAATACGGGCACTCCGCCTGCCGCTGCGGCCTCGCGCACGGCGCGGATCCGTTCTACCTGTAACCCGACGTCGAGGAGCGTGCCGGCCCTGGTGCCGTCTTCGAGATTGAGCCCGATCCCTCCCGCGGCAATCACCCCGCGCGCGGTCTCGGCTGCGGCCTCGGGGCTCGAGCCGTACCCCGCCTCCATGTCGGCGCTGACCGGCACCGCCACGTTGCGGGCGATGCGGCGGACCACGGTGAGCATCTCGCGCCGGCTGACCCGCTCGCCGTCGGGGTAGCCGAGCGCCCAGGCGACCCCCGCGCTGCTCGTGGCGATCGCGGCGAACCCGGCCGCTTCGATCACCCGCGCGCTCGCCACGTCCCAGGCGTTCGGTAACACCAGCAGGCCCGGCCCCGCGTGGAGCCGGCGGAACGCCTCGGCTTTGGCGGCCTGGCTCGTCGGTTTCATGCGTCCTCCAGACTCGGGAGATAAGTTTGAGGCACCCAAAACTACCGCTCGGTGCCCGGCATGCCTGCAGCCCGCGTTCGTCGCCACGTCGCCCTCGCCGCCGCCGTCCTGCTCGCGGGACGGCTCGCCGCCCAAGGCAACTCACCTCCTCCCCTCACGGTGCACGCGATCTGGGGCACGCCGGCCTTCGCGAGCGACCGCGTCCCCGTCGTGTGGATGTCCGACGGGAAGGCCTACACCACACTCGATCACGACTCATCGGGGGCCACCGACCTGTACCGCGTCGACGCGCTCACGGGGAGGAACGCCCGACGGCCGATCGAAATCGAGGAGTACCGCTTCTCCGGCGACGGCTCCCAGCTCCTCATCTTCAGCAACTCCGTGCGCGTGTGGCGGCGCAACACCGCGGGCACGTTCTACGTGTGGAACTTCGCCGCGAAGCGCTTGACGCCGGTGAGTAGCAAGCCGGGCTACCAGATGTTCGCCAAGTTCTCACCCGACGGGCGGCGCGTCGGGTTCGTCCGGGATCACAACCTCTACGTCGCCGACCTGGCCAGTGGGACGGAGACCGCCGTCACGAGCGATGGCGACGAGAACATCATCAACGGCACCTCGGACTGGGTGTACGAGGAGGAACTCGACCTCCGCGACGCGTTTCGCTGGAGTCCCGACGGTCAGCGCATCGCGTTTTGGCGGCTGGATCAGTCGGCCATCCGGCCCTTCTACCTGCTCAACGCCGACTCCCTGTACCCGCAACTCGTGCCGGTGCGCTACCCCAAGGCCGGGACGCCGAACTCGCAGGTGCGGATCGGTGTCGCCGAGTTCGCGACCGGCCGCACCACGTGGATCGATCTGGGGTCGGACCGAGACATCTACGTCGCGGCGATGGACTTCGCGGGCTCGCCGGACGAGATCTGGCTGACCCGCCTCAACCGCCGCCAGAATCGCCTCGACCTGCTGCTCGCGCACGCGGCGACGGGCGCCGCGCGCGTGGTCATGACCGACGCGGACTCGGCCTGGGTGGACGCCCACGAGCCGCAGTGGATCGACGATGGGCGGCAGTTCCTCTTCCTGTCGGAGCGCGACGGATACGCGCAGGTCTATCTGTTCAACCGCGACGGCTCCCTGGTGCGGCGCGTGACGCCGGGCGGGTGGGACGCGCTCGAGCTGTACGGCGTCGACGAGCGGGCCCACCTCGTGTACTTCGCCGGCGCCATCGACGGCCCGCGCGAGCGGCCGCTGCTGCGCATCGGGCTCGACGGCACCGGCCTGACCCGCCTCTCGACCGACCGGGGGCCAGCTGTACGTGGACACCTATTCGCGGGCCGGGGTGCCGCCGGTTGAGACGCTACGACGAGCCGATGGGACGCTCGTGCGGAGCCTCACCGGCAATGTCGCACTGGCGCGCCAACTCGCGGCGTTGCGGCTGCGGCCCCCTGAGTTCCTCACCGTTCCCACGAAGGACGGGGTCGAGCTCAACGCCTGGCTCATCAAGCCGAGGGATTTCAATCCGGCGAAGCGCTACCCACTGCTCGTGTTTGTCTACGGCGGGCCGGGCTCGCAGACGGTGACCGACGCCTGGGGGGGCGCCCGGTACCTCTGGCACCAGATGCTCGCGCAGGAGGGCTACTTGGTCGCGAGCGTGGACAACCGCGGCACCGGCGCCCGCGGCGCGCGGTTCAAGAAGCTGACCTACCTGCACCTGGGCCGCTACGAGTCGGCGGACCAGATCGCGGCGGCCCGCTGGTTCGCCGGGCGTCCCTACGTGGCGGCGGACCGGATCGGCCTGTGGGGCTGGAGCTACGGCGGCTATATGGCGTCGCGCACCATGTTCCTCGGGGGCGGGCTCTTTAAAGCCGCCCTCGCCGTGGCGCCGGTGACCGACTGGCGCCTCTACGACACCATCTACACCGAGCGCTACATGCGCACTCCTGAGGACAATGCGGCGGGCTACGCCGAGAGCGCCGCGCTCAGCTACGCCGACAGCCTGCGGGGCAGCTTCCTCCTGGTGCACGGCACGGGCGACGACAACGTGCACGTCCAGAACAGCATCCGCTTGGTGGAGCGGCTCGAAGCCGCCAACAAGCAGTTCGACATGCGGATCTATCCCAACAAGACCCACGCCATCGCGGGCGGGACCACGAGCGAGAACCTGTACGGCCTGTTCACGGCGTGGCTGAAGCGGGCGCTGTAACGCGTCGTCCATGAGCCCCGACGCCGCTCGGCCGGGGGTGGTGGCGGCCCCGCGCGACGGCGCGCGCTTGGCGCGGCTCGGGCTCGTCGTCCTGACGGCCATCAACCTCCTCAACTACCTCGACCGCTACGTGGTCGCGGCGTTGGGGGAGAGCCTGCGGCAGTCGAGCCTCCACGTCAGCGACACGCAGTTCGGCCTGCTGACGAGCGTCTTCATCATCGTGTACATGGCGACCGCGCCCGCGTTCGGGCGCTGGGGCGACCGCGGCTCCCGCACCCGCTTGATCGCCCTGGGGATCTTCATCTGGAGCCTCGCCACGGCGCTGGGCGGCCTCGCGGGGACGGTGGTGATGCTGTTCGGAGCGCGGGCGCTGGTGGGCGTGGGCGAAGCGGCCTACGGCACGATCGCGCCGAGCCTGCTCGCCGATTACTACCCGCGGCGCTATCGCGGTCGCGTGTTCTCGATCTTCTACGCGGCGATCCCCCTCGGCTCGGCCCTGGGATATGTGGTGGGGGGCCTGATGGATGTGCACTGGGGGTGGCGTAGCGCCTTCTTCGTGGCCGGCGCCCCCGGCCTGGTGCTCGCGGCGCTCGCGTTGCGTCTGTACGACCCGCCCCGGGGCGCGCAGGACGGCGGCGGCGCGGGCGTCGCCGGGACGCAGCCCGGAGACGGAGTCTCGGTTTGGGCGGCGTACGCCGCGCTGCTGCGCAACCGGCCGTACGCGCTTACGGTACTTGGGTACGCCGCGTACACCTTCGCGCTGGGAGGCATGGCGGCCTTCATGCCGAAGTTCCTGATGCGCGTACGGGCGCTGCCCGAGGCGACCGCGACCTCGTGGTTCGGGGTGATCCTCGCCGCGACGGGGTTCGTCGGCATTGCCACGGGCGGATGGATCGGCGACGCGTTGCTGCGGCGCACCAAGCAGGCCTACCTCTGGGTCTCGGGCCTCGCGACGCTCGCGGCGGCACCGGTCGCGCTGGTCGCCCTCACGGCGCCGACGCCCCGCCTCTACTGGACGGCGATCGTCGTCGCCGAGGTGCTGCTCTTCGCCTCGACCGGGCCGATCAACTCGGCGATCGTGAACCTGGTGGCCGCCGACACGCGGGCGACCGCCGTGGCCTTGAGCATCTTCGCGATTCACATTCTGGGCGACGTGCCGTCGCCGGCGGTGCTCGGGGTGATCTCCGACGCGAGCTCGCTCGCGCGCGCCGTCCTGATCATTCCCGTGGCGGTGCTCGTGAGCGGGGTGATCTGGCTCTACGCGGCGTGGCGCGGCGAGCGTGGCGCCGCCGGTGAGCCGACGCCGTGAGGGCGCTCGTCCGCGCCGTGTTCGGGCTCGTGCTGCGGGTGTTCTTCCGACGGATCGAGATCGCGGGCATCGAGCGCGTTCCGGCCGCAGGCGCGGTGCTGTTCGTGCTGAACCACCCCAATGGGCTCATCGATCCGGCCGTGCTCTTGTGTCACGCCCCGCGGCCCGTGTCGTTTCTCGCCAAGGCGCCGCTCTTCCGCATGCCCGTGATCGGCTTCTGCTGCCGCGCGCTCGACGCCATCCCGGTGCACCGCCGCCAGGACGAGGACGCGCACGCGGCCCACAATCGCGAGACGTTCGAGACCGCGCGCGCCGTGCTCAGCCGCGGCGGGGCGATCGCGATCTTCCCCGAGGGCACGTCGCACTCGGACTCGCAGCTGCGGCCGCTCAAGACCGGCGCGGCCCGGATTGCCCTGGGGGCGGCGCCGGGCGGGGCGCCGCCGATCCAGGTCGTGCCCGCCGGCCTCTACTACCGGGCCAAGGGCATCTTCCGGAGCGCGGCCCTGCTCTACTTCGGCGTCCCGTTCCCGGTCGACCCCGTGACGCTCGCGCCCGGTGAGGAGCCCCCGGCCCCTCCCGTGCGCGCGCTCACCCACCAGATCGAGCGCGCCCTGGCGGACGTCACGCTGCAAGCGGAGCAGGCGGAGGCGCTGGCGCTCGTGGCGCGGGCCCAGCGCATCCTCGCCGGGACGGACACGACCGCTCCGATCCCACCCCCGCTTGCGGAGGAGTTCGCGCTGCGACGGCGGCTGCTCGCGGGGTACCAGGCGGCCCAGGCGCACTGGCCCGAGCGCTCGAGCGCGCTCGCGATCCGGATCGAGCGCTACGAGGCAGCGCTCAACGCGGCCGGGCTCGACCCGCGCCAGCTCGTACCCGGGCGCTACACGGTCGGCCGCGTCGCCCGTTACATCGCGCGCGCCGCGCTGTTTTTCCTCGTGCTCCTGCCCGCGGCGCTCGTGGGCCTGGCGCTCCACTACCCGGCCTATCGCGCTGTGGGGTTCGTGGCGACGGGCTGGGCGAAGGGAGCGGAAGATGCGCTCGCGAGCATCAAGGTGCTCGCCGCGATGTTGCTCTTTCCCCTGACATGGGGGGTGCTGGCGATCGTGATGTGGCGGTGGCGCGGTGCCGCCGTGGCGCTCGCGTGGCTACCGCTGGGACCGCTCACGGCGTACGCGGCCCTCCGGTTCACGGAGCGACTCGACCGCGTCGTTGGCGCGGCGCGGGCCCTCGCGCTGTTCGCGTTCCGGCGCTGGGCGTTCCTCCGACTCGCGGCCGAACGCGCCGCTATCCGGGACGAGATCCAGGCACTCGGCCGCGAGCTCGAAGGGGCCGCCGCGTCCTAGCCGCGCTTCCGCGTCATCAGCGCCAGGGTGTTGCCCTCAGAATCGTGGAAGGAGGCCATCCACAGCTCATGGTCGGTGGCCCGGTGCACGAGGTGGGGCTTCGAGACGAAGGTGACGCCCCGCCCAGCGAGCGCCTGATGGGCCGCGTCGATGTCGGGGACCTGGTAGTAGATGATCGACGCGGGATGGTCGAATTCCGGCTTCTCCGGCACCCCCAGCATCACGCTCGTCTCACCGCACTGAAAGAACGCCATGTTCGGGACCTGGAAGAGAAACGGCATCTTGAGGGCGTCCTGGTAGAAGCGCACCGCGCGGTCGAGGTCCTTGGCGCGGACGAAGATCTGCCCGATGGCGGAAATTCCGAACTGCTGCGTCGCGGGGGTCATGGCTGCCTCCTGGGGGTTGCGCGCCGGCCGCTAGATAGTTAGTTTAGCTAAGTAATTAGCATGCGGCAACCCCCCCGAGACGCGCGCGTCGCCGTCGTGGCGAACCGGCTGCACTCGGCCGCGATTCACCTGTTGCGCCGCGTGCGCGCCCAGGACGACGGCATGGGCCTGACCGCGCCGCTCGCGTCGGCGCTCTCCGTCATCGTGTTCGGGGGGCCGCTGAGCCTGGGCGCGCTCGCCACCGCCGAACAGGTGCGCCCCCCCTCCATCACGCGGATCGTCCGTGAGCTGGAGGCGCGCGGGCTGGTGGTGCGCGAGGCGACGCCCCAGGATCGGCGGGTGCAGCGCGTGCAGGCGACGGCGAAGGGGCGGCGCGTGCTCGAGGCGGGGCGGGCGCGCCGCGTGGCCTCGCTCGCCGCGGCGCTCGCGGCCTTACCGGCCGCGGAGCTCGCCGTCCTCGAGCAGGCAGCCGGGATTCTCGAGCGCGTGGTGCGCGCTTAGACGCGCGGTTCCTGCTGCGTGAGGCAGTGCAGCGTGCCGAGACCCCACACCAGGTCCACCGCGTGGATACCGACGACCGGCCGGTCGCGGAACAGCTCGGCCAAGACGCCGAGGGCCACGCGGTCCTGGGGGTCGTTGAACGTCGGCACCAACACGGCGGCGTTGGCGATGTAGAAGTTCGCATAGCTCGCCGGCAAGCGTTGCCCGTCGAACGAGAGCGGCGCGGGCATCGGCAGGTCGACCACTTCGGGCTTCGCTCCGTC
>WNFJ01549341.1_pt1 | contig 11716 bp, 5 predicted proteins | sample 5400461 | NCBI WGS metagenome assembly WNFJ01 (sample SAMN13153349, study PRJNA577476) | soil metagenome | isolation source: 115 cm saprolite on Douglas fir-dominated hillslope | place: USA:California | collected 2013-09-17
TCATGCTGAACGAAGACGAAACCATCTGGACGGAGAGTTCGCACAAATACAAAGCCGAGGAAATTCCGGAGATGGCGGCGCGCACAGGATTCCGGTGCGAGGGCCAGTGGATCGACGGCGAATGGCCGTTCGCCCAGAACCTGCTGATTGCAAGATAAGCTGCAAAGTGACTGGCTGCCCAGGACTCGGGCCCGGTTCTCGGTTCTTCACTCTGGTGCTATCTCTCTGAAACTCGTGGCTCCCCCACCCCCCGTTTTTTGTCGAAGAGTGCGCAATCCCATGAAAGGAAAAGAGTTGTAATTTCCGCCCGTGCAAAAAAGTGCAATAGAGTGCGCAAGAATATGAAAAAAAAGGAGATAGTGGGTAGGAGAAGGGGATAGAGGTTCCAAAGAGTCGGCACTCCCTACACCCCGCCATTTTGCATGAATATCAAAAGAAAAGACTTACAAAATTTGCATTTCGTAAGCGGTTGATTCTAAAAAGACATGTTTTTCGTTGACCAAAAAGAGCATGGGGTAGAAAAGTAGCTGAGAAAAAGAAAATAGAAAAGTAGCTGAGAAAAAGAAAACCGACCGCAAGCTGCCGCGATTGGAGAAATTCCACACTCTTACCTGGTAAGTATAGTAGCACATGAAGTATGGCTGGTCAAGATGTATTTTGCGGAAGTTTTCGAGCAGTTGGCAACACGCCCGAACCTCATCTGTGAGTTCCCAAAGCGCCTTCTGGTCAACTTCCGCGTAGCAAACAAACCGTCGGGAACCCTCATTCGTCACTTCCCAGACACCCGTTCCGGGGAAACTGAACGTGATGGGTGACTTGTCCGGGTGGGGCGAAATGTAAATATATTGCCCCTTGCCGTCAAGCCTGTAGCGCAGGTTCTGGCGGAAACGGGAGCCATGCTACTGGCCAGCTAAGTCCTATTGATCCTAGCGCATGCGCAAAGGCAACTCTCAGCGCATGTCTTGCGAGGTATAGCGAGAAGACGGGAAAATCCCTCCTACAGAGAGGCAGAGCTCAGTGCCTACACCCACCGATGAGTCGCACATGGCGATGGTAAAGAGGGGGACAGGCTGGGCGGCATTCCAGAAAAGGAGGTCCGTAGGGAGCGGGTTCTGGTACGCGTCAAAGCGCCCGAGGAAGTGCCCAACAGCGGCAAGCACCACAGGACCGGGCCCAAGGGTGTAAGGATGCCAGTCTTGGATGCCTCCGGCCGAGACTTGCCAGCAGCCGGGAGTAGCAAGGGAGTCGCACGACATCGCAACACTGACTCCCCTCCCGGTGCCGGCAAAATCTCCGACCACGAGGCCATCCACCGTATTCGTTAAGGCCGGTCGCAGGTAGCCGTCGGCCCAAGCCCCCGTTGCACTCCTACTGTAACTCCACGTGTTGAACATCCCGTTGGAAACGACGCCGAAGACATCGGTTTTGCCGTCGCCGTCGAAATCGCCAAAGAGAAGGTCCTTCCTCAGGAAGCTGGAGGTATTAACCGCTACAAACGGGGTATTGCCGCCATAGGATACCCACCATGTCTGCCCGTCCGCCCAAAAAATATCGGCACGCCCATCACCGTCAAAGTCACCAACGGCCATTGCGGTAATGGCGCTGGGCAGCAAGAGGAGCCTGCCGCCGGTGGGGTCCGGGTTGAGAACTTCCCAATCGGACACGCCTCCCCAGGAAACCAGAAACTGTCCGTTGCGGAGGGTAACCACATCGGTTCGGCCATCGCCGTCAAAATCGCCAAACAGCAGTTGGTCAACGGTGTCTGTCTTTGCGCTGAGGAACCGCCACTCCCTGGCACCAGCTAGCGAGTAGTACCAGGCCGTACCGGTCGCCAGAAACAAGTCATCATCGCCGTCGCCATCGAAATCGCCAACTCCAAGCGAGGCGGGACCGAGCCTCACGGTGGGATCGGGTAACTCGAACTGGTTGCCGAAAATAGCGATAGGAGTCGCGTAGACGGGGCCCCCGACGCAGACGTTTGCGCAAAGGTTGAAGTTTACTGCGTCGGCTTCGCTCCGAAGCGACGCATTGAAATCAAACTGGCTGTAGTTGACAGGAAGGCCCCGCAGCTCATAGTTATGATGATTTGTGCCCAAAAACGTGTTTCGGTGGATCTCCACATAGTCTCCTCCGAGGCCACCGAAACCGTTGTCTCCCAATCCGTGCATATCAAAGTCGTGCGTGTAAAAGCAACCGATGGGGCAAGCGTCGGGGTGCTGTAGCGGCACAGTGGAAAGCACTAAGTTGAGCCGGGCCCGGTAGCCCGTGTGCGCCGTGCCATAGCCCGCAGCAATGGCGTGGCGGTTAGATACGAACGTGTTGCCCTCAATGAGCGGGTACCCGCCAAAGTAAGCTTCCACGCCATACCCGCCCTCTTGCCTTTGATTGTGGTGGATGAAATTGCGCACAACAAAAGTTTTGTGTGGACGGCTTGCTGGATCCTGAGCCTCAGTGTTGTTGGCATCGGCGACGGAATTCGCCGCTAAGTTATCGGCCCCGCGAACCTGAACCCCCACGTTTGTCCAATGTGATATATCGTTGTGGTCGATGATCGAGTTCACGTAAAGCTCGTCGTGAGTAATCACGCCGTAGTAATGCGGCTGACTTTCTTCGCCGCTGGGGCTTGTTCCTTGCAGACGCAGCCCAGTAATACGCACATCATCGCCCGCAGTTTCCAACATAACAGACCCCCCTGTGGTGTCTGCACTGTCGATATGCAGCACTGGCCCGAAAAGGGTGCCGCGTCGGCCTCCACGGATAGTCAGGCGTGGTGGTATTTGGAGACCTCCTAATCCCGTCAGGTTGATGTCCGTTCCAGGATAGATTTTGATTACAGTTCCGAGACCGGGAGGGGCGGGCTGGCAAGCGGGACTGGCATTTTGGCAGTAGCCGCCGTTGTTGGCAGCGAGGAGCGACAGAAGAGTGTCGTAGCCGGTCGCAGGGTTTCCGGGATACCCCGCGCGCACAAAACCTCGAGTTGGATCTTTGTCTGTGCCGTCGATCGCGTTGAAGTCCCAGAACTCGTTGTCGGCGAGATTGCGCAGGCCGGCAACCAAAGGCGAGCCGTTCGTTCCACGGGCGTTCTGTATCTTGATGACGAGGTGCCCCAAGAGTGGGGGCGGCGGAAGAGTCGGCGGCGGGCACGGATTAATGGGATCGGTGGTGATGCACGCAAGGGTGCTAGCAAGGATGATGCTGTCGCCGTCGAGAGCAAAGACTTGGTTTGAGGTGGTCGCCAGGATCGGGTTGTAGGTCTGCAATTCGAGCGCATATTCCGTTTGGGCCGGAGGCGGTGGACCGCCCTGCGTGTTGACCGGTGGGTTGTGGATCCCGACAACACTCTTGCCGGCGTGGAGGATTACCTCGTGGCGGGCATTAATCTCTTCGACGCGGATGGGCTGCGCTGACCCACAATCATTTAGGAACACCGTGGCGCCGCTCCCGTTCGGTGCTGCGCCGTAATCGAGGCATTTTCCACTCGCCTTTCCACTTCCAACGTAACTCTTCACTTGGAAAAATGATCTTGAGATGTTAACTGTCACGCTGGTTGTAGCGGTATTCCCCGCGACATCGGTGGCCGAGCCCATTACAACTTGGCCTGCCCCTTCGGTGGTCACCGCCACTGGGGATGAGCAAGATGCTACGCCGCTCAACGCATCCGAACATGAGAAATTGACCGTCACACTAGAGCTGTTCCAGCCGGCCGCATCTGGGGGCGGGTTAATCGTTCCGGAGATGGTCGGGGGCGTCATGTCCAGATTCACGGTGACAGACGTTGTCGCCGTGTTTCCAGCCAAGTCGGTGGCAGTTCCTGAGACGACCTGGTTTGCGCCTTCCATGGTGACCGCGACGGGCGGTGGGCAGAATGCGACGCCGCTGGTCTTATCAGAGCATGTGAAACTAACCGTCACACTGGAATTGTTCCATCCCGCGGGATTCGGCAGCGGGCTAAGACTCGCCGAGATGATCGGCGGATCGTTGTCTACCCCGATAATCTGGACGGAAATGACCCCGCCTGGCTTGCCCTTCACTTGCACGGATATGGTGTTCGAGAATTGAAGTATTACGGGCACATCGAGGACGGTGATGCTTCTATTGAAATTGTTAGGGCCTACAACCTCAACGCCGTTAATGGTGATGATGCTGGCGGACGCCAACTCGGTGGTGCTATCTCCAAGTCCCCCGTTGACAATATGAAGAGTGTATTGGGTGGATGGATTCAGGAGGGAGAAGCTGTTCGTAACGGTAACCGCAGCGCCCGTGCCGCGAACATACGTCTGAGGCCCAAAGGGCACCCAAGTGCCTGCAGTGCCTAGGGACGGGAAGAGCGCAATCAGTAGCGCGAACAGGGTGAAATGCCTGAGATGGAGGCGTGCTGCCAGGCTTGCGGTAGCCCACGCGGGTACGGTCGGCTTCAAACCAAGTACCTTGTCAGTCACAAGCAGAACTGGGCTGGAATTCATAGGGCTGGCTCCTGATTTGAAGACGTAAATCCTTTCAGTCCCGATCGATTCTATTCTGATCTAATTCACAAAGCTGCTGATTCCACGGCGGACCCCCGGCCAACTGTGGGCCATGCTAAAAGAGCAAGTTCGGTACGGTGTCCAGTGCGAATGCCCCCCGGCCCCAGGTTGCCCCGTAAATCGTGCCATCGGTCCCCATCCGAAGCTTTGTGATGATGACTCCCTGCGGCAACCCATTATTGAAGGGCTGCCATGTCCACTGCCCACTGACGTCACGCACACCTCTGAAGACGCCCTGGCCCACCGTCCCCGCGTAGAGGACGCCAGGCTCGAACGGATTCGAGGCGAGCGTCATCACCACTGCGGTGGGCAGATTGGCTGTGATATCTTGTCCGTCGAAATGCAGAACGCCGGCTGGGCTGATCTCGAAGATTCGACCCGTCCCGCCAGAAAGTCCCAGTGAGACGAAATAATTCGTCGTTTTGGAGGGATCCGGAACGATTGCAGTTACGGAGCCAAGGGGTGCTTTCCACACCTGGGCCATGAAGTCCGGGCTGAAGTTGATGTAAATGGAGCCGACGTTCCCACCCGCAAGGAACAGCCCATTGGCGGGGTCATAGGCAACACGGGTGAACGTCTCGCCGAGCGGCGGCGCGAAGAGCGCTCGCCAAGGGGGTCCCGTCCAGAGGCCACCGTTGCATCCAGTGGCTGAGAAGCCGACTGTCGTGAGGAGGTGCCAGTCCCTGTTGTTGGTGGCGATGAGCTCCGTGAGAACGGTGGGGCTCTCGTCGTAAGTGGAGCAGCCTGTCGGGAGGCCGGACGTGTCGAATATGGTCCGAATCCCGTTTTGGATGCCAGAGAAGTGGTCAACTACTTGGCCGACAGTGTACTGCACTGTTGGGTCAAGTGGGTCGATGATAGTGGTTGTCCTATCCCCGTCGGAGTCTCCGCCGAGATTGACCGCATGCCAGACCGGCGAAGTCAGGTCAGTGGAGGACATCGCGTTATCTTGCGCTCCTCCCACCATTACGCGCGGCGGCGCCCCGCCGTGATCGAGGTCCAGGAACTCCGTGACACTCAGGCCTTGCCCATTGAAGGCCCAAGACTGGCCGCCATCATCGGAGCGGTAAAGGCCGCCGTCGTTTCCCTCGAAAAGGACGCCTGGGGCAGCGGGGTGAAAGACCAACGCATGGTGGTCGTCGTGCAGAACCGGTAGCTCCTGGAAGGTGGCGCCTGCGTCGGTGGACCGGCACAGCTTGACGCCCGCCTTGTATACGATCTGAGCGTTCGCGGGATCGGCGTGCAGGTAGCTCCATTTGGAGCTCGGGTTTTGCCCATTAGCTCCCTGCCCGATGCACGGGGTTTGCTCTCCCGAGGAGAGGAGTTGCCAGCCATGCTCTGGCAACCCGTTCACGATGCATGACTCACCCGTTGTGCGCCACAGTTCATGATCGAAGCCGACCCTATCACTGATCCACTGTGTCGAACCCGACTGCGTTGCCCAGATTTGTCCCTTTGGAGAGAATGCTCCTGGCGCAAAATTGGGGGCCAGAGCACCCGGGCACCCCTGCAACCTGTGCCAGGAGCCGGGTGCGAGCCCGCCGTCGAAGGTTTCGTACACGCCCGCCACGGCCGGTGAGTTGACCACCGAGGCAAGCATATGATTGAGGTTGGAACGGTCCTGATCCAAGCTCTCGATGATGGCACCCGGACCACCCAGAACCGGCGGCAGCCAAGTGACGCCTCCATTCCGTGAGATGAGGAGGCCGTTCTGGGTCGTTAAATAGAGGCGCAGTTCGTTTAGCGCAGTTGGAAGAAAGCCCGGGAAGATGAATGCAGCCTGGGGGTCTGTTGCTGTGGTCGGGCTGTTCGGGTTCGCCAGAGCGGCGGACGGCGCGGCCAGGAATTGAGGAATGAACCGACGCACAATAAATGCCCCGCCGTCGGTGCCTTGGGCCTGGAGATCTTGCCCGTTCACCAAGGTCCAGACGTGACCGCCATCTGTGGAGCCGAAGAGGCCCATCGGCGTGGTGATAAAGACGTGATCGGGATCGGTTGCATCCAGTGCCACCGCGACGATGTTAACGGTTGGCAGGGCGTCGGTAAGCGGCTCCCAATGTGCTCCTTCGTCGCTCGTCTTCCACAAACCCGAAGCTCGTGCTCCAACGTACAGAATGCTGGTGGAGGAGGGATCAACCGCGATGGTCGTGATCCGGCCAACTCCTTCTGGAGGTCCATCCCCCACGCCCATAATGACGGAAGGGCCGATTGGCCGCCATCGGCCCAACGTCGGCAAATCAGCCAGAAAATGGTAGGACGCTGTGTTGTTGTTCGGAGCCGTCACCACGATGGTGAAGTCCGTGGCGGATGTAGCGGTGGTGGTGGCAAAGAAGGAGGTGGCGCGGGGCATGAGACGTGGCGTCGCGAGGATAGTCGAGCCGCCGGCCAATTGGACGTTAGTGCTCCCCGCTGCTGTCGGCACAATGCCGTTGTTCACGATCCGAAAGCTTACGGTGATCTGTCGGACGCCGTTCGCGTCCGGCATGGTCGCGTAGATCGAGAGGGCCTCCACCACTAGGCTCGGACATGAGAGTGGGGAGATGCAACCCGGCACCACTAGCTGCGCCCGGGCGGAGCACGGAAAAACGGCGCATGCCATCCCGATCATCAGCAGTGCCGCCAGGCATACGGCAGCCCATCCGGTCTTGACGTCTTTAACACCGCGCACCTTGTCAATTACAAGAAGAAATGGGCTGGGGTTCATGGGCTGGCTCCTGGGCGTCTAAGTGCTAACTGGCGAACCTCGTGGGGAGGCGGAACACGCGAGTGCGTCTTGCATTGCAAACTTTGGCGGAAAGGTCAATGGAGGGCGGCTGAGGATTTGTTGTGATGAATTTGAAGGCCCAAGTGGCTGATTACAGAAATTTTAACTTGCTTTATGGCAGATACCCGTCAAAATTCTACCCAAGTCCCAGGTATTACGATGTCCATCCAGGTGGTCAATTACCGGTTTGGTTCCTACGAATTGCGGACTCGAACGCGGGAACTCTATAAACAAGGCGTCAAACTGAAGCTGCGCCCGCAACCCTTTCAAGTCCTGGAGATACTCGTGGAGCATGCCGGGGACGTTGTAACGCGCGAAGAACTCCGCGACCGGCTATGGTCCAAAGAAACGTTCGTGGATTTCGAGCACGGCCTCTACACTGCGATCAAGGAGCTTCGCGGGGTCCTAAGTGAGTCCGCCAGCGAGCCGCGGTATATAGAAACGCTACCGAAGCTCGGATACCGCATGATCGTGCCAATCGAAATGGACGAGCCGCCGCCTTTGAAACAAGCCATCGCTACACCAGTGATCTCGGTTGAGGAAATTCTTCCCACCCAAACATGGGCACGGACCACCCGGCGATGGGCGATGCTTCTCGGGATTTCCTTGGTCTTTGCCGCTGCTTTAGGCAGTTATGTAAAATGGTCGCGTTCCCGAGCTAACGTCAAGCCGTCTGGTGGACGGTCAATGTTGGCGGTTCTCCCCTTCGAGAACCTGACGGGGGATGCGGGGCAGGAATATTTCAGCGACGGCCTGACCGAGGAAATGATCGCGCAACTCGGACACCTCGATCCACAGCACCTCGGAGTGATCGCGCGCACCTCCGTAATGCACTACAAACACAGTCAGGAGCAATTGGAGCAGATTGGCCGCGAACTGGGAGTGCAGTATGTGCTGGAAGGCAGCGTGCGGCGCGATTTAGCCAAGGTGCGAATCTCAGCCCAGCTCATTCAAGTCAAAGACCAGACACACCTCTGGGCGAGGCAGTACGATCGCGAACTGAGCAGCGTGTTGGCTCTTCAGGGTGAGATTGCGCAAGAGATTGCAAATGGGATTCAGCTCACCATCGGTGACCCTAAGCGGATCGACTCCGCTCATGAGGCTCCTCTCTCTCCAAATGCGTATGAGGCTTATGATCTGTATCTCAAAGGCCGCTATTTCTGGAACAAGAGGACCCCTCCGGGTTTCCAACGGGCGGTCGAATATTTTCAGCAGGCCATAGCCAATGACCCCCACTACGCCCGCGCCTATGCCGGCCTGGCCGATTCTTACGCATTGCTGAGTAGCTACAGTCTGGCTCCGCAGAATGAGCTCATGCCCAAAGCGCGCGCGGCAGCGCAGCGTGCTGTGGAGCTTGACGATAGGCTGGCGGAAGCCCACACCTCCCTGGCTCTAATTACCGAGAATTACGATTGGGACTGGCAAAACGCCGAGAAAGAGTACTGCCGGGCCATCCAGTTGGACCCCAACTACGCGACTGCCCACCACTGGTATGCGGAGTATCTGGCCTACCAGGGGCGTTTCGACGAGGCATTTGCGGAAAGCGAGCGCGCTCGCCAACTCGACCCACTGTCGCTGATCATTGCTACGGACAACGGCGCGATTCTGTACTTTTCACGGCAGTTTGACCGCGCCATCGCAAAGTTTCGCGCCGTGCTCGACATGGAACCGAACTTTCCGCGTGCGCACCTTTTGGTCTTTGCGTATGTAGAAAAACGAATGTTTGCGGATGCGCTGGCCGACATAAAGAGATGGCGCCGCATGGACGATGCGGCCGCGACCTGGGCGATAGAGGCCTACGTGTATGGCCGTTCGGGCCAGCAGGTGGAGGCTCGGCGCGCGCTGGAGGAATTGCAGCAGTCGAACCAGCGCCGGCAAATGGATCCAGCAGCCTTTGCCTTGGCGTACGTTGGAATGGATAACAAGGACGAGGCCTTCGCCTGGCTTCAAAAGGCATACTCAGCGCATTCCAATGTTCTCACGGCCCTCAAGGTTGACCCGATCTACGACCCACTGCGCAGCGACCCTCGTTTCCAAGACTTAATGCGGCGCGTCGGACTGGCACGATAGTCTGCCTCTCTGCACCCAGGATCAGGCCTGCTGCTGATGCACCCATTTCTGACAACCTTGCCGAGTGTTGCCAAATGGTGTGCGCATCGTACTCCGCCCTATTGTGGTCGGTTGACGGGGAAGCCGGAAGTAACCGAATTACTTCCGGCTTGCCGACAACTCGTCCGGAATCGCGGCGCTTGTCGTGCAATGATGAAAAGCGAATCTGCGTTGCTACGTGAATTGTTCCGTTTTCGCTAAGAGGCTCCGTTCTCTTCAGCTTTGGGAAGAGCGTGGATTTTCTTCTGCACGGGAGTACAGACCTGAACACGAGGGGAGAGAAGCCTGAGGTTAGGCGTAAGAAGTTCGCAGTAGCCGCGGGGAATAGGCTTTATGATTGCCGGGGGTTGGAGGTTGGAGGAGAGGTTCCAAGCGCAATGAATGCAGAGGGCAAGCCGCGAGGCATTCTCAGCGGGCTAGGGGCTGGGCTATTGCTGACATTGATGGCGGTATTGGCGGGCGGCGCGGCACTGCGCGAGTCCGTTACCATTGATGAAGTGTCTCACGTCGGCAGTTACCTGCAAAAGCTCGACCTGCGGATGAATCCCGAGCACCCGCCGCTGCCGAAGGTGCTGGCGGCGCTTCCCCTGGTGTTACGTGGAGTTCGCGCAGACTACAACCACATCTCGTGGACCTTCAGCGAAAAGTTTTTTCAGGCGTTCCTGGGGCAGTGGGTGTTCGGGGAATGGCTGCTGGAGAAGTGGAATGACCCGAAGACGGTACTAGCGTGGGCGCGGTTGCCCATGTTGCTGCTGACGCTGGCTCTGGGATGGACGTTGTATGCGTGCGCGAAGCAACTGGGAGGCGCGTGGGGCGGAGTACTTTGCCTCAGCGTGTATGTGAGCATGCCTGCGTTTCTCACCTTTGGTCCCCTGGTGCACACGGACGTGGCAGTGGCGCTGTTTTCCCTACTTGCGCTGTGGGCGTTTGCTCAAGTGTGGCGGGAGCCGAGCCGAAAAAATGCCCTGCTCTTTGGGTTGAGCCTGGCAGGGGCGTTGCTATCGAAGTTTACGGCAGGGGTTTTGTTCTTTGCGTTTGTGGCGTTTGCATTGAGCCTGCGGTGGCGAGCGGTCCTCGAGCAGCCGAAAGACAAAGCGGCGGCGCGCGAGTGGCGGCAAGCGCGTTGGCGGGCAACCCTCAAAGGCGTTTTGTGGGCGGCGCTGGCGGTGTACGCGTTTTACTTGGTGTTCTCCTGGCATCAGCCCACTGGGGCGCTCTACCGGATCGGCGATGGCCCAACGGCTCTAATCCTGCGCCGGTTGCTTCTGCCTGCTGTACTGTATCTGCGAGGAGTGTTTTGGGTGCTGATCACAGGGAGACGACCGACGTTTATTCTCGGGCACACGTATCCGCACGGCGTCTGGTTCTACTTTCCGGTTGTCTTCGCCCTGAAATCGTCCCTTGGGTTTCTCAGCTTGCTGGTTCTGGCGGGCGTCGCCGGCATAAGCCTGAAAGCGCGCGGTGGAACGAGCGTTGCCGTGATCCCATCACAACTAGCGGTGCATTGGCGAGTTCTCTGGGTGAGCTTGATTGTGTTTACGGGCGCATGCCTGTTAAGCCCGCTCGATATCAGCATCCGCCATTTCAGTGTGCCGCTGGTGCTGCTGATTCTGCTGCTCGCGCCGGTGCCGCGGATGCTGTCCGAGCTAAGCGGGCAGTCACGCTCTAGCGCAGTCGTGGGAGCTGCAGCGGTTGCGGCACTCGTTGCCAGTTGCCTGTTCACGGCCGTGCGCGCGTATCCGTACTACTTTCCGTATATCAACCCGCTGAGCCTGCGACATCCTGCCTACGCGCTTGTTAACGATTCGAATGTGGATTGGAACCAGTCGCTCCCGGAAGTGAAGCGTTTCGCGGAGCAACATGGACTACAGAGAATCGGGCTGGATGCGTACGGGTTTTCGGATGCTGCTGTGTCTGTGCCGCAGGCGCAATCGTAGCGTTGTCAAACGCCCGCGCCGGAGAGTGAGGGGCGGTGGGTCGCGCTCTCCGCGAACTTTATTCTCGACGGGCACAACTGCACTTGGCTTATGCACTACCCTCACGAGCCTTTAGCGGGCGGCAGCATGTACGCAGTTCGCTTGCCTACTCCTATTCCTGCTGCCGGCAGCCCGGGGGGACCGCCCCAGCCCTCGGAGTTTCGTGAGTTTGGCGGCGCGCCCTTCGATGTGCTCAGTCTCTTCAGGCACGTGATCCAGCATCCCGACGACTTGCCGCGAGCCGTCCAATGGATGCAGGACTCATTCAAGAGCTTGAGCAATTCTCACGGCCCACCTCCCAAGCCTCCCTGGGAACGCTAACAAGCGCAGGATTCCATCGCACC
>WNFJ01568477.1_pt1 | contig 11716 bp, 7 predicted proteins | sample 5400461 | NCBI WGS metagenome assembly WNFJ01 (sample SAMN13153349, study PRJNA577476) | soil metagenome | isolation source: 115 cm saprolite on Douglas fir-dominated hillslope | place: USA:California | collected 2013-09-17
ATCGGTACAGGCATTTTCCTGGTTACCAGCGACATGGCTCGCGCCGTCGGCTCTGCCACTCTGGTTTTTGCAGCGTGGCTCATCGGCGGACTCATCGTGCTCTTCGGCGCCTTCTGTTATGCCGAGCTGGGTGCCGCGTTTCCCAAAGCAGGCGGCCCGTATGTCTATCTGAACCGCGGACTCGGCCCTCTCTGGGGATTTCTGTTCGGCTGGATGAGCTCGTTTCTCGAGCGCCCTGTCGCGATGGCCACACTGGCCGCCGGATTTCTGCGCTTCCTCGGCTTCCTTTTCCCGATCGTAACCACACCGCTGTTCACGCATTACGTTGGCCGCTACGAGTTCACCGTCACGGCAGCCCAGCCGCTCGCGGCCCTCGTAGTCATGGCTGTAACGGCGGTGAATTATTTCAGCGTGCGCTTCGGTGGCGCCATTCAAGTGCTGCTGACGTCCCTGAAGATCGGTACGATCCTGGTGATTGTTGTCGCGGGCGTTCTATTCGGAAAACAACAGGCCATCGCCACCGCATACGCCGCAACGACTCCCGGCTCTGGTCCGCTTGGTTTAGGCCCGCTTGGTTGGGGCACGATCGGCGCCGTCCTTACCGCCCTGGTTCCCGCGATGTGGGCCTACAACGGCTTCAACGACCTCGGCGACGTAGGCGAAGAAATTCAGCATCCCGAAAAGAACATTCCACGCGCGATCATTCTCGGACTGCTCACGGTCGGCGGTCTCTATCTGCTCGCGAACATTGTTTATTTCCGCATCCTGTCATTCGCCGCGCTGGCGCAATCGCAGCACGTCGCGTCGGATGTCGTGCAGTCGTTCGCTGGCACGCGCGGCGCCGCTTGGTTAACCGTGGCCATGGCTATCTCCGCGCTCGGTGCCCTTCACGTAGTGGTGCTGACTGGTGCCCGCATCCCCTACGCCATGGCGCGCGACGGCGTCTTCTTCCAATTCGCCAACCGCATCCACCCTTCGTTTCGCACACCCAGCGGCTCGCTAGTTTTCCTGGGCTCCATCGCCGCGCTGCTCGCACTCAGCGGAACGTACGAAGAGCTCTATTCCCTGTTCGTCTTTGCCGTGTGGATTTTCTTCGCGCTTAACGCTATCGCGCTTATTCGGTTGCGAAGAATCGAGCCCAGTCTTTCCCGCCCCTACCGCGCCTGGGGCTATCCGCTGACGCCTCTCATTTTTTTGGCCGCCGCGATCGCCCTCACTGCAAACTTGTGGATGGTTCGGCCCATCCGCTCTTCGCTAGGACTCTTAGTAATCCTGGCAGGCATTCCGTTCTTCCATCGCTGGCGAAAGTCCACTCGTTCCTCCGACGCCGCTACAGAGAACAATTAAGAGTCGCAGCTATGCAACTAACTCGAACGATCTGTGTTCTATCTTTATTAAGACGTTGAGATTATCGAGGCGACGCTGATATTCTGGAGTCTCCACCAGCCAACCCCAGTCGCTACACCTGTCCTCGAAAAGGCGTTTAAACATGGATTCTGAAAAACTGCGAACCGCTCGCGACAAACTAACGCGCGTCTTCCGCTACCTGGAAGCTCTGAACCAGCACCGCAATCCCGCCAAGCGGCAGATTCGCGAGCAGCCCTGGAGCCTCTGGTTTCATGGCTTGCCCGACCATTCCTCTATCAAGCGAGGTGCAGGCAAATCCCAGTCATCGAATGCGAAGGCGGGGAAAACACAGTCTGCTGATGCGGGCAACGAAGAATTCATTCTGAAGGTGCAGCGCCCGGTTCTAACTCGCCCTCCGGAGCCTCCGGAGGAGGTTGCGAGTTGGCTTGCAACCGGATGGGACAACCCTTCCGAGGAAATCCTTGTGCAGCAATCTCGAGATGAATTGGATCAAGCCGGCAATCCTCGCGTGGTGAACTTCGATGACGATAAGGCCAGATCCGCGGCCCTGCAGCGCTGGAAGCTTTTGCGCGATGAGTGGGCAAAGAGTGAAAAGCCTGCTCGCATGGCCATGAAAATCTTCGAGACTTTGTACGCGCTCTACGGGCGGATCGATCGTGAGGCTGAACGCGTCGAACTTGTTCTGGGAGACGGCATCCTGAGTTGGCGCCGCGCCGAAGGGGACATCTATCATCCGATTCTCCTTCAGCGCCTGCAGGGAAGCCGATCACCCTGTCGAACTTTATTCGGCCCTCTTTCAATCGATGACGGATGTTGATGGTCGAGCCATCGGCCGGTGCCGCGAAGAGTTGGAGCAAGAAGGGTTTCATCCTTTGGTCAACGGCTCGACTTCCGGATTTCTCAAACGTCTGGTCATACAGCTATCTCCCCGCGGAGAGTTCATCGAGGGCCAGGCGCCTGCCGAGGAGCAGAATGACCCTAGCATTGGCCGCGATCCGCTTTTATTTTTGCGCTCCCGCACTTTGGGATTCGCCGCAGCCATTGAAGGCATCCTCGCGGATCTGCGGACGCGCGAAGATCTTCCTTGGTCTCTCTTAAACATCGTCGGCGAAGAATCCCCGATTCTCACAACGGATGAAATGGAACCGTCCCCAGGGAACTTGGTTGAAACGGAAGCGGAGGTTCTTCTAAGCAAGCCCGCAAATCCGGAGCAGATACGAATTGCGAAGCAACTAGAACAGCATGGCGGAGTTCTGGTGCAAGGCCCGCCAGGCACTGGTAAGACGCACACCATTGGCAATTTGATCGGCCACTTGCTGGCGGAGGGAAAGAGCGTCCTCGTGACCAGCCACACGACGAAGGCTTTGCGAATGGTACGGCATCACATCGTGCCGGAGTTGCGTCCGCTGTGCGTGAGCCTTCTCGAGAGCGACCTCGATAGCCGCAAACAGTTGGAAAGCGCCGTGGGCTCGATTGCAGAAAGATTGTCGCGGGCCGACGCGGGCTCGCTGGAAATGGAAGCCAAGAAGCTGGAAGGCGAACGCAGCGACATTTTGAAAAAGCTCGAGCAAATTCGCAAACAATTCGCGGACGCACGCGCGGACGAATACCGGGACATCGTAATCGGCGGAAAAACATTGGCTCCCTCCGACGCCGCCCGCAAGGTTGCGCAGGAAAAAATGACCCTGGGGTGGGTTCCCGGCCCGGTCGCAGCGGTTGCTCCCCTGCCTCTTTCCCCCGGCGAATTGGCCGACCTCTATCGCACGAGCGTTTCGATCTCCCGCGAGGACGAGATCGAGCTTTCCGGAAATCTTCCGGAACTCCACGATCTTCCAAGGCCAGAAGACTTCGAAGGTGCTCTGAGCGAGCGAAATCGTCTCGGCATGGAGGACCTGGATTTTCGATCTGACCTTTGGCAATCCGGCGTTTCGCAAGGCAGCCCAGACGAGCTAGAGGCTCTGACTGCCAATCTGGTACAAGCCGTTGAACCCCTCTCCGGGAAAGAAAAGTGGAAACTGGCCGCCGTTTACGCTGGGAAATATGGAAAAGCGCATCGCCAGCCGTGGGATCAATTGGTGAGTTTTGTCCGCCTGGTTCATCGCGAAGCAGCCAACGCCCAAGAGTCTTTCGTTCAATACGGCCCTCAGTTAGCCAACAATTCAGATTTTGAAGATCAGGAGCGCATCGCCTGCGAAGTCCTCGCTCATCTTGAGGACGGAGGCAAGCTCGGATCATTCACGTTGTTCACGCATAAGACGTGGGGTCAATGGATCGAATCAACAAAAGTGAATAACACGAATCCGCGCACGCCGGAACATTTTCAAGCGTTGCGCAAACTGGCTCACCTCAAGAAGCTGCGGCAGGAGCTCAGCGGGCGCTGGGACCGTCAAGTGGCAACCCTGGGAACGCCGCCTTCCGGACAAATGGGAGAAGAGGTCGAAAAGACATTAATGCAGTTTTGCGATTCCATCGAGGGATGTCTCGACTGGCACGAACAAACCTGGCTTCCGCTCCAGCAACAATTAACCGACCTTGGGTTTAAGTGGGACAAGTTTATTGCCGAGCAGCCTGCCGTGGTAGGCGCCGATGGAGAATTGGTCCGAATCGGCAAGGCCGTCAACGACTCACTGCTTGCGATTCTTGACGCGCGATTTAAAAAGCTTAAGTTGCTGCAGCTTGAACAAAAAGCCCGGGATCTCAAAGCAAAACTCAAGCTCGCGGCACGTCTTGCGAAATCCTCGAAAGCAACCGCCAAGCTGCTCGCTGCGGTGAGTGACGAGGATTCCAGCGATTACCGCGACGCTTATGATGGCCTGCTGGAACTCAAAAGCCGCCAGGCTGACCTCGATCTGCGTCGCACGCTGCTCGCGAAGCTCGAAAGCGCCGCGCCTGCCTGGGCGGGCGCCGTGCGAAATCGCACCGGCGTGCACGGCCGAGGCGAACCGCCCCGCGATCCAGCCGGCGCGTGGATTTGGCGGCAACTCAACGACGAACTCGATCGCCGGTCGAGCGTTTCACTGGAAGCTCTCCAATCGAAAAGTGAAAAGCTGCACGAGCAACTCCGCCGCGTTACCGTGGGTCTCATTGACAAGCGCGCGTGGTCTGCTCAGGCTCGCCGCACGTCCTCACGCCAGCGTCAAGCGCTGGTGGGCTGGCTGGACACAATACGCCGCATTGGCAAGGGGCACGGAATTCGTGTTTCTCTTCTGCGAGCCGAAGCCGCCAGAAAAATGTCCGAGTGCCGCGGCGCAGTGCCGGTCTGGGTCATGCCGCTCTCGAGGGTGGTTGAGAATTTCGATCCCCGCATCACGCGCTTACGAGGCTAGTCAAAGCGACGTCATGGCGCTGGTCGCGCTGTATCTTGGCAAGACGGTGCTGGTCGTCGGCGACCACGAGCAGGTCAGCCCTTCCGCCGTGGGTCAAGAACTTGGCATCATCCAAAATCTTATCTTCCAGTATCTGCCGGGCATCCCCAATTCCGATCTGTACGACGGTCAGATTTCCATCTACGACCTGGCGCGGCAATCCTTTGGCGGAACGACTTGCCTCGTGGAGCATTTCCGTTGCGTGCCGGAAATCATCCAGTTCAGCAACATGATTTCCTACGATTTCCGAATCAAACCTCTGCGAGATGCCAGCGGAGTTCAACTCCGCCCACATACCATCGCGTATCGGGTAACCGGCTCTAGTCGCGATGGGAAAATCAATCGCCAGGAAGCTCTAGGCGTCGCGTCTCTGCTCACGGCGGCGATGGAACAACCGGAGTACAAGAAGAATGACGCCGGCCAACCCACCAGCTTTGGAGTGGTTTCCCTCGTCGGTGACGAGCAAGCTCTTGAAATCGATAACCTTCTGCGCAGGCACATTTCGCCGGATCGTTACGAACTCCATCGACTCCTTTGCGGAAATGCGGCTCAATTCCAAGGTGATGAGCGGGACGTGGTCTTCATTTCCCTTGTGGATACGGCGCAGCGCGGGCTTCTCTCTCTCCGCGACCAGGAATTGTTCAAGCAGCGTTTTAATGTAGCCGCGAGCCGCGCCCGCGACCAAATGTGGATCGTCCATTCTCTTAGCCCGCAAAACGACTTGAAAGCGGACGACCTTCGCCGCCAGTTGATCGAACACGCGCAGGACCCCAGCCGGCTCATGCGGGCGCTCGAAGAAAAGGAAAACCGCACGCAGTCCGGTTTCGAGCGTGAAGTCATGAAACTCCTGTCGGCCGCCGGATATAACGTGGCTCCGCAATGGAGGGTTGGCGCATTCCGAATCGATCTGGTAGTCGAAGGAGCTGGAAGACGCCTCGCCATCGAATGTGATGGTGATCGCTATCATCCGCTCGAAAAACTTCCGGGAGACATGGATCGACAGTCAGTCCTCGAACGCATGGGCTGGATTTTCACGCGCATTCGCGGCACCGAGTTCTTCCGCAATCCGGAGCGCGCGATGAAACCTGTTTTCGAAAAGCTCGAGCTTCTGGAAATTTCCCCCAACGGCAAGGGGAGTTCGCCTAAGACTTCGCCCAAATCGCAGGCTTCGGCTGATCTCATCGACCGCGTTATCCGACGCGCCGAGGAGCTGCGCCGCGTTTGGGCAGGTCCCGAACCAACTTCTAGTCAGCGGCGTGCGACGTCGCAGGCGGCAGGAAAGGTCGCAGTGTCGTAAGCAATAGTGTGCTGTCAGGTGTCTCCAGCGAAGAAGCCTCGGCAGATGCGGCGCGCGCACTGCTTGAATTGCCCAGTTACGACCTGCAATCAGAAGTAGAAGAGTGTCTTCCATTAGGTCGACTACATGTACGTGGAGCCCCCTCGGCCCCGTTTCAGAGCGAAGAAAGCTCGAAAAAGCTTTTGCGCTGGATCGGTCTCAAGAAAACAAGAAAATTTTACAAGCCTCAGTGCAATTATCTCTTGCCCGAAGGCGAAGTTTTTTGTGGGTACCGTCACAACTCTCAGATTACTCGTCACTTAGGCGTCCGTTAGTTTGGCGCATGATGAGCACAGAGTAGTCTCGTCCAGCCATCTCACCTGTTCTCGTCCCCGAGAACCGGAGGCAGGGGGCCTCCGAAAGCCAGGCTTGGAGTCTGTAGGCAAGCCGGATCTCCAACAAGTGTACACATGTCGCGCCGGGGGAAATCTCAAGCAACCCTTGACGTGTTTTCAGATGTTACGAGGGATTCATGTGCCCATCTATCTTGCTCGTGGACGTTGCTTCTTCTGACCGGGAGAGCTGGAAAACATTCCTTCAGAATCAGAGTTTTGAAGTCTTCACGGCGGAAGACGGAGATACCGCGTTACGGCAATGTCTCCTCGTTCAGCCCGATCTGGTTCTGCTGTATGATTCGCTGCCGGAAATCGACGGCTTCGAACTTTGCCGCCGCTTGAAAGATAATCCTCTCAATCACCTCGTCCCCATTGTCTTGATAAAACCCTCTTTGCATTCCGCGGATATTTCTCGCGGACGACTGGCAGGCGCCGCCGACTTCTGGGGAACTTGCGCCTCACTTGGGGAAGGGTTGAGCCGCGTCCAATCGCTTTTGCTGCTAAAGAGTTATATTGACGAACAAGCCAAATCGGTGGTGCTATCTCTGGCGCGCAGCATTGAGGCGAAACACTCTTTGACCGAGGGCCATTCCGACCGGATGACGGAATATGCAGTGCAGTTCGGCGAGCGTCTCGGGTTGCAAGAAAAAGAATTGCAAGATTTGCGGATCGCCTGTTTGCTTCACGACATCGGCAAAGTAGCGGTCCCGGACCGCATTCTTTTGAAGCCGGGGCCCCTCGACGAGGAAGAAATGGAAATCGTGAGGCGGCATCCGGTCACGGGAGAAGAAATCTGTGCACCCCTCAAATCTCTGCGTCACATTTTGCCGATAATTCGGCACCATCATGAACTCATGGACGGTAGCGGGTATCCCGACGGTCTGTGCGGAGGAGAAATCCCGCTAAACGCGCGCATTTTGCAGATCGTAGACGTCTTTGATGCATTGACTACGGATCGGCCGTATCGGATCGCTCTTTCGTCAGAGGAGGCGTTGGAAATCCTTCGTAATGAAGCCATGCGCGGCTGGCGTGACGTTACCCTGGTGCGCGAATTCTCGGGCATTCGCCGATCCGATGAGAACTACCCGGGAACAGCCAGATCCATGCTGGCATCCTACTACGGCGTGCCGCACTCACCGAGAAATTCGACATTTTTCTGAACAATTCTGAAGCGGTGAAGTATGAGCGCTGGAACTGAAGAACAATTAACAGGCGTCTCGCATTAACAAATACAAACGAAACAAAAAAGCTAAGTTGTCAGCTCCTGGCTTTCGATTCACCGGGATTGTTAGATTAGCAGATCTATGGGGCCGTGCGACCTGTGGTCAGTAGCATCATCGCGGTGCATGCCTCTCTTCGAGGCAACATCCCGGACATCGTCTCGTTAACGCCCGAACATCGAATACGCTACGCCCTGGGACTCTCGCTGTGGGGGTGCCGGCGGTTGAAGCTGACGCCGCGAGGCCGCTGCAATGGCACGCTCTGCCGGATGATTGGCAATGCGATCCAGTGCGTCAGCAATGCGATGTGACCTGGTCGAGCGCGCTCGACCTGTTCAAGACGACGATTCGTTTGCGGCTGAAGTAAACGGCGATCCAGAATAGCAGTCCAATCGCGAGTGATAAGCCCGCCATAAAAACATCGTGGCTTGTGATCGTGACACTCCTGCCCGCAACAGTAATCACTTGGTCCGAGATCAAAGTTTCCTCCCGGCTGGGGCTTGTGGATTGTCTATCCGTGGCCGGAACTACCTGGTTCCACGGTGCAACTACCGCGGGATTGCCGGTACGCAGCTCATCCGGCACTCTTATCCCTTGAGAGTGGGCATTCCCTGTTCTAAGCGAGCAACTTTACCGCCAGACACGCACTGCAATTAGCAATGGGCTGAAGATTCAACTGTATAGGGGGAACGGCTGTAGCGACAGGCGTTGAGAAACGACGCTGAGATGAGTGTAGATTCTTCCACTCGCGCGGATTTCTTGCCTCATATGTTAGGTTTGGCGCCAGTTTCCTCCTAATCTTTGGAAAGGGGCCGCGGGGGGTTCTTGTCATGGCTTGATAGCCAAGCCTTCCGGGAGAGCTAGGACTCCCGATACTGCAGTTGTCACCGTGTTCGTGGCTGTGTTGATTACCGAGACGTCGTTGGACATTCTATTGGAGACGTAGGCGAAAGCCCCGTCAGGAGTAATGGCCACTCCGCGAGGGATGCTGCCCACGGCCACTGTGGCGGTTACGGTGTTGGTGGCGGTGTTTATCACCGAAACGGTATCGTCAACGCTGTTCGGCACATAGGCAAAGTTCCCGTTAGGCGATATGGCGACAGCAACGGGCGAATTTCCTACTTCAAGTGTATTTATGACCGTATTGGTCGCCGTGCTGATCACTGAAACGCTGTTGGAAGAATAATTCGTTGCGTAGAGGAACGCGCCGTTCGGAGTGACGCGGGGACAGTGGCGACCACGGAATTGGTGGCGGTATCGATCACCGACACGTTGTTGGTGACCTGATTTGTCACGTAGGCAAAGGAGCCGTTCGGCGTAACAGCCACGCCCCAGGGATTAACCCCCACATTGATTGTGGCCACGACGGCTTGGGCAGCGGTGTTAATCACGGATACGTTGTTGGAATTCTGATTCGCAACATAAGCAAAAGCCCCGTTCGGTGTGAAAGCCAGGCCGACAGGGAAACGCCCCACGGGTATTGTGGCCACCACGCTGTTGGTCGCGGTGCTAATCACGGATACATCGTTGATTGGATCGAACCAAGCAGAGTCGGTCACATACGCGACGGCCCCATCCGGAGAAATTGCTGCTTGAAGTGGCTGAACCCCGACCGGGACTACGGCGATCACGGAATTGCTCGAGATATTAATCACTGAGATGGAATTCGATTTGTGAGTTGGCACATAGGCGTAGGACTGGCCGGTTGCTGGAACACCCCAAAAACCTAGTACGATGAACAGTGCAGTCCAACACAGCTGCCGCAAACGCCGAAATTCGGTGGTTCCAAGTGCGATGTTGGGCTTCCAAGACCGTAACTGGCTGCAGTAACGCATCAGGATTCCCTTTCCTTGTGTCCTTAAGTAAACTCTTTTTTGAAGCGCTGGGTTTGCGACAAGACACCTAAATACCCGAGGAAGGGCTGCCGATCAATCGGGCGAATACTCGATCGGTAGGACTCAAATTGCTGGAAGAAGCATGAAGAAAAACCCTCGAACGGTTGCAAAATCTAGCTAAGTCATTGAATCTATTGGACGGAAATGCGGCTACGCAACAGCTTCTGGGAAGCTTGAGAACCCCGAAATGGGTGGCTATGGTCATTGCTTAAAGCTTGGTATTTGGCAGCCTGGCCCGATACTAGGACTTATGAACATGACTCAGGTCTTTACCTGAGGCGCTTTAAGGGGGTTTACTTGATTGAGTGGGGAGGTTTCTCATGGTATCCCCTATCAAAGTGTCCGCGTATTTACCTTACGAATTTACGCAGTGACAGGGCTGTTTGAGCCAAGGAGAGAATCTTCATGGCGAAACGAGAAGGGACGACCGCGTCCGCCGATCCAAAGAGGAATGAAGAACCGTCAGAGCTTCTTCGAGAACTGGTAGCGCACCTCCGGCAGAATCGAACACAACTGCGCGAGGAATGGGTGGTGCGCATCACGGAGACGCGCCTGCTCACGGCGATGACCAAAGAAGAGATCTTCGCAGAAGCAACCTCGGTGTACGACAGTTACGTTGAGGCACTCGAAACTGAAGCGTTCGAAGCGCTGCAAGCTTACGCGCGGAATCTTTCCGAACGCATCATTCCGCGAGGCGTCGAAACCCACGAAGTGGTTGGGATTGTGCTGTTATTGCGCGACGTACTTGCGCGTTCCCTCTTCGCGAAATATCAGAACGACTTCAAGAAATTGAATCGAATCCTGGACGCCTACGAACCAGCAGCAAACCGTATCGCAAACACGGTGGCTGTCGGCTTCGTGCAAGAGCGCGAGCGCGTTATTCGACAGCAGCAGGAGGCCATTCGCGAACTCTCCACTCCCGTGCTGCAGGTTCGCGAGCGGCTGCTGATTCTTCCCATCATTGGAGTCATCGATCCTCAGCGCGCCCGGCAATTGACGGAGCAGCTTCTGCGCGGAATTCGTACCAACCGCGCCAAAGTCGTTGTGATCGATATCACTGGTGTGGCCGCCATGGACCTCACTGTGGCGAACAACTTGGTGCAGACGGTTGAAGCGTCGCGGCTTCTCGGCGCGACCGTCATTGTCACGGGGCTTTCGCCAGAAATTGCCCAGACGTTGGTAACCATCGGCGTAGACCTGGGCAAGATGAATACGGTGGGCGACTTGCAGGGCGGCATCGAGCAGGCAGAAAGATTGTTGGGATATAAGGTTGAGAAACTAGCGGAGCCACGCTAGGCAAAGCGGAGGAAGGGCCAAGTGGAAGTCCCGATTCTCAAGCAGGGAGCGGTCCTCATCGCAACCTTTCAGGCCGCTCTCTCGGACGCGGACCTCAATCAACTGCGCATGGGCTTGGTGCAGCAAGTTGTCAAGTTTCGCTCCCGGGCGGTGATCGTCGATGTGACGGCGATGGACGTGATGGACTCGTTCGCCTCACGGACGTTGCGGGAGATCGCGCACATGATCAGGCTGCGCGGAGCGGAGACGGTTATCGTAGGAATTCAGCCCGAAGTGGCTTTTGCAATGGTGCAGCTGGGCCTAACGTTGGAAGGCGTGGCAACAGCATTGGACTTGGAAGAAGGACTAGCCTACTTAAACGAAAAGTTCAAAACGACGAACTGAGAGTGAGCCATAGTGTCGGTTGGGGAAATCAGGGTGGCAATCAACTCCGACCAGGATATCGTCTCAGCCCGCCAAAAAGGCCGGGCAATGGCGCTAGAACTGGGCTTCTCCTCAGGAGCTGCGACGCTCATTGCCACGGCTATTTCCGAGCTGGCGCGAAACATTGTGTCCTACGCAGGCAAGGGCCAAATCACCCTGAAAGGAGTCCAAGGTTCAAGCCGGGTCGGCATTCTGGTTATCGCATCGGATGAGGGCCCAGGGATCCTGGATATTCGCCAAGCCCTCCGCGATGGCTTTTCAACTTCTGGAAGTCTGGGGCTTGGATTACCTGGAGTACGCCGTTTGATGGACGAGTTTGAAATCACTTCCCAACCCAACCTGGGAACAACTGTGGCGGTGAAGAAGTGGAGACAATAAAAGACCCGATGGTCGAGTATGGTGTAGCAAAGTTCGTTCTTCCCGGACAGGGCAAGTCGGGCGATCACCACCTGGTTTGCTGCAACCGAACGGGAATTCT
>WNFJ01211432.1_pt6 | contig 11715 bp, 11 predicted proteins | sample 5400461 | NCBI WGS metagenome assembly WNFJ01 (sample SAMN13153349, study PRJNA577476) | soil metagenome | isolation source: 115 cm saprolite on Douglas fir-dominated hillslope | place: USA:California | collected 2013-09-17
GCGCCGATGGCCCCCCGCCTCGGGCCAAGCCAGCACAAGCGAGTCGACAACCCGCGCGACATGTTCGACATGCTCAATCTGCGTGAGCGGCTCGTTCTCGACGAGATGCGGCGGGCCAATCCCGAAGCCACTCGTGGATCCGCTCGTCTGGAGGCTGCGAGAGGGTGGCGAAGAGAATTCTTTCGCAGCGAGAACCCCCTCTTTCACAGGATGTATTCGGGCCGCCGTGCCATCGGCAGTGTCCCGGCCGAGGCCGGCGTCCCCCGGCGAGCCAATGTCGCACTGGCGCGCCAATTTGGGCTGCTCGTATCGCGCTATTGGAAGGTCAAGCTGCGCGATCCAATGGGTGCGGCCATCATGCTGCTACAGGCACCCATCATCGGCGCGCTCCTGTGGGTTGTGTTCGGAGACCAAAAACCCGCGGTGCCGTACTGGTGCTTGGGCGCCCTTCAAGAACTGTCAACGAAGAACGGGGCGAGCGGCGCCTCGACGACGAATCTGCTCGGTTCCATGCGGCCGACGACCGACCACACGGCCGCGATGTTCTTCGTCGTGGTCAGTTGCATATGGTTTGGCACAAGCAACGCGGCGCGCGAAATTGTCAGCGAACGCGCAATTTATCTGCGCGAGCGCATGGTGAACCTGAGCTTGGCAAACTACGTTCTCTCCAAATACGTCCTTCTTAGTGGCTTCTGCGTGGCGCAGTGCACAATGCTATTGGCGATTGTTTTTTTCGCGCTCGGCTTCAACGGTGGACCGAGCGCGTTCGTCTTCGAGCTCGTGAATCTGATCGCGCTTTCGATGAATGCGACCGCTTTGGGCCTCGGTATCTCCGCGCTCGTGGGCTCGGCCGAAGCCGCGATGGCGCTGACGCCGATCGCGTTGATTCCCCAAGTCGTCCTTGGAGGCCTCATGGTGCCCATGACGACCAACCCGAATCTAAAGCCCCTCATGTACCTCATGCCGTCGCGCTGGGGATTCGAGGGAGCGATCGCGGCCGAGCGCTTGGCCATTTCGACGGCCCCCGCCTGGAACATCGATTTGAACCGGCCCGACTTGACGAGCCTTCCGGATTTCCTAAGGTCGGGTCGCTTTCAATGCGCGCTGGCCCAGATGGCCAGCGATTCTATCGCGGGCGCGTGGGGGTTCACCGAATACGCTGTGCCGTGGTTCCCGAGCGCCGTGCTGTTCGCGATGACGCTCGCGATGCTCGTCATCCTGCTCGTCGCGCTGCGCCGACGCGATCCTGTCTGACAACCCGTTGCGCCCGCATGGGCAGATCCAAAAAAGTCTGCGCGGTACGTACCATCTCCAGCGTCAGCGCACCGCGAAAGAGGTAACGATCGTCGTAGACGGTCGTCTTCTGGCCGCCTTCGACGCGGCCCTTCCGATCGGGTCGAATGACGGCGTCTTTCGGGCGCAAGCCGCTATCGGCGTGCATGGTGGGTGGGGGTGTCGCAAGCGGCATTAGCCACCACGCGAATGCTATCGCCGGTACGAGCATGCCAACACCCCTAGCACTACGCGGCGCCCAACGGTCGAGCATTCGGCGGCGCGATCTACCCCCGATTCCGAGCTTCCAACGCACACGCTGTGGCCCTTTTGGTCGTCGCTAAGAAATGCGCGCGTTTGAACTTGGTCTTTCAATATTCGGAGTCATCTTCGTTGCCGAGCTGCCCGACAAGACAGCGCTGGCCGCTCTTGTGCTCGCCACCAAGTACCGCCCCCTCCCCGTATTCCTCGGAGCGGCGATCGCGCTTGCGATCCAGAGCGCAGTGGCGGTAGGGGCCGGGAGCCTTTTCGCGCTTCTCCCCGCTCGTCCGGTGCACATCGGCGCAGGCATGGTCTTTCTGGTATCAGCCTTGCTGATGTGGAAGAGGCGCACCGACGAAGACCTTCCGAGCGCTGGGTCGGACCAACCCTCGAGCACGGCGCATTTCTGGAAGACGTTCGCGTCGGTCTTCGGGGTCGTGTTTATCGCCGAATGGGGTGACCTCACGCAGCTCGCGACGGCCGCTTTTGCGGCGCGCGAGCATGCCCCATGGCTTGTTTTCTGGGCCGCGACCCTCGCGCTGTGGGCCGTCACGGCGATTGCGGTTGTGGTCGGAAGGCGAACGGCGAAGGTGCTTGCCCCCGAAGTCACCAAGCGCATAGCAGCTCTTCTTTTTGCAGCCATCGGCGTGGCACTACTGACCGGGTTGCTTTAGGTCCGCTGATCTTGGTTCCTTACTAGCCCCTGGCAAGGCGAATGCAGGCGCTGCGTAGATGAACGTGGCTCCCCCTTCGCCAGCGGAGGAACAGCTCATCGATGAGGCGGCGGCCGAATCCTTCCCGGCCAGCGACGCTCCGGCGTACAGCTCCATGCACGCTGGCGCGCCCGCGCCGCGGCCATGGACTCGCGCCACCGCAAACGAGGTTCGCTCTCAGCTTCGGGCTGATTTGGAGCGGCTGTCGCGACGGTTTGCCGGACCGCGAGAGATGCTCGTTGCGAGGGAGGAGCTCGTCGCACATACGATGCTCGAGGCGGGGCGAGCCGTCGTTCGGGAGCCAATCGACTCTGCGCTTGGGATTCGCAACGTGGAATCCGAGCTGGAGGGGAATCGAGGCCCCTGCCTCATCGTTGCCGCCCGCTACGACTTGGACGACGTCAGTCGCATCGCCATGCTGCTTGCTTTGGTCCGCGCGCTCGCGTCGGCACGCTTTCGGGCTCCGGCGAGATTCGTCGCTCTTGCCGGTGCCTCGCCCAGCGCTGCGGGTGGCGCGAGGTACTTCGAGCGCCTCGAGAGGTCGGGGGCGGCAGTTCTTGCGGTTCTCTCGCTCTCGCGACTTGCGCTGGCGCGCGACCGGCCAGCCCGTACCTTCTTTTCGGGTGGTCTGCGATCGTGGTCCACGGTCAAGACCGCCAAGAAGGCATTCCGCCAGGTGTCCCGAATCCAGGCCCGCGCCATTTGCGTGCCGTCGTGGTGGCCGGGTCCGCATGCCTTCGGCAAGGGGGCGCGCAGGCAACATTGGCCGCTCGTGGCGGTTGCCGATGGCGTTCCCTGGAGAGTGGGCACGAGGATCGATCCCGACGTTGATCGCATGGCCGCCGCACTTCCTGGTCTCGTCGCAGTCGTTGACCGCCTCGCGGGTGGCACGGCCTGAACGGGTACTGCATTTTTTTATGGGAGACGGAAGGTTCTCGCCCTCGCCAGAAAAAATGGCAAGAGATGGCAGGAAGAGGAGACCTCCGGGTACTGAGCTACTGATTCGTCATGGCCCCCTGCGGGGGCCCTACGGATTCCGCTGCTCGCTTGAGCGGGCCGCGCATTCTAGTGTGTTTGCGCCAACATGCGCTTCGCTGTCATCGTTGCTCCATCCGATCCCAGGTCGGGAGACGCCTCCGCCCGTCGTGAGGCCCTGGCTTGGCTTCGAGGAAAGCTGGCAAGCTTGGGCTTTGCGGTAGACATCGTTGGAGGCGGGAAAGACCCGCAGACCGCTCTCGAAGCAGCCGCGTCGCGTGTATCCGCGGGCGACATTTTGCTGGTCCATTTGAGCGGACGCCTTTCGGGGCGACGTTCGTCGCTCGCGCTGGCGTTCGGCGGTGGTCGATCGGTTCGGTTGAGCACCGCGTCGCAGGCGTTCGCCGCCCGAGCGCCAGCGCAATTGGGCTTCGTGGCCGAGCTGATGCACGAAGAGGACCCAACCGACGCGGAGCTGGCTTCCGAATGCTTAGCCTCCGTGGTTCGCGCGCTCGTCGTGCCCGAAAGTGGGCACGCCGCTCTCGCCGCAGTTCGTCCACTTACTGCATCGGCTCCGCGCTTGGCGTTCACACGGCAGGCACTTGCGGGCGCCAATTTGGAAGGGCCACCGCCTGCTGTCTATGTATTGCTGGCGGCCATGCACGATTGCGGCGTACGGGCCTCGACCGCCGACTCCAGCGCGCAGTGCTTTACATTCGCCCGAGAAGGCGTGGTCCCTCACGAGGAGCCGAAGGACAGTGTCTCGGAAGCGAAACCCCATTTGCCTGAATCGGTGCTCGTTGCCGCCGACGCAAGGGAACTGGAGGCAGAGCGTGCCGGGGACGAGCTCCCGCCGCCGGATGTCTCCATTGACTGGAAGGTCGACGTCGCTGGTTGGGAGCGAGCGCTGCAATCGTGCATGGACCGAATTGCCAAATTGAAGGCAGCGCGTGCGAGAGTTCGCGAGATTAGCGCATTGGCGCGCCTCCTAGAGGCAGCGCGCGCCCTCGAAGACAAGCCAGCGACCGTCCGGCAGCTTCTCTTACGAGGCTACGAGACGATGCAATTGTTGGCCCCGACGCATGCGTCGGCTTATGCGGACGCATTTGCGCTTCACAATCTGGAGGGGCGCACCGACGAGGCGCTGCTCTGCGCGCAAGTCCTGGAAGAGCTGGGCGCCGCCGACTCTGGACATCGCGCCCTCATTGACCAGTTCCGTTCGGTCACGCCCGTTCGAGCGGGGGCATCGCTCGACGCTGCCGCCTGGGAGCATCTGCGTGCGTCCGGGTCCGACGAGGTACTCGCGGCGTTGTTCGCGGCGATCGAGCGTGCCGCGATCGCGGCGAAGCTGGAGGAGCTCCAGCAGATTGGTTGGTCTCCCCCCGCGGTGGATCGCCAGCAGCGCCTCAGCGAGACGAGCACAGCGTCGGTCGTGCGAAGCTTCCAGTGGGCGTCGCGCGTTCTGAAAGTTCGTTGTCCTGACCTCTACGCGATGGACGACGTCCCCGGAATAGCGGGCCTGCATGCCCCCGACCCTTCGTTGGCGCTGGGTCCTGCCGTGCGATCAGGACCCGCGGCAAAGGACCTGGCCTTTCTTGCGGCCCGGCATCTGACTTACTACCGGCCGGAGTACCGTCTGCTTTTCTATTATCCCACACAAGACGATCTCACGATGCTTCTCTTCGCGGCTGCGCAGCTGGCGATGTCGACTTCTCCGTCCTCGCGCGCGAGCGAAGAAGTACGCCGCTTGCAAGCGCGCCTAGTACAGCACGTGAGTGGGCGCGATCGCGCGGCGCTCAATCACGCGGTGCAGCGGCTCGAATCGCGCGGCGGCAGGGCCAACGTGGCCGCGTGGATGCGCAGCGTAGAGCTCACCGCCGCCCGCGCCGGATTGCTCCTCTGCGGGGACCTTGCCGCGGCCGCCGCGCTGATTCGCTCCGACCTGTGCAGCGTTCCCGATTTGGCGGATGACCTGCGGCGGGGGGACCTCGTCGCATTCTGTGCTTCTCGAGCGCACGCCCATTTGCGAAGCCGGTTTGTCGCTAAGGGCCCGGAGAGCATCCCACCACCCAGCTATTCGCTTACCGAGCCCGCGCTTTAGTGCGCGTTCGCTCGCGTGGCTCTCTAGGCTGTCCAACGAACGGCTCAGGCACACCGGCGGCAGTCTCCGGCAGCGTCAATTTTTTAACGTAACCCGCCGGGGGAGGCGAAGCACTGTGCTCTCTACGGGCCGCGGCGTGCGAGGAAAAGGTAGCCCAATGTCGTCTACGAAGCTCTACGACGAGTCGGCGATGACGTCCTCCGAAGGAGATGACGATGAGCGTCCGTCGGCCGCCGACGAGGCGCGCCGCCGCTACCTGATGCGCTATGTTGTCGCGGTGATTGGCTTTTCCGCTACCATATGCCTCGCGGCAGGCGTGCGAATGGCAGTGGCACGACCTGGCAGTGCAGACAACGCGTCGCCTCCCGCGTCGATTGTCCATGAATCGACCCCCGTCGTACCGACTCCCACCAATGCGACGAGCGAAGCGCTTCCTCCCGCAGCGGATCCGCCTGTCCTCGCGAGCCCCGCCGCCGCCGCACCCGTTCGCCCGACGGCTGCGCAGCCGGTCGTGCCACAAGCCCATGCGGCGGCACCCGCAGAGAGTCTCCCACTGGGCCGCACGCCAAGGGCAGCGCCCCACCCGAAATCCCACGTTTCTGGGATCGAGCGCCGCGCGCCTTTTTGAGGTCCGGTCACCTTGGCTCCGCTGATCTTTCATCCGATCGGCGTCGTGCGCTCTCCGTTCGACCAACGCGCGTCCGCTCCCCGCCAGTCGACCGCGGGAGGTGGCGTAGCGGCGCGCATCGAACTTTTCGCTGGATTCGGCTATGAGGACGCACTTTCTGGCCTCGAAGCGTGGGAGTACGCGTGGGTCCTGTTCGTCTTTCATAAGAACCTCGAGCAGGGTCGTGGCTACAAGCCCAAGGTGCTGCCTCCGCGCTCTGACCGAAAGCAAGGGGTGTTTGCTACCCGTTCTCCTCATCGCCCGAACCCGATCGGTCTGAGCGCGGTCCGCATCGAACGTGTTGACGGTCTTGTCGTGCACGTGCGCGACATCGATTTGCTCGATGGGAGCCCGGTTCTCGATCTCAAACCTTATCTATCGTACGCCGATGCACGGCCGGGCGCGCGGAGCGGTTGGCTGGAGGCCAGCGATCCGAAGCCACAATGGCCGGTGAGGTTCTCAGACGATGCGCTCGCGCAGCTCGTATGGCTCCGAGACAACGGCGTTGACCTGCGGTCTGCTATCGAGGCTGCCCTCGCGTTGGGTCCCCAACCGCACGCCTACCGGCGCATCCGCAAACACGGCGCGGGATTCCGACTTTCGTTCAAGGACTGGCGTGTCGACTTTGGCGTCGAGGGGAAAGGCATCCTCGTAACGGCTCTCGCTACCGGCTATCGGCCGAAAGAGATTGCGACGGACACGAGTCTCGCGGTCCATCGAGCGTTCGTCGCGACGTTCCAGCCGCAGGGTGCGTAGCGCCCGCGTCCGCGCCGACCCTGCAGGCGACGCTCTAGGGTCGCGCGCCGTGGCCTAGAATCCGACCGAGCCAATCTTTGTGGAAGCTCTCGCCCACGGCGTTGGCCAATCGCTCGTACTCGCTATCGCGCGTTGGCATCGGAGGGACGCTCAAGGGCTCGGCGAGTCCACGGCGCCTACGCAACGCACGAAGGATCGCGGAACGGAGCTCATTGTCTTCCAGTAACCCATGGATCATCGTTCCCACGACTGCACCGCTCGCATCGACTGCACCGTCGTTGGCGCATTCGCCCCGACCTACGCGCTCGGTGACCTCGAAGGCAGCCACTTCGTTGCGAGTCGTGTCGACTCGTCCCATGTGGATCTCGTAGCCCTCGAATCTGGCGCTGCTGGAAACGTCGCTGCCGAAGAACCCTCGACGTAGAGATCGAGCGACGACGCGGGCCGTAGTCTTGCTTCGCTCGAAATGGGTGCGGATTGGCAGGAGCCCGAGCCCATCCGCCCTAGCCTCGGTCGATTCGACACGATCAGGATCTTCGATGCGCTCTCCAAGAAGTTCGCATCCACCGCATATCCCCACCACGGGCCCCCCGCGGCGCGCGCGCATTGTGAGGGCCGCCGCAAGGCCGCTTTCGCGAAGCCAGGCGAGGTCGGCCATTGTGCTTTTGGTGCCCGGGACAATCACGAGGTCGGCGCGGGCAACGTCTTCGGGTCGTTCGACGAATCGCACCACGACGCCGGGCTCGTGTTCGAGCGCTTGAACATCGTCGTAGTTCGATATGCGTGGCAAGCAGACGACCGCAACTTCGAGGTCGTCGGGTCCGGCTGGGCCACGCTGTCGCCGCGCATCGAGCGACACCGAATCCTCGTCCGCGATGCGTAGCCTTGGCACATAAGGAACAACGCCCACCACGGGCACGCCCGTCCGCTTCTCTAGAAATTCCAGCCCCGGTCTGAGAAGCGTAATGTCACCGCGGAACTTGTTGATGATGAAGCCGGCGACGCGTGCCCGTTCGTCAGGTTCCAGGAGCTCCATTGTCCCGACAATGGCCGCAAACACTCCGCCTCGGTCGATGTCGCCCACGAGCAACACGGGGGCATCGGCCACCCGAGCAACGTGCATGTTCACGATATCGCGTTCGCGCAAGTTGATCTCGGCCGGGCTCCCGGCACCCTCGATGACGACGACGTCGTGGGTCTCCCGAAGCCGCTGGAGGCACTCGGCGATGATGCGGCGCAGATCGGGCTTGTGCTCGTGGTACTCGCGCGCGCTCATGCTCCCGACGGACCGGCCGAGCACGACGACTTGAGAGCGCGCGTCTCCCTCGGGTTTTAGCAAGATCGGGTTCATGTCCACGGTAGCGATGACTCCGGCGGCCTCCGCCTGCACCGCTTGCGCGCGCCCGATCTCGCCGCCGTCGAGCGTTACGTGGGCATTGAGCGCCATGTTCTGCGACTTGAAGGGTGCGACGCGCAGACCCGACCGATGGAGTAAGCGACAAAGGCCGGTAACGAGCAAACTCTTGCCGACCGACGACGCCGTGCCTTGCACCATGATCGTGCGCGCCATCATCGAAGGACCTCGTCGCTTAGCGCGCGCAGCAAGCGATCGTCGTCGGCAGCTGGACGGGCACAGACTCTGATGAAACCCGGGAGTCCGAACGAAGTGGCGTCGCGCACCAGGACACGGTGCCTCGCGAGTAGCTCGGCACGCGCGGCATGAGGATCGCGCACTGGAATGAGGAAAAACAGCGTGGAGGATGCAAGGGGAGCAAGGCCGATTCCTTGCGCCGCAAGAGAGACCCGATCGCGGTCGAAAAGGACGCGCGCTCGGCTCGTGTCGACGAATGCGCGTTCTCGGGCGGCCGCGCAAGCGGCGGCCTGCGCCATCGCGTTCGACGTCCAGGGGGGGCGAGCGCGTTCGACGCTTGAGGCAACATCTTCGCGGGCGACGAGGTAACCGACCCGCACGCCGGCGAGGGCATGCGTTTTGGTCATCGAACGCACGCGAACGACATTGTCCGGCATCGAGTGCCTCTCGTCGTCAGCGCCCTCGGAGAGCTCGAGGAAGGATTCATCCAGCACGACGAGCGCAGATGGCACCCCACGCGCAAAACGGGAAATCGCCTTGGTGTCCACCAGGACGCCGGTCGGATTGGCGGGATTGCACAAGTAGACGAGCGCCGCGTCGCAGGACTGGATCGCGTGAGCAACCGCCGCCAAGTCTATGGCGAATCCTGCCTCGGGAAGTGCTCGCCACGTGACGATCCGCCCGCCCACGGCGCCCACGGCGGCGCGGAACTCTGAGAATGCAGGTTCGACAACCACTGCGACACGTCCCGCTGTGAGGCGTGCCCGGACCAGCGTCCAGATCAGGTCGACGGCTCCATTGCCCAGAACGATGCGCTCCGGGGTCGCTCCGATCGACTGCGCAATGGCCAGGCGGGCGTGCCAAGCCGTAGGATCGGGATATCGATCTATCGTTGCCGAGCGAATCGCTTCGACGACGGCAGCGCTGGGACCGTACGGATTGACGTTGACGCTTACGTCGAGCACGTCGTGTGGGCGAAGGCCCAGCGCGGCGAGCTCCGCGTCTAACAAGCCTCCATGAACCGGTTGGTCAGTGGGCGAGGGCAAGGCGAGCCTCCACAGCGAGCGTCGCCGCGACCGTTGCGAGGGTCGAGCCCACCAGCACGGCGCGCCACGCCCGGTTGATCTCATTCGGAAGCAGCGCATGCACCGCGTTCCCGAGGCGGTAGTGCCCCGGCTTGGCGAGCTCGACTCCAAGCAAGCCGGCCATCGCGGCCATGGGGCGACCCGCGTTGGGGCTTTCCGTTTTCGCAGCGTCGCGCCGGAGCATGTGCGCTCCTCGTTTCGCGTCCAGCCCAACGAGCGCTCCTCCGATCAGGAGAAGGGCCGCGGTCAAGCGCGCCGGCACCCAATTGAGGACGTCATCGAGTCGCGCCGAGGCCTTCCCGAGCCACTCGTAGCGTCCGTGATAGCCGATCATGGCGTCAAGCGTATTGACTGCGCGATAGAACACGGCACCGGGCAGGCCGAAGAGCGAGAACCAGAAAAGCGGCGCGACGAAACTGTCGGACGCGTTCTCGGCCGCAGATTCAATGGTCGCTGCCACGAGCGCCGGCGCGTCCAGCGCACTCGCGTCGCGACTGCACAGCGCTCGCAGACTCGTACGTGCCGCGTCGATCTGCCCGGCCTCGAGGTGGTTTCGCACCGACGACACCGCGCGTCCGAGAGAGCGCAATGCGAACGTCGTCTTCAAGATGACGGCGCCGACTACGATCCCGAGCAGCGCGTGAACGCGGAGCGTCTCCTCGGCGAACCACGCCGCTGTCGCGAACGTCGCTGGAATCGCGAGGGCGATCGCTGTGCCCGCGACGAGCTGGGCGAAGCGACCGCGAACCGGCGCAAGTCGCTCGCAGAGCGCAATTGATTTTCCCATCCAAACGACCGGGTGGACGACGGCGGGCGGCTCGCCGAGAACTTGATCGATCGCGACAGCGAGTGGCACCCATCCCATACCGGCGAGGCTCATGGTGTCGCCCCGGCCGTCGGCTCCAGCGAGACTGGGGACGGTCGCAATCGAACGATACACCCCATAACGGCAAAGTAGATATCCGTGGCCTTTGCTGCCATTCGCTGATGGACGCGGCCAGTCACGTCTCGAAACAGACGCCCGAGCGCGCTCTCGGGGACGACTCCCATACCGACCTCATTGGTGACCAGGACGACATCGAACGTGGCCTCAGACAGCACGAATAGCAAACGTGTTACCTCGGCATCGATTTCGCTTTCGTCTCTCCCGTTCACCAGGAGGTTCGAAAGCCACAGAGTCAGACAGTCAATCACGGCAACATCAATGTCGCGCAAGCTGGCCACCGCTCCGGGGAGATCGAGGGGAGCTTCAATCGTCTGGAACGACTCCCCTCGCTCGCGCACGTGTCGGCCAATGCGGGCTTGCATTTCGGAGTCCAGCGCTTGGGCAGTGGCAACGAACACGCGGCGCTTGCCCAGGGCCAGCGCCTTTGCGAGGGCAAAAGAACTCTTGCCGGAGCGTGCTCCTCCACCCACGAGAACGAGATGGCTCACCGGAGTCCCCGCTCCGCCTTCCACACCCGGGCGCCTTCGCGCACGGCGTCGAGCACGGCGCCGCCGATGGCGGCACCGACGTCCGTGTGTTTGCCGGCGTAAGAAGCGCAGGCCTGCCCCCTCGGGGACGCGATGACGACGCAGTCGGTACCGGTTCCGGTTGCCGGTTGGCCCGAACGGCCGCTCATGATCCCGGATTCGAGCATGACCGCGGTCTTCGCTTCGGTCGCAATGGCCAGAGCCTCGAGCAATGCGGCCGTGGAAAGCGCAACATCGACTCGACAGAGGACGTTGATCGTACCGATGCGAGCGTACGGGCCAGGAGGATCCCCGGCGCGAAGAGCATTCCCCAGCCCCACTGTGGCCACACAATTCGCGCCGACTCTCCCGGCGACATGCTGCGCTTGCACCCACCGATCGAGCCGGCGACTCGTCAGAAGACCGACGGCCCCGTGCAAGCCGTTGTCTTTCATACGCGTTCGGAGCCATTGCGTGGCGTCTGTCGGTGGACGAAGCTCGTGCTCTTCGACCTGACGCCATACGACCGAGACCGCTTCGCCGAGGCCGCCGCCAACGACCGCCCAGCTTGCGACGGCATGGGGCGAATCGAATCGAGCAACGAGCCAAGGCCCAGCGCACGACACGGCGACGCAGCGATCGCTTGACCGCTCGGCTATCATCCGCGCGCCCGCTCTCGCCCGAACTTTGTGCAGCTCTCAACGAAGCCGCGCGCCGCTAGCTCGTTGGAGGCCCAATGCGCGTGCACGTACGATGCGAGCACGTTGTGCGCGGTCCACCCTTCGCGCACCACATTCCCGCTGCGTCTGGTCCGCACGGAATATGCGGCTGGCTCACGCTGG
>WNFJ01361220.1_pt1 | contig 11715 bp, 10 predicted proteins | sample 5400461 | NCBI WGS metagenome assembly WNFJ01 (sample SAMN13153349, study PRJNA577476) | soil metagenome | isolation source: 115 cm saprolite on Douglas fir-dominated hillslope | place: USA:California | collected 2013-09-17
GTCGCCGTCGTTGTCGTAGTCGCCAAACGCGGCACCACGGCTCGAGAAGCGCTCGCTGATACCGGGCCCCATGTCGACGGAGACATCCTTGAATCGGCCGTTGCCAAGGTTCTTGTACACCAGCCGGGGATTTTTGAAAGTCTGGCCGAAACCGTGCCCGTCGATTTCCGGATACACGTGACCGTTTATCTGCAGGATGTCAGGCCATCCATCGTTGTCGAAGTCAACAAACCCGCAGCCCCAGGCCACGTAGTTGTTGTTGACGCCTATGCCTGAGGCGGAGGTGAGGTCGGCAAAAGTGCCGTCCCCATTGTTGTGATAGAGGTTGCAGGTATCGTCGGCAAAGTTCGTCTTGAAGATGTCGAGCCATCCGTCGCAGTCATAATCGCCGACCGCAATCCCCATCCCTGCTTGCTCACGGCCATTCTCGCTGTAGGCACAACCCGCCACCATGCCTATGTCAGTAAACGTGCCGTCGTGGTTGTTATGGAATAGAATACTCGGCTCCGAATCGACAGCCACGTAAATATCCGGCCATCCGTCATTGTCGAAATCGTACGAGACGGCGGTGATGGAATAGCGAGGGCCGGGCTTCCGGATCCCTGCCTTCTCGGAGACGTCGGTAAAAGTCCCATCGCCGTTATTGTGATAAAGAACGTTGGTGTCACCGGAAAGGCCGCGGGGGCCGCACATGACCGGGAGTCCTTTCCACTGGCAAAGTATATCGTCGACACTCTTCAGCGGGTCAAGCTTGATGTAATTGCACACGAAAAGGTCGAGATACGCATCGCGATCGTAGTCGAGAAACGTGCAGCCAGCTCCCCAGCGAACTTGATCCTCGTAAAGGCCGGCTTTGCGTGTGACATCGGTAAAGGTGCCGTCGCCGTTATTGTGGAACAGGACGTTGTGTCCCCAGAAGCAGCAGAACAAGTCGTCCCAGCCATCGTTATCGTAATCGCCTACGCACACGCCAGTTTGCCATCCGGTGCGCGCCAGGCCGGATTTTTCAGTGACATCGGTAAAGGTGCCATCACGGTTGTTCTTGTACAGGTGTGAGGTAGGAGCATGCCCAGGTGGCCAGTTCGCGTCGAGGCGCGTTCCATTCGTCAAATAAATGTCCAGCCAGCCGTCATTGTCGTAATCGAAGAAAGCGATGCCGCTGCCCTTGGCTTCAATGATGGACCGCTTGTGTTCGGTGCCGCCCCAAACATTGGGGATTGTCAGACCGGCCTCGCTGGCTACGTCGACAAACATAACCGGAGAGGCCGCGGGGGAACCCGGGCCAGTAGCCGCTGTCAGCAGGGACCGCCGCCACCGCCAGAGCGGAGTTGTTAGCGCATCGAGCAGCGTGCTGCCGAAAACCACAAGCGTAGATCCGAGAAAACGCCGTCGCGGAACGTTCATATCTTAGCGGCTTGGCGCCTTCGGAAGCTGGCGCGAGGCAATCCAATCCCTTCTTTTTTATCGCGATGATACGATCAATGGGAACGTCGGTCAAACCATTGGCTTGCCCGCTCGGCCAAGTGATCTCCAAAGATTCGATCTTGGCGTGCTTTCCCATTCGGACTTGGATCCTAGGATTTCTGGCTGACCTGTAACTCATGCCGTCCTTTGAATGTTCCACGTGGACGAATCCCTCCGAGGGGCCAACTTGAGCGGGGCACCGGAGCAGAGGAGCAAATTCGTGATAAGCCGGCGAGACTTCCTTCAGAGCAGGTTGGAGGCAAATTAAGATCCAATGAGGTGAACATGAGACGCTGCTTAGGCCTAAACTTTCTAACTTTCGTTTTGTTTGTGTGCGGGTATTCGTTTGCGGGAAATGTGCAAGACGCCTGTGATTTTGCGTGAGATTCTGACGGCGATGTTCTCCGACGTTACTGTACTCGTTTCAGTACGACTGCGGCGTTCTCGTCAGCACCAATAATGCTTTGCAGCTTGCGAAGATCTCCCGCGCGGTCAGGCGGGATCAGAACGTCGCGACGCAGGAATTCACGCGAATAGCGCAGAGATCTTCCATCCACTTCTACCTTGCTGTGATAAGCGCCAAACCCCATGTCCACATTTACCGGTTCGGGCACATCATCCACGACATATTCCTTTGGCAATTCAATCTCGTAAACATCGGTCTCACGACTCGTGGCCTCGAACTGAAAAGGAAAGTGGCGAGGCTTGCGATCAAGAGCAAGAGTTTTTTCGCCCATCACGCGCGGCCGCACCAACATGAGAGATCCTCTTACCTGGGCATAGCCAGGATTGGCGAAACGGAAGGAGGTCACGAGGTCCTGTTGCAGCTGGCCAAGCTGTTTGATGTCGAAGTTCTCCAATGTGAATCCCTTTAGGGAACGGCTCACGCGGTGCTCCAAGCGTTGCGAACGCTCTTGTTCATTCTCGCGCATCAGGTACACACGCTCGTGCCAGGCGTGACTACCGCTCCAGTTCTCGACCACTTCGCCCGCGAGCGAGCCTTCGGCGCTCAGTGTGAAGCGGCCCTTGCGTGCCATCAGATTCGCGTCCGGCGTGGACAGGGGCGTGTGGATAAGCTCTCCCCTCCCATCCGCGACCAGCAGAGCATAGGTATCCTGCAATTCGCCACGCAACTCGCCAAGCGGTGTGTAGCGATCGGTCGGATCGAAGATGAGATACCGCTTGCCGGATTTTGTGACAATCACGGAACGGTAAGTATCAGTCTTGATCTGTTCAGGCAATTCGATCGCGAGGATGGCATGGTTGGCGCGCGGCGAAGGCAGCGTCGGAACAACGATTCCTCGACGCGTGTCGATCAGAACATAGTCCGACTGGATGCCAACTTCGTGAAGCATCGTGCTCAGCAGCGTTGCCTTGTCTTTGCAATCTCCATAGCGAGCGCGAAAAACATCAGCAGCGCGATGTGGCCGCTCTCCACCGATGCCGATCTCGATCGCTACATATCGAATGTCCGACTGCAAGAAAGAAGCGAGCGCCCGCGCTTTGCTGTCGAAGTCGGTCATTCCAACCGTCAGTTGCCGGGCCCTCTCAGCGAGTTCGGGTGTGGCATTTCGTCGATCTACTGTGAGCTGCGCGTACCAACGACCAACAGCCTCCCATGATCCCGCATTCGCTGTTGTCTGCGGCGGGAAATAGACGACTCCGAGTCGGCGGCAGAGACTGTAGGGCTGAAGCCCCATTGGTTCGTGATCGACCGCCGGCAAGTCCCGCAAAGTCCATTCCAAACCACCATCTCCGCGCCGCGATGGTTCGATTGGACCGCCGTTAGCCCACAGGGTCTTATACTCCCAGCCCGCCGGTAAGTAGATCACAAGGTGCGACTCATGGACGGGGATGGACTCCTGAAATTCCCATTCATACTCATTGACCCAAACGTGGCGCTGGACTTCATACTCAAAAGCAATCACCGAGCCAGGATCAGCGGCCGGGCAAGTTCCCGTCCGAGCACGCACGTCGTCATAAAGCTCGTATCCCGAAACTACGCCGCGCTCCGGAAAATCCTTATCCTTGAGTTCGTACTCTTTTCCCGAGCGGTCGAGCGCCCAGCAGTGAATGGAATGAACTCTCTCGTTCGCCTCCAGATTGACATAGAGATTGGCTTCGCCCCGGCCTTCGGGTCGCAGGATTCTAACGACGCGGCGGTAGTGCTCCAGGTACTCGGTGGGACCAGTGACCGTGACGCTTGCGTCGTCGAGCAGAACCGCGGAATTGGTTTCAGCGTCGTAAGTGGGCAGCGACTGAGCGGCAGCCTGCCGCACCCACTCCGGAGTCGCCGCCATCACCCCCGGCGCGACAAGCAAGACTGCTGCGCACAGTGTGATTAAGCGCAGGGAGCCACGAACGCCGATGTTACTTGGCCTCGGCACGACCGCTCCCCCTGAGAATCATTTGCTGATCGTCGCCCGCCTTCACCTTGTCATAAAAACCCTTGAGCTCGCCATAGACGCTGGCCGGGAAAGCAAATCCGCCCATGACAAAATCGCGTCGCGCCACGATCGAGTTCCCAGATTCCGCCTTCTGAGATACAGAGTAGAGGGCATAATCAAGCTTCACCGAATCGTTGGGAGGCAAGCTCTCTACTTCCAGAGACGGCGGCAAGGCCAGATGAACTTCGTCCAACTCACGCGCCTTGTACCAGAGATAGATCGAGTTGACCCGTTCCGACCCCCAGAACACTGGCTTGGCATTAACCTGAAAAATGTGTACCGGAATCAACCAGCGCTTTCCCGCGTTCGTGGCCAACGGAACAGAAATCTTGAATTCCGTCGCCAAGTGGGGCTCCGTTTCACCCCAGTTTGTGGTGCCCGTAAGTGTGACTTCGCTGTTGTCTGGAAGCCACTTTCGTACTTCGTCTTCGAGAAGTCTCTTCCGACCTGCCTCATCAGTCAGGCTGGCTTTTTGGCGGCGATCCATAGCCTCGAGTCCGTAGAATCCGATCTTGATCGTGCCGTCTGCCTTGCCGTCCTCCCCCAGTTGCAACCGTGCCAGGCGCATGATCTGGGCCTGACCGTAATCCGACAATTGGCTCTCAGCGAATTCCGTGCCTTTGCTCGCTGTCTGACGCAGCCCCCCGGAACCTGAATACTGCCAGTCCAGCAATCCGTAAGGACAGTACTTCGTCCCCGGATCAAGGAAGAGATCTTTGCCGCCAAGCTGCACAATGGCGATCTCGCCTTTCAGTTGATGGGTCGACATGAGCTGAGGCTGGAAGAGAGTTTCCTCCCTGGACGCGACCCACATCATCCACGCGGGAATGCCCGCAGCCCGGACCATCGCAACGAAGAGCCGATTCAGATCGTCATGGGTGCCGCTACGCTGCCGGAGCACGTCTTCAGCGCCTCCGTTCGCCTTCAACCCAATGCCTTTTTCTTCTTGTTCAGTGCGCTCTGCGCGGAAGCTCTGATTTTCCAACCCCGTCACAAACGCATAGATCTTGCGCACCTTTTGTTCTGGAGAATCGGTGGGCAGCGCCGCCTTGGCCACCGCGTCGTCGATTCCGCTCTTGTCGTCCAGAAACTTTTCGACATCTTTACTCCAGAACTTGCCTTCCTCATTCCAGAAAGCTTCTGGATTCGGATTGAATTGGTCTCTGTAGTAGAACTGCACCCGGTAGCGGAGCATGCCGACCGGCGGCATGTGAGGCTCTTCCGCAATCGGAGGCATGTTCTCGATCGACAAATCAATGTACTGGCCGGCCTGGTGTCGCGAGGCCTGACTGGAAAGCAGCACTTTATGCAGTTGGGGCTGTGGTCCCTGCGTTGGTAGGAATGTAGTCCAAGCCGCTCCCTGGCCGATCCTGCCGTGCCGCATAATCACCGGACCGTCGTAAGGAATGTATTTGAACGTGGCTTTTCTCTGAAATAAGTCCTCCTGAACGAGCCATTCAGGAGCAAAAAACGTGTTGTCCGCATAGCGGAGGGAATACCGGAATTCGATGATGCTTCCGACTTGCACATCCGGCAGCGTGAATGCCTTGACGTGCACACGGACTTCATCGATGTGTCCTCGACGCGCGCGGAGCGCCATTTTGTCGAACACGTGCCCGTCGAACGGTATGGTCGATCCATCGGCGTGGATCGTCCGGCCGCTCACGCCGTCAATCGTGAAGGCCCGCCGCCAATAAGGAAGCTCCACGTCCGAGTAGCGGCGTCCGGCCTCAGTAAGGATCTTGATCCTCTCGTAGACCGAGTGATAGTTATTAAGGTCGTCGCCTACCTCTTCGCGAAGCAGAATAACTGCGGGAGCTCCTTTCTGCTCCGGAAGATCCGCCATCTTCAGATCCTCAGGAGGGATGGGGGGCCAATCGGCCCAGGCCGGCAACCCAAGCAGCACCAGCGTAGCAATAACTCGGAAAACCCTTCGAGAAGTGCAGGGAGTTAGTGCCATCTCGTATCTCATCCGGCGAGACTCGACATTATCTCGAATTAGGTCCTCTGACGCAAGCAATAGTGGTGGAAAACTGTTTCGTGATAGCAGTCCTGACGCCGCGTTCTCGTTCTTGAGCGGGAGTGGCGCGGACCCGACGGGACGAAGCCGGCTTGCCTTCGCTCGCTACAAGGGCCAGGCGGAGAAGGCATTGCTCGCGGCTGGCTTTCCGCGCGTTTATCTTTTCAGGCCCGCGTGTATCTACCCCGTGGAGCCGCGGAAGGAACCGAATTTCAACTACCGACTGATACGCGCGATCTATCCCGTTTTTCGGGTGCTGTTTCCTAGCCAGGTAATTCGCGCCGATGACTTGGCCCGGGCAATGGTGGATGTTGTGCTCCGACAAACACAGGAGCGCCAAGGCGTCGTCTTCGAGAACCGAGATATCCGAAGCATGGTCGAGTCGCGAACTCCCCTCACGAATCGCGCTGTCTAATCGAACGACAGTTCGAGAAGGGTGCAGCGTGAACCATTAAGCGAGGCATAAATGAAGAGAATCGTGATAGTAGGAGCCGAGTTGGCAGGGCTTGCGGCCGCAAAAGCGCTGAGGCACTCGGACGCGGAAGTCTTTGTCGTTGATCGGGCGAATCACAACCTCTTTCAGCCTCTGCTCTATCAAGTGGCGACAACCGTGCTTTCTCCTGCTCAAATAGCGTCTCCGATCCGTGGGCTTCTGGAAAGTCAGAGAAATACGACCGTGGTCCTTGGCGGGACGCTCACGTATGAGCTGCCCGGATTGCACGCCGATGGCATTATCTCTCGCACGCAGTATCCCACCATACCGCCGACGGTCGAGTACAAGCTCACCGCCAGAGGAGCCGCACTGAGACCTGTGTTGATCGCAGTGCAGCGCTGGAGCAAGACTCAGGAGCTCGCGGTGGCACCGGAACCAGCCGAGAAGAAGCAGCAACCAGGAAGATAGAGCCCCCAGTCCCGATCAGATCGAGATCAGTTCGGGATACCGCATTGATCCAACTGTGATTCCTTTCATCACGGCAAAGAGCAACGCAAGGGGCGGGAACGACCAGCGTGCGGGCGAACACGCGGCAGCCGAAGGCGGGGTCGTTCCCGCCCGTAAGCCGACTCATCCTTAGACCGCCTAATCTCGCATCTGGTTGGAAACACTGACCGATCTCCATTGTTTGCATGCACATTTTCAGACCGCCCCATAGACCGCTCCCGAGTTTAGACCCGAGGAATGAACGGAGGAGTCCTTGATCACCGCGCGCTGGCCCATAGGACGCAGAGTGTTTTCACCCAGCGGCGTCTTTTGGGAAATTTGCCCGCCGCAGGTGCCGTCGCACCGCACGAAATACTTCCTCGAATTCGGGCAACTGCGCGATCTGATGTCCGAGGCGTGTCGTCCATAACGCGTTGAGTCGCGTTTCTTTGGCAAAAATGTTCTCCTCAGTGCCGGCAATCTGCCGGCCGCGAAACCGAAGTTTCTCCTTAATTGCCGGGACCAAATCCTGTAGCTCGATCTGGGCGCTGTCCGTGAGAAACCAAAGATCGTAGAGGTCTCGCGGTTCGTTGCGAGCTCGATCGCTGAGGGCCACGGTCTTTTCCACGGCGATTTCTGCTAGGCTGTACACGGTAAGCGTGCGGTTGTTGGGCAGGTCCTCGAATTCATCATAGGCACGCAACACCGGGCGCTGTTCCAGAGGAAGAACGATCACTTCTTCGATAGTGATATCAACTTTGACGGAATTTGGTTTCGGAAGCGGTCCCTGGTACCCGAGATAAAAGGTGTAGCTGTTCGTGTGGCCCGCCTGCTCTTGCCTCTCGAACGCAAAGTTGATGCCGGAATCGGTTGTTACTTTCCCGAAGACCTCGTCCAAACCTCTGCGGATTTCTGGAAAGTCGACACGTCGGCCCAACGTAAAGTCCAAGTCCTCGGAGAAGCGGTAGTCGCCAAAATAGCAGCGCTTCAAAGCCGTCCCGCCTTTGAAGATCAGCAAATCTTTCAGGGAAGTCGCGTCGAATCCGGCCAGCAACCATGCCAGGCAGTAGTCGCGCTCCAACACAACTTCCGGGATTCGGCGCCCGCGGTGCTCCCGTTGCAAACGATTTGCCAGCAGCGATAGATTGCGTTGGGGAATCATCTACGTGTGACGCACTGCTTCCAGCTCTTCGAGGCCAACATTCAACTGGAGGCGCCAGCGCGACCAAAATCGCCCAGCTTTGGGCAGAGTCGGGTCAAGCCGATCAAATGTTTGCGTCAGCTGAGACTGCAGCACTTGAATGTCTTCCTCTGATCCAATCTTATAAAGTTCAAGGAGCAGGCCGAGTCTACGAATGACGGCACCGACATCCAGCTTACGGGCGTACTCCACCAGACGACTGACATCGAGCTTGTCCCGGCTTATCCAAAGTGCTTTTGCTGCTTCGGTAATCCCGCCGGCGTATTGCGGGTGTCGCAGCACGTCGATCAGGGTTCGTTCTCGATCGCTCACAGCAACCGACTGCTGTTTCGTCACCCAGATCTGGGTTAGGCCAAAGAAGTCCTTCGGTCTCACCAGCACAAAGCGATATTCGTAGCCGTGGATCGTCCGTGATCGCAGTTGGTCGGGGCAGCTAACAAAGATGGAGAGCTGGGGCTGAGTGACCATGCGATGAAGCTCCATCGCCGACGCATGAGAAACGAAGTATTTTCGCTGGCGCACAAGTTCGTGGGCGATCACGTAGGGATCGCCGACGTACTCGGTTTCCCTGCCTAGTTCGAACGGAACCAGAGTGTAGAGGCCAGACTGTAGTCGAGTTACCAATCCGCGCCGCTCTGCCTTGTGCATCAAAGTACGTGCCGAGGTTCCGCGTAAACCCGTAATCTTCTCCACATCGCGCAATCGGAATGTGGTTCTGTTCAGCTGGTTCAGTTCCACAAAGAGCCTAGAGGTCTGCCGCCCGAGCGTTTTAGTCTTTGCGTGCATAATGGTCCTCTATAGGAAACATTATGCATATAAAGTATCAATAAATCAATATCATACATGCATTTCGTTTCCTTTAAAGGAACTATCTGTAGTTGCAATAACATAGCAGGCCCTTTCCTCGCCGCTGGCGAAACATCCGAATCCAGCATAGTCGCGGGGCTCGAACCGGTCCAAGACTTTGCCGTCGCACCCTGATAGCTGCGCGTTATCGCCGGGGTGAAGATTTCGACTGATGGGTGGTGGTAGCGCGTTTGCGCGGACAACGACATTCCCACGATAGCTGGACACATTGCCGACCTGGTCGTCGCGTCAAGGCTGCGCCAACCACTGCAAAAACTAAATTGGCGCACCGCGGCTGAGCGGCTGCGGCCTGGACGCGGCTAAGGCCAGGTCGGGCAAAATGCGTGACGTGGGAAAGCTCCCCTGTTTCATTTCCAGTGGCAGAGCTTCACCGTTTGGTTGGCTGATCTTTACCAGTCGCTCTCACCTTCGGTTGCCGAAGCCGGAACCGGGAGGTCCGAAGGATTGTGCTCGCGGGAAACACTCTGATGTTCGAATCCAAGAAGCATATCGGACAGCTATCAGTCGCCGACGAAGAGGTCTTGGACTCATCCGACACCTCGAACTAGGCTCAGGCTGAAATCCAGAGGGTAGAACTATGTCTAGTCAAACAGCCGCTCTCACGCCGCCTGCGCAGTTCGAGCCCGAGCCTTTCGTCGATCCTGACACCGCTGCCCGCCACCTTCGCACCACCCGTCGGCATGTCCTGGAAATGGTGCGCGCCGGACTCATCGTCGGCCATCCACTTGATCCCCGATCTAAGAAGAAAGACTGGAGATTCCTGCTGTCGGAGCTCCACGCCTACATGGTAAGCTGCGAATCGCGGCCACCTGGAGCACGCAAACCACGAAGGAGTGGGTGCTTCGCTATTACGCCACTCGCTCGGATGGGAAACGAGTCGAACGCACGACCGCCATCGGTCTTGTGAAAGACATCGGCCCTACCGCAGCGGATGCGTGCAGGGAAGTGGATCGTCAGAAGCTGCGCGAAACCATCAACGAATTACAACTCTTCCAGGGGAAGCCGAGGACGTTTGGTCAGCTCTGTCAGGACTACGTCGAGAACGAACTGAGGATGGACCAGTCGGAATCTGCGCGCCCCAAAGCGTTCCCAACCATCGAGACCTACGAGCGACATCTGATCAAGCGCATCATTCCACGCTGGGGAAGACTAGCGCCCTTGGCAGTGGAATCGAGGGATGTCGAGGCGTGGTTCCGCGAACTGCACAAGGGAAACGCGCAAAAGAAGGTGAAGCCCTTAGCCGATCCTACAATAGACAAGATCCGCCGCATCATGAGCTTGGTTTACAAGCACGGGCAGCGACACAACTTAGTGCCGCGGCAGCAAGAGGGCAATCCGATGAACTGGGTGAGCCAGCGGACGACCAGCGACTACAAGGCGCTCATCATGACGCCGAAGCAGGCGTTCGAGATTCTTCTCAACATTCCGGAGCCGAGGCGGACTCTCACGTTGAGCGACGCTGCCACGGCGTTGCGGGTGTCGGAATTGCTGGGATTGATGTGGATGGATCTGGACTTCGAAGGGTTGGTGATGTATGTGAGGCGGGCCTACGTGTGGGGAAGGCTCAAGCAACCGAAGTCAAAAGCCTCGAAGGCTCCGGTCCCCATGCACCCTCTATTGGCTGGTTTCATGCTCGCATGGCGCGAGAGAACGCATTATCGGAAGGACAACGACTACGTGTTCCCGAGCGTGAAGCTCAGGGGCAAAAAGCCGCTGTCAGCGTCCATCATGGTGCAGAAGTACCTCAGACCCGCTGCCGTCAAGGCTGGTGTGATTGCGGCGGACTGGAAGGGTCGCTTCGGTTTTCACAATTTTCGGCACTCACTGGCAACCGCGCTGGTGAAGCTGAAAGTGGATCCGAAGACAGTGCAGGGTATGCTTCGCCACGAGGACTTCGGCACGACCATGGAGCTGTAGGCTCAATCCGACATGGAGTCGATGCGGGATGCGCAAGGAAAATTCCTGGAACAGCTGTTGGGGGGACAAAATCCACCTGCTCACGGAACGAGTACAGTGAGAATCATGGGTGGGATCGTGGGTGGAAGATTTCCGCTCTCTGCCGCTAAGTCCTTAGGAATGATGGTGGCCAGGGACGGAGTTGAACCGCCCCGACGCCAGCCTTTTCAGGGCTCGGCTATTAAGTGTTTCCAATGACTTGGAACGTACGGACGACACCGTAAGTCATTGAAGATCACCCCAGGACACGAGCTTTGTGGGCTTTTTTGTGGGCTAACAATGCAGTGTGGCTACACGCGCGCGGCAATCTCTATCGCGGCATTGCTACCGCAGTGACAGTGGGAAGCCAAACCGGAAACGTAAGAAAACACAGGAACCGGAACGCACTGGATGGCGTTCCAAGAGCCCATAAGAAACAAATTAATGTCCCGTTGCGTCCCCGGGCCTAATGCGGACCAAACCAGCGGCAGCAGCCGGATCGTACCGTCTACCTTGCCACGCGCTGAACAGACGAATCTTGTTGAGGCAGAGTACAATCTCGTCCTGAACAGCCCTGAAAAGTGGCTTTTCAATAGTTGTAAACGGGGCATAGTCCTAGTTTGTTGCTGACGGTCAGCGGTAGCCGAGTCCGGTGGAAATTCGCCCCTCGGAACAGCTACTTCTTATTGATCGCCAAGTCGTGACAGAACCGAACGCTTGAGAGCCTGGCCGCTGACTCGCGGATACACAGAAAACGGATGACCTAGCGGTAGTTTACTGCGAGTTGCAAAGACGAGCTTGTAAGTAACAATTTGTGATGGTGTTACGAGCATGGTGTTGTCTTACCCAGGTTGGGTACTAC
>WNFJ01585384.1_pt1 | contig 11715 bp, 11 predicted proteins | sample 5400461 | NCBI WGS metagenome assembly WNFJ01 (sample SAMN13153349, study PRJNA577476) | soil metagenome | isolation source: 115 cm saprolite on Douglas fir-dominated hillslope | place: USA:California | collected 2013-09-17
GTCATTGCCGCATTGCTCGAGCACCTTGACCATCGTCGCACCGAGCCCGAAGCCGTAGACGACGTTGGAGTCGATCAGGTCGGTGCTCGACATGTATTTCGCTATGAACGCCGCGTATTCCTTGAAGCCGGGGTCGTCCTTCCAGCGGGCGTCGGTCGGATCCTTGCCGTAGACCGCTGTGATCACGCCCTTCGATTTCTCGGGGCCCGCCGGCTTCATGACGGCTTTGATCGACTGCGAGACGTCGGTCATGTAGCGCACCGGCGTCCAGCCGATGTCGAACGCCTTGCGAATCGCTTGGACCGCGAATTTCGGCACCGCGGCGATGAGGAAGAGGTCGGCGCCCGAACCTTGAAGCGTGATGACTTGCGAGTCCACCGTCGGCTCGGAAGTCTCGTAAGACACTTCCTTGATCACCATGCCGGCATGGTCCGCCCCGAGACCGTCCTTTAGCCCTGTCAGATATTCCTTGCCGAAGCCGTCATTCTGATAGAGCACCCCGATCTTCGCGTCGGGCTTGGTCTTGAGGATGTGCTTGGCGAAGATTCTCGCCTCGGTCAAGTAGTTCGGCTGCCAGCCCATGGTCCAGGGAAATTGCTTGGGGTCGCTGAATACGGCGGCCCCAGTGGCGACGAATAATTGCGGCACCTTGTTGTCGTTGAGATATTGGCGAATCGCCAAGTTGGGCGGGGTGCCGAGCGTGTTGAACAGGAACGCGACCTGCTCCTGCTCGACGAGCCGGCGGATTTGCTCCACCGTCTTCGGCGGGCTGTAGGCGTCGTCGAGGCTGATGAGATTGAGTTTGCGGCCGTTCACGCCGCCCTGCTCGTTGATCATCTTGAAGTAGGCGGTCTCCGTGCGCCCGATTGCGCCGTAGGCCGAGGCCGGCCCGCTGTATGGCATGGTCTGCCCGATCTTGATCTCCGTGTCGGTGACGCCGGGGGCGTTGTCGGCCCGGGCCGAGCCGGCGCTCGCCGCGACAGCCGCGGCGGCGGCGCTCGACTGCAGGAATGAACGTCGGGTAAACATGGCTTTCCTCCCTTTTGACCCTCATCGCGGCGCTGCGTCCGGCGCCGCCGATTTCCACCTAAATCGCACATTTGCGGGACGAAGCGAAGCGGCGCGCGGCTCCTCTCGCCGTCGCCCGCGCCGCGCCCGCGACGCCGGTCGGCATGACGGCCATGACCAGAATCAGCAGCACGCCATAAATCGCCCCCGGCAGCGCCTTGGCGCTCTCGCCGAAGTTGACCGAGAGCTGGTCGGCGAGGTTGGGCACAAATTCGATGAACAACGCCCCGAACACGACGCCGCCGAGCGAGGCGAGCCCGCCGACGACAATGCCGACCAAAAACGCAAGCGACAGCGAAAGCCCGAAACTCTCCGGGGATACGAAGCCGACCGCGATCGCGCTCAGGCCCCCCGCCACCCCCGCATAGAGCGCGCTGACTCCGAAGCACGTCGTTTTGTAGAGCGCGGCGTTGACGCCCATGGTCTCGGCGGCGATCGGCTGGTCGCGGATGGCGATCAGCGCTCGGCCGACGCGCCCGCGGACGAGATTTCTCGCCGCCCAGTAGAGGGCCGCCGCGCACAGGAGGCAGAAGAGATAGAGCCACTGGTCGACGCTTAAGCCTAGGCCAAATGGCGCATGCGGCTTGACGAGCGACAGGCCTTGCGAGCCGCCGGTCCAAGCGTCGAAACCTTTGTAGCTGAGGATCTGCGGCGTCGCGACGGCGAGCGCGAAGGTCGCCAGCGCCAGATAGAGACCGCCGAACCGCAAGGCGGGAAAACCGAACAGGAAGCCGGCGCCGAAGCAGACCGCGCTGGCGATCGCAATAGCCGCCCAATACGGCACGCCGAGCTTCGCCATCAGGATCGCCGTGCCGTAGCCGCCGATCGCAAAAAAGGCGCCGTGGCCGAGCGAAATCTGGCCGTTGAATCCGGTCAGCAGATTGAGGCCGAGAAGCGCGATGGCGTAAATCAGCACCTGCGCGCCCTGATAGATGTGATAGCCCGTGGCGAAGAACGGAAAAGCCAGCGCGCAGGCGCCGGCCGCAAGCGTGGGGAGCGAGCGCACTGCGCCGTTGGGCTCAGCCATCGTCAGACCCTCGCCACCAGACGCTGCCCGAACAGGCCGGACGGTCGCCAGACGAGCACGCCGATAATGATCGCGAGGGCGACGGAAAGCTTGACCTCGGCGCCCACGACATAGGCGCCGACGAGATTCTCGAGCACGCCGACGGCGAAGCCGCCGAACGCCGCGCCGAAGGGATTGTCGATCCCGCCCAGCACCGCACCGGCGAAGGCGTAGAGAAGGACGCCGCCCATCATGTTGGGATCGAGATATACGATTGGCGCCGCCATCATGCCCGCGACAGAGCCAATCGCCGCCGCGAGCCCCCAGCCGATCGCCAGCATCCAGGCGACTCGGACGCCGACCAGGCGGCTCGACACCGGATTCTGCGCGGCCGCGCGCATGGCCAGTCCCAAGGGCGTGAAGCGGAAGAAGCAATAGACCAGCGCCAGCACGGCCAGGGTCACGGCGACAGCCCCTGATTCATGGGCGGACATGTAGCCCGCGCCGAACCACGGCCGGCCGGAAAACGGCGAGTCGAATGAGGTGACCGAATAGCCGTAGAGCCATCCGGCCAGGGCGTTGAAGATGAAGGCGAGCCCGATGAAAACGATCACCGAGGCGAGCACGGGCGCCTTGGCGAAGGGCCGCACCACGACCCGCTCGATCGCGACGCCGCCGACGAAGGAGACCAGGACTGTCGCCGCGAAGGCGCGCCAATAGGGCCAGCCGGAATCGATCAGCTTCCAGGCGAAATAGGTCGAGAACATCGCCATCTCGCCCTGCGCGAAGTTCACGAGCTGAGTCGCCTGGTAGATCATCACCAGCGCCAGCGCCATAATCGCGTAGACGCCGCCGAGCGCCAGTCCGGAGGCCAGTTGATGCAGGAACTCGACCAAGCGGTTGTCCCCGTTCAATAGCCGAGATAGGCGCGACGCACGGCGTCGTCGGCCCGAATCGTCTGCGACGGACCGCTCAGCGCCACCCGTCCCGTCTCGATCAGCACCGCCCGGTCGGCGAGATCGAGCGCGAGCGAGGCGTTCTGCTCGACGATCAGCAGGCTGACGCCCTCGTCGCGGTTGATCGCGCCAAGGACGCGGAAGATCTCCGCCACCACCAGCGGCGCGAGGCCGAACGATGGCTCGTCGAGCATCAGCAGTTTCGGACGCATGAGCAGCGCGCGCGCGATCGCCAGCATCTGCTGCTCGCCCCCGGACAGCGTGCCCGCCTGCTGGCGGCGGCGTTCGGCGAGGCGCGGGAACAGGCCGAACACGCGATCGAAATCCTTTCTGACGCCGTCTCTGTCGGAGCGGACATAAGCGCCGAGCCGCAGGTTCTCTTCGACCGTCAGATCGATGAAGGTGCCGCGCCCGTCGGGCACATGGGCGACGCCCAGACGCGCGATGTCCTCTGTCGCCAGCGCGACGATCGATTTTCCGCGAAAGCGGATATCGCCGCCGCGGCGGATGAGGCCGCTGAGCGCGCGCAACGCCGTCGTTTTGCCGGCGCCGTTCGCGCCGAGCAGCGCCGTCACACCGCCCTCCTCGACGACGAAATCAATGCCGAAGAGCGCCTGGGCCGGGGTAGTAGGCCACGAGCCCGCCCGCCTCCAGGATCGGCGCGCTCACTTAAGCGCTCCCGAGATAGGCGCGCACGACATCGCGATTGGCCCTCACCTCGTCCGGCCCGCCGTTGGCGATCACGCGGCCGAAGTCGAGCGCAACGACCTGGTCCGACACCCGCATCACCAGGTTCATGTGATGCTCTACCAACAGGACGGAGATCCCGCGCCGATCGCGAATGGCGCGGATCTCCTCGCTCAAACCGTCGACTTCATCGTGATTCAGTCCCGACGCCGGTTCGTCGAGCAACAGAAGCTTCGGGCCTATGGCGAGCGCACGTGCGAGCTCGACGCGCTTGCGCACGCCGAACGGCAGTTCGCCAACCGGGCGTTCGGCGACCCCCTGCAGGCCGAATTCCTCGATCAGGGCGTCCGCCCGCTCGGCGACACGCTGCTCCTCGCGCCGGGCCAGCGGGACGGCGAGCGCATTGGCAAGAAACCCGCCGCGCGCCAGCGGATGGGCGCCGACCCGCACGTTCTCGCGCGTCGTCATGGTCGAGAACAGGGCGACATTCTGAAATGTTCGCGCAATGCCGAGCGAGGCGATCTCGTGCCTGGCGAAGCTCGCGAGCGGTCGCCGATCGAAGTGGATCGAGCCCGCTTGAGGGTCGTAAAGCCGTGAAACGCAGTTGAAGAGGGTCGTCTTGCCGGCGCCGTTCGGGCCGATCAGGCCGCAGATCGCGCCGCGGGCGACCTCGAAGCTCACGTCCTGAAGCGCGGTCACGCCGCCGAAGCGGATCGACACACCGTCGACCTCCAGCAACGCGGAGGCGTCAGCATCCGCGTCGACATTGACGCCCGGGGCTCTCGCCTCGGCCAGCTCCATGGACCTTCCGTTCCCGATTTCGTTGGGCCGGTCAGAACCGGCCGGCGCGCAGTCTTGACGTTTCCGTTCGCGTTGTCACCTGCTTTTATCGGAAGCGGGGTGGATAAGGAAAAGGCGCGGGAACGCGAGGCTCCTGCAGGCGCACGATCAGTTGGCGGCGCCTGTTTTTCGACAACGCATCCAAAAGGACGCCCGTCCGTCGACGGGCGACGGGGACAGGGGGACGCCTCACTCACGCCGCCCCAGAAACCCGAGCACGCCGGCCTTGAAGACCTTGTCGCCGACCGCGAGATTGTGGTCGCGGCCGGGAATATCGAGCGCCTCCCCCCGCGGCAGCATCGCCGCGAGCTTATGCGGGTCGCCAGCCACTTCGTCGCGCGTTCCGACCGCGACGAGCGGGGGCGCGGCGATGCGGGCGACGCCCGCCGGAGTCAGGCTCTGGCGCGAGCCGCGGATGCAGGCGGCGAGCGCCGCGCGGTCGCTTTTGGTTTGGTCGGCGAAGGCGCGGAACATGCGCTGCATCGGATCCGACAGGCCGTCGAGCGACGGCGCCTCCATCGCTTCCGCAATGTTGGCCGGCAGACCGGCGCCATGCACCAGCCGATCGCCCAGGCCGCCCAGGATCAGCGCGCGCACGCGTTGAGGCCGGCCAAGCGCGAGGAAGCTCGCGATCCGCGCGCCCATCGAATAGCCCATCACGTCGGCGCGCTCGACGCTCAATTCGGCAAGCAGGTTCGCCGCGTCGCGCGCCATCAAGTCGGAGCGATAGTCGGCGGGCGCATAGAGTTTCTGGCTCGCGCCGTGGCCGCGATTGTCGAGCGCGACGACCCGCCGCCCCGCATGGCTAAGCGTCTCGACCCAGCGCGGGTTGACCCAGTTGATGCGATGGTTCGAAGCGAAGCCATGGATCAGCAGGATCGGCTCGCCGCGGTCACGGCCCTCGGCGGCAACGTCGATGAAGGCGATGTCGACGCCGTCGGAAGAGAAATGCCGCAACATGCCGGACCCCTGGCGCCGCTCTTCCCGCTTAGGCTCTCGCGCGCGGGCTGAAAAGGGGGCGGCGGCACGGAGCCGTTACGTCGACAGGCTGCGAAACCGGTCGCGATTCACGTCGCGCGGCGCGCGCCAAGCGGCGAGAACCGCACGCCGCCCCGCGCTTCCGTCACAGCTTGAACATCCGCCTCATCATCTTCATCATCGGACCGGCGCCGATGAGACGGCGCAGCGGGACGTAGCGGCGGGCGTCGGGACCGGCGAGATAGCGCAGGCGGTCGCTCGGGTCGGTCGCCGCCTTGTAGATGACCTCGGCGACGAGCTCGGGCGCGCTCGAATTCCGGGCAAGATTATCGCGTGCGGCCTTCACCTTGCCCATGAAGCCGGCATAGTCCGGCAGCGCCGATATATCCCAGCGATCCATCGAACGGCCGCCGAAATCTGTCTTGATGAAGCCGGGTTCGACCACCTTGATCCTGATGCCGAACGACCCCAGTTCGTACCAGAGCCCCTCTGACAGCCCTTCGACCGCGAATTTCGTCGCATTGTAAACGGCGTATGCGGGCACCGTCATGATCCCGCCGACCGACGAAACATTGATGAGTACCCCGGCCCTCCGCTGACGGAAATGCGGCGCGACCGCCTGGACACAGGCGATGAGGCCGAAGACGTTGACGTCGAACTGCCGCTGGATCTGCTCGCGCGTGCCCGCTTCGACCGGCCCGAACGCGCCATAACCGGCGTTGTTGAGCCAGACGTCGATTCCCCCGTAGGCCTCGACCGCCTGAGCGACCGCCGCCTTCGGACTTTCCGGGTCCTGCACGTCGAGCGCGACGAGTTTGAGACGCGCCGATTCGGTCAAGTCTTTTTCGGCCGCGGGATTGCGCATTGTCGCGACGACATTCCAGCCCTTGCCCAGAAACAGCCGCGCCGCCGCCTTGCCGATGCCGCTGCTGGCTCCGGTGACGACGATGATTTTGACTTTCTCGTCGGCCATCGAGGACCCCCCTTTGTTGTGGGCGGCGCGACGCTCGTCGCGCCTCAATCGCAGCCCGGACATTGATTGCCGTCGCGCGCGAACGTCAAGCCCGCGCGCTCGAGGCGTTGGCCTGCTCAGAGCGAACCGGCAAAAGCCGTCAGCCAGTCGGGCATCGCGGCGACGAGAGCCGCTTCGACGCGTTGGTCGAGGCCAGTGAGGATTGCGGCGCCGATCAGGGCGAACGCCGCGCCGAGCGCGACGCGGCCGCCCGCTCCGGCGCGAGCCAAGCGCGCCTTCGCCGTGACGCGGCCGACCGCGTAGCCGACTGCGATGAGCGCGCCGGCCGCGCCGAGCGCATAAACGGTCATCGTCACAATCGCGGCCGCGCGCGATCCGCCGTTGGCGGCGATGATGAGCGCCGCTCCGAGAACCGGCCCGGCGCAGGGCGCCCAGGCGAAGGCCAGAACGACGCCGGTCGCCGCCTGGCCGGCCAGTCCGGCGTTCGGCAAACGCTCGCGCAGGAACTCGGCCGTTCGGCCGGCGAAACTGAGCCGCCGTTCGACCGCATCGCCGATCGTCGGGACCACCAGAGCCGCGCCTACGACGATCATGATCGCGGCGGACGCCGCGCGCACGATAGCCGAGTCGCCAAACTCGACGCCGAAAGAGGCGAGAACGCCGCCAACGACCCCGAACGTCAGCGCGAGGCCCAAGCCCAGAGCGATCGGGCCCCGCGGGTCTTGAGCGCGCGCGCTCGCGATCACGATCGGCGCCAGCGGCAGGACGCAGGGGCTGAAGATCGTCAGCATCCCCGCAGCGAAGGCGAGCGGCAATGCGACGAGCGGTCTCACAAAGCGGCCTTGAGCACGTTCACCACGGCGGCCCGGGTCGTTCCCCAGGACATGCGTGCGACCTCCTTGCCGCCCTTGTAAACGATAAAAGTCGAGCGCGGAGTCTTGAGCTTGTCGACGGCGTCTTTCTGCTTGTCGTAGTCGACCCGGAAGAAAGTGACGCCGTCATACGAAGGGTCGCTCTTCAAAGAATCGAGTATCCTAGCCTGCGCCTGGCAATGCACGCACCAGTCCGCAAAGACGTGGAGGACGACAGGCTTGCCGGAGCGAACCGCCTTCTCGGCCGCGACGCCGTCATAAGGGTGCATCTCGAACGCCCGCGCCGGCCCCGCCAACGCGGCCGGCAGCAAGCCCAGCAGGGTCAAAAACGATCTGCGGCTTCTCATTCTCGCCTCCTGACTTAACGCCATCGATCTCCCTACCGTCGAGACGGCGACACGGATCATGACTCCCTCCCGCCGGACCAAATTCGTTCGTCGACGCCCCGTTGTTACATAGGCCTTCTCTCGCCTAGCCCATGCAGTCGGCGCGCCGAGGCCTCAGCGCGACTCGATCGCGCGCAAGAACTTGTCGCGATAGGCGTCCAGCACCACCGCAAGAACGATCACCGTGCCGATGACGATCGGCTTGACGTTGTCGCCGGCGCCGAACAATTGCAGTCCGGTGCTCAGCACCTGGAGAATGCAGGCGCCGACAAGGGTGCCGATGATCGAGCCTTTGCCGCCGCCGAGGCTGGTGCCGCCGATGATGACCGCCGCAATCGCGTTGAGCTCGTAACCGACGCCGGCGATCGGGCTGCCGACGTTGAGGCGCAAGAGATAGACCATCGCCGCGACGCCGGCCGTCAGTCCGCTGATGGTGAATGCGGCGATCTTGTAGATGCGCGGCGCGTGGCCGGACAGCCTGACCGCCTCCTCGTTGGTGCCGATCGCGTAGATGAAGCGGCCGAACACGGTGAAGCGCAGGACGAACCAGCCGGTCAGGATCACCCCGACCGCGATGAGGAAGATCGAGGGAAACACCCCCCACAGGATCATGTTGCCGAAATCGACGAACGGCTGAGGAAGCCCGGTGATGGTCGAGTTGTTGCTCGTGACCCGCGCCGCGCCGCTGGCGACGTTGAGCATTCCGAGGGTGACGATGAAGGAGGGAACCTTCCACTGCTCGCAGACGAAGCCGTTGATCGCGCCGCAGAGCGAGCCGACGCCCATGCAACCTAAGAGCGCAAGCGGAACGGAAACCCCGACGGGCAAGTCCCTGTCCGTCATGATGAGCGCCCCGACGACGGTGCAGAGCGCGAGCACCGAGCCGACCGACAGATCGATGCCGCCGGTCAGGATGACGAAGGTCATGCCCGAGGCGAGCACGGTGTTGATCGCGATCTGCACGAAGATCTTGAGAAAGTTGGTGGGAGTGGCGAAATAGGGGGCGGTCAGAGAGAAGAACAGCACGATCAGCACGAGCGCCACGGCGACGCCCGCTTCGCGCATCGAGAAGCGCAGGACGTCGTTCCAGATGGCTGCCGCGCGCTTGCCGCGCGCGACCTCAGTTGCTTCGCTCAAGTCCGTATTCCTCGTAGGCGAGCGACAGAATTCGGTGCTGATCGAACTCGGGCCTCGAGACCTCGCCGACCACCCTGCCTTTCGCGAATACGATGATGCGGTGGCAGATCGAAATCAGCTCCGGCAGGTCCGATGAAATGAAAAGAATGCCCCGCCCTTCCGCCGCGAGGCCCCACAGCAGATCGTAAATCTCCGCCCTGGCGCCGACGTCGATGCCGCGCGTCGGCTCGTCGCAAATCAGCACCTTCGAGCCCCGGAACAGCCATTTGGCGAGGACGACCTTCTGCTGGTTGCCGCCCGAGAAATTGCGCACCGTCTGGTCGATCGAGGGGGTCTTGATGCGAAGCTCGGCGACGAGTCGCGTCGCCTCGCTTCGTTCGGCCTCGCGCTCGAGAATGCCGTGGCGGGAAATCCTCTTCAGATCGGTGATGGTGATGTTCTCGGCGCAGGGCATGGTCAGCAGGAGGCCCTGTCCCTTGCGGTCCTCGGTCATCAGGCAGAGCCCCGCCCGGACCGCCTCGCGCGGAGAGGAAATCTCGACCCGCTCGCCCTCGATCGCGATGTCGCCGGCGATCTTCGGGTCCGCGCCGAACAGCGCCCGCGCCGTTTCGGTCCGCCCGCTGCCGACGAGGCCCGCGACGCCGACGATCTCGCCGCGTCCGACGCTGAACGAGACTTCGGGGCTCTTCGCGTTGCGCCGCAATCCTCGGACGCTGAGCGCTTCGCCGACGACCTCGACGTCCTCGCGAAAAGCGTGCTCGTCCGTGATGCTGCGGCCGACCATCATGCGCACGATATCGGGAATCGTCAGGCCGGCGAGAGGCAGCGTGCCGACGAGCTGACCGTCGCGCAGCACGGTGGCGCGGTCGCCGATCTCGGCGATCTCGTGCAGGCGGTGGGAAATGTAGATGATCGTCACCTGTCTGGCTTTGAGCCGCCTCAAGATCTCGAACAGGCGCCCGACCTCCTTCGACGTCAAGGTCGCGGTCGGCTCGTCGAGAATGAGCAACTTGCTCTCGTAGCACAGCGCCTTGGCGATCTCGACGAGCTGCATCTGCGCGACGCCGAGGCGGCTGACGAGCATGGTCGGCGCCACGTCGAGACCCACCTCCTCCAGCAACGCCGCCGCCCGCCGGTTCGTCTCCCGATAGTTCACCAGCCCGCGGCGCTGCGGCAGGTTCTCGAACAGGAGGTTTTCGGCGACCGTCATGTGTGAGAGCATGCTCAATTCCTGGTGCACGACCCGAATGCCGGCGCGATAGGCGTCGGTCGGCGTGCGCGGGCGATAGGGTTCCCCGTCGAACGTGATCTCGCCCTCGTCGGCCGGATAGACCCCGGCGAGCAGGTTGATGAGCGTCGACTTGCCGGCGCCGTTCTCGCCCAGCAGGACGTGGCCCTCGCCCCGTCCAATCTCGAGCGAGACGCCGCGCAGCGCGACGACGCCGGGGAATCGTTTGCCGACCGCCTTCAATGTCAGGATCGGATCGTCCATCGCGCGCTGTGCCGTGGCCTGACGGACGAGGTTTGGAAAAAAGGGCGCGGGCCGTCGCCCGCGCCCTTCGCCTCCGCCGTCGGACGGAAGGACTCTACGTGAGGTCCTTGGCCGTGATCAACTTGACCGGCGTCTTGACCCACCCGGTGAACTTCTCGCCCGCCAGTTCGCGCATGCCGTACTGGATGCCGAGCGCCGCCATGTCGGCGCCGTACTGCTCCACCGTCGCGAGCATCTTGCCGCTCTTGACCAGCGGCTGCACCGCCGGGATGTTGTCGAAGCCGACCACCTGGACCTTGCCGCTCAAGCCGGCCGCGTCGAGCGCCTTGACGACGCCGAGGGCCATCGAGTCGTTGGCCGCCATCACCCCCTGGATGTCGTGATACTGAGTGAGGAAGTTCGTCATCAGGGTGTTGGCTTCTTCAGTCTCCCAGTGCGCCGTCTTGCTGTCGAGCAGTTGCAGCTTGCCTTCGGTCACCGAATCCATGAAGCCCTTCTTGCGCTGCACGGCGTTGTCGGCTTCCGGGTTGCCCTCGAGAATGACGACCTTTCCGCCGGGCCCGAGCGCCTTGGCCAGCGCGTCGCCGGCCAGCTTCGCGCCGGCGCGGTTGTCGGGACCGAAGAAAGCGAGGTCGATTCCCGCCGCCTTCTTGGCGCCCTGATCGAGCTCCACGTCGATGTTGATGACCTTGACGCCGTCCTTGATCGCCTTGGCGATCGGCGTGACCATGGCCTTGGAGTCCGCCGGCGCCACCACGATCACGTTGAACTTCTGGGTGACGAAGTTTTCTATGGCGTCGACCTGCGCGGCGAAGTCGCGTTCGTCCTTCATGCCGACCGCCTTGAATTCGAACTTGTCGGCGTTCTTGCCGGCGAATGTCTCGGCGCCCGCCTGCATCTGCTTGAAGAATTCGTTGGCCAGCGACTTCATCACCAGGCCGACTTTCGGTTTGTCGGCCGCCAGCGCCGGGCGAAGGTCTGCGGTGAGAATCGCCGCCGAGCCTGCCGCGCCGGCGACGACGAATTGCCGGCGGGTGACGCGTCCGCCGGCGGCAACCGGAACGAGACTTTCAAGAGCTTTGGTCATTTGCTGTCCTCCCTTCGCGCCTTGCCAATTGGCGCCTGAAGCGCAAGCCGCCGCAGACCGGCCGTTCGCAAGGAGCGATCCAACTATGGTTTTTGCGCAGAGCCGATTTTGGCTCGCGCAACCTATCATAACGCGTCCCGACGCGGCCGCGAATTCAAACTCGCTCCGCGCGCCCCGCATGCCGCTCAACTCCCCGGCCCTCACTATCGGGCGAGCACGCGCTTTTAGACCAG
>WNFJ01654519.1_pt1 | contig 11714 bp, 8 predicted proteins | sample 5400461 | NCBI WGS metagenome assembly WNFJ01 (sample SAMN13153349, study PRJNA577476) | soil metagenome | isolation source: 115 cm saprolite on Douglas fir-dominated hillslope | place: USA:California | collected 2013-09-17
GGATTGAACCGGCCCGCAGACGGAACCGGTTGATTCCGTTCCATGCCGGCTACAACCGGAGCAACCCGTCATTCTTCCAGATCACTAATCGCTTCGATCACACCCACGCTCGTCCCGAGCGCAACTCTGGCGCCCCCGTAAGGATTTTGATGGTGGTGATAGGGGCAATAACCAGATGGCCCAGTCGATGTCCGCTAAGGGGTCATTCGCGTCAATTTTGCCGTGTCCTCAGCATGTCCGGGTAGGGGGTAATCTCGGAAATGCCGGTTGTCCGGTTTTGTCGGTTGGAGGCATCGGTTGCCATCCGAACAAGCCGCGTGGCGTTTCTCGTGTCGACGACCGGCGCGTCTTGAACAGCATCTTTTGGGTTCTTGCGCTCAAGTGCTCCCTGGCGCGACTCCGATATCGGTCGCTCGCGAGGGGGCCCATCAAGCAAGATTCACGCGGTGGTGGACGCCAATGGCCTGCCGGTCCATCTCGGCCTCACGCCCGGTGAGGCGCACGATAATCGGCTGTGTTCGGTTCTTCTCGGCGCATTGCCTCCGATGTTACTCGCGGATCGCGGATACGACGCAGACTGGATCAGGGAGCTTGCCCGCCAACAAGACGCTTGGGCCAATATTCCACCGAAGCGCAATCGCACCCAGGCGAGCATCGAGCCTTTTCGATGCTCGCCTATGTTTGGGCGGAGGACGCGCGACGCAGAAACAGGTGCCGCAAAGACCCAATCTGCTATAGCTCACAACTGTATTTCGGCGGTGCGACGCATATTTGCCTCAAGCGGATTTGGAGGTGAATATGGGCGACTTCCCCGAATCGGATGACCCATTCCGCATGCCTGTTCCCTCAGCCCGTGACCGAGAGACCGATATCGCGCCCAATGCACTTTCCGTGCTGAATTCCGTGTTCGGCCTGCCCGGCTTTCGGGGCGCGCAGGAAGAGATCGTCAGGCATATCACGGATGGCGGCAATTGCCTGGTGCTGATGCCGACCGGCGGCGGCAAGTCGCTGTGCTATCAACTGCCGTCGCTCCTGCGTTGCGGCTGCGGCATCGTGGTCTCGCCGCTGATCGCGCTGATGCGCGACCAAGTTGCCGGGCTGATCGAGGCCGGCGTCCAGGCGGCGGTCTTGAATTCCACGCTGAGCTTTGACGAAGCCGCTACGGTCGAGGCGCGCCTCCTCGCCGGCGATCTTGATCTGCTTTACGTTGCGCCTGAGCGGCTATTGACCCCGCGCTGCCTCGCCTTGCTCGATCGGGCAAAAATCGCCTTGTTTGCGATCGACGAGGCGCATTGCGTGTCGCAATGGGGGCACGACTTCCGCCCGGAATATATCGGCCTGTCGGTGCTCGCCGAACGCTTTCCCGAGGTGCCGCGCATCGCGCTTACCGCCACCGCCGATGATCTCACGCGAAATGAGATCATCGAGCGGCTTGGGCTTGCCGGCGCGCCGAGTTTTGTCGCGAGTTTCGATCGTCCGAACATCCGATATGAAATCGTCGAGAAGCAAAATGCGCCGGCGCAGCTCAAAACCTTCATCGCCGAGCGCCATGCCGGCGACGCCGGCATCGTCTACTGCCTGTCGCGCGCCAAGGTCGAGGACACTGCAACCACACTGACCAAGGCCGGCATCGAGGCGCTGCCCTATCACGCAGGGCTGGACGCCGCCACACGCGCACGTCATCAGGATCGCTTCATCAACGAAGATGGTGTCGTGATCGTCGCCACGATTGCGTTCGGCATGGGCATCGATAAATCGGACGTGCGCTACGTGGCCCATCTCGATCTGCCCAAGAGTATCGAAGCCTATTACCAGGAGACCGGGCGCGCGGGACGCGACGGCAAGCCCTCCAGCGCATGGATGGCATACGGGCTGTCTGATATCGTGCAGCAGCGCCGCATGATCGAGGAGTCCTCCGGCTCGGAAGCGTTCAAACGCGTGTCGATCGCCAAGCTGGAGGCGCTGGTCGGTATGGCTGAAACGCCGGACTGCCGGCGCACCCGGCTGCTCGGCTATTTCGGCGAAACCCTCAGCACCGCCAGATGCGGCAATTGCGACAACTGCCTGTCGCCTCCGCGTGTTCTCGACGGCAAGGTGATCGCGCAAAAACTATTGTCCTGCGCCTATCGCACCGGACAGCGTTTTGGGGCGATGCATCTGATCGATGTTCTGGTCGGCCGCATGAACGAACGCGTCACGCAATTCGGGCACGACAAGTTATCGGTGTTTGGCATCGGCCGTGAACTCAATGAAAAGCAGTGGCGCTCCGCTCTGCGCCAGCTGGTGGCGATGGGGCATCTCCAGGCGGACAGCGAGGCCTTTGGCGCGCTGAAGCTGACGGAGACCGCGCGCGGCGTATTGAAAGGCGAGACCGAGGTGCTGCTGCGTGAGCATGCTGCCGGCTCGCGTCTTCGCGCGACCAGAATCAAGTCAAGGCGCGGCGACATTGCTCCTCAGGCCGCTGGCCAAGGTGAAGCCGGTAACCCGGCTCTGATCGGCGCTCTTCGGACGTGGCGCTCGCAAGTGGCGCGCCAGCGCGGCGTTCCGGCCTACGTGGTGCTGCACGACGCCACGATCGACGGCATCGCGACCGCCCGCCCGACGACGCTGGCGCAACTCCGCGGCATCCCCGGCATCGGCGACAAGAAGCTCGAACATTACGGCGACGAACTGCTGGCGCTGGTGAAGGCGACCGAGGGCTGAGCCGGTGATGGAGTGTTCGAACCAGCGCGCGGAGAGACCGAACCGGGCGGCGCTAGGAGGCGAAGAGCGACCTCGTCGACCGGGAAATGCTCGGTCGTTTGGCCGACCGTCAGAGCCAGATCCATGGTGTACGCCCCCAGCTCGCACATCACCTGCGAAGCGATATCGCCGAGCGGGATAAATTCTTTCGCCAGGTATTCGAATTGGGCACGCGCCTGACGCAGCGTGGTTTTCGGCACGATGGCGTTTTCTTCTCCGACGATAGCATCCTGGTCGCCGCGTTGCGCCGGAAGCGGGTTCGTCTTCGCTTCAGGCCGAGGCTCTCCAGGAATGACACGGTCGGCGCCGCCTTGATGCTCGATCGTTTGATTTCTGAGCTCGTTGATCCGGTCGACTGTGGCGCGAAGCTCTGCGCGTTTGGCTTCAAGGGCAGCGACTTTCGCCTCGAGTGCTTCGCGCTCTCGCTCAGAAGCGATCCGAAAAGCATTAAATTCATCTCCTTGCGCCTTTAATTGGACCTGAAGTCCGGCGCGCTCGCGCTCCGATACAACTCGAAGCGCGGACAGCTCCCCTTCACACACTTTTGATTTTGCCGCGTAATCCTCGCGTTCACGGTGGAGCTGGTCCAGTTCCTGACCGCGCGCCTGCAGGGCCGCCTTAAGCGCTTCGCGCTCGCGATCGAATCCGCCGTGAAGCTCGGAAAGCTCCGATTCTCGCGACTGCAGCGATGCCCGAAGCGCATCGCGTTCGCTCAGGATCGAGGATGTGACGTTCAAGTGCCCTTCAATGTCATGCTTGAACGCGTCGCATTCGGCTTCCAGCGCATTGGCATGACGAGCCAGGCCTTCATACTTGTCGCGCCAGAGTTCATCCTCATCCGACGCTGCAAGCACGCGGGCCGTCAGGGTTTCGAGAAGTTCGGCTGCCCGTTGCAGGTATGTCGCGTTGTACGTATTGGACATCAGGTCGGCAAACCGGCGCAGAAACCTTGCCGTGTCGGCGACATTAGGCGCCTCGGGAGACATCGATGGGTCTGTCATGAAGCCTGCCCTCGTAAAAGCCATCCCTGAGCGCCCAACGGGAAGAAAATCCGGCACCCCGGTAAAGCGCGGCTACGGCCAAAGCGGCCGGGTCGCTGGCTTGATTGGCTCGCAGATGGTTGTCCAGATCGGCGGCGGCAAAATTAGGGCGTTGAATAGTGGCTGTCTTATACGGGTTAAATAGGCCGCAATCGCGCAACGCGGTTCTTGACATGTGCGCCCGTACAAGGAACGAATGTTGCGTCAATCGCGGCGGTGTATCACTCGGAAGTTTGGGCCGACAACGGCACCGCGCTGACTTCCTGCGCAGTCCCGTGAGGTTGATCGAACTTCGAGATCACCGGAGCGACAGTGCTAAAACGGACAAGATAGACCTGCAAATTCTCCATCACGCGCTGGACATAGTTGCGCGTTTCGGAAAACGGAATGCGTTCCACCCAATCAACCGCATCCACCTTGGGATCGCGCGGATCGCCGTACTGCTTCACCCAATCCCGAACGCGGCCGCGGCCGGCGTTATAGCCGGCGAAGGTCATGATGTGGCAGCCCTTGTACTCCTGTAACAGCGCGCTGAGTTCAGCCGCGCCCATCTGCGTGTTGTAGACCGGATCAGAGACCATCCGCTCCCAATCGTAGCTGACGCCGAACCTCTTGGCGGTGTCGCGCCCGGCTTCCGGCGTGACCTGCATCAGGCCGACCGCATTTGCCGGCGACTTGTCACGCTGGTCGAACGCACTTTCGGTGCGCGCTACCGAATAGATAATGCTACGGTCGATTTGGGGACCGATCGGGCTGTGCGGCGGGATCCCGATTGTCGGGAAGGCGTAAGGATCCAGCGCCAGGCCACGGCCGAGCGCCGCCTTCCCGATCTGGAGCATGGCGCGCGCATCGTTGCGGCGGCCGGTCAACTCGCCGAGCGCGACCAGCGCTGCGACGTCAACGCTCTGTTCGGCAAGATCCGTCACGAAATACAGCACGACGTCACGCTCGCCGAGCGTATAGAGCATGTCGGCGGCGCGCACGAGTTCATCCAAAGCCGCGGGAACGTTAACCGGATCGGGCTGCAGCGGGAGCCGCAACTCAATTTTGTCAACGCCAAGTTTGGCGCGCGCAAGCTGTCCGTAATAGGCGGTCGGATAGCGCGCGGCGGCTTCATAGCTGGCGCGCATCTCGTCGTTCGCGCCAATCGCCTCGGCGGCGCGGCCTCGCCAGTAGTTCGCCCGCGCAAGGACGATCGGATTGGACGCGCCATCGTCGATGTGTGTGAAATGCGCGCGCGCCCTCGCGGGTTCATTGAGGTAGCGCAATGCAATCCAGCCGGACATGAAATGGAAATCGGCCCGGTAATATTCATTGGCCGGCAGCGCGGCGTCGCACACCACCTGATAGGCGGCCTGGAACTTGCCTTGGTCGAGCAGCTTGCGGGCGAGAACTCGGCGTTCGCGCCACCATTCGTCGGCGTCTTGAAGCGCCATGGTCTCTGACGCTGCCGCCAGCGTCAGACGGGTTGCGTCCTCAAGCCGATCGTGACGCAGCATCCAATGAATACGGCATAGGGTGTAGCCCAGATCCTGGCGGGCTTCGGTCGCAACCGCGTCGAGCAGATCGAGTGCCTTGGTCTCGTTCGCCATAACAGCGGCACAAGCCTTCACGATCGCGCGGTCGTCGTCTCCGAGGCGACGCGCGGCGCGCGAGGCTCCCGAAAAATCCTTGGCGCCGATGCGCTTGTCCATGCGTGCGCGATGGTCGTCGCGGGTAAGAAGGTCGCGGAATGTCTCGAACGCCTCGGCTTCCGCGCGCTCCGACAATTCCTCCGACCGCCACGCCTCGCGGACCAGGCGTGCGGCGCCGTCACGGTCGCCTTCGGCAAGCAGGACGCGCGCGAGCGCAAACCTGCCCTTGGCGCTCGCCGGCTGACCAGCCGTGAAGCGGCGAACCGTCGCGGCGTCGCTTTGCTCTTGCCACAGGCGCACTTCCGCCCGCCTGCGGAACAGGCCCATGCTCGGCCAGCTCGGGTTATCGGCAATGAACGCGGCGTAGCGGCTGAAATTCGCTTCACCGTCCGGGTGCCGCAGGATGAACCATTCGACCAGTTTCTGGGCCGCCGGATCGCCGATGGTTTTTTCGATTGCCGTCGCTTCGCCGGTTTTGGACTTGCGCACCAGATCGATCGCCTGCCTGACCGCCGCCAGGTCGCCGGACAAAGGAGCGGGCGTTGCAGCTGGAGCAGATGATGCTTCTGTGGAAGGTGCCGACTTGCGCCGCGCCGCCGCGTCATGCGCCGCGTGCCTGCCTTTCTTAAGCGCAGCGTGGCGCTTGCCCGCATCCGCCTTCTTGCCATGGTGAACTTGCTTGTGGCGGGCAAGCGCTAGCGCATCGCTCGATAGCGCGGTGAGCAACGCCAAGGTCGAAGCTAAGGCCAAGCAACAAGTCAGCGGCCGCAAACGCTGGTTCATTCCGTGATCCCCCCGCGAGCCCAGCGGCTGAAGCCATGAGATCGCACGATGCATGCGGTTAGAACTGCACTGAACGTATCACACCGCCGATTCTCAACTGTCACGTTTCGGCAACAGCGTGGCAAAAACATGGCGCACGATGGAACCAAAGTGTGCCCCAGCATGATTTATCGCGAATTGCTGCGGTTGATTTCGTAGGCTTGGAGATTGCACAAGGCCGCGCTCAAGATCGGTGTACTGACGCCACGACGGCTGGCGCGCTCCATCAGGTCACCGATCGTGTGCTCGCCCTCAGTGGGCCGGCCATCCTCGATGTCGATCAGCATTGACGGCCCATAGGTGGAGTCTGTTTGGGAAAACAGTCCCCGGATCAAGCCCGGCGTGTCAGCGGGGGGCGGGTAGCCCTCTGCCGTCACTGCTCGCGTGCATTCCTCGATCACGGCAGAGACAAAGGCCGCTCCGGCATTTGACCTTGCGATCGCTCCGGCACGCGATCTGGTCAATGAAGCCACCGTCGCGTTACAGGTGAAGCCGAAGAATTTCATCCACATCGCGGCAATAATGTTGTCGCTGAGCTGGACCGGGATGCCACCCGCTTCCAGCGCCGTCTTGATTGCCGCGCAGCGCGGAGATGCGCGCCCATCCAGTTCCCCAATCGCGGTGATGTTGATCCGCAGCTGGCTCTGCTGGATAGTTCCGTCCGGCATGAGGGCGGCATTGATGATGGTGAGCCCGCCGAGCACGCGTTGCGGGCCGAACCTGTCTTTGAGAACGTCGATATGGCGCACGCCGTTTAGCAAAGGCACGATCACACTGTGGTCGGCCATTGCCGGCGCAATGGCGGCCATTGCACCATCGAGATCGTATGCCTTGCAGCAGAGCAGAATGACATCATAGGCCCCCTGCAGCTGGTCCTGCTGAATTGCCGTTGCCGGGGTGCGAATTTCGCCGTCCTGACCTTTCACGACCAAGCCATCGCGTTGAAGCTGCGCGGCGCGTTTGGGCCGCACCAAGAAAGTGACGTCGGCACCGCCCTTGAGAAGCATGCCACCAAAATATCCCCCGAGCGCGCCCGCGCCTAACACGAGGTATCTCATCTTGCCCCCCTCCTTCCGAATGGTAGCTTCGGATACCCAGCAGATTTAACTCCCCATCCGCGAAGCTCGCGTGTGATCGCATTTTATGGTGCAAAAGTCGCTGGTATAATTTGCAGATGACGAACTGAAATACCCGAGGTCGCCGACTACGCCGGAGTTGCCCATGCGCCGCGCCCTATTGGCCTTCCTGCTGCTTCTCCCTTTCCAAGCCGCCCGTAGCGAGCCGCTGTGGCAGACCCTCCCGCCGACGCCAGGCCCTGTCAGCGGCGAGCATAGCGGCCACGCCAAGGTCAACGGCATCAGCCTCTATTACGCTACGATTGGGCACGGTTCGCCGGTCGTCCTTCTACACGGCGGTCTATCGAACTCGGATTACTGGGGAAATCAGATCAAGGTTCTCGCCCCCCGCCACACCGTGATAGTTGTGGATAGCCGTGGCCATGGCCGCAGCACGCGCGACGCTCGTCCCTACGGCTACGATCTCATGGCCGATGACGTCATAGCGTTGCTTGACACATTGCATATCGGCAAGGCGGACGTTGTTGGCTGGAGTGACGGCGCCATCCTTGGTCTTGATCTCGCCATTCGCCATCCGGATCGCGTCGACAAGGTGTTTGCTTTTGCTGCCAACACCGTCACGTCAGGCGTACAGGATGGCGTCGAAAAGAACCCCACCTTCGCGCGCTTCATCGAGCGCGCCGGGCGCGAATATGCCCGACTGTCCGCGACGCCGAAGGACTATGACGCCTTCGTCAAACAGATCACCAAGATGTGGGAGACCGAGCCGAACTAACAGGGAAATTAACAGGGAATTTTGCGATTTCGGGGCTTTTGGAAGCGATTTCTGAACGAAAAGCCCCTGTGCCGCATCCACTTCCAAGCGAATTCCCTACGCAAATTAACAGGGAAAATATACACCAGCCACTTCGCCTTCCTGCAGGACCCTGCGCTCTTCAATGCGGCGCTACTTCATTTCCTTGACAACCGCTGACGGTAGTAGCGGCGGAAACACAAGAGAGCTGCTGCACCGCCGAATGGTTGTCACCCACGTCTCAGGTACGTTCTGTCACCTATGTCTTGGGCACGACCTGTTACCTATGTCGCCGGTTTGGACAGATCTTCCGCTGTCTCGATTTCGTCTTGGGACAGTTCGGGGGTGTCCCAAGCCGGAGCCGATGCTCGAAGCTGGTGTGGCCTCCCGCCTCTAAACCAAGGTATGGGGTGCCGCAAACCAACACGCCATTCGAATCAACCTCCGTAGGATCGATCCGTTGGCCTTGATCAGACTAGGCTGTCGTTAAGTGCTCGAGTCCTTAGTGGGCCGGACGAGTAAGAGCCAAGCGAGCCAAACGGTAACGGTGCAAACCATGGTGACCAGGTCATGGCCCTTTCAATCGAAGCCTCGCACGTATTTCCCAGAGTCAGGGCACGTCTCCGTAATTCTTCGGCGGAACCACCTTATGCGGCAACCTGAGTTCAGCAGCTCAACCACGCTGTGCCGGAGCTTCCCTGCATGGCCAGATACGCTGTGGCTTTGGCCGGATTCGTCGGCTTCCCGCTATTGTGGCCAACCTCTCATAATTCTATTTCCTGACTGGCGTCGTCGCCGCTCTGTTCCGCCTGGCCGGCGGCAAGCCGGCCACTGAGGGCCAGCAGGCACCTCGTCGCTCGAAGAAGGAGAAAAGTGATGCATACAATCGACACTGCGGCGCGCCGCGACGACCCGGTGCAGCCGACATTCGGCCTGAACGCCAAGCGAGTCGCCGATATCTCGAAAGCGTCGGCCAAAGCCCTCGATGATCTTTGGCAACGAGCAATGAAAAACAGCCCACGCGCCGAAGGGCTTCACGATGACAGCGCAAGGAAAGCGGCGCAACGTATTGTCAAGGAAATCAGGGCGCGCCGAAGCCCGAGATCAGTTGACGTTACAGAGCTCGCAAGTAGCCTCGGGTGACGTCTAGGAAGCTCTGACTTACGCGCATCACAATCGATTTTCGAGCAGTAGGTGGTGTAACATGGATGCAGAATTCACTTCTTACAGTTTCCTCGCAGTGACCGTTGCCAGTCTTGTCGTCCTTTGCTCTGGCTTGCTCGCTATGGCATTTACCTAATCTGTGCGGGCGCCCTCGCCTCTCTTCATTGCGGATGCAGAGAATCAGGAGAGCTAGCGCGTACCAGAATCGGCGTCAGTGTCCCTGCGTTCTTTCGGAGTTTCGGAAGACACCCTTCGATGGTGCCGACCGGATAGCCGCGAAACCCCAGCTTGCTCTTTTTGTCTAGCCACTTCCGTGGCTGCCAACCTAACTTCATCGAGACCTCGCGTGCCTACGGCCAACGACCGGATTTAGCCGTTGCAAATAGCCCATCTGCCGTGCTCGTCACGCATCACTTGCCGTCAAACAGCTTCATGAAATTCCGCTTTGCCTTGTGACGATTCCTGAGATCGCCAAGATAGGCGGCGTGTTGCTTGGTCTCGCCAAGAGCCTCTCGAAGCAGCCGCATGCGTTCGATCATATTGCAAGCGCGTTCATAATTGCTTTGGCCGCCAATACGGACCATTCGTTCGACGCGATCGGTATAGACCTTCAACGCTTCGGCGGGATGGCTATGTTCGCTCGCTTCTGCCAGCTGCTCAACAAGTGCCTCGCTGCACACATGGCTGTTGACGACCATCCACGCGTCCGCCAGCTGTCCCTCCGCCATCGCCAATTGAATGAAAAGCTCGGGCGGTGACGACCACCGCATACCCGAACGCCCGACCGGTTTTCCGAGCTCAGCCTTCAGCCAGGCGATGGCCCGATCGCGGACGGCGTCGGCCAGCATCCGGTTGGCGCCCGCCGCGGATTTGAGCCGCTCGTAGAGATGGATACTCGGATGTCGCTCGAACGCGCGCCAGAGCAGTTTGCCGGCATCCTGCTCGCGCCCGATCCGCCCGTACAGATCGGACGCAAAGAAGATCAGGCGCTCATCGGGATTGTCCTCGAATTGCCACAGCCCCTCCTCGGCCCATTTCAGCGCCTCCGGCTCGCGACCATGGTCGAGGCACAGCTGCGCGATGCCGAGATAGTCATGCGCGGTCGACAGGTCCTTGGCCCGGATGGCGATGACGCCATCGACATCCTCCTCGCGTTCGGCAAAACTTTCCAGAATCGCTCCGAGCGCATATCGCTTGCCGAACTGATCGTCCTGCACTTGCCGCCCGCTCGCTCGCCGCGGCCTCATTTTCTGCCATGCCTCGCTCGCAAGCCTGCGGTACTCCGCGAGCCCGACCTCTCCCAGGATATCCTCGTAGGCCTCGCTCGCTCCGTGAAAAAACTCCCACTCCGAATCGACCTCGCGCGCGAAAAGGGCCCGCGCGAGTGCGACGGGATCAGGCCTTGCCTGGCGGCAAGCCGCAAGATGGATTTCGCGGGCCTTGACGTAGGCATCTGCGCCGCCGCCATCGGAGTCGTCTATAATGTTGAGCGCTTCATCCATCCGCGCGAAGAAATGATCGAGCAGCCGCAAAACCAGTGCCGCCCTGCCATTTTCAATCAGGTCCGCTATCCGGTCGAGGACGCTCTCGATCCCCTGCACCCAGCCGCGCATCTTGTGGTATTCGACATAACCGTGGGTGCGGGTGGCCTCGGTGATGGCCTTCTTGAATTGCGCAAGCAGCGTGGTGTCGTCTGCACCGGCCGCGGCAGCGGAAAGCTCCAGTTCCTTCAGCAACAAGGGATCGCGCTCGGCAAGGCCGAGCACCATCTCGACGAGCCCTTCGATGCCCTTGCCGCGGAGATGCTCGCGGATTTTGGCGAAGCGACTGGAAGCTTGCTCCAGAGCTTCTGATCCGAGGCTATTTGCGGTAAGTGCGGTTGCCACCAGATGCTTGCAAAATCCCCAATCGGAAAAGGCTGGACAGGAGCACTCTCCGGAGAATTTCTTCCCCATCCCGACCAGTTCGCAACGGTAGACCTCCGAACCGATGACTCTCGCCAGCACGCGCGTCCTGTCGAACGTAACAATCTCGACTTGCCCGTCTTCATGATAAGCGGCGCCGCGCGCGAAGACTTTCTCGCCCGCAACGTCGCGCAACACGGCGACGTCGAACCTGTGTGAGCCGGCGGCTGACTCGATCGTGTTCGCGGGGCACTTGGGTTTTGTCGTCATCAGTCTCCCTGCGCTCCTTGAGGAGCTTCGGGAGACACCCTTCGCCCCATCAAGCAAGGTGGCCTGCCACCCGAAGCCCGCGAGGGCGAAGGGTGGCGGAGAGAGTGGGCGCCTAATAATAGCATAAGCGTTTGATCTCAAAGGATTTTTCAATGCGCTACTTCTGGAGCCTACAATAGGCCCTACAGATCGGCGGCAATGAATCGGTAGTAGTTCTTTGGGGGGTGGCGGAGTGGTGGCCGAATGCACCGCACTCGAAATGCGGTTGC
>WNFJ01242384.1_pt1 | contig 11713 bp, 9 predicted proteins | sample 5400461 | NCBI WGS metagenome assembly WNFJ01 (sample SAMN13153349, study PRJNA577476) | soil metagenome | isolation source: 115 cm saprolite on Douglas fir-dominated hillslope | place: USA:California | collected 2013-09-17
TCCTGCGTGCTCTCCTTGCAATGGAAGCCAGTCCGTAACTTTCGCCCGATCGTGACCTTGATATACCATCACATCTTCGCGGTTAATGACTGGAACGTTAGAACCGTGCCGAGGTTCCACGGTCACCACCACATGCACGGGAGCCCCGGTAGATGACGCCTCCTGGGTCACCGCTGACCACAGGCCGCTTGCGAGTGCGGCCACCGCAAGAAGTGCCCCTGCAATAAGGTGGGGGTTTCTCATCGAAGCCTCCTTGGGAAATAGGGGCCGAGGATAGAGGCAACGCTACTCCGCGGAGATGAAAGCTGTCAACGCGGAGATTCCTGCGAAAAAAAGGCTGGAATGGTTGCAATGGTTGCCGTGCCAAAATTGTCTCCTTCCGGCACGCGCAGAAAAACTCGTCAGCAATTCGACATCAAAACTAGTCTGTTTTCGGGCGTTTTTGGAGGGAGCAAAACGGAAAAGCAGAGGAAGCTAAAGGGTTTGGTACTCCCTCCATATGAGCTATTTGCCCGGGTGAAGCGACAAGCGTCCTCGCCCGTGTTTTGCGGAAACTCGGAGCCGACAAGAACGAAAAAATTGAGGGCACGCGCCGAAGCGGTACTCGTTGCCGTCTGCGGTGTCATGATGCTCAGAAAGAAAACTTTAGCGCCACCTGCCCGATCTGGGCGTCCCGGGCGGACGTGATCTGGTCAAGGTTGCCCCCGATGTCACCGTTGATGTTCATGAACTGAGCATGATTGACCGCATTGAAAAATTCTGCGCGAAATTCCATAGCGGCCCTATCACCAATCCGGGTGTTCTTGTGCACGTCGGCGCCGCAGGCTCCCCAACCCGCACCCACCAGATAGCAATGGAACTCTCTACCTCCTGAACGGTGGTCCTCGATATTGACCGGCTCGGACACTCCCTTCCGGCGGGTTTTGTTGTTTCTGGCGAAGCTAGAGCTCGCATTAAATGTGCCCAGCGCTGATAGAAGCGATGGCTTCAATCGCCTCGATGACTGAACTGATCCCATTGACATCTTTGGAGAACACAGCACGAACGCCAGCAGCCCTGGCCAGTTCTGACAACTGCGGAGTGGCGAATGTTGTGAACATCAAAATCGCGCATTCAGGTACGAGGACACTTAGCGTCCGCGCCGCATCAAGCCCGTTCATCTCAGGCATAGCGTAGTCAAGCAAGAGAACGTCCGGTTTTACACGGGAAGCCAATTCTATTGCATCGCGTCCGTTCTCTGCTTCCCCGCACACTATCCAGTCTTGGTTCATTCTCAGGCACATGCGAAGCGCCATTCGCACTTGTGCACTGTCATCGACTATCAATATTCTCGTCATGCGTCCCGATTTGCTGTCTACCTCAGATTGAACGGCTTCAATGAAAGTGCAACGGTTGCAGATGCCGTGCCGAACGGCTCCGCGCACTCTGCTTTTTGGGACGTGGTGGCGTGAACAGCAAGCTTCGCTATTTAACAGATTTGAGAACTGTTCATCGGAGAAGTAAATGGCACATTCGTGTTGCGCTATGACACGAAAGAGCTAGCCGCGCCAATCTGCAGCGAGAGATTTGATTTTTGGTCATGGGTTGTCAAAGCCATAATTCCGCCCCTATGAACCTTGCACCGGGCGGTGCAACCCCATCCACTTCCGTAACAGATTACTGTCCTAATGCCGGCCTTTTTCTCCTGCCTGATGCACCTCCGCCACCTCTTCTGTGGCACAGGCTTCGGCGTACTCTCCGAGTGGCCATGATCTCAATCAACTCCCCCTGCAGCAACAACGACGGTGCATTGAGAGGGTTCCGCAATAGAGCTGGCGGTTACAGTCGCACCCCAGCCCGACCCCGGCATTCAACTTGCCGCGAGCGGCAAGGTTCTTCCCGTGCAGCCGAAAGCTTCTGGGAATTTCGCCGTGGCAATCGTATTGGAGCGTCCTTTCGAGTTTGGTCGCCAAGGTCTAGACTCAGGCTCTGGCTCCCAAGGGAAGGGACCTCAATTCCCCCAGAGGAAAAATAGAATCGTCCCCAGCAGAGAACTGCACTTCGCCCCGGCTTGGCACACCGAGACGTAGTCGAACGCTGATTGCTATTTTGGAAACAGCCCATCAATCTTCCGCATGATTTTTTCCGCCCACTGAATACTCGCGGCAATCGACTTGTCTGTTCGGCAAGCGATTACCAAATCTTGGTCGGGCGTTTGAAGCTCCGTTTAGGGCAATTCCCGGTCACAACGTGGTCACAAGGCGTAGTTGGCAGCCTGCGGGACGTGGCCGAAGCCTTTCAGTGACGCGGCCTTCAGAAGCTCGGGAAGGAGGAGTCCCGGCGGATGTCAACGGCATCAGCATTCGCAGAACCGTTATCGCTTTCTTCAATTCTCTACTTATCCTCAACAGGAGTTTATATCAAGCTCAGGGAGGAGACGCAGTTTGGAATTCGCAGTATCGAAGACATCATGTCGAGTAGTAGGAGCCCGAGACTGCGAATTCACGTCTCGTTCTGCACACGAATGAACTCAGGACTGGCAGATCCCCTGGCAACCTCCGGAAGCGGGAGTTTCGCGCCCTAGTTCGCTAAACGCGCCAGCAATGGCGTTCGGGGCTCAATGCTTTCAATTGGCCGGGACCGGAGATGAGCCGGTCTTGTCTCCGTCTACTGATTCTTGTCCCTGGCGCTTTAGCGGTCTCCAAGCCATGTCTCCTCGCAAGTACTGCCAGAGACCCTGCAATCGCCAGATCATATGCAGTTGCCGGTAGGGAAAGTGTTCGAGAAAGCAGTAGCTCACCAGTCGGGCTACGTCTTGCCAATCGCTATATCGTTTGTAAGTCAATTCTTCTTGCAGCACGGAACCGATGGAAATCATCGTGGCAAACCCATACCCGAAGAGCACGAACTGAAGAAAGAACGACCAACTCAAGGCGCCTAATAATGCCGCCAACACAACTGTCGCGATGCCGATCACTTCGATGACAGGAGCTAGAAGTTCGAAAAGCCATAAATACGGAAGCGCCAGGTACCCGACACGGCCGTAACGCGGCCGGAACAGCATGTCCCGGTTCGGCCACAAGACGTCCAGCAGACCCTTTTGCCAGCGCGCCCGCTGTCTTCCGAGCGAACGCAGATCCGATGGCACTTCCGTCCAGCACACTGGATCCGGGACAAACTCGATGCGGTAGTCCGCGTTCCTATCGAGTAAGTGTCGATGTAACCGCGCCACCAGATCGAAATCTTCACCAATGGCGAAAGACCGATAGCCTCCTACAGCACGCACCAGATCGGTTCGGAACACTCCGAAGGCTCCGGAAACAATCATTAGCATGTTGCCCCGTGCCCATGCCTCCCTGCCAATCAAGAAAGCACGCAGATATTCGACGACCTGGATAACTTCGATGCTTTTCCCGGCCAGGCGCACCCGGCGAATCCGCCCCGCTTCGATCTCTGATCCGTTTAACACTCGGACAATCCCCCCCGCTGCTACGACGCGCTTAGGGTCTGCCAGGACCGGCACCATAATTCGCAGCAGGGCATCACGCTCGAGCACAGAGTCCGCATCGACAACGCACACATAGGGCGAAGCCGCCGCATTCAAACCCGCATTTACGGCATCGGCCTTGCTTCCGGCCGGTTCCTTATCCACGACAAGGAGGCGGACGTCGACATCACTTCGGTACAAACCGCGGACCGGAGCGCTCATTACTTGCGGGACATACACGGCTCTCACCAAGCGCAAGCGAAATTCCTTCTGCATTATCTGCAGCGTGTTATCCGCCGACCCATCATTGATGACGATAACCTCGAGTTCCGGATAATCCAGATCAAGCAGGTTCCTCACCGCCGTGCAAATAAATTTCTCCTCGTTATGTGCGGGCACAAGCAGGGTGATAGGAGGCACCATGGGTGAGTCTTTAATCCAGTCGAACCGGATGCTTTCCAAGTGCCGGAGGTGTGCTGCGCTGGTCTTCAGCGCGATGACCAGCATGGTGAGGTATGCGAGATTGGAAAATAGATAATAGAAAAAAAGCGCGTGGTTGGCGACGTCCAAAAAGTAAATCATGGTCGAGATGCCGCCTCGACGCGAATGCTTTCCTGGGGCGCAGGCGGTTCGGCAGACAGCTTCCCTGTGCGCAATACCTCCAGCAAAATCTCGTTAGTCTCCCTCCCGGCTGGAGGGTTAGCTTTGATCTCTGTATCAAGCCTGGCTTGCAGTCCGGCGTTTTCGAGAGCGGTCAAGTAGGCGTGGAGACCGTATTGGTCTCGCAGGCCTACTACCATTTCGAAAATCTGCACTAACTCCGCTTTGAAATCTACGAGTCCTTCTCCGGCCCGCAGACGCACCAGACGATTCGAATCCGTCAATCCATTCAGCAATAACGGGATAGCCGCACGGTGGCAGAGTCTGCCCAAACTTACAATCGCGCGGAGCCGCACGAACCACACAGAATCCTTCGCCAACTCGCTCAGAACATTGACTGCCGCGCCGGGGTTTAGATATGACAGTCCACGTGCCGCCGCCGCTCGCAGTTCTGGCAGATTGTCGTCAGCAAACCGCAGTAACTCCGGGCCGAGGGAAGGCGTGGCCACTTCTCCAAGTACGCGACCCAGCACCTCACGCACGGTTTGGTCGGCATTCTCTAGATGCGGTAACAATACTTGCGGATGTTCCGCACAGGTCTGAACGAGCGCGCTTTGTAACGGCAGCGCCGGCACAACCAGCCCGGCTTCATCAATCCAATTCAGGAGCGCCTGCGCCGCTTCCGGACACGCCATTCGGCCGAGTCCGCGCAGCGCGGCCAAGCGGGTTTCCGAATCGTGATCGCGCAGCCCTTCAGCCAGAGCCGTAATCCCTTCCGGTGCGCGCGTTCGACCAAGTGTCACCAGTGCTCTGTGCCGCCGCCATCCTTGATGGTGCCGCGCTTCCGAGATGCGTTTCTCGACCAAACCGCTGGCGCGCATGAATTTCAGCAAACGTGCCGATTCTTCCGGATTTGCGACTTCGAAGGCGTCCAGCACCATGTCCTCGATAAGTTGCCGGTCTGATGCTTTCGTGCGCCATGTAGCGTAGGGGATCTGTCCGGAAATTAGCGCCTCCCATTCCTGGCGGATTTCAAACATGCGCGCGTCGCGGGTTGCGAAATATCGTTTGCGGTAGGTTCGGCGAAGTAGGATAAACCCTAAGAGCAGCACGTCTGCGACGATCACGGAAATGATCGCCTTCAACACGAATGCCGCTGGCCCTAGCTTGTGAAATGTGTCAAAAGCGGATCCCATAAGTAAATCCAAAACTTGATTCTGTCCGGTCCTGCGATCGCCTTTGATAGGCGGCAAAGCCGTTCACGTCCTGGCGCGCCGTGAGTTGCAGGCGCAAACCGCCTCCGTACGTTTGCGAAGAAAATTCTCCGATCTGATTGACCTGTGCGAAGTTTTCTGTCCCCACTGCAAAGAAAATATTTCCTCCCAGGCGGCGCTCTTCCCGCTTTGTGATGGGGAAAGCCAGTCGTGTCATTCCCGAAGGACGCCATTCCGCGCCCGTCCCCGAAAAATGGCTCCGCGCTTCAGTCAAGCCCAGAGACCAGATCCAGTCGCGCGGCAGGTAGAACAGCGTCGTCTCATGAACGGTCAGAATCCTGGCTGTGGTGTACCAATACCAATGCTGGCCGTACACGATCTCCAATCCATGTAAGAACTTGCTCCCATGGAGTTTCAATCCTTGGTCATAGTCGAAGAACCCTTCATCCCTCGGAATAACGCCGTTGTCGTGCGCCGCCGCCCCTCCGACTGTTAGCGCACCCCATCCAGGCAACTTTCCCGTCAAGCTGGCCACGACTTTTTCCGCGTCCGTGTCCCCTCGGTGGTAACCGTCCGCGGCTACGCTAGTCGTCCAGCGTGGTGTCCAGTGGGAAATGAGGGTTAGCCCTTCATCCTGGTTGGCATCAGCGAAGTTGAACAAATCAGTGTTTACCCCCACGCGCAGTTCGTGTCTGGGTCCGTCCTGCAAAGAAACGAGGGCTGCGCGTCCCCCCGCATTCGTTGGATCCAAATCTAGTGCGCGGTTAAATTCTACCTTTGCTTCGTCCTGGAAACCGAGTGCCCGCAACGCTCCAGCGTGGGCTACACGAATGTCGGCACGCTTTGGGTCGAGGTCCAGTGCGCGGTCCAGCGCCTGCAATGCTTCCTTGGTTCGGCCTTCGCGCGAATACACAGTTGCTAAGCCCATCCAGTTGTCAGGATCGTTAGGGACGGCAGTGAGAATCTCGCGATATTCAAGTTCAGCCTCCGCGAGCTTGCCGGACCACATCAGAACCTTCGCTCGCCATGCGCGTACATCCATGTCCTGTGGCGCGCGATCAACCTCGCGATCCACGATGCTCATTGCTGCGGTCCAGTCTTGCGCCTCCGCATACTTCCGCACGTCTTCTTGCCAGGTTGAAGTCACCAGTTGCCCCCAGGCGAGAGCGCACGATAGCCAGATGCCTGCCACCACTCTGACCATCACGGGCACACCCGTTCCGAGGTACTTACGAATGTTAGACATGCGAACTCAATAGGTTTGTAGATAGTTTGGACTCAAATCCGGAAGGGTGCATTAATTTGGACACAAACGCCGTTACATTCGTAACCGAGAATAATAAAGAGGGGAGATCTGGCGATGCTGGATGGGGGTATCCCTACCGCCACGGCTCGAACTCGGCAGGCAACCAGCAGCTCCCCCAGGTCGAGAGGCGCGATTGGGCGTTATTTTCGTAACTCAGGTGGGTAGGTCTCATACGAAGTTGAAACTAGCGGCTTTCGCTCGCGCATTGGCGGAAGCGTTTGCAGCGTGGGCGTTACGTAGCAGTTGCTCGATTGTCTCGCCGAGGGCGGGCTTCGAGTATAGGTAGCCTTGAGCCAGCTCGCAGCCAATATCCTTGAGCATGTCTGCCTGCGCTAGTGTTTCAACACCTTCCGCAACGACCTTCAGACGAAGACCGTGGGCGAGCATGATAATGATACGAACGATTTCGCGGGTTTCGACGTCCGTGTCCATGCGAGAGATGAAAGAACGGTCGATCTTGAGCGTATCCACGGGAAAGCGCTGCAGGCGGCTGAGGGAGGAGTAGCCAGTGCCGAAGTCGTCGATCTCCAGACGAACGCCGAGCGCCTTTAACTCAGACAGCACTACCGAAGATCTGTCGGCATCGGCCATGGCGATCGTCTCCGTGATCTCCAAGTTGAGACAACCAGGATCCAGTCCGGTCTCCTGCAAGGTCTTGCTAATCTGAGAGGCCAGATCGGGCTGCGCGAACTGCTTGGGAGTGATGTTTACATTGATGGTGAGGGGAGGATCAGATGGAAAGAGTTCCTGCCAGGAACGGAGTTGCCGGCAAGCGTCATAAAGCAGTTGGCGGTTAATGGGCAAGATGATACCGGTCTCGTCCGCAACCGCGATAAATTCCCCCGGCATGACCAGACCTTCGGGACGCTGCCAGCGACTGAGCGTCTCGAACCCCACGATCTGGCCGTTGCGCAAGGACACGATGGGCTGGTAGTAAACGCGGAACTGGTTCAACTCGAGAGCTTTGCGCAGGTCGGTTTCGAGCTGCAAACGTTTGATGGCGCCCGCATGCATAGCATGGTCGAACACTTCAAAGCGGTTCTTGCCAGTGCTCTTGGCACGATACATGGCAATCTCGGCGTCGCGGAGGACGTCCTCTGCCTCGGCCCCGACATTGCTGCTGAAAGCAATCCCAACGCTCACGGTCAGCACGATCTGTTGACCGTTCAAATCGAAAGGAATGGCCAGCCTATGCTGAATACGCTCGGCGACGCGAATGGTATCGCTGGGGTCATGAAGTTCCTCGAGGAGCAGGGTGAACTCGTCGCCCCCGGGCCGGGCCAGCGTACTCTCACTCGTGAGGGGAGCTTCATTGTCACCCAAGCTGGGACGTGAAATAGTGTCGGCGCCGCGGAGGCTCGCGGTTAGACGGTGCGCGATCTGGATGAGCAGGCCGTCACCGGCGGCATGACCCAGGCTGTCGTTGAAGACTTTGAACTCGTCAATGTCAATAAACAAGACCGCGAACTTGAAGTCCGAGTGTCGCCGCGAAAGAGTGATCGCGCGTCGCAAACGGTCGAGAAAAAGAGCGCGGTTAGGCAGGTCGGTTAAGCTGTCATGGAAGGACTGGTGAGCCAACCTTTCCTCGGCACGCTTCCTCTGAGTGATATCACGGTTCACGATGACCAGTCCATGAGTCTCACCTTCCGGGCTCCGAATAGCGCTAGCGGTGGATTCAAGAAAACGCCAGGAACCGTCTTTGTGTCGGATGCGGTATTCGAGCCGTTCTCCCCGTCCGGTGTTGCTAGCTTTCGCAGAAGCCTCCAGTACACGCGCGCGATCGTCAGGATGAATCTGATCCATGGAAGAAGTTGCTGCTAGTTCTTCCGGGCCGTATCCAAGGATCCTCTGATATGCGGGACTGTTATAGAGCCGCTGTCCGTTGCGGTCGACCACGGCAATCATGTCCTCGGCATTTTCCGTAATCAGTTGAAAGAGCTGTTCGCGCTCGGCCAGTTGGCGGCGGATTCGCTGCAACTGCCGCTGTTGGTAGACGGTGTAGATATCGAACAATAGGACGAGAGCGGCCAGTCCGCGAACCCACTCGTTCAGGTCCAAGGAATAGGCGCTGTCAGTGGGCAGATGGAAGCCGGGAAAGGTTAAAGAAAGAATACAAAAGGTCAGGACCAGGGTGACGGTTACGGCGCAACCCCAGAGCCACCATTCGCGGCCCTCTACTTGGCGCATGCGGAGAGCCGTGGGCTTCGCGCCTGCAGACGAAGATTGTGTGCTCACAGCGATGGCCGCCTGTTCACTTGTTGGACAGATGAAATTCTGGGGTGAGTTAAATTCTAGATGAGGACCACTAGAAGGAAAGTTACCAAAGTCTAAACAGCGTCAAAAAGCAAATGAGGACACTTACACGTGAAAGACACTTACACAGTGTGTCCAGGCAATACAGGTAAGTCATAGGTGCTTTCCGCACGCACTCACATCAAAGCGCTGTTATTTGTTGAACGCTAATCGTGCTTGTGTTCGGGTTCCGCAAATGACAGTTATCAGAGAGATGGCATTCCATGGTGTGGCCGGTCGCCCACAACTGGAGAATGCTCCTCCTTTTGCGACGGGCAGCGAGTTAACCTAAGTAAGTTTTGCCGGCGCCTCCGCCTTAGCGATATCGAAGTATCTTCACACGCACACCGAGCGCCACTCTTGTTACGAAATCCGAACAACACCCACGGCAATGACCTCCCGTAATTAGTAGTTGCTTATCTCCTGTGACATTCTAAATGCGACTTTTTACTCCAGTGAGTATTCAATGCTTTGCACATCGAACCAGCCGGTCACCGGTACACTTTTGGTCGCAGACGACCAGGCCGCCAATCGGGAACTGCTAGAGGAATTGCTCACCGCGGAGGGATTCAAGGTGGCGAGTGTTTCAAACGGCGCAGCCGCGTTGGAGCAGTTGTCTATTGCTCCAATCGATCTGGTGCTCCTAGACGTGATGATGCCTCAACTCACTGGATTTCAGGCCTGCGAGAAGATCAAGGCCAATCCCGACACCTATTTAATACCGGTAATTCTGATTACCGCGCTTTCGGACAAACAAGATCGCATAGAAGGGATTAAGGCAGGAGCAGATGACTTCCTCACCCGCCCTGTGGATCGCACCGAATTGCTCGCCCGCGTGCGCTCGCTTCTCAAACTTAAACTCCGTACTGACGAACTCGAGCGCGCAGAATCAGTCCTGTTTACCCTTGCCCGGAGCATTGAAGGGAAGGATCCCTACACGCACGGCCATTGCGAGCGTTTGGCCGAGTATTCAGCTTCGCTGGGAGAACATCTCAAACTTCCAGAAGACCAGGTTACTGCACTCCGGCGTGCCGGCATCGTTCACGACATCGGAAAGATCGCGATACCCGACTCCATTATCTTAAAGCCGAGCAGTCTTTCGCCAGAGGAATGGAAACTCATGCGGGAGCATCCCGTGGTCGGAGAACGCATCTGCGCGCCCTTGAAGTCCTTTCGCTCAGTGCTTCCGATCATTCGCCACCACCATGAAAAGTTCGACGGCTCGGGATATCCAGATGGACTTGCAGGAGAAGCCATACCGATTACAGCCAGGGTGTTGCAGACTGTGGATGTGTACGATGCGCTTACGACGGTAAGGCCTTATAAGCCGGCTTTCTCCATCACTGACGCATTGCAGACTATGAAGATGGAAGTCGCCAAGGGATGGTGGGACCCGCACATCTTCAGCCTCTTCGAGCAGTTTGTCAGGAGCGGTACAGCTGATTTCCTTTCGCGTGGCGCGGTCGCCGGTTAGTAGACCTGGAGACACACTACGGAGGGCGGCGACGATCGTCGACCGGTGTATATGCCGCACCCATCCACGTGGTTGCGATGGTCGTGCGCGGCAATTGGATTACACTGCCCTGCGCTGATGTGTGTTTTACAACACGGCGCAATTCGCTCTGGCAAGTGAGGAGAAACAAGTCCTAACCCCTCACTTGCAGAAGAAGTAACAGTATTACGTTCGTACCCGCTGCACTCATTACAAGGTTGAGTTCGTTCTAGTCATCAACCAGTATGGAAAATATCATGGCAGGAAAGGGTTCAGCTACAGACGTGCGGCGTTGTGCATTTGTCAAGAGCGTGTTGCCCCTGGTGTTACTCGCAGGGTTAGTTCCTGTAAGTTGGGGCGATACCGCTGAGACAAGTGAAACGACCGAAGAGCGTCTCACCCAAGTGAGCCTCGAACAACTGGGCCAGATCGAAGTCACTACAGCGTCAAAGAGACCGGTGAAAGTCAGTAGAACTCCGGCGGCAATTTACGTTGTTACACAGGAGGACATCCGGCGTTCCGGCGCAACCAGCATTCCGGAAGCCCTGCGCCTTGTACCCGGGGTTGAAGTTGCGCGGATCGACTCCAATACGTGGTCCCTAGGAGTGCGCGGATTTGGCAGCGCCCTATCCCGATCTGTACTCGTGCTAATTGACGGCCGGAGCGTTTACACGCCGCTGTTCGCGGGTGTTTATTGGCAGGTCCAGGACACACTGCTCGAGGATATTGAACGGATCGAAGTCATCCGAGGCCCGGGTGGAACCATCTGGGGAGCAAATGCCGTCAACGCAGTAATCAATATCATCACCAAAAACGCCAAGGATACTCACGGAACTCTCGTCTCCACCGGTGGCGGAAATCTAGACCAGGGCTTCGCCCATTTCCGCTACGGAGCGGGAAACGATAAAAACTTTAATTATCGCATCTACGGAAAGGCCTTCTTTCGCGGCCCCGAGTTTCATCAGGACGGCCATTCATTTGATGACTGGCGGATGGGACAGACCGGCTTCCGCGCGGACTGGGATCTGCATCAGCGTGACATGCTAACGCTTCAAGGTGACCTCTATAACGGCGATGCAGGGCAGCGTCAAGGGGTCAGTAGTTACTCTCCACCGTTTGTGACGAACGTGGAACAAGACGTCGAGCTAGGCGGTGGCAATCTGCTCGGCCGCTGGAAGCGGTTATTGGCCGCAGGATCCGACATTGAGGTGCAAACCTACTATGATCGCACCAACCGGAAACAGGCCAATTTCGCCGAGTCTCGCGACACCTTCGATATTGATTTTATCCATCACTTGGTCTTGCCGTGGCGGCAGGACTTCCTTTGGGGGTTTGGAGCTCGC
>WNFJ01207900.1_pt1 | contig 11712 bp, 15 predicted proteins | sample 5400461 | NCBI WGS metagenome assembly WNFJ01 (sample SAMN13153349, study PRJNA577476) | soil metagenome | isolation source: 115 cm saprolite on Douglas fir-dominated hillslope | place: USA:California | collected 2013-09-17
TCTATTCCTACTCGTCCTTGGACTGATGAATGTGAAGCAAGCCACGGCATTCGCTGACCTGGCAGCCAATGCGCCGGCGTCCGAATATTGTCACCGCGGCGGAAAATATGGAGGCTCTCCACGGCGCGGAATTCCCGAGCCCCGGACGAATTCAAAGCCATTGAAAAAGGAGCACGCACAAAAAAGACCCGGCGCCTTATGAAAAGCGCCGGGTCTCAAAAACCGTGAGTCGACAGAGATTCGAGCTACGCAGTCATGAGTTTTCGGCTAGCCAACCCCAGTGCCAATAATCCAGCCCCGAGCAGAACCAAGCTCGACGGTTCGGGAACATTGATTACGCTTGAACTCCATGGGGTGACCGCAACCAGATTGCCACTAGCATCCAGAACGTACAGCATGTAGATTGTGCCGATCGGTTGACCGCCTGGTAGCGTGATCGTCGCTGATCCGTTCCAGCTTCCTTGAGAGATGCTCGTAACGTTGAAGCTGCCCGGCACAAGGCCCGTTGCCCCACTTTCCTGGGATATTGCGCTTGACAAGGTGGGATAATTTTGCGGTGAGGTTCCGAGCACGACGTTCCAGAGGTTGCCGCCGTTCCAATTGCCGGAAGTACCTGAAACGGGATTCAGAACGAGAAGGTAGAGGGTAGCGCCCGCCCCGTACGAACTGCCATTCGCAAAAACCGTCGTAGTTGAATTCTGAATCGAGATGACACTGCCCGCATTACAGACCGCATTAATATCACAGAGATGTAGATTATCGGCCTTCGCGACCCCTGCGTACAGGAAGCACACTGCCAACATTACCGCCGCGCTGATAAATTTCCGCTTCACAATTCCTCCGAGTTCACACGTCTGCGGGACGCTGTGTCGTAAAGATATGTGCAATCAGCATTCCAAATCCATGGAAACGCCGCAGGCAAATTCATGTTGCTATCTTATTGATATTGAAAGAATTATTTGAAGTCCGGGAGAGCCAAGTTCGTTTCTCTATTCTCGTATCCAAATGTCTTCCACTGTTGTGCGCCACTTTGCCTAAACTCGGCCCAGTGACCTCCGTCTGGGCGCTGTACTTGCTATTTACTCGCTTCCAGCCCTTCTCAAAATCTTCACATTTGGGGAACGACCCAAGGCACCGGATCTCAAAGATGTTAATTTCGACGAGCACTAAACTAGAAGACAGGCAGTTTTCAAACATCCAAGCTGCTGCGCCTCAGACATGTTCACTTCGACGAGTATTAAACTACGAGGTAAGCTGCTTTCGACCAGCCAAGCCAACGAATCCTAAGAGTCCAACTCCGAGCAGAAGCAAGCTTGACGGCTCAGGAACATTAACCATGCTTGAACTCCAAGGAGAGACCGCAACCAAATTGCCGTTAGCATCAAGAACGTACGCCATGTAAATGGTGCCGATGGGACCAGCTGGTAGTGTGACTGTCGCCGAGCCGTTCCACTGGCCTGCGCCTTGACTAATGGCTGTGACGTTGAAGCTGCCCGGCGTCAAGCCCGTTGCTCCGCTTTCCTGGGATATTGCGCTAGCAATGGTGGGATAAGTTTGCGATGGGTTCACACCTAGAACCTTCCAAAGGTTATTATTCTGATTCCACGCGCCTGAATTACCCGAAGCGGGAGTCAGAACAAGAAGATAGAGGGTACCGCCCGAGTAGGATGTACCATTCACAAAAACCGTCGTAGGCGTTCCAAAAACCGGGATCACACTGCCTGAGTTGCAGACGGTATTCACGTCGCAGAGGTGTAGGTTATCCGCCTTTGCAATCCCCTCAAAGAGAAAACACAGGGCGAGCATTACTACTGCAGTGATCAGTTTTCGCTTCACAATTCCTCCGAGTTCACACGCCCGCGCACTATAAGTTCGTATAGACACGTGCAATCAGCACTCCAAACCCTTTAGGTTCTGGCGAGTAATTCATGCGCCTATCTCATTGACAATAGAAATGTTACCAGGGCTCTCCGTGCGGCTGCTTCTTCCATGAGAGTCTTGTATGCAAATGTTTTCCACTCTTTTTCGCGCCTTTGCCCAAAGTTGGCCCTAATGACCTTATGCAAACGGGTACTATTACCCCTTCGAAATGACTCGCAGATTCTCCACGCTGCTGTACTGCGGTATCGACAAATTGTGAGCAGTCAACTTCCGAATTCTTAGTCTGCAGAAGAATGGGAAGGGCTAACTGTGTTTTCTCGCGTCGGTGACAAATTCTCGACGCCCCCCGCGAGCAGGCCTACATTGCGGATCTTGTATATTAGCGCTCGATAGCTGATCTTCAAAGCCTTCGCAGTCCTGCGCCTATTCCATTGGTTGGCTTGCAACGCTTCGAGAATGTAGCTTTTTTCTCTTTCCCGAATGGCTTCCCTGGCGATCTGTTTTAGAGGTATTGAACCAGCGGTGTATTGATTGGCCAGGGTTAAGCTGGATGGCCGAACAGCCGGTTCTTGAGTGATGCTGGCCTCCGCGCCGATAAGTACGTAGCGTGCGATACCGTTGGAAAGCTCGCGGATATTTCCAGGCCAATCCAGGTTTTGCAGATATCGCATCATCCCTTTGGTTAATGGTTCCGCCTTTTTTTCAAACTTTCTCTCAAACTGGCTGAGAAAATACTCGGCCAGCAGCGGGATGTCTTCGCCGCGCTCACAAAGTCGCGGCAACTTCAAACACACTACGTTGATCCTGTAAAACAAGTCGGCGCGGAATCTTCCCTGTTCGATTTCTTGCTCGAGATTCTTATTGGTAGCGCAAAGCAGACGGGTCTCCACCATTCTCTCTGTCTCGTCACCAATTCGCGAGAAGCGCCCATCTTGAAGAAAATGCAGGAGCTTGCTTTGCAGCCCTAAATCCAAGTCGGCAATTTCGTCTAGAAAGAGTGTTCCCTGGTGAGCTTGTTCCACTCGACCTGGCTTTACTCCGTGCGCTCCGGTAAACGCGCCCTTTTCATACCCGAATAATTCGCTCTCCAGCAGTGTCCCGGGTATGGCAGCGCAGTTGACCTTTACGAACTGGCCGTTGCTATAAGGAGAGTGCTTATGGATCCACCTCGCCAGCACCTCTTTGCCTGTTCCTCCATGACCTTGCAAAAGCACTGCTACACTTGTGCTGCAGACCTTTGCAGCCCGGTTCCGCAGTTCGGTCATTTTCGTCGAACGGCCAAATACGACTTCATCCGGAGGAAGGAAGTCGATAGGTTCGGTAAGTGTGCTCTTCCTGGGTCTGGGCTCGGGCATAGTCCATGTCAAAAGACAACTTTGGCTAGGGCTAAACTGCACCCGGCGGGCCATTGATTTCTGGGAGATTAAGACACTGCGAATTCCTCGTTATCGCGCTAAATCATTTATTTTTAATGATATAAGAACAAGTCTTGTAGGACAGTTATAGTACCAGCCCGAAACTCAAACGGGTGTTCACAGCAACTAACGAAAAATGTTTCTCCCGCGAACGCAAAAAGTTTTCTCTAACTTAACCCTTTGCGGACTACGGGAGCGAGAGTGAATGCTATTTACCGTTGACCATCCAAGGTCGAACTCTATCTTGGGGGAAATATGAATGACTCCAAAAGATCTGCTCGGGCCTTTTCATCCGAGGCCACCACTCGCAAAATGTCGCTAACTGAAAGCATCCCGCGGAATACCTGTCCCGCATCGAGCACGATCAAATGAAATATGGTGTTTTCGTCCATCAAACGCAGGCAGTCTTCAAGCGGGACCTCTGGCGTCACGGTAACCAGCTCGCGCGTCATGATGTCTGACGCTTTCATCCAAGCAGGGCACTTGTTTTCCGCCGCCACTTTGTCGGAAACATCGCTGTGGGAGATCACGCCAACAACCTTTCCGGCCGCATTCACAACTCCCACCGCGCGCACCTGTTTCTCGCGCAAATACTGCGCCGTCTGGTGGACGCTCGTCTCTTCAGTGATGGAGAATACTTCCTTGCGGGACCCGATTAGATCCGCCACTTTCATTGGACCCTCCGGGGAATAAACTTGCGCGATAGTAGGCCCAACTCTAGCGTGAATGCAAGATGAAAACCATCGCTCGGTAACTGACAATTATTACCACGGAGGGAATCTGGAGCCATGCGCGAAGACTTGTCAACACGGGCGTCCGGCATAGGGAATCCTAAGCAGCCCTGAATCACGCTCGCGCAGCTCGCCCGCGGATGATGTCGTACCGCTCGATGACGGCAGCCACTCCCATGCTTTGATCGCCGTTCTCCGAGCGCTGCTCCACTCGAATCACCTTTCCCAGCGCGCGCACAAACACTTCCGTCCCTTGAGTCATTTCTGCCGGCAAAGTCAGCGTGATGTCCAGCTCGGAACCCGCTTGCAGGTCCTGATCAACCACAAAGTACAGCCCGCGCGTTGAAATATCACGCGTCTTGCCTTGCTGCGGATCCGCGGCCCGCTCGGTTGGAACCCGGATGATGATCGGCAAGGCTAGGTCATAGCGTCGAGCTGTTCGACGTTCCGTCATTCCTCCCATCCTCCCATTCACTCGCGGAAATTCCGGCTTGCCCGCGTCCCCTTCTGTATTTGTAGCTTACCCGAAACCCAGTCTCTGCCCCGCTTGGCTATCCCGACAACACTCCTAGATCCGGAGAGAACAATACCAATTCCCGCCTACCTGCTGCCCGCGCAATGAGCCCATGCAATCAGCATCCAGTACCCTTGCGATCTTTCAATTCCCCAATTTGACAGGCCCAGCGCCTTCCTGTTCGATGCCCGAACCGCCCCTAGCGCACCACTTGTTGCACGACAAAATAGCTCAAACACGGCGGACCGCGCCAACTCTTTTTCAAAATAATAGAAAGTGTGACGCAACAAGCAGCGATCCCAAACTTCGGCCACCGCCCTCGGAACCTCGAAAGAGGCTCACAAGAATGGCTATTCGCTCCGCGTCCCTACTGCCGAAGCAGGATCTTCACTGGCAGTTGCTGAAGCCGTTCGACGTGTCCGCGGCGTATCCAGGTTGAACTGCCTCATCTTGTACAGCAGCGCCTTGTAACTGATTCCCAGCATCTTTGCAGCGTCCTTTCGGCACCAGCGCGTCTTCTCTAGCGCGTCGGCAATCGCTTCCATTTCCGCCTCGTCCTTCAACCCCCTGACCAGAGCCTTCAGTCCCTGCTCTTTCTGCACCATAGGCTCTTCACGCGGTGAAGTGCGCCGCCGTGTCGCAGACATCTCCACCAGCTCGCGGAGGCTGCCTTCGTCGTCCTCGAGAATCACGTAGCGCTTTACGAAATTCTCCAATTCTCGCAAGTTGCCCGGCCAGGGATAATTTAGCGCCGCATCCAGGAGATACTGCGAAGGCGCTGGCGCGACCTTGCCGAATTTCTCGCTGTATTTCTGAAGAAAATGGCGGAACAACAGCGGGATTTCGGCGGTTCGTTCGCGCAGCGGCGGAACATTAATGGACAGAACATTCAACCGGTAATACAGGTCCTCTCGAAAACGCCCTGTTTTCATCGCTTCGTGAACGTCGATGTTCGTGGCAGCCAATACCCGCACGTCCGTTTCCACCAGGTGCCGCCCTCCCAGCCGCGAGTATTGATGGTCTTGCAACACGTGCAGCAGTTTGGCCTGCAAGTGGGTGCTCATTTCCGCAATTTCATCCAGGAAAATCGTTCCTTTGTTGGCTAGCTCAAACTTCCCGGGCTTGCTTCGAACCGCCCCGGTAAATGCTCCTTGCTCAAAGCCAAACAGTTCCGATTCCAGAAGTTCTCCCGGCAACGCAGCACAATTCACTTTCACGAACGGCTGGTTGCGCCGTTTGGAGCGCAGATGGATCATTCGCGAAACGACTTCCTTGCCCACCCCGCTCTCGCCACAAATAAAGACCGGCACATCCACGGGCGCGATCTGCAGAATCTGCTGGCGGATCCGCACCATCTGCGGGCTGGCTGCCAGAAAACTCAAGTCTTCTGTCACCTGGTCGCAGTAATCGCGCAACGCCTGATTCTCCGTGGCCAACTCTTTTTTCTGGCGCGATTTCAGCATCGCTGCGTCCAGTTCCGATTTCTCGAACGGCTTGGTCAGATAATCGTGCGCCCCAATCCGAATGGCCTCCACCACTGTGCCTACTTCGTTCGAGCACGAAAGCATAATGACGTTGAGGCTGCGGTCGACCTGCATCAATTCCGTCAGCGTCTCGATGCCGTTCATCTCGGGCATCAAAACATCCAATATGATGAAATCGGGCCGCGGGCCCTTGTTTATCCGCTCGAGTGCGCCTCTTCCCGAACTCACGGCCTCCACTTCGAATCCATCGACCTCCAGCAGTGTTTGCAGATACTTTCGAATGCTGGGTTCATCATCCACGACCAGAATCTTTTCTTTCGCAGCCATTGTCATTTCCCTCGCAATCACAAAAATTCCGATGCCTCAACCCTGATCCATCGGCAACAAGAATGTAAATCTGCTTCCCGCCTTCGATTCGCTCTCCACCCAGATTTTCCCGCGATGCGCTTGGATAAGCCGCTTGGCGATAGCCAGCCCCAGTCCCATTCCAGACGTATTCCTGTCCACGCGGACAAAATCTTCAAAGATCTCCTGATGATGTTCGGCCGCGATTCCCGGACCGGAGTCCGCCACGCTTACTTCCACGCTGTTCGGGCGCGGCAAACGGAACCTGCGCCGCTCTTCCACCGGGGCCATGGCCGCCACACGCCGTTCCCAGAAATGCGGTCCGGCGCGCAGCGTGACGCTGCCCCCGCTCGGTGTATGTTTCAGCGCGTTGTCCAGCAGATTCGCCGCCGCCTGCTGCACTTTCTGATAATCGAATCGGAATGCCGGGATGGATGGGTCGAAGCTGGCGTCCAGTTTGACGCCTTTGCGCAGAAACGCTTCCGACCAGCGTTTGGAGAGTTCATCGAGACAATCTCGCAGGTCGTTCTCCCTCAGTTGAAGCACCAGTTTCCCGCTCTCCAGCGCCGAATAATTCAGGAACATGGACACCAGACGCACCAGTCGCTCGCAACTGTCCTTCGACTCCTCCAGTATGTCTCGTTGCTTGTCCGTCAAGCGGCCGAGTGAGCCGGCCAGAAGTAGATCGTAGTAACCCTTGATCACCGCGAGCGGCGTTTTCAACTCGTGGGCCGCCGACGCAAGGAACACCGTTTTCTGCCGGTTTACTTCCTGCAATTTCAGATAGGCGGCCAGCAGATTCCGATAGGTGATCTCTCGTTCTTGCAGAAGCTCTTGCACCGTGAGCTGCGTTGCAGGATCTGGCCGGGGCTGCGCTTCCGATTTGTTCTCAATTTCGACGACCAGCCAGTCCGGCTCTGGCATCCACTGAACCCGCGCAGTGGATTTTTCTCCACCACCTTTTATCTCCAGTTCAACCTCGTGTTCGCCTTTTTCAACCTTGCCGAAGACCTCCGTTGAATCTACCTGAAGAACATCATTAAACAGATTCAACACTTGGATTATTGCGTTTCCGCGTGATTCCAAGTATTGTGTCGCTCGTGTGTTCACCAGGAGCAAATTACCGCTTCGCTCTGCGACGATCAGCGGTTTCTCAATCTTGTCGAGGAGCCCGTTGACAAAACCGAGCGGAAGAGTTGTACGATTCCGCTCTTCCGATAGGGGAGGTATTGCAATCCGTCCCGGCATTAGCTCACGGCCCTCATGAAAGTGGTAAAAATTTTCCCTAGCCCGCATCCTTGCAGAGAGAGACCGAAGAGTCAATGGTAAAAGCGTTCCATTTACACATTTGAGGAAAGGAAGTGCATTTCCCGAGCAATCTTATTGATTCAAAGAATTTTCTTTTTTCCTCAGACTCATAATTTACTCATTATGAAGAACTTAATGAATCATCACCTCGCTTTCTCTGGCACTCCAGATGCTAGGATCCGTACTAGTTCCTTAGTACTAAGCTAGGAAGTGCACGTGGAGACTGACATTCTCAAGAAGAGGCAGAGCGTGGAAACTCCCTCAACTCGTCGCTCGCCACGCATTCGTTTGCAGGTGCCCGTATTCCTAAGAGGCACAGATGTCTCCGGCACCGAATTTATCGAACTCACCAAAACCCTTAATATAAGTGCGACTGGAGCCTGCATTACCTCAACGCACATCCTTCGGCCAGATCAGACGGTCCACTTGACCATCCCCGCCCCGGCACCTGCCTCTTCAAGCCTTGTCCCCAGCGAAACTCCTCCTATCGTCGCCAAGGTTCTGCGCCAAGAATCGGCCGGTCAACTCCGCCTCTTTGGACTGGAGTTTCTCCATCCTCTTTCCTAGTTTGCGGCAATTTCTTAGCTTGGCCTGCCTCCGCTTGGGTACTTTTGTTACATTCCGCAGGACCTCCTCAGTTGCCCTTTACCCTCGGTTACCATAACTCTCTTCTTTGTAATAGGATACGCCTCGCATTTTCGGGAGGTAGAATCTCAGCTCGAATTACTAGGACCAGTACCAATGGACTCTTGGTTGCTTCAGAAAAATGTAGAAAGCTTAATTCGCTTTCCCCAACCCGCGGGGATAGGCAGAGGTTAGGTCTATACCGGATATGCCCAGCCCCGGCGGCCCTGCGGCCCCGCGTTTGCCGATTGAGGACTCGTATTTCGAGCTGTTAGCCGACACGCTCGAGAGCCTTGATTTGCCCGCGCGTAGCCAGTTCCTTCAGCGATATTTCCGTGCAATCGCTCACGTTGATCTGCGCGAAGACCAAAGTGTGCAAATCTGGGATGAGATGCTCGTCCGCCGGCGCGAGCTTACCGATCTCCTCGGTCGTCAAGTTTCCCTGAAAACCGCGCTCACGGATGTTCTCACCACGTCCGGTCTGCTGCGCGTCCCCATCCTCATCGAATATGATGACTTGAAGAAACTCGAACTCAGCGCCGTGACCGATCCGTTGACCGGCCTTCACAATCGCAGACTCTTTGCGGAAACATTCGAAAAAGAACTCAATCGCGCGCGGCGCTACGTCCAGCCTTTGGGACTGGTTACTCTGGACCTGCACCGCTTCAAGGAAGTGAATGACAAGCACGGCCATCCGCAAGGCGACGAAGTCTTGCGCGCTGCTGCGGCTACCTTGAAGAAAGCCTTGCGCACTTCCGACTCGGCCTTCCGCATCGGCGGAGATGAATTTGCTCTCCTGCTGCCACAAACCGACGCTCCGCAAGCCCTCGCGCTTAGCCGCCGCGTCGAAACTGTGTTTGCCGAAATGCTCCAGCCCCTTCAACTCACCGTAGGCGTCAGCATGGATCACGGCATTGCCATTTTCCCGCAGGACGCCGAGCAAGCCGATCAGCTGATTCGCATTGCCGATGAGCGGCTCTATAGTCATAAACACGCGAATCACGGCAGGACCGCCAACGGCTCGTCTCGAACCGAAACTGCTGTTGCTCCCCAGGAGCCCTCGGCCGCCCCTGCTCCAGAGCCTGCTGTCCCGGCGCCACAACCGATTTCAATCGAGACCAAGCGCCCTCCAGAGAAAACGGAAACAACCATCGCCGCAGCCGCTTCTGCAACCTCCGCGGCGATTTCCGCCGACCTCACCCCGGCACCCGTGAAAGTTTTCGCCGTCCAGCGCAAGGCCGAACGCGTTTCCATGACCGGCACCAATGCCTACGCCGTTCTTGGCGACCAAGGCGCCCGGCGCGCCCGTGTCCTCGATCTTGGCTTCGGTGGTGTCGCCCTGGAACTCGAATCGCTCGAGGACCTTCCAGAAAATCTTCTGGCGGTCTTGCACGTCCCCATTCTTCCACCCGTTCGCGTAAATTTGAAGCCCGTGTGGAAGCAACCGGCCACCCAAGGCGGCTTTCGTGTCGGATGCGCCTTTGTTTCCTGATCCTTGCCACAAATTCTGCTGATAGCCTTAACCCGCATCTGGAACTTGTCTGTCTTATCCCTCCGCCCTGATACAATTCCGCCGCATCTCCGTACCCTGAAAGGAAGCGCCATGATCGAACCGAAGGCCAGCCGCCCTCAGTGGCCCGATGCTCTTCAAAATCCCTCGCAAGACCTAAGTAGTCTCAAGCCCTGGCCCTGGGCCCTCGAACGCCTCGAAAACTCACACAACTATTGGATCGCCACCACTCGTCCCGATGGCCGCCCTCACCTCATGCTTGTTTGGGGAATCTGGTGGCAGGACGCCTTCTGGTTCAGTACCGGCCCACGAACGCGCAAAGCAAAAAATATTGCCGCCGATCCCCACGTCGTCATCGGCACGGAAAAAGCCGACGAAGCCGTCATCCTCGAAGGCACTGCCGAAGAAATCAAGGATCGTTCCGTCTGGAAGCAAATCGCGCAGGTCTACAACGCTAAGTACGGGGGCGACGTTGAACCGCTGCTTATGGCCTCCGATGGCTGCGTCTACCGCGTCACTCCGCAACTCGCTTTCGGCCAGGACGAGCATGCCGAAAATTTCGCCGAAGCCGTGACCCGCTGGCACTTTTGACTTGGAATCTTGGCGATGAAAATGCGAATTTTCCGCCAGGCTCCGTCGCCACTGTCATCCTGAGCGAAGCGCGCGCCTTTTGCGCTCCGAATGATTTTGCGGAGCGATGGATCTCATCTAATCTATGCCTCGTAGTATGCATTCGGACGAGATCGCGCGTGTTTTCTGGCACGACTCTCAGGGTTTCGGCGCAGCGTTCCACATCTCTTGCTGAATCTTCCACTCTCCGTTTGCCTCACGATGCAGCACCAACGCCATCTTCCCGTAGCTCTCGATCACCGGCTTCCCGTCAGGTGGCTGCACCTCTTGATGTTCGGTCGCCCACTCTGAGGCCCAATCCGCGCAAACGTGAATATCGTGAAATTCCATCTCTTGCTTCGTCACTCTGTATCCCGGCATCTTGGCCACAATTTCTTCCACCCAAGCCGAAATTTTCTTCCGTCCGATCATAGGCGCGTCACCCGGCATCAGATCCACTGCGTCCTCCGCCCACAGAGCCAAAATCCCCGCCGTATCCATCTTCAGGTGCAGCTCCACGTACCGCTTATTGAACGCTTCAATCTCATCCTTGCCGCCGGTGCGCTCGCTCCTCGCGCCAATTCCGGCAACCGCTAAAATTAAGAGAACCGCAATCATTTTTTTCAAGGATATGGCCTCGCTTCCTTGGAATCACGACTAGAGTTTAGTCGTTCGCGGACATCTCAAGCAGCGCAATCTCTGTGGCGACAGCCCTCTAGTCCCTTGCACTTCACGGATTCAATTGCTCCGGTCCGTGCCTACCAAATGTCCGGACAAGTACTCCTCCAAATCCGAGCGGCGGTACCGCACGAGTCTCTCTTCCAGTTTTATGTACGGTGGGCCTCGGCGCTGTGAACGCCACTGAGCAAGCGTTCCTGAGGGAATCCCGAGGAAATCAGCGGCTTCCTTCGGAGTAAGTAACAGCTTTGAATGAGTGGCCATGCTCAAACACCTTTCGCGCCTAATTGGGCACACAGAGAATGTATCGATTCTCATAACCGGTTCCCTCAACACTTGGGCAGCCACACAATCGCTGACTGCTGATCCGATTCGTTCCGCAATGTTGTCTGAACGGACCTTACAACTTGAGCTCCATGGGCGCATTTTCAAGAAACGTCCTCTCGCCGACCCAGTAGACCCAGACTCTCGCTAAAGCCAATGAATACAATCAGGCGAAGCCGGTCGGTCAGGGTTGTGACATTTTTTTGCTAATCGCATGATTTCTGACTAGAAGCTATTTCAAAACCCTCCGTAAGACGATCATGAAGCAGGCGATATGAAAGAAAGCCTC